>Ga0163155_10001589_pt1 | contig 27234 bp, 21 predicted proteins | sample OliLakLV19SP4G1_FD_148611 | JGI IMG/M metagenome (GOLD analysis project Ga0163155, IMG submission 148611) | Freshwater microbial mat bacterial communities from Lake Vanda, McMurdo Dry Valleys, Antarctica - Oligotrophic Lake LV.19.SP4.G1 | ecosystem: Environmental > Aquatic > Freshwater > Lake >... | reverse complement strand
CACCACAACCGCCTGCCGAACCTAACGCCACAAGGCCAATAGCCACCAAAATATGAGAGATTTTCATCTAAAAAAGCACCTTTTGGAAGCTCTGCACCGTTGCCCGAACGCCCTTGAAACCTGGAATTCTGACAACGGCACTTGCCCTGTGTTGATGAGGCCTACTGCGTGAGTGGGGGGCCCTCTTCGAAATTATGAGCTACCGTGTCGAAATATTGAAAGCGCTGCTGAAGCTGAGTTCGTTGCTACATCTCGCGCTACTGCTGGCTTCGGCACCGGCCTGCAAGTCTCGGCTGTTAGTGGGGCGCGACCACGAGGGAAGCGCGGGGGGCACGGATGCCAATGCGGCGTGTCAGCTCAGGCTGTGCGGAACTTCCGTGTTGGTGTGCGGCGATTGTACCGACAACGACGCGGACGGCCTGGTGGACGCTCAGGATCCGGATTGTTTGGGGCCCTGCCATGATTCCGAAGCGGCTTTTTTGGATGCCAAATCGATGCAAGCCAATCGCTGTACGGAGGATTGCTATTTTGACGGCGATTTGGGCCCGGGCAACGATGGCTGCAACTACGCCCTGCAATGCGATCCGCTGCGCGATCCGCTCAATTCTCAGGGGAAGTGCGGCTACGATCCGGCTTTCATCCTGAAGGTGGAAGGCACTTCGCAGAGCTGCACCGCCCTGCAAACGGCGCAAACGCCACAGTGTATTCAAACTTGCCTGGCCATTACGCCGAACGGTTGTGATTGTTTTGGCTGCTGCAAGTCGCCCCATCTCGACCACGCCGTGTGGATCGGCTCCGAAGATGCGAACGGGAACCCAACCTGCAACGCCGCCAACCTCGCCGATCCCAACCTGTGCCGGCCTTGCACACAGGTTTCAAGTTGCCTCAATCTTTGTGAGGGGTGTGAGGTTTGTTTTGGCAGCGGTGCTCCAACCGTTGGCTGCACCGGCACCCAATCCCGGTGTACCCAAGGCCAAGCCGGCTGTGGTCAGCCTGGCGAACTGAGTTGCCCCGGCGGAAGCTATTGCTTGAGCGGCTGCTGCGTGGACACGAGCGCCTCCAACCTGGGCAAGTGAGGTGAGCCCGAAAATTTAGCTCGAAAGCGTGCCACCCGCGCCTGAGCTTCCGCACTTCGCCCGAGGCGTACCAAGGCTTCCACCGCCAACACTTCGCGCTCTTGGCTGAGCACACCTCGCGAAAATTCTCGTTGATGTTGTTCGCAGGCACGCAACGTCGCACGAGGATCGCTGGTAAGTTGCGCGCGCGCCTGGGCGAGCAAGCGCGCTTCGGAGTGCAAGCTTCCTGCTTCACGCACGGGCTCAGCGATCGCTGAAGCTGAAGACGGGTGCACGGGTGGAAGCTTTGGCACAACGACCTCAGGAGTGCGCTCTTGGGTTAACTCCGGACCCGACGCGCTCGAAGGCGTGGCGCTCGAAGGCATCACGCTCGAAGGCGTGGCGCTCGAAGGCATCACGCTCGAAGGCATCGCGCTCGAAGGCATCACGCTGCGCGCCCGCGACGCGCTAGGACTTTCCGAAACCTGTGCGGAACGAATACCCACAACCCCGACGACTGTGGCCGCCACGACCCCACCCAACAGCACCCATGGCACCAAAAGCTTGCTGCTCAGCCCTGCGGCCCCGGAAACTGCAGTCTTTCCAAAGATAGTGCCCGAGCCAGAAATCGCCGCTTGCGCGGCTGTGGAGCCCTCCACAACGGCTCCCAGGCTCGCCGCAGCACCTACAGTTAACAGCGGAGCTAGCCCCGCGCGCATTCTTGCTAAACGATCTGCTCCGGGCAGGACACCCCGCGCCTCCTCCAGTCCCGTCACCAAGCTTTCGGGCAGGCCATTCGTCGCTGCACCCCAGCGCGGCGGATCTTGCTCGTGGCTCACAAAGCGCCCCCGTGAAACCGCTGCATCGCGCCGAGAATGATTTCGCGCGCCGCATGCAAGCGCGAATAGGCCGTCTGCAAAGGGCAATCGAGTGCCTCGGCGACTTCCTTCATGCTGAGGCCCTCAATTTCGAACAGCACGAAGACCTCGCGCTTGGCATCATCCAGCTGGTCCAAGGCCTGTTCAAAGGCCCGAAGGGCGCGAGCCCGTTGGAGCGTGACCTCTTGCGTGGGTGCACAGCTGCCACTCGGAGGCGCCACGCACGGCTCTTCGTAGCGCCGATGGGCGCGCTGGCGGTGGTCTTTGGCGACTCGCACGCAGATCCCAAAAAGCCAGGTGCGCACCGAAGAGCGGCCCTCAAAATCAGACAATTTCCGGTGAACGACGACGAACACCTCCTGGCACACATCTTCCACGTCCGCATCGCGGACACCGAGGTGCAACAGCGCGCGCAAGGCAAAAGCGGCGTACTCTTCGAATAGCTGAGAGGTCGTGAGGGCATCCGCGCTCGGTACGACACAGCTTCCTGAGGCTGCCTCATTCGCTGCATCGTCTAGAGTATGTGGAGCCTGGGAAGCCAAATTATCAGAACCAGGATACACCGAATCCCAAGAAAGCCGACGCGCTCAGCATTTTCCGCTGATAGAGGAGACGCGCCACGGCAGAAGGAGCTTCGGACTCCAATGAGAGGCTTTATAGCCAACCCGCAACGAACCTTGCATGATGTGCGAATGCGTCTCGCCCATCCATGCTGGCCACCAACGAATCCTCGCCTTCCACGGCCCGCGTGAGCGTTCCCACCGCCCACTTGCCGAAGAAGCTGTTCGCCGCAAGTAAGCACCGGAAGCGATCGTTTCGCGTTTCGCCGATCGTTATCGAGGCCGCAACGCTCGACGCCGCGGCGGTGTATGTGCGACTTGCAACGCGAGCCGAAGGGCTCACCACGACGGAAGCCGAGGCCCGGCTGCTCGAACACGGTCACAATGTGCTCGAACAAGATCGTCGACCCGTGTTTGCGAAGCTCTTGTGGCGTGCCTCACTCAATCCGCTCGTCATCTTGCTCGCCGTGCTTGCGACGATATCCGCAATAAGCGGAGACCGGAGATCTGCGGTGGTGATGGTTGCGATGATCTCCCTCAGCCTGGGTTTGAAGCTGTTCCAAGAGAGCAAGGCCGAAAGCGCGGCTGCAAAGCTTAAGGCGATGATCTCGGTAAATGCGCTGGGGCTCCGGGACGGCGCGCCGCACGAGATTCCGGTGTCACATCTCGTCCCCGGTGACGTGGTGACGCTGGCAGCAGGAGACATGATCCCAGGCGATGTGCGCATCCTTCACGCGAAAGACCTCTTCGTGAATCAAGGCACGCTCACGGGCGAGAGCCTCCCCGTCGAGAAGTACGACCTAGAAACGCACCCGACCGCGACGACGACCACCGCGTCCATCCCCACGACATCCCCGTTCGAACTGACCAGTATCGCGTTCCAAGGGACGAGCGTCGAGAGCGGATCTGCGAAAGCGGTTGTGCTCGCAACTGGCAAGGAAACCTATCTCGGAGGCCTGGCGGAAAGTATCAGCGAGGCAGCGCCGCCGACGGCGTTCGACCGAGGGATCTCGCGTTTCACGTGGCTCATGCTTCGGTTCATGGCGATCATGGTGCCGCTCGTTTTCGTCATCAACGGTCTGACGAAGCATAGCTGGACGGAGGCGTTCTTCTTCGCGCTCGCCGTGGCCGTGGGCCTCACACCCGAAATGCTGCCGATGATCGTGACCGTGTGTCTGTCGAAGGGCGCCGTCGCGATGGGAAAACGGAAGGTCATCGTCAAACGCATTCACGCCATCCAAAACCTGGGAGCGATGGATGTGCTGTGCACCGACAAAACGGGCACACTGACGATGGACAAGGTCACTCTGGAGCGCCACTGCGACGTGCGGCTTCAGGAGGATGAGCGAGTGCTGGGGCTCACGTACATGAACAGCCACTTTCAGACCGGGCTCAAGAGCGTTCTTGACCGCGCGATCTTGGCGCACGAGGAGAGCCACGCTCACGCTCGCATTCCTGAATACGTGAAGATCGACGAGATCCCCTTCGATTTTGCACGACGCATCATGTCTGTGGTCGTTCGAACGCCCGAAGGGAAGGATCGGATCATCTCAAAAGGCGCGCCTGAAGCGATCTTTTCAAGGTGTGGAAGCTTCGTCCTGGCCGGCGAGCATCACGCGATGGATCACGAACACATCGAGAACCTGAAGAAGGAATACGAGCGCCTCAGCGCCGACGGATTCCGTGTTCTCGCGGTTGCGAGCAAAGAGTGCGAACCTCGGGCCAAAGGCGCTCCTGGCGTCACGCCGTACGGCAAAAACGACGAGTGCGATCTCGTCCTCGATGGCTACGCCGCGTTTCTCGACCCGCCGAAAGAGTCTGCGATCGCGGCGCTCAAGGCCCTCGGTGAGCACGGTGTTTCGGTTAAGGTTGTCACAGGCGACAACGACCTCGTTGCCCGCAAGATCTGCCAAGAGGTCGGGCTTGCGACGGATCTGGTGCTGCTCGGCGACGAGGTCGAAAAGTTGACCGATGCCGAGCTCACGGCTGCCGCCGAGAAGACGACACTTTTCGCGCGCGTATCGCCGGCGCACAAGGAGCGGATCATTCTGGCGCTCCAGTCGGGTGGACACGTGGTGGGCTTTTTGGGTGATGGCATCAACGATGCGCCCGCGCTTCACGCCGCAGACGTTGGCATCAGCGTCGACACAGCCGTGGATGTTGCCAAAGCCTCTGCAGACATGATCCTTCTCGAGCGGTCACTCCTCGTGCTGGACGAAGGAGTGCTCGAGGGCAGAAAGGTCTTTTCCAACATCATCAAGTACGTGCGCATGGGCGCATCCAGCAACTTCGGCAACATGTTCAGCGTCCTCGGCGCGAGCCTCTTCATCCCGTTTCTGCCGATGCTCCCCTTGCAAATCCTCGCCAACAACATGCTCTATGACATTGGTCAGACCGCGATTCCGACGGATAACGTGGATCTGGATCGGATCCAGAAACCGAGGTCATGGGACATCAAGGAGCTGACGCGTTTCATCCTCTTCATTGGCCCATGCTCATCGATCTTTGACGGGGTGACGTTTTTGGGGATGCTCTACGTCTTCGGGTGCTGGGACGTTTCCACGCCGGCGATTGCCGCGCACAGCCAGAGCCTCTTTCAGACCGGCTGGTTCGTCGAGAGTTTACTCACGCAAACGCTCATCATTCATATCATCCGAACGAACAAGCTACCGTTCATCGAGAGTCGCCCGTCCACGTTTATGGTCGCAACGAGCGTCGTTATCATGGCGGTTGGCGTGGTGCTCCCATTCTCACCCTTGCGTGATTACCTCGGCTTTTCGGCGTTGCCGGCGCTCTACTGGCCGCTCTTGGCCGTTGCGCTAGTGGGCTACGTGACTCTGACGCAGGCGGCGAAGATGTGGCTTCTTCGGCGCGGTTGGATCTGATTCAGACTAGTACGCTTCCAGCCGATTGTAGTCGAACAACCCAGACGAGATCGACGAGCCCGACGAGCCCGACGAGCCCGAGTGCACCCTGACGTGATCTTCGTGAATGCGATCACTGAACTCCCAGAATTGATCGCTGGAGCGCAGCATTCCGAATCGCGTGCGCAACGCTTTGTAGGCGGCGTCGCTATCAAGCTTCGAGACAGTCTCGACAAATGCATCGACGTCCGAGCGCGGTACGTCGAAGAGGGCGTTCGGGTAGGCACCCAAGAAGCCGCGAACCACCGAGAGCTCGTCCTCATTCTTAATGCGTCGATCCTCCTCGTGAAAGAGGTTCGTCACGTTCGTGTGCGCGCTGTCCCGCGCGATCGTGAAGTTCGTTCTCGCGCCGACCCCATCTTTGTTTCGCACGGTGACGAAGGACAACTCCGGGAGCCACGAGGCCGGCTGTCCCTTCACTTTACCGAGACGCACGAGCGCGGCTCGCAGCGATGCATCTTCGATGTGCTTCAGATCGAAATCGTTGTTGAGAACGCCTCGAACGTGGCTCTTGAGCATGGGGAAAAGCTCCTGTTCGGCTGCGCGGTCCTGATAGTGAATATTCGGCGGTCCCTCGAACGCTGTCAGATCGTGAAAGACGCGATCTTTCGCGTCACCGTTCACTCCGCGGTACCACATGCTGATCAGCTCTTGCCGCCGTGCTGGCGGCAGAAGCATCAGAAAATTGGCTTCGCCTTCCATGCGGAGAAAATCCATGTAGAGACGTGTCGACAGCTGATGGCTCACGTTGCCGAAGACATCGAAGCCCGCCACAAGAAGGTAGTGAATGCGCTCAAGAAGCGGATATCCAACAACCCATGCCGTCTTCGGAGGGGCACCCACCAAACCTTTAACCACGGATGCGCTGTCGAAGTGACGAAACACGGTCAGCGCCGCGTTGGAGTTTTTCCCATCTCCATCCCACACCATGTGTAGGTTCGGCCCGCCACCCTTCGAACCTTTGCCCTCCGCGAGCGCCTTCTGCAAGAACTCGTTCTTCTTCTTTAGATAGCGCTCGTGGTCGCGCCCATATCCGAGCCATAGTGTCAGAAGAGCCGAGCTTCCGCCCTCAGCGGGCATGTCCAGGTCCTGCTTCACACCTGCGAGAAACGCGGTCTCCTCCTTGATCAATGGCAGCGCCGGATTCATGAACGTGATCCAGAAGCGATCTTCGATCACGTTGAGCGCGACCTGCCCTCGGCAAACGGGGCCCTTGATGAAGCCCATCATCGTGAACTCGGCTTCTTCCAACATGAACCGATAACGCGACTCCGCAGGAATCGCCTGAAATGCGCGAAACGGATTGGCGCCGACTTCGGGCTCGTAGCTCGGCAGGTGATCGACAGCGTAGGCCGCATCAATGAAAAGCTCGCGAACCCGGTGAAGGCGCGCTGCACTCAGAGGATACGGCATGTGCGTCTTTTCGAGGGGCCGCTCCAAGCGCCGCACGAAACGGTAGTAGACCCGGTCTACCTCCGGATCGTCGAACGGGCGCCGTGTGGGGATCTCCTCGATGGCACCTGTCGGTGACGCCGTGCGCACCAGGCGAAAATACGTATGATTGTCGATGCCCTTGAAATAGAGGCTCGCCAGAAACAAGTGCTCGTAAATGTAGCGACTCGTCAGGCGGTTCTTGAAAGACGGCCCGTTCAGAAACGATTCCCAAGATGCGATGGATTCAGCGATCTGCGGCGCGAGCGGTGGAGGCTCATCACGGGGCGCGCCGGCACCCACCCAAAAGACCAGCGCTGCTTCTTCCTTCGGTTCGAGGCCGGGCAACGCGTACGGCATCCCCCAATAAGGGTGCGACTTTGCGTAGTCGTCGAAGTGCTCGGCATCGGTGCACGTCTCCTTTCGATCAAGCTCGAGGGTAAAGGTCCTCGCGATGTCGCTCGCCCGAGGAACCGGATGCAAGCGCTTGAGGTCGAGCATGCGCATGAGCAAGCTTGCTCGCGGATCGCTCTGGACGCCTTCTGGAAGCACCGGGTGAAAGTCCTTCTCCCGCCAGCCTTGCGTATCGTGCGCGTCGATTCCGAGTCGCGTCGGAGCGGCCGAAAAGAGGCGCGAGCCGTCGTACACCTTAGCTTCTGTTGCCCCGCGATCGATGCCCTCAAAAGTGCCGAGCTTCAGCTGGCACGGTGCGTCGTAACAGCCGTGGCAGACCACGCACCGTTTTTCGAAGACGCTGCGCGCGTTCGTCCAGGCAATGTGCGCCTCGCGCGGGGACAGCATTGACGGCGCCCGCGCGTAGTTCGCGGGCCGCCCGCGCCCGCACGCAACGGGAATACAGATCCCGGCGGCCAACGCGAAGGGAACTATTAGACGAGTGAGCCTCATGGGATTTTCAAAACCAGGATACACTAAGGCCCAAGAAAGCCGACGCGCTCAGCATTTTCCGCTGATAGAGCAGACGCGCCTGGGTAGAAGCAGGCTCGGACGCCAACTGGTAGCGCTGAAAGGGCAGCCCAGCCAGCAGGTCACCGCCGAAGCTCAACCACTCGCTCTCTTGCCAATGTGCGCCCACGCTTGCACCGAGTCCGCTCAGGTACTTGGTGCTTTCTAGGCTCTGGCTGTAGCCAAAGCCGCGGGCATGCACGCGGGCTACCTCGGGCCCGATGCAAAAAGGCATCGTAATTCGGTGTGTTTCCCAGCCGGCACACGCTCCCACAAACAGACTGGCGTAACCCACTGCAAAGCCTTTTCCCTCGGTTTGTTGATGTTGTTCCAGGAACCAACTCCCCCGAGCCACAACGGAGAACATACGGGGCGCGTGCATCCAGACGCCCAGGCTGGGCCCCCAACTGACCGACGGTTGGGACCCGAAGGCCATGCCGAACGTAAGACCCGTCTCCAGGTGCCAAGAATCTGACGGCGCCTGAAACGCGACTGGTGCATCGGGAACACGTGTTGGCTCAGCGCTCGCTGCCTGCTCTTGCAATAGTAAGGAAAGGATCAGGCTGAGTGGTTCCGCCAACGAGGAGCATTCAGGAGAGGTGGAAGCCAATCGACGAACGCCGGCCACAGCTTTCGCAGCATCCAGAACTGTGACCTCCACGTTCCAACCGTTCCTGGTTCTTAAATAGCTGATCTGTGCCCGCTTCTTCGAATTCCCGACCCGCGCCTCAGAAGCCCCCGTGAGCGCAGCAACGCGCTTGCCTAACGCTTCAGCGTCCGGACAGCCCGCGCCTGCCTTCACGACAGACAAAACCTCAGTGGTATGTGAAGGTTCCGACGACGGCGGGCTCAACCAGAGTGTAGGAAACATTGTTCAGGCTAAGGGGCGCGTAGATTAGCCTGCCGATTCGATCATCCCCAAGCAGACCATCCCTGGTTTTCGTGCGAAGCTTAGCGTAATTGGGGAAAAAGCGTCGAAATTCTGACGCTTTTGCGCAGGCACCCGTTATCGATTTGCCTGAGTTACCCCTTTTGCTCACCTCGGGACGTGTCGTCCATTGGGAACGTGAACAGCATCATTGGTTTGATCGTCGTGTTTGGGTCCGTGATTGGAGGCTACGTCCTCTCCCATGGCCCGCTGGCGGTGCTCTGGCAACCGAACGAGCTCATCATAATCGGTGGCGCCGCTGTGGGTACGGCCATCGTATCGGCGCCTGGCCGCTTGCTGATTCGGGTGCTCGGAGCACTCAAGAAGGCCTTCCTGCCCAAAATTCCAAAATCCTCGGACTACCTGGATCTTTTGGTGCTGATGCATCGGATGTTCCAGCTGATGCGCCGAGACGGCGTGTTGGCGATGGAAAATCACCTTGGCGACCCGCACAAGAGCAGTCTCTTTTCAAAGCACCCGAGCGTGCTCCACCACCACCACGCATTAACGTTCCTGCTTGAAGGCGTCAAACAGCTGGTCGACGGTTGCCCGCCGGATGATGTTGGCTCGATGCTCGAAACCGACATCGAAACTATCCACGAAGAAGAGCTGGCCTCGATTAGCCTATTGCGCACCACTGGCGACGCCCTTCCCGGCCTTGGCATTGTGGCAGCCGTGCTTGGCATTATTATCACGATGGCCCACCTGGACGGCGGCCCTAAAGAGATCGGCCATCACGTTGCCGCCGCGCTCGTGGGAACCTTTTTGGGCATCTTGCTCTGCTACGGCTTCGTGGCTCCACTCGCCGCCAGTCTTGATGTGCAAGCTGGAGCCGAAGGCCGCTACTTGAATTGCATCAAGGCCGGCCTGGTTGCTGCTGCACGCGGCTCCAACGCCTCGGTGGCACTCGAGTTCGCTCGCCGCACCATTTTCCCCGATGAGCGCCCCAGCCTGAAACAGCTGGAAGAAGCGATCAAGGCGATCAAAGACAAATGAGCGCCGGCAAGCAGGCCGAGCGGCCACGGATTATCATCATTAAGAAGAAGGGCCACGCTGCCCATCATGGCGGAGCGTGGAAGGTGGCTTACGCCGACTTCGTGACAGCCATGATGGCCTTCTTCATGGTGCTTTGGTTAGTCTCGCAGACTGATAGCGAGACCAAGCAGGAGCTTTCCGCGTTCTTTAGGACTGGTGTCTTCTCGGGTGCACCAGCGCTCGTGATGGGTGGCTCCGGCGTTTCTGACAAGGCTAATCTCGACACCGCAGGCCAAGGTGTGCAGAAGACGGAGCGCGTCGGCTTCGAGCTGGCGAGTAAGAATGTGAAGGGCGCGGTGCGTTCGATGACGCAAAGCATGGCGATGCTCAGCCAGAATGTTCGCGTGGACATCACCAAAGATGGCCTCTTGATCCAGATCCTCGATGGCGGACAAGGCACCCTTTTCGATCGTTCCTCAGCCGCGTTGAAACCACCCGTGATCGAGCTCTTGAAACAGCTTGCTCCGATTCTCGGACAATTGCCCAACAAACTGCAGATCCACGGCCACACCGATTCTCGCCTTTTCGCCTCGGGCTCAGTGCGGGATAACTGGCAGCTCTCGTTTGAACGCGCCGACAACGCTCGCAAAGTTCTCGCTGAAACCGGCATCCCGAGCTCCCAAATGGTCGGAGTTTTCGCGCACGCAGATTCCAATCCGATCAACGTGAAAGATCGCTTTGCGCCGGAAAACCGGCGGTTGGCGATTCTGGCCATTCGCGAGGGTCAAGAGGAAGTCGTCCAGCGCGGCTTCGATCCATTGAACCCCGATAAGGTGGAAAACACGAAACCTGAGAGAGAAGCGCCCAGGGGAAAGTCTGAAGACGCCAAGCTGCCCAAAGGCGAGCCCGTCGCGCAAGATGCGGAGGCCCCCGGGGGCGAGGAACCGGCCCCGCCGACATCTACAGGAACTGGCAGCGAATGAGCAGCACCTAGCTGGCGGTATCCGAACGTTGGCCCTAGGACACAAGCCACGGCTAATCTGGTGGCTACCGAAGGATGGGAACGCATGAGCGGTATTGAAGAAGTTCGGGGTAAAGTAAGTCTTCTTAGGTTCGAGGCAAAGAGGTGCATTCACTCGCGGCAATGTGTGCTCGGCAGGCCAGATGTGTTTGTTCCCAACATCGAAGGCGAATGGATCCACCCCGATCGGGCAACGCCTGAGGAGATTACGGCACTCGCCCAAAATTGCCCCTCCGGTGCTATCACGTATGAGCGCTTGGATGGCGGTGCGAATGAAGCGCCTCCGCTGGTTAACTTGGTGCGCGTCCGGGAGAACGGGCCGCTCGCGGTGCACGCTGAGATGTCAGTTGAAGGTCAAGGAGCCCTGTTGCGAGCCACGCTCTGCCGCTGTGGCCTCTCGAAGAACAAGCCCTTCTGCGACTCAAGCCACATCGCCGGGGGCTTCCAAGCTACTGGCGAACCCGCACCTGCAGACTCTCAACCGCTGGAATCACGCCAAGGCCAACTCAAGATAACACCACTCAAGAACGGACCGCTCCGTATGGAGGGCAATCTAGAGGTGGTCTCGGGCACGGGGCGGACCGTGAATCGCGTCATCAAGAGCCACTTCTGTCGTTGTGGGCAATCCTCCAACAAGCCCTATTGCGATGGAACGCATGCTAATATTGGCTTCACGACCGAATAACCCAGATTAGACCCATGAACCCTATTCTCTCTATCCAAGCACTCGGCTTCCCTTGGAAGACCGAGGACCCATTCCTATTCTGCGTCTATCACCTCGACGCATATCCCGAAGGTAACGAGCAGATGGGTCCGAACGCTTCGCTCAAGGAGCGTGAGCTCGGGATGGATTTTGATCCGAAGAATGCCTGGCGCATGTACCACGGCCAAGAGATCCCTGGCTTTCCTTCGCACCCGCACCGTGGCTTTGAGACAGTCACCATCGCGCGCCGGGGCTATATCGACCACGCGGATTCACTCGGTGCAACCGCTCGCTTTGGGCAGGGCGACACGCAATGGATGACCGCAGGGCGCGGCATCGTGCATTCAGAGATGTTTCCGTTGCGCGATCGCGACGCACCGAATCCATTAGAGCTGTTCCAAATTTGGCTGAATCTACCAGCTGCGAGCAAGATGGTGGAGCCGCATTTCACCATGCTGTGGGACACGAAGATCCCTACGTGCCGCGTGCAAGATGCTGACGGGCGATCGTCTGAAGTGCGCATCGTGGCAGGTCAGTTTGGCTCGGCTATCGCACCACCACCGCCTCCCAATTCTTGGGCAGCGCGCCTTGAATCCGATTTAGCAATTTGGACTCTGAAGCTAGCGCCCCACGCGCGGCTTGAGTTGCCAGCGGCGCAGCTCGGCACACGTCGCACGCTCTATTTCTTTCGCGGCGCGAACCTTAGAATTGGCGGTGAGATTCTCAACTCCCATGCGGCTGTCGAAGTGCGGGCTGAAGTGCTCCTCGAACTCGAAAATGGCAGCGAAGGGAGCGAGCTGCTCCTGCTCCAGGGGCGCCCGATCGGTGAATCTGTCGCCCAGCATGGCCCCTTCGTGATGAACACACAGGCTGAAATTCGCGAAGCTTTTTCAAACTATCAGCGCACCCAATTTGGGGGCTGGCCTTGGGAAAGTGTGGCGCCTGTGCACCCGCGCGAGCAGGCGCGCTTTGCCAAACATGCTGATGGAAAGCTCGAAGAGCCCAGCTGAACGCGAATGCACACCTCGCATTCGCTGCACACTTGCCTTCAAAATTTCCTCTGTCCCAAGTGTTTCCGCACCAAGTCTGAGGTGAGTCGAGATGCGATACCGAGGGGCGTGTGTGTGGCAGACAATTGGCGGAGTTAGCAGTCGACCGTTGGGAGTGCTATCAAAGCGCACTCAGAGCCGCGCGAACGTTCGAGACTTCTGGCGAGTCCAATGAGCAGGCTTTATACTCATTGGCAGAGAGGTGCCAATGTCAAGCATAACACCGAGCTCCGAAGTCGATCTGGATCTGAGTGGCAACGTTCGAGATTTCTTTGGCAATGCCTTGGAAACAGCTCTCGTTGAAGTCGACGTGAAAACGAGCGACGCCGCCAAATCCTACTTGATCGCGATGATGGCGGATTTTGCCGATCCCCGCTGCGCACTGGAAACAAGCTTCGACGAACCTTTTACTTTCGCACTGGAGCGCGCACTTGCATCGCAAGCTGCCGACCGCTTTGACCAGCTCCGACGCTTTGGGGATTCGGTTTTGTATGCCAGTAGCTTCTTTGCGGCTCATCTGACGCGACGCGGCGTGCACATCGGGTACGTTAAGGCTTTGGGGGCCCGCGCTTACCTGAGCGCCGCGGGTGCTTTCTTGCCGTCGCCCGTTTTTGTTGATTCACGGAACAGCAGCGGTACGGACACTCTGTTCGTGGAGCTCGCCAGCAAGTTCGGCTCATTCGTGGTGACACTTGAGCGAGTTGCAGAACGCGTACTTTGCGCGAGCTCGCTGTCAAACCGAGGCACGCTCGAACTCTATGAGCGCTGGCTTCGCTCAGGGTCGAACGTGATAGCGGAAGATCTGATGCGCCGCGGTCTCTCGCCTTTGCGCGGCGACAAGTCTGTGCATTGAGATGAGCACAAACGAAATCCTGGGGCAAATCCAATATAGACTCCAAAGCTATTACGGCCTGGAGCAGGGCCCGGACGTGCGCGACTACGTGCGTTTCGACGGTGAACGTGAAACGCTCTTGGTGCGTGAAGGTGAAGATGCCATTGAAGTTAGTCTGGTATTGCCAAACCTCAGCGATGCAGGCCTCACGCACCGTGACCTGCACAGTGACTCGGGCCTTCAGTTCATCGAGGGCGTGAGCCATTTCCTGTACATTGTGGAACGAGTTCGCACTGAGCTGCCGGTGACACAGCTTGAGCTGGAGCTGCAGGCGGAAGTCGACAAGTTCGTCTTCCTAGCGCTCGGCGATCCCGAACCTGAACGGGCTCCCAGACGGCTGTGCGATCACCTTTACGAACAGGTTCGCTATCTCCACCCTGCAGGCAGCGAGTTAGGTGACCGCTACCGAACGGCGAATTCGCTAGCTGCGCGCTTCGTCGCCCGTCTGAACACTGATCTCGGTAGTGAACCCGTCAAACGGCAGCTACGGCGCTTCTACCGATCGGGTCAAACCGAGAAGCTCTCTCTCGCGTGCGCTGCTTGAAATCAAGAGCAGTCTGGGCGCGCTGCAAAAGGCCGCAGCCCAGACCACTCGTGAGGGTGGGGATTACTTCGCTGCGGGCTTGGCCGGAGCTGCTACAGCAGGAGCTGCTACAGCAGGAGCTGCTCCTACTGTTTTGGACTTCTCTGTGGGAGCTGCCACTGTCTTTGCTTTCTCCGAAGCAGGTGCTGCCGTTGCCGCTGCGGTCTTCGACTTCTCCGCTGGCTTCTCGCTCGTCTTAGCGACTGGCTCGCCCTTGGGCGCAGGCGCCACGGGAGACGGACGGGATCCGACATCATCCGAGATACGAGCAGCGCGGAACCAAGCTTGCTCAACAGGCTTGATGAGCTTCGCTATCGCGGTCCACTCTTTGTCGCGGACCCGGGCGAGCTTGGCTTGAGCTACTTGCAATTCGCCGAGCGCTTTCACAAGTGCACCGTCCGTGCCCTCCTTCGTCAGCGCAACCAGCGCCTCCTTCTTGCTTTCGAAAACAGTGCGCGCTTCTTTGCGCTCGCCGTCAACCTTTTCAAGCGCCGCAAGCACCTTTGCCAAACGCTCTCCGGTCACTCCTGCTTTCTCAAGAGCAGCGTGACGGCTTGGGGTATCTTTATCCTCGTCGGCTTCCTGGCGTTCCTTTTTCTTGGCCACGGCGGAAGCCGATTTCTCAGCGGGCGAGGACTTCGCCTGCTTGTTGGCGGACTCGAAAGCTCCCTTGGCCATCGCAGGCTTGCTCTCGACGGCAACTACAGACTTCGCAGCTACAGACTTTCCCTCTGGAGCAACCGCAGGCTTTGCTGCCGCGGGCTTGTTCTCAACGGCAAACGCTGTTGCCGCAACGCCGAGCGCCAAGCTGCTTGCGAGTGCCGACGTTACAACCAAACTCATCCATTGCTTTTTCATATTTAGACTCCTAAGCGTGGAACACCTCCACACAAGAGGTGCGTCTTCGGTCGAGCTCTTACAGTGAGACTCGACTCGCGGGCGGGAGCCTAAGTCGCGACTAATCCAAACGCAACAGCGTGCGTTCCAACAACAAATCGCGTGAAATCGGGCCAGGCGCGAGGCCCCGCCCGGCAAAATCTGCTGGACTCAGGCCACTTTGCACGAATTCTTGGAGCGGCGCCAAAAAAACACTCTCATCCTGATTCTTGGCATTTTGGCGGCCCCGACGCGCCAAGCCACCTACGGCAATTTTCACCAGATCGGCTGCAATCGCGTGGCCTTGAACATCTCCGACCTTCGCGGAAAGGCCGTGTTCTGCCAGGCGGGCGCGCGCGCTAGAGATGTCTCGAAACGAGAACTGTTCAAGGTAACGCTTCGCTTCCGCCACCGACGCCGCATCCGCCAAGACGCCCAGCCAGAGCGCAGACGACGCACCCGCAAGCGCAAGCGGGAGCGAATCGCAAGGACGAAGCTCAAGCGTGCTCTTGAGTCGAGCTTCTGGAAAGAGCGTGTTCAGGTGCAGTCGCCAATCCGCCAGAGTAGCTCGCTGCCCTTGGTATCCGTTCTTGAGAAAATCTCGGAAGGACTGACCGGTGTTCGGGATCACTTCAGCGTGACGCTTGATGAGAAACATCCCAGCGTCGAGTGCCCACTCCACGTAGTCTCCATAAGAGAGCTTGTCCTTGGACCAAAGGTGCCCGAGCAACCCCGAGCGACGCGGGTCCATGTTGAGCCAAACTTGCCCGCGCAGGCTCTTATAACTGGTAAATTCTCCTTCTCGGAAGGGAGAATTCGCTAGGAGAGCGTTGGCCAGGGGGGCCATCTTGAGCCCGACCAGGAGCTTGTCCATGGCGTCCTCTTCGTCGCAGTAGTCGAGATTGAGCTGCACCGTGGAGGTACGCTGCATCATATCCCAAGCACCACTGCCTTGCCCTGGCAAATAGGCTTTCATGATGGAGTAGCGGGCCTTCGGAACCCAGGGCAGATCAGCTTGCTTCGCGAACGGATGAAAGCCTGTATTCAACCAAGACACTCCGAAACGCTCCGAAAGTTCGGCCACTTCGCGCAGGTGTTGGCTGAGCTCCGCTTGAACTTGATGCAGATCTGAAAGTGGCGACCCACTAAACTCCAATTGACCACCTGGCTCGAGCGTTACGGCAGCATTCTCCTTGGTGAGAGCAATGATGGGTCCGTTTTCGTACTCCTGGCTTGGCTCCCAACCACGCTCTTCAATGAGGCGATGAAAAATCGCAAGCAAACCCTCCTGGCCCTCGTACTGGAGCGCACGGCACTCGCTCCCCTGGACGCCAAACCGCTCCATTTCCAATCCGACACGAAACTGCTCACGCGGCTTCTCAGCTTGGAGAAACGGTTGAAGGAGCTCTTCAGCGTCTTCAATCGGACGATCCAGCGCGGCGGAGGATAGGGGAGAGGTCGAAATCATAAGGCGGAACTCGCTATAGGGCGCAGGCCTGGCGCTGTCACGGGCTCGCTCTTCTTCATGCCCTAGGCTTCATGCCCTGGGCTTCATGCCCTGGGTGGACTCAGCACCACGGGAGGCATCGACCCCAGGGCCACGGCCAAACTCCGCGTGTGCGCTTCGGTGGTGCCGGCGCCGCCGCCGATGATCCGACAAGCGCCAGAATCGAGCGAAAGTGCGAGCGCTGCCCAAGCCTCGATGTCCACTAACGAATCGGCAAAGCCGCGCACGCTTTCCGGGCTCGCGGCCAAAAGAACACCCAATCTCACAGCGTTCGCCGTTTGAAGCCGGCGAAGCTCAGGGAGATAAGCAGAAGTGCTAGAAACTTCGAGCACTACTGAGGATGCCCCAGCCTGCGTGAGTGCTTCCAGGAGCTCGACCACATCACCTTCCAGACCTTTGTCGTTGAGCAACTGGATCACCGCCCACGTCGGCAGTCCGGTAGCGGATCCCGCAACAACAGCCGACATGAGCCCCAAGCGCGAGCCCTGGCCTCTGGCAATGATAAGCTCACACCCAGCGGATGCGAGCCGGGCCGCATGCTCCTCGAATTCAACGACGAGTCTTCCGGCCGAAAGGGGGCTCACCATTTCGGACCCTAGAACGCCCGCTACCGCGATCGGCTTGTTCGAGGTGGCGGCCTCTTCGAGTGCAAGATCTACCGCAATCCCGGTCAGGAGTGCAGAGCGATGCTCCATCCCAACTTCGGCCAATGCGCGCGGCGTCGTGTCCGCAGTGAGCGCACTCAACACGTCCACGCAGCTGGCTACCTCCGCAGCGTAATGGTTGCGCACCACCTCTGGCTGCTCCCGCAGCAAACGGCCGAGCGCTCCCGGCGTGTCGAGTCCAAGTCCGCGAGCACGGAGGGAGGCGGCGCTGTCAGAATCGACTACGAGGGGACGACCTGAATCCAGGCGAGACGAAATGCGGGAAAAATTGTTCATCCTCAGCGCGCTGCTTTTAAAGATAGCCCGGAGGACGACCGTACGGGTAGCGATTTGCGATCGAACAGCCGGACTCGGCGCAGCAGGAGATCCAGAAGAAAGCAGGCTAGCGCTAAGAACACGAAGCTCTGCCAAATCTCCTCGTGAAAAGCGATCTGTTCGGAGCCGGGCAGAAACAACTGGGCGGCTGCCGGGTTCACGAGGCCTCCACCAATCAGTGCGGCCCGCGCCAAGCGCTCGGTGTCGGGCCGGACTTCCGAATACTCAGCCGGATACGGCTGGCTCACGTGGCCAAAACTCTCGGCGACCGCGCTCTCCACGCCGTCGCGACCCACACGGGTGTGCTTCGCGTGGAGCGCAAACGTTCCGTAACCATCGAGCTTGAAGCGCGCCTCATAGCGCCCAGGTGCACTCTGCACGAGCGGATGCGTGGAGATCTTTCCGGGATTAGCGCTCGACGCGACTGTTAGCGTGGAGCGGAGGTTGTTGTCAAAACGCTCGTCACCGTCAAAGGCATCCACCGTGGCACGCACGTTCCCGCCGATAACCTCTGTTTGCATGGGCAACTCGCGTGTTCGGCTATCTCGCATGTGTTCGCGCGCGAGCTGACCCCAAAATTGGCTGTAGCCTGGCCAACGCAACCAATCGATCGCCCACAGATTCTTTAGGTCGCTCGTCCAGGCGAGTGCCCAGCCGAGACCAACACGCCCGCGTGCCAAAATGGGCTCGTCGCGATCACTGGCGAAAATCTGCTGCGCAGGCGCTGGCTTCATACTCGTTGCCACGTAACCGTGGAGATTGGGTAACGATCCGACCGCGATCCCTTTTAGAAAATCAGCGGATCCGGTTAACTGGGGCTGGAACCATTCTTCGACCGCCGATTGGCGCGCCACAAACTCCGCCTCCCGAGCGAACACGCGCGGCAGGCTATTCGCGTCGGGCACCGCATGATAGCGGCCGCCCCCGGCGTCAGCGATCTGCTTCAACAATTCGTTGTTCGCCTGTTCTCCCAAGCCCACGGTGGTGACCGTGATCGACTCCGCCAGCATCGCTTGGGCCAGCTCCGTGATGCCTTCGGTGGGGGCAGCCCCGTCGGTTAACAGGATCACGTGCTTGCGTCGCGCTTGGACCACCGAAATATCCTGATAGGCCATGTCGAGGCTGCGAAAAATCTCGGTGCCTCCACCCGGCTGGATCCGTGAAATGTCGCTTTCGATGCGCGAGCGGTAACGCGCAGGCTGCATGCGCACATATCTTTCGGGTTGAGAATCGAAGGCTATTACCTCGATCAAATCGTTGGGCTCCAGCGTCGAAACCGTGGCGGCGCACGCCGCTTTGGCCATCTCTATCGGCAATCCCGACATCGACCCCGAACGATCGATCACGAGCACCAGCGCAACGCTCGGATTCTCCTTTCGGTTGTCCGAATCCATACGCACAGGGAGCAAACGTTCCAACGTGCTGCCGCCCCACCCGCCTAGGCCAAAGCCCGCTTCTCCGCCCGCAAACAAGAATCCTCCACCCAGGTCCTGAACATAGCGCTCCACGAGCAACTCCGACGCCTCCGAGAATTGCTCCTTTGGGACATCGGAGAGAACGACGAACGCGAAACGTTGTAGCTCGGCCAACGTTGTCGGGAATCCGCCGGGAGAGCGAACATCCACATCGAACTGCTGGGCGGAGAGCGCGCCCGAGAAATAACCTGCTCGGCCGTCCTGGCCCTCAACATAAAGCACACTAGCGCGACCTGGCACCTCAAGCGTTGCCTGAAAACGGTTGTTCTCGGAGAATTGATCCTTAGACACTTGGTCTAAGCGAAGCTCGTAGGTGACCTGTCCACCAACCCGAACGACGCTCTGAAATTTCAGCTCGTTCTTGCCGGGCCGAAGCTCCAGCCGACGTACCGCGTCGAGGCCGTTGAGCGTTTCACCCTGGTAGAGGCTGGCGCGCGCGACCCCCTCTTGGGTTGCGAAAACCGAAGCAACAATCTCAAAGGGCTGCCCGATATCCACCTTCGCCGGCAACTCCAACTCGGTGATTGCAACCTCCGGGGGCAGCGGCCGATTGAAAACCTTGGTCGACACTCTAACGCCGGCGGCCCGAGCGCTTGGGATCTCCGCGAGAAGCTCGCCCTCGGTCTCAAGCCCGTCACTCAAGAGCAGGAGCCGCTTCAGGTAGCCTTCTGGAAATACCGCCAAACCGAGCCGGAACGCCGCCTGAAGATTGCTCGCACTGCCTCCCGTGTCGACGCCCTGGGCCACGCCCCTCTCAGGCGTGTTCCCAGCAACAACTCCCATTCGGTGTCGAAGTGCGAGCGCCGACGGAAGCGCCTTCCCGCCACTCAGTTCAAGCACTCTAGGACGCGCCGCAAAGGTGATGACCTTGACGCGATCGTCGGGGCGTTTGGCCGCTAACAATTCCGAAATGGTTAACCGAGCATCCTCCAAAGCGGCGTCGGGTACCGAATCGCTCACGTCGATCAACAGCACCGTGCAAATCTTGTTGGTTTTCGATGTCTTCGACGGCTGAGAAAGTGCGCAGCCCAACGCCAGGAAAAATAGTGATCTGAACACCACCGAGAGGATTCGCTGCGGCCACGGCAAAGCAGCCAACGAATGGCTTAGAACCCATATCAAGAGTGGCGCCACCAAGATCAGGCCGAGGGCCGCGGGGAACTTTGCCTCGTAGTTAACGCCTCCGAGCACTCCCTGCCATCCGGCCGTTCGAAGCGGCCATACCCAACCGAGATAGAGCCCGCCTAGAACCAGAAGAAGAAGCAGGCTCGCAACCAGCCCAGGCCATGCGAATGAACGCTGTCTCACACCGTTAGCCGCCTGTGGTAGGTGAACCACTCAAGTGTGCTGACAAGCGCCACCGCTATCAACAAATAGCCCCAATATCGCTGCCGTAAGCCGGATTCAAAACCGCTCACGGTCTGGGCTTTGGCGCCCGCCACCACGAGTTCAGATTGCGGCCCGATCCGGCTTTCCGCCGAGTCTTGCAGGTTGGCCGCAAAGCTGAACGGAGCCTGAGCGCCCACCCAGCTGAGCTGGTAGAAGCCCGCATACTCACCGAAATGCTCCGCTCGGGCTTCACGCACGGGGATCGACTCTCGCGAGCCATCAGGTCGCCGGAGGTCGGCGGTTTCGAGACCGGCAGGGACTCGCAACCGCCAAGTATCTCCAGTCCGATACGCAGACTGGTACTCGGCATCCTGTTCGACGAACGTGTTGATGGCGTTCAAAATCAAGAGCGGCCAAGCCACGCGCAAAACCAAATCGCTGTCCCTCGGGTCGAACCCGAGCGCAAGAAAAAGCTGACGAGCGCGGGTGCCACTCACTAGGATGGGGCCGAGCTCACTCGCACCGAGCACGAGATCTCCCGGCTCAGGCTTGAATGCATAACCAATGGCCACTTGAACATCCAATAGATCCATAAAGCGCAGCACGGGGCTCTTACGATCCCAAGTGTCGAATCCGAAATCCTCAAGCTTTGGTCCACGTTTGAGTGGAGAACCCGTCGCGGGCGGATTCAAATACAGCCGAGCACCAGTGCTGAGCGCCACCGGCGGCGCGACGCCATCCAAGATCGTGACGTCAAAACTACCCTTGGGCGGGTATGCCGAGGGCTCCACTTGCGTCACGTCCAGGTACTCATCCAGCAACAACGCCGCTTCGAGGTACGTATTTCCGGTTGTGACGACCAGAATCTTTGCGCGCCTTCGCTCCGGCATCCGCGCAAACGCGCGATTATCATTCGGAAGATAATCCTTGCCTTCCAGCACACGAATCCGCGCCTCAAGCTGCTGGCTAGCACCCGCGAGATCCGTATAGAAACGCGGCACTCGTTCGCCGGGTTCGACTCGCAATTGACTCACATCAATCACCTGTCCATCGCCAAAGAGCGAAAGCTCCACCAGCGCGGCCTTCTTTCCGGTATTCTCTAGCGCGAGCAAGACTTCGTAACGCGATTTATCCAGAGGATAACGCCGCGCAGAAAGCTCGGTGATCGCCAGATTGTCCGATTCCTTTCCCACTCCGACGAAGCTGAGCTTCGCACCGAGCGGCTCCCTGAGCGGCGCCGGGGCAACGAACGCGCCATCCGAGATGACAATCACTTCCGCGTTCGGCAGACCCCTAAGGACATCTCGCGCGAAGGTGAGGCCTTGCTGAAGGTCAAGTGCAGTGTCCGTCCAGCGCACCCTTTCGACAGCTTGACGCAACACACCAGTCTCCGAAGTGAGCGGCGACAGCGCGCGCACGTTGGCATCGAGTTTGGCGAGGAGCATGCGGTCTTCGCTCTTGAGACCTGAAATCAGCTCCAACAGCTTCTTTTTAGCCAATGCCAACCGATTCTTGTCCACATCGGTAGCGGCCATCGAAGCACTTGAATCCAAAAGCACCACCAAGTTGCGTGCTGCCAGCGCACTGGCTTCCGGCCTTGGGTCCCCGAGCGCCAGAACGAGCGCGGCCAACATGGCCAATTGCAAAAGGAGCGAGAGCCAGCGCTTCAACTGCGAGAAGAGCGTTGAAGCTTCCCGATCTTTGAGCACCCGTTCCCACAGGCTCGCGAACGGCACCGCCACAGGCCTCCGGCGCAGCTTCAGAATGTAGAGCACAACTGTCGCCAGCGCGACGCCACCGCCAACGAGTAGCAGCGTGGTGAGGGGCAGCCCAGCCAAGAACATCAGCGCAGAAATCCTCCGCGGCGAAACACGCGCAGCACCAGTTCATCAAAGGGCACATCAATATTGGCGGCGAAGTACGGGACGGTGCGGCTCGCACAGAAGCGCTCAATCGCCGACTGATAGTGAGTGACCGCTTCAGCGACTTTACGCAACAGGCCATCGGTTATCGTCACGTCGCGCTCTTCTCCTGTCTCGCAGTCGTAAATGCGCACGTCACCCCTCAAGTCTGAAACAGCATCCCGTGGATCGACCAAATGCAGCACGTACGGTTCAAATTTGTTGAAGCGGAGAACGTTGATGCCGCGCTCGAAACCTGCAGGATCGTAGAGATCGCTGATCAGCACCGCCAACCCACGCCGCTTATGCTGAGCTACGAATTTGGTGAGGCAAGCCTCAAGATCGGTGACCCCACTCGGCTGAAGTTGGCTCAAGAAGCGAAACACTTGCAAGATGCGGCCTTTGCCGCGCGTGGTGGGGAGCGTGCTCTTGATCTCATCGCTCACACCCACAATCGTGACCCGATCGAGGTTTGCCAGGCCCACATAGGCCAACGCTGCGCACAGTCGCCGCGCCTGATCGAACTTCCGCTCGTCGCGAAAGCCCATGGAGCTTGAACAATCCACCAACAAGTAGATGCTCAGATCTTCCTCTTCCTCGTACAAACGCACGAGCAGGCGTCCAAACCGTCGATAGGCATTCCAATCCACGGTGCGAAAATCATCACCGACCGTGTACTCACGATGATCCGCGAACTCGATGCCGCTGCCCTGCTTTTTGCTGCGCCGTTCTGCACGTTGGCGGCCAGCAAAAACACGCCGACTGACCAGCGCCAGCATTTCTAACTTGCGCTGGAATTGATCGTCAAATAGCCCAATTGCGGCCACGTTGGTGCGCGCAGCTTCGCCACTTTTCGGCCTCCGGAAAAGCTCAAACAAGCCCATCGATCTTAGGCGCTTTCAGGTAACTGGCTAAGAATTTGTTCTATCACGGCGTCCGTGGTGACGCCTTCTGCTTCACCCTCGAAGTTGAGCAAAATCCGGTGCCGTAGCGCGAGCGGCGCAACGCTTCGGATGTCCTCGATACCTGGAGCGAAACGGCCGTCAAAGAGCGCTTGGATCTTGGCCCCGAGCAACATGGCTTGCAGCCCACGCGGGGAGGCACCCGTCCGCACGAAGCGTTGAACTTTGTCGAAGGCTTTCCCGGTCTGAACATGCGTGGCTTGCAGCAGCCGCACTGCGTAGTCTTGAACGTGCCGCGCTACGGCCACTCGTCGCACCAGCTTCTGCATCCCAAGAATTTCCTGTCGCTCCAGCACGGCCTTCACCTCAGCTTCGTGGAGAGTCGTCGTGCGATCCACAATGCTGTGCAACTCTTCTCGAGAGGGAAACGTCACTGCAAGCTTGTAGAAAAAGCGGTCCAACTGCGCCTCAGGCAAGGGATAGGTGCCCTCCATTTCGAGGGGATTCTGTGTTGCCATCACCAGATAGGGCTCCTCGATCGTGTACGTTGTGCGTCCCACCGTGACGCGGTGTTCTTGCATCGCTTCGAGGAGTGCACTCTGGGTTTTGGGGGTGGCACGATTCACCTCATCCGCCAAGACAATGTGCGAGAAAATGGGCCCTTTGCGAAACTCAAAAACTTTTCCTGCATTCGCGGATTCATCGATCACGGTGGTGCCAATGATATCCGCGGGCATGAGATCGGGAGTGAACTGGATGCGCGAAAAATCAAGACGCACGGCTTGTGCCAACGTGCGCACCAGCATCGTCTTCCCAAGCCCAGGAACGCCCTCCAAGAGTGCGTGCGAGCCCGCCAGGAGGCAGGCGATAACCCCATCCACCACCTCCTTCTGTCCGACAATCACACGTCCAATTTCCTGCCGGAGAACGGCCACCTTCGTTTGAAAGTCCAGAACCTCTTGGGTCACACTCTGATTCTCGCTCATGATGCTTTCGTCTTTCATTCTCGGGGGCGAATTAGCTGGAAATAGCGCCGAATATAGAACCGGTAGCCAGCGGGAACTTCATCCTTACTGATCACACTCTCGGCGACGGTTCGATAATCTGTGTAAACTTTACTGTAGCCGCGTCCGGTGAAACCACGTTGCGCGGCGCCGTGGATCACTTCGGCGGACGCCGCACCTTCGCCGGTATCTGCTCCCACGACTGAAACATCTTTGAACTTGCCGTCGAGCTGGGTCGAATCCCCCCGGAGACCGTCCGCATGGCCTGTACCGTATTCGGCACCTTGGCTGCCTTCGCCCTGACTTTGACCTGGTTTTTGCCCTCCCGGAGAGCCTGGCTTACCCGGCCCACCGGGGATATCTATTCCCTCACCGGGCCCATTGCGACTGAGCGTGATCGGGCCCTTTTGCCCCTTGCCGTTGGCTTCACCGGGCTCACCCCCTTCACCGGGAACACCCTTCCCACCGCGAGCACGCTGCCCAAAGCGGAGCAGGCGCTTCATCTGCTCTTTGCCGGCTTGGCCCTGCTGCCGAAGCAGTTCTCGGAGCTCCTCCAGGCGCTTCTTTAGCTGCTGCTTCTCTTGCTGCGAGGATTCACTTTGCGCTGTGCGATTCATCTGCTCGGCGCCTTGCTCCAGATCCTTTGCCGAGAGCCCGGCCTCTTTCATCAACTTTTGCGCCGCTTCGGCGAGCTCCTTGTCGAGCCCCGCCAGGCCCTTTCCAGCGGCTGTAGCTTCTCGCTTCTCGCGATCCAAACGCTCGAGCTTTCTCTCGGCTTCCTTTTGTTCCTTGGCCTCTTGAGCTGAGAGCGGCTTCTGATCTTTCTTCTTATTTAGCAAACCCCGAGCTTGACTCGACAACTCTTGGCGTCTCGCTTCGATGCGTTCTAAGCGTTTCTGAGTTTGTTGGCTCGCCGCTTCAAGCGCTTTCTTGAGGCGTTCGAGGTCCGGTCGATTGAGGGGCTGCTTTTGTTGGCGAACTTTTTCAGCCAGTTTCTTGAGTTCTTTTTCGGCATTCGCCATATCATGCCGTTCGAGCGCTTCCCCCAAGGCTCGGCTCTGCTGGCTCGATTTCAGCGCGGACGCGCGGTCTTTCAGCGCTTGCTCAAATGCCGCTTTCTCCGCATCCGAGGCATCTGCCAGATCACGCTCCAGCGCGTCGAGTCGCCGAAAGACTTCATCGCGAGTTAATCGCTCGCTCCCAATATCCAACACCAGCTGATTGAAGCGTTGGATCGCCTGATTCACATCCGCCGCGTGCGGAGCTTCGGCAAGCCGTGCAGAAATCTCCTTAAAATACTCAACATCGTCAGTGGCGAGAACGAGCGCTTGGCTGGCTTTGGGCGCTGCCCGCTCCGCTTCCCGCACCACACGCACTTCAAGCAGGCTTAGGCCCAGCAGACCGAAAAACAACACCACCACGAGCGGCGTCTCGCGCGGAATGAGCCAGGGCACAGCACGGCTCGGCGACAACTCTGGACCCACACGAACGGCATCCAGGATCGCCGCCTCCATGAACGGCGTGCGTTCAGAAAGCGGGAGCTCGGCAAAACTGAGGGCGTTGCCAACTCGCCCTTTTAGCTCGTGAAAGTGATCTAGCAAAAGCCCGCCCTCGCTCTGCCCCGCCCGGCGGAGCCACGCCCAGGCCGAGATACCGAGCCAAGCACCCACCAACAAACCGCCACCGAGTAAGAGCCACCCACTTGACCCATCTGAAGGATGCACAACTTTGACGTACGTCAGGCCGATCGCCGCATACCCAAGCGGACCCGGAGCCCAACGAAAGGCGGTCGCAAAGAGCCGATTGAGGCGCGCCCGGGCCTCCGCGTTTCGGGCTTTTACGCGTAGAAGTGAAATTTGCTGGAGGCTTTTTCCCAATGCTTTGCTGGCTCCAAGAAAACGGGCCGCCCGAACCGAAGCGAACCTTAAGCTGACACGCGGGGCGGGAGGGACTTGGCCCATGCTAGCGCGACCTTCCGCCGCTGACCCATCACCCATTCCGAAAATGTCGTTTGCCTCTCCCAAGCACGGCCAGATGGCGGTAGTTTCAGGGCAATTGAGCGAATTTGTAAGAGCGAGGAAAGATGCCTGATTCAAAGACGGTGGTTTTGGTTGCAGACGACGAGCCCAGCACGCTCGCCATGGTTTCGGCGCACTTGCGGACCAAGGGCTATCGAGTGCTCGAGGCCATAGACGGAGATCAAGCTTGGGAGCTGGCGCACGAGCACTTGCCCGACCTGATTGTGCTCGACGTGATGATGCCGGGAATGAGCGGCTGGGAAGTTTGCCGCAAGATCCGCGAAGCCGTTTCGCTCGCGCATGCTGGCGTTATCATGCTGACGGGTATCGGCGATACATTGAACGAGATGACATCACCGCTTTATGGCGCGGATGCCTACGTCGACAAACCTTTTGAATTCAAAGATCTTGATCGAAAAATCGAAGACACGCTCGCTCGTCGGCGTGAGGGAGCACTCGGCCGCGCAGACTTCGATGACGAAAATGAAGACGCCGGCCCCGCTTCAGGTCCCGGGCTTGCCAAAGCGAAAGGCTCCAAGCGTGGCCCCCGACAACGGAAGGCAGCTGCACAGACTGAGCTCAGTTTCATCACGAGTGCGCCGCCGTTTGTGCAACCCATAAAAAGCTCCAAAAAAGCCGCTCCAAAGGCTACGAAAGCCCCAGCAAAGTCCGCTGAGAAACCTGGCAAGGCTGCAGCCAACCGCGTGAAACCTGTCGCCAAGCCCGCTGAACCAACGAAAGCTGCCAAAGCCTCGAAACCTGTTGCCAAAGCAAAAGAGCCTGCTCAGTCAATTGCTAAGCCCGCTCCCAAATCCAAGAAGACCACCAAGTCTGCCAAGCTTGCTAAGCCCGCTCCCAAATCCAAGAAGACCACCAAGCTTGCTAAGCCCGCTCCCAAATCCAAGAAGACCACCAAGCTCGCCAAGCCCGCTCCCAAATCTGCCAAGCTCGCCAAGCCCGCTCCCAAATCCAAGAAGACCGCCAAGCTTGCTAAGCCCGCTCCCAAATCCAAGAAGACCACCAGGCTCGCCAAGCCCGCTCCCAAATCTGCCAAGCCCGCCAAGCCCGCTCCCAAATCTAAGAAGCCCGCTAAGCCTGCGCCCAAGAAGAAATCCAAGAAGCGCTGAGCTCGCTCTCAGTCGGCTGCTGACTCTCCCGACATCTTGCCCAGCTTGCGCCAGAACTCAGCGACTTCCGCCACCGTTTCGGCGCGCCGCACCGGGGGCAGTGCTCCGAGCAACTTCTTACCGTAAGAACGGGTGACGGCCCGTTCATCGAGC
>Ga0163155_10001583_pt1 | contig 27331 bp, 30 predicted proteins | sample OliLakLV19SP4G1_FD_148611 | JGI IMG/M metagenome (GOLD analysis project Ga0163155, IMG submission 148611) | Freshwater microbial mat bacterial communities from Lake Vanda, McMurdo Dry Valleys, Antarctica - Oligotrophic Lake LV.19.SP4.G1 | ecosystem: Environmental > Aquatic > Freshwater > Lake >... | reverse complement strand
GCGTATAGAATTGACCAATGTTTCTAGGGCCTAAGTGACCGGGTGCAGCAACTGTGAACGACGAAGAGCTTGGGCCAAAAAATGGGCAGCCATCGCTGCAGAACGTGTCGCAATCGTACTTGGTCGAACTGGTGCACGGGATTCGCAGCGATCTCGGAACGGTGCTCCGCTGCCAGCACGAGCTGCTGACGATCTTCTCCCAGGTGCTACAGCAGCACCAAAAGCTGATTGATAACCTGCCGCCAGCAGCGGCTCAGGATGAGGAAGACATCGAGCTCACGCTCGACGGAAAACGGGTGAGGTAGTATGGCGACGCGACTTAAAACGGTTGAGTACTGGTTCCCGCTTCTGACGCCGGTCGCGGACAACACGCTGACCGCTGCGACGCAGATCACAGTTCATATCCCCGAAGCCGCAGCTGGTGTGGTCACGTTCCGCACTGTTTTCGTTGACTTAGTCATTGCTGACGCGAATACAGCCGCCGCGAACGTCACGAACCGCAACATCCAGCTAACCATTCAGGGCGCGTCTGCGAGTACCGTGAGCAACGGGCAGACTTACACGACTTCCGGCGAGCAGTTCATCTTTCAGCATTCCGCCGATTTTACGGGCTACTTCACGAGCAACTGGGGCAGCAACGCATCGCGCACTCTCGATTGCTCGGTGCTTGTGAATACCGGCGTGCTGGGCTGCACCAATGCTTCGATCAAGGTCGTCATCACTTACGCTTTCGACGACACGCAGCCGACGCACGTTAAGACGGTTTGGATTCCTCTCAATGCGGTTCTAATCGCGCTGGCCACGAGTAAGCCCGGCTCGCCGATTTCCACCATTCCCGCGCTCGACACGTATCTACCCGAGGCGGGCAAGACGATTGTACAGACCACAATCGTCACTCAAGGAAACACCGAAGCCGCAAACGCCACCGACAAGTCCCTCTCCTTGGAGCTGGGGACCTCCGGAGTGATCACTTCGGGGTTGTTCGAGTCGGGCTTTATCTCGGACTGCTGGTACAGACTGAACCAGGTTGTTACGTTCAACACGAGCACGGCGCACGACTTCTTCATGTGGGCCAGCACTGCCGATTTCGACCACCCGCAGAATTGGCTGGTGGTGACGTATACGTTTACCGTCTCGGGCACCAGCAGGATTATGAACTCGTTGCTGTTGCCGATGGAGTTCGGCGGAGCGATGGGTGCTACGGCAGCGGCGGATTTTCAGCGTGGTCGCAGATCGTTGTGGATTGAAGAGCCGGGCACGATCACGACAGAACGTGTCGCGTGCATGGTTTTCTGGGATCAGCTCGCCCCGTTGACGGGCTTGAATGCGCGAATGGGAACGGGCGCTTATTTGGCGTACACCAGTGTTGCGACCATGCTGTGCGGCGGCTGCGGGTTGATGATTCGCAATGATGCGGCTTTCACGCTGGCGAGAGGCAGGCAGGACCTCACTGTTGATATCTACAACACAGACACCGTGGACTTGGGCTATAACCTCGCGGCGCTGTGGATGGTCAATTACTCGAGCGACGTCCCTAGCAACGGGATCTGGGCAGCGAATCACACAGTGATCAGAAACCTTCGCGTCGTGGGAACCACCGCGGCGTCGGCGCAGAGTTTGATCGCGACGGTCGCTCCTAGCATTCCAGAAACCGATTATTTCATCACTTCAGTTGGCATCCACTACGTCTACACCAGCAACACCACGGGCACCGCTGCGGGCGTTCACATCGGCGCGGAGAACTCGACAGACGGCGGCTGGGAGAATGTTTACGAGTCGATGGGCGGGACTGATCCTGAAACGGGAATTCGGCAAGCTTTAGCGACAGCTCGAAGAGTGTTCAATCGCTGGAGCGGAGACCCAGAAGCGGGGAGGCTGGACTTGCAGACCGAGCGCCGTTGGCGCGTGATGCTTGGCGGGAACTGCGCCAGCTTCGATCATCTCGATATGTACCTGACCTACCACTCGATCACGTTCACCGTCTCCGGCACAGTCACCGATTCTGCGGGCGGGGTTGTCGATCTGTCCTTGCATCGCGAGAGTTCCGGCGAACGCATCAAGGTCGCCTCTCGAACCGGGAACGGCAGCTATTCATTCACCTGGTTCGATAACACCGCGAGCGTCTATGTCGACGCATACGAAAACGCAACCCACACCGGCCGCAGCGCCGACGCTGTGGCAACGGGGACACCATGAGAACTGAACGCGATAAGTACGAGGCGATGTGGGACCGGGCGGAGTACCGCAGAAACTCTCCCGGGGAGCGATGCCTCGCGCAGTTTCTTTCGCTTGCGGGGGATGTTTCGGGCAAGACGTTCGCGGACTTCGGCTGTGGGACCGGCCGCGCGTCCTTGCTGCTCGCAAAGTCGACCGCCATCGGCAAGATCACGCTTGTGGATATTGCGCACAACTCTGTGGACCCGGAGGCGCGCGAGTTCGACAAGGGCATGGAGTTCTTGGTCCACGATCTCTCGCAGCCGCTGGCGCTGAGGGTGGACTTTGGGTATTGCTGCGACGTTATGGAACACGTACCGCGCAACCAAGTCGACGCCGTTCTCAGTACGATAATCAGTTGCGCGGAGCGCACGTTTTTTCAGATCGCAACATTCCCCGATCATTGCGGCAAGCTGATTGGGGAGGAACTGCACCTGACGATCGAGCAGGGGCCGTGGTGGTGCGAGAGGCTGAAGGATTGCGGGGCCTCGGTGGACTGGCTCAAGTTTACATCGACTCACTGTTTGTTTTACGTGAGCAATAGCTAGTTTTTTCTGACCTTTAACCTGTAGGAGAAATTGATATGATCAAAAATGGCTTGAAAAGAATTCGTGGCTGGTGGCTTGTTTTCTTGGCGACGGTGCTGGGCATTGGCGGCATAGTCGTATCGCAAACGGTGACTGACGTTGTGCGCTGGGCCGCTCCAACCGAGCGCGTTGACGGTACCGCACTCCCCTCCGCGCAACTGCGGGAATATCGGGTGTCGATGGGCACGACTCCGGGCGGCTCGAAAGCTGTCGTCGCGACTATCCTGCACCCCACGCTGACTGCGACAGTTCCACGTGGATCGAACCCAATTGGCACTCGCTGCTACACGGTCACGGCAGTCGATATCAATGGGATGGAATCGGCACCGTCTGGCGAGGTATGCAAGAGCATCAACGCGATCCCGAACGCTCCATCGTCGGTCACTGTTCAGTAAGCGATAGAGTAAGCCGATGCCTACGATTGTTTCTGATACGAATGGCGACTCATTCGGCAGCACAACGTGGACCGCGACTTTCACGAGTATCGGCGGCACCGCCCCTGTCAACGGCAACAGGGTGGTGCTGCTGTTTATTTCAGAGCAAGCACCTGCCACGGCTACTGTCGGCAGCAACACGCTGACGCAACGCAGGACTCGGGCTGCGGACGGAACTACCAATCTTTATGTTTATGACACTGAGGCAATAACAGGATCGCCGACAGATTTCACTATCACATTTGCTGTGGCGAGCGGCGGGTGGCTGCTGGCGTTTGAGTTGTCGGACGTGGACGCGACGACGCCGCGTGACGTGCTGTTTGACGGAACGGGAAGCGGCAGCGCGCTCTCTACTGCCTTCACCACCACCGTTGCCAGCGTAACTGTGTTGGGGATGGTGAGGGCTGTTAATAACGGCGGCTTAACAGCCGGGTCGGGCTACACCGCTTTGGGGACGGCGGGAAATTGGGAACGGTGGATGAGCCGCGCAGACGCGGGCGCGGCAGGGTCGAAGGATTTTGACGCAACGCTTACTAACTCGCCGACTTGGTACACCATCGGCGTAGCGTACCGCCCTGTTGCAATCACGTCTCTTGCGGTTGGCGATAGCGCGCATCTGCACGCAGCGGACGGCCTAGGGCTGACGCAGGCCGCGTCCCTTGCGGTTGGCAGCAGCGCACATCCGCATGCATCGGACGGCCCAGCGCTGACGCAGGCTGCGTCCCTTTCGATCGGCAGCAGTGCGCACCTTCACGCATCGGACGGCCCCGCGCTAACGCAGGCCAACAGCCTCGTCGTCGCAAGTAGCGCGCACCTGCACGCAGCGGACGGCTTAGATCTGACGGCGGGCTCGTCTCTTGCGGTCGACGGCAGCGCGCATCCGCATGCATCGGACGGCCTAGGGCTGACGCAGGCTGCAACGCTAGCGATCAACAGCAGCGCTCACTTTCATGCGAGCGACAGTGCGAACCTGACGCAGGCCGCGTCCCTCGCAATCGGCGATAGTGCGCATCTGCACGCGACGGACGGCCCAGCGCTGACTCAGGCCGCGTCTCTTACGGTCGGCAGCAGCGCACACCTACACGCATCGGACAACCTAGCGCTGACGGCGGGCGCGTCTCTTACGGTCGGCAGCAGTGCCCACGCGCACGCGACCGATGCGACGCTGCTCGTTCAGTCCGCCTCGCTGACCGTCCTCGAGTCGGTCCACGCGCACGCGACCGATGCTGTCGTGGTAACGGTAGCGTTCACGCTTACGATCGATGGCTCGGTTCACGTTCACGTATCAGACCAGCCCGTTGTGTCGCTGGCGCTGTCTCTCGTCGTCGATGAGTCCGCGCATCTGTTCGTGTCGGACGGCGCGGCGCTGACTCAATCATCCTCGCTCGTCGTCGAAGGATCAGCCCACGCTCACGCAAGCGACGCAGCGGACCTCGCCCAAGCATCTTCGCTGGCCGCGCAAGACTCCGCGCACACCCACGCAAGCGATACAGTCGTGCTCGACCAGTCGGCGAACCTTGCGCCGCAGGACTCCGCTCATGCTCACGCGAGCGATGCGCCAGGACTGACGCAGGCATCGACGCTCACCGTCGACGGTTCAGCCCATCTCAACGCGACCAACTCCGCGAACCTCATTCAAGGTAACGCAGTCAGCCCGGCAGATTCGGTTCATGTCCAAGTAAGCGACGAACCGAGCCTCACGCAGGCCAGTGCACTGGCTGTTGGCGAGTCGGTCCACGCGCACGCTTCCGAATCGCTTGCGCTTACCGAATCGGCGGCCCTGGGGATTGGCGAGTCGGTGCACCTGCATTACTCGGATCAGCCCGCAGTCTCGACGGTTCCGTTCTTGTCTGGCCTCGAGTCGGTGCACCTGCATGTGGCGGATGGGGTTGGCTTGACGCAGGCATCGACACTGGCTGTGGCGGGCTCCGCTCACAGCCACGTATCGAGCAACCCCGCGCTGGGATTCGGCATCACTGTGTTTGCCGACGACTCATTCCACGCGCACATCTCGGACTCATTCGAGCTCAGCGCGTCATCAACATTGGCCGTGGGTTCGTCCGCACATTTAAACTTCGCCGAAAATACTGTATTATCTCAGGCAAGTTCGTTAGCTGTCGGCGAAAGCGTCCACATCCTGACCAGCTCATTTGTTGCGCTGATTCGTCCGGGGGAACTCACAGATGGGAATGTTTTCTTTGTCGACAGAAACCCTCGTCTTTATTCCGCGATCAGGACAGACCAGTACAGCGCGGAAAGGAACGGCAGGGACTACATGGCTGGGCAGGATTAACTACATGAGAGGCGCGAGGATATGAAGCGAATTGAATGCCTGACGGATTTCCGATCCAAGGGTCAAAACTACTACAAGGGCGAGCTGCGCGTGGTCTCAGAAGGCGACGCTGGGCATTTTTGCAGCACTGGCTGGGCGCGGGATATTTCAGGAGAGATCCTAACGGGCTCCCCGGATTTGTCGCCGAAGATTGTGCGGCCGGACGAAACTATTGTTGGTCAAGAAACCGAAGGAGTTAAATAAATGGCGCGCTTTGCACCGAATAATTTTTATAGTAACGGGTTCAATTCGATCCGCAACGCAGCAGCGCGGCGGATTGTTGTGCTCACTTCGGAGATCACAGTCTATGCGAACATCGCAGCGGGCACGCTCGCCGCGACAGCGCTTGTGGATGCGAACCTGACGGAAGCGGCTGGCTCGGTTTCCGGCCGACGATTGAACGTGGCCGCCTTCAACGACATCAGCATCTCCACGAGCGGCGACGCGACGCATGTGGCGATCGTGGACGACGATGCGGATGTGGTGCAGTACATCACGACATGCACGACGCAGACACTCACGGCCGCAGGAACGGTGACTATTCCGACCTGGGGGATTGAGGTTCGTGCGCCCGCAGCGCCGTAGTAACTGAATATGGCCTGCCGCATAGTTGGGCGAGATTGCAAGCTGGCAGGCGAGTCGCTGCCGGTGCAGATTGACCTGACCGACTTCTGCGAACGAAGGTGGGACGCTGTGCGCGGTTCGGGGATATATCGGCTGGGCGATTACGTCCGGCCGAATCCTTTCAGCCGCAACGGCTACGAGTACGAGTGTACGCAAGCGGGACAGGTCGGAGTCTCCGAGCCAGCATGGCCAACGACGATTGCCGCAACGGTGAACGATGGTTCCGTTGTGTGGACTTGCAGAGCGATCAGCAACAACAGCCTATTCAAGACGGTTGTCTCTGCGGCCTGGAGCGGCGACGGGTTCACGATCACCGATGAGTTCATCGTCAACAGCGCTGGCGAACAGCGCGTCTCCTGCTACATCAACGGCACGCAGCCCGCTGGGAAGTATCGCGTCGAGGCGCTGGTGACTTTCTCCGGGCCGCACGTCGAATCGTTCGGCATCGAAGTGAGGATGGAACTGTAATGGCAATACGAGGCGTGAAAGTGATCCCCCCTGATCTGCGGCTGTTGCAGGGCAGGCCGACCAATGGTGCTTCGATTGTGCAGATGGACGGGGAATGCGAACAGCCTGATTTTCTTCTGCTGCCAAAAGCGATCCGTTACTGGAATCGGTACATCGTCCCGGCGCACTGGCTCACGAGAGCTGATGAAACGAAGTCGGCTATCTGGTGCAACCTAATGGCGGAGTATGAAGCGGACCCCGAGAAGATGATCGCAGCGAAGATGTGGCAGCTTCGTGGACTGGGTTCTGAGCTTGGTTTTGATCCTGTTTCCCGTACACGCATAGGATCTCGAAAAGGTGTCAAAAAGGACGCGCTCGACAAGTACCGCAGCTGATCCGGTCACGGATTGGGCTCGCCTCGTCGTCGCTGGCGAGGTTGTGCAAGGGCCTTGGGTCCGGGCAAGTTGTGCGCGCCATTTGCGAGACCTAGAAGACGGCCCCGCCCGTGGGCTGTTTTGGGACCTGAAGGACGCCCACCGAAAAATCGAGTTCTTCGAGGAAGTGTTGCTCCTGAACGGTGGCCAATTCGAGGGGCAGCCGTTCGTGCTGCATCCGTCGCAGGTATTTAGAATTGGCTCGATCTTCGGCTGGAAGATCGGCGACGTTAACGGCCCTCGTCGTTTTCGTCGGTTCTATGACGAAGAGGGGAAGGGGAACGGAAAAACGCCGATGCTCGCCGGGATTGGCCTGATTGGGCTGATGGCCGACAAAGAGCCGCGAGCCGAAGTTTACGCCGCTGGCGCAAAGAAGGACCAGGCCCAGGTCATGTTCCGCGACGCTGTGGCTATGGTCGATCTATCGCCAGTCCTCAGCGCACGGACAAAGAAGAGCGGCGGCACGCCTGTGTGGAATATTGGACACCCTGAGTCCGCTTCGTTCTTCAGGCCCATCAGCTCCGACGACAGCCAGAGCGGCCCGCGTCCGCACATGGCGCTGTGCGACGAGATCCACGAGCACAAGGACCGAATAACTGTTGACATGCTGGAGCGCGGGTTTAAGTTCCGCAGGCAGCCGCTACTTGCTATGGCGACGAATGCGGGCAGTGATCGAAATTCGATCTGTTGGGAAGAGCACGAACACGCGGTGAACGTTGCTCGAGGACACGACGATTCAGGCGTAGAAGTTTTCGACGACACAACGTTCTCATTCGTCTGCGCGCTCGATGCGGGGGACGATCCGCTGAATGATCCTTCATGCTGGTCGAAGGCCAACCCGCTTCTCGGCGTCACGATCACAGAAGACTACCTATCCAAGCAAGCCGCTATGGCCAAGGCCATGCCCGGGAAACGTAACGGAATATTGAGGCTGCACTTTTGCGTTTGGACTGAGGCGGAGACGGCATGGCTTGAGCGGGAAGCGTGGGAGCAGATCGAAGACGCTTCATTTTGTCTCGAAGATTTCGCGAACAAGCCCTGCTGGATTGGATTGGATCTTGGTTCTTCTCGTGACTTGACGGCGAAGGCGCTGGTCTGGCCGGATGGAGAGACTGAGGACGGGCGCACCAAGTTCGCCGCGCACGTTCACGGCTACCTCCCGAAGGAGGGCATAAAGGAAAAATCCGAAGAGGATCGAGCTCCTTATGATATCTGGGCCGAAGAGGGGTATTTGACAGCGACTCCGGGCAAGGTTACGCGCCTCGACTATGTTGCGCGGGACTGCATAGAGGATTCGCACCTGTACGAGCTGCAGGCGCTGGTTTATGACGTGTGGTTAATCAAGCGATTCAAAGAGGAACTCGACGCGATCGGCGTGGAGCTGCCCGCGCTCGAGCATCCGCAAGGATTCAACCGCCGCAAGAATTCAAACCTCTCCATGCCAGAGTCTGTGCAGGCTTTAGAGAAGTTGATCCTGGAGGGTAGGCTCCGCGTCAGCGTCAGCCCTCCGCTTCGATCCGCTATAATGTCGGCGCGCTTCGACGAAAGCCCTATTGGGTTGCGTCGTTTCTCGAAGCAACGAGCAAAGGGCAGGATTGATATGGCCGTCGCGCTTGCTATGGCGATCGGCGCTGCTGTGACTGCGCAGGGTGTAGCGGCCCCTGAATATAAATTATTTTTTGTTGGCTAGGAGTTCAACTAATTATGAAAACGGGCCGAGCCTACAGCGTCCTGAACGTGAAGAGCGTAGAGGAAGAAGTCGAGCACTACGTCATCACCGGCGTCGCCACGACTCCGAAGCCAGATCGATATGGCGACGTGGTCAACCCAATGGGCGCGAAGTTCGCTCTGCCGATGCCTTTGCTCTGGCAGCATGACGCGCGCCATCCTGTCGGCTTCGTGGATTTTGCGAAGCCGCAGAAAAACGGTATCCCATTTGAGGCAAAAATTCCGAAGGTTATTGAACCCGGGAAGCTCAAAGATCGAATCGACGAGGCCGTCCATTCAATCAAGTACAAGTTGATCGCGGGCGTTTCGATTGGCTTTCAAGCGCTGGAATCAAACGTCGAGTTCCTCGACGGTGGTGGCGTCAAATACGATCAATGGGAATGGCTGGAGCTTTCGCTCGTCACCATCCCAGCCAACGGCGATGCAACGATCACAAACATTAAGGCTCTCGATCAGAAGCTATTGACCGCGTCAGGTCGCAACAGCTCGCGGACTGTGAGCATTAAGAAAACTGCCGGCGTCACGGCGAAACTAAACAAGCCCCAGGAGGGCAACGCAATGAATGTTCAAGAGCAACTGAAACAGTTCGAGGCGAAGCGCGCAGCGCTCGCTGATCGACTGGAAGCGATCATGAAGGCCGCAGCCGATGAGGGCCGCACCTTGAATGAAGCTGAAGAGGAAGAGTATGACGGCCTGGAGCTGGAAGTTAAGACGGTGGACACGCACCTCGTGCGCCTTCGTCGTCTCGAGGTGAGCAACATGAAGTCAGCGCAGCGCATTGTCGCTCCGCAGGACTCGACGGTGGCCGAGAGTGCAGCCGCACTGCGTTCGCCGTCGATCGTTGTGACCGAGCCGAAGCTCGACAAGGGTATCGAGTTCGCGCGTTACGCGATGTGCCTTGGCGTGTCGAAGGGAAACCTTCCGCAGGCCGAGCTGATCGCCAAGCAGCGCTTCCCGAACTCACCCCGCATCCACACCGTGCTCAAAGCGGCGGTGTCCGCGGGTACCACGACAGCAACGGGTTGGGCGGCGGAGCTGGTTGAATACAACCAGTTCGTCGGCGACTTCGTTGAGTTCCTTCGACCGCAGACGATCATTGGAAAGTTCGGCGTTGGCGGCGTTCCGTCGCTTCGTCGGATTCCGTTCAATGTTCACATCCGCGGTGAATCGGCGGGTGGTTCCGGGTACTGGGTTGGGCAGGGCGCACCGAAGCCCCTGACGCGCAGCACCTTCACGGACGCTTATCTTGGTTGGGCCAAGGTCGCGAACATTGCCGTTCTGTCGGAAGAGCTGATGCGATTCAGCAACCCTTCGGCTGAGGCGATTGTTCGCGATACGCTGGCTTCAGCGCTGATCGCGCGGTTGGACATTGACTTCGTGCTGCCCGCAAAGGCGCTCGTTGCCAACGTCTCACCCGCTTCGATCACCAATGGAGTTGTGGCGATCACGTCAAGCGGCAACAACGCGGCTGCGGTCCGGGCTGATGTTAGCGCAGTGATGTCGGCATATATTGCCGCCAACATTACGCCGACGACTGCTGTCTGGATCATGCCGTCGACAGTGGCATTGGCGCTCTCGCTGATGCGCAACACATTGGGCCAGAAGGAGTTCCCCGACATCACGATGATGGGCGGGACTTTTGAGGGTCTGCCGGTGATCGCCTCGGAGTATGTGCCGACTGTGACCGGTGGGGCCATCGTGATCCTTGCCAACGCTTCGGATATCTGGCTAGCCGACGATGGTCAGGTGGTACTCGACGCGAGCCGCGAGGCGTCCTTGCAGATGGACGATGCGCCGACCAATAACTCGGTTGTGCCTACGGCAACCACTATGGTGTCAATGTTCCAGACCAACTCTGTCGCCATGCGCGCCGAGCGTTGGATCAATTGGCAGAAGCGACGGCCTGCTGCTGTGCAGGTTCTCGACGATGTCAACTGGACTCCGTAATCGATCAGCTTGAGGTAACGGCAGGGGCGGCAATTTGGCCGCCCCTGTTTTAACGGAGGGCATTCTGATGATGGTGAAGCTAGTTGCGATCAATCGAGTTGATTACGGTAAAAATCGGATAAAGGCGGGAGAAGAATTTGAGGCATCGGTAAGCGATGCATCGGTGCTCGTGGCGATCGGATTGGCGAGGCTGCAGCAGCTAGATCAGGCGAAGAGACCAGACCTGTTTGAAGGAGGTTCAGAGAAGGCCGCGCGAAGGAAGTACAAGCGACGTGACATGACTGCCGAAAATAGCGGAGCAGAGGATGGTGAAGAGTGAATGCCGTTGCCCGCTTCGCGCGTCGATTGATTCCCAAATCATTCCTTGCTCCGGTCGGGTCTACTGGCTGGTGGCCGCGGTCTATTGAATCTTTTCCCGGAGCGTGGCAGCAGAACACGGTCGTCGATCGATTCTCGGCCGGATCTTACTGGGCGGTGTTTGCCTGCATCACGCTCATAGCCAAGGACATTTCCAAAATGCGCCCGCGCGTCATGCAGCGCGACCGAGCTGCAGGGATCTTCAGTGTGACGGAGATGCGCCCAGTTCTGAATAAACCGAACCATTACCAGACGCGCGTTGAGTTTCTATTCTCATGGATCATCTGCCAGATGCTCTACGGCAACACCTATGTGTTGAAGCGTCGGGACGAGCGCGGTTTTGTAGACGCGCTGTACATACTCGACCCTAATCGTGTGATGCCTTTGGTATCGACGGATGGGTCTGTTTACTATCAACTTCACGCCGACAACCTCGCCAACATGCAGGAAGGGATTGTTGTTCCGGCCTCTGAAATTATCCACGATCGCATGTACACGCTGCACCATCCGCTCGTCGGCGTTTCCCCGATCTACGCTTGCGGCATCGCCGCCGTGCAGGGCCTAGCGATTCAAGACAACAGCGCGAAGTTCTTCCAGAACATGAGCCGCCCAAGCGGAGTTCTTACCGCCCCTGGCGCGATCTCTGACGTGACGGCGACCCGCCTCAAGACCCTTTGGGAAGAGAACTACTCGGGCAACAACATCGGGCGAGTTGGCGTGCTGGGCGACGGGTTGAAGTACGAGGGGATGACAATCACGGCGACGGATTCGCAGTTGATCGAACAGCTCAAAATGACCGGGGAAATGATCGCCGCGTGCTTCCATGTCCCAGGCTACAAGATCGGCGTCGGCGCGATGCCGACCGTCAGCAATACCGCCGCTCTCAACCAACAGTATTACGATCAGTGCCTGCAGTACATCATCGAAAAGCTCGAGCTGCGATTGGACGAAGGGCTTGAGATCGAGCCGCCATTCGAGACGTGGCTTGATTTGAGCGGACTGCTTAGGATGGACCCGGAAGCGCGGTACAAGTCTCACAACGAAGCGATCAATGGCGGCTGGAAGTCTCCAAACGAGGCTCGCAGGGAGGAAGATCTTAAGCCCGTTGCCGGGGGCGATACTCCGTACATGCAACAGCAGAACTATTCGCTGGCAGCTCTAAACGATCGTGACCGGAAAAGCTCACAGCAAGACCTCAGCAATCAGGTCGCCGCCCTGCAGTCTTTGATGACCGCGGGGGCAACGGCAGCATTGCCGATTGAATCCATAGCCGCCGCCATGCGCGTCGCTTTCCCGTTCCTTACCGATGCTCAAGTTTCTGCGATCGTGAACCCGCTCAAGTCCGTTGAACCGCCTCAGCCTCAGACGCCAGACGAAGGGACGATGGAGCAGGCATTGTCGTTTCTTAGGACAGAGATTAGAGGCTCAAATCATGCACGATATTAAGGCTCTCATGATCGGTATTGCCTCGGTGGTCATTGAGCACACGAATGAATTGCGCAAAGAGTTCGCCGAAGCTCGAGCGGCTGACGCTGCTGCGTTCGCTGCGTTGAATGAAGAAAAGGACGCGCAGATGGCGGGGCTGGTATCAGCCCTAAACGAAAAGGCATCAAAGGGCGATCTCCTTCAGGACAGAAACGATCAGGGCGCGCTGGTGGCCGCTCAGTTCGATAAGGCTGTCGCGCTGTTCGCTTCGATGAAGCCCGCAGACGGGAAGGACGCAACGGACGAGCAGGTGAGCGCGGCGGCTGAGCCGGTCTTGCGCTCAATCGAGCGTGATTTGGTTAAGAAGATGGATAGCTGGATCGATGAAATTAAGCTACCCGAAAATGGCGCGACGCCGAGCGACGAGGACGTTGGCAGAGCTGTCGAGAGGGTCGCGGCAAAATGGCAGCTGGAGTTCGAGCGTCGCGCATCCGACAAGTACGACAAATTTATGGCCGCCCTTCCGAAAGCGAAGGACGGTATTGACGGGCTGGGTTTCGATGATGTCAAGGTCGAGTATGACAATGAGCGCGCGCTCGACATCGTATTTGAGCGGGACGGCGCTGAGCGCAGATTCACAATGAAGCTGCCCTTGCCGATATACCGCGAAGTGTTCAAGCCGGGGACAAATTACGAGCACCACGATCAAGTCACCTATGCGGGCAGCACGTGGCACGCTCTTAAGGCCACCGACGCTCGGCCGGGCGAAGGGAACGAGGACTGGCGCCTGGTCGTAAAACGCGGTCGCGACGGGAAGGACTTTGAGCGCGGGTTGGTCGTTGGTAAGGGGGGCAAGTGACCATGAAGCTGCTCGTGTCTCTCGAACTCATGCGAAAGGATTTGAACATGGATCACGACGATTCAGACGAAGAGATTGAAATGAAGATCGCAATGGCGTCGTCAGTGGTCCTGAATTATCTGAAGGTGCCGTTGACGTTTTATGATGACAGCTCGGGCAGTATTCCAACAGATGCGAATGGTGAACCGGACGTGCCTTTTGAGGTTCGCGCGGCGACTATGCTTATGGTCAGGGAATTTTTCAGCGATGACCCGAAGCGCGGCCTCATGGAACACGGCTATTTGCCGCGGCCCGTTATGGCGTTGCTGTATCCGCTACGCGACCCGGCGCTGGGGTAATGCGTGGCTTTTGACTCGCGATCACTTCGGCACCGCATAACGATCGAGCGACCGATCGCCAGACAGAATGCGGACGGCACCGTGACGACATCATGGCTCCAGGTCGCGGCCAATGTGCCCGCGCAGATAGTGCCGTTGAGCGTGCGCGAGTTCATCGCTTCGCAGTCTGTGCAGAGCGGCATAACGACTCGCATCGTGATTCGTTACCGGGCGGGACTCGATGCGTCCATGCGAATCTTGCACAACGGCAGGATATATAATCCGCAGGGCTGGCTAGCGGATGCCGACAGCGGCATTCAGTACCTGACGGCGCCATGCTCAGAGGGATTGAATGAAGGATGAGCACGTGGACTGTTCTTGCTACCGGACCGAGCATGTCGCAGGGCTTGGCGGATTTCGTGCGCGGGCGCTGCTGCGTTGTTTCCGTGTCAGACGCCTACCTCCTTGCGCCGTGGGCGGACGCGCTGGTCAGCGCAGACGCGGCATGGTGGCGTCAGAGACCGGATGCGCTGCTGGTTCCGTCGCGCAAGTTCTCTGCTGTGGATGTGCCGGGGGTGACTCTGGTTCCGCATTGCCCGGAGTTCGTGCAGGGGACCAACAGCGGGCTGTTGGGCATGAGGGTCGCAAGGATGCTGGGGGCTTCTCGAATCCTGCTGTTGGGATTCGACGCGCAAGGAACTCATTTTTTTGGGCCGCACAAGTTACCGTTGAAAGATACCTCCGTGCAAAGGCGCAAGATGTTTGCAGATCAATTTTCAAGATGGCCGCAGGAGCAATGCCCAGTCATCAACTGCACTCAGGGGAGCGTCCTGACTTGCTTTCCGATGGGCGACATATCGGAGGAACTTCCAAGTGACCCAGCCATTTAGGCTCCAAGGTACCGATTTGGCGATCCGTCGATTAAAACAGTTCGGCCCGGAGCTTCAGAAAAAGGGCCTCGGCCGATCGCTGCGCAAGGGCGCTGTGATTGTGAAGAACGCAGCGGTTCAGAATGCGAAGCGCATCGATGACGAGAGCACGGCGGCGAAGATATGGCGAAGCATTTTGATAAAGACAGATACGCGACTCGGCCGCAGAAACGGCGGACTGGCATTTAAGGTCGGCGTTCGCGGCGGAGCAAGAAAGACAAAAACGGGGTCGGCTTCGATGGGGCAAACGCCTGACTTGTTTTATTGGCGCTTCGTAGAATTTGGGACCTCCAGGACTACAGCCAGACCATTCTTGCGCCCAGCACTGGCGGATAACGTCGAGCGCGTGACGGCTGCCGTGGCTGTTGAACTCAATAGAGCGGTCGGCATAATTGCGGAAAGAGGTCGCGGCTGATGGTCCCGATTTTCGAGCTTGCGATATCAGATGCCGCGGTGCGGCTTGCGCTCGGGAATAATCCGACCCGGTTCTATACTTTCGGGGAGGCGCAGCAGAACGTGCGCACTCCATACGCTGTCTGGCAACTCGTGTCTGGACTGCCGGAGAATAAACTCGCTGGCACTCCTGACGAGGATACATTCTCAGTGCAGATCGATTCCTACGCGGACACCGCCGCTCAAGCGAGGACTTCCGCCGTCGCGCTGCGCGGCGCTTTGGAGCCGCACGGTTACGTTGTTTCGTACAATGGAGAAACAAGAGAGACCGACACGCGGCTTTTTCGTTACTCTTTTTCGATGGACTTGATGGTTGGTAGAATTTAATGAACAGGAGATGTTGAGATGAAAACGCAGGGCACAGAACTGTATGTGATTAACCCGGGATCTCCGGCGACGCTGCTGGTCGTCGGCTGCATTACGTCAATCGACGGAATCGATGTGACAATTGAACAGAACGAGGTAACGTGTCTTCAGGATCTCGTTCGCCGTTACGAGTCGGGGCTTGGGACGCCAGGCACGGCGTCATTCGGGATCTACACTGACCCGTCCGACACTTCGCACGTGCGCTTGCACGTGTTGAAAGTCCTCGGCACTTCGCTTGTGTGGGCTGTGGGTTGGAGCGATGGAACGGGGGTTGATCCTTCTGTGACGACGCCAACGTCGGGAATTCCCCAGTTCACGCTACCGACTGGTCGCTCGTGGTTGACGTTTGAGGGCTTCATGAACTCCTTCCCGTTCAGCTTCCAGCAGAACACATCGGTGCAGTCCGCAATCGGGATTCAGGTCTCCGGCGAACCGTTGCTGATTCCTGCGACAACCTAAGAGGGACGACGAATGAGCACGATTGAAGAACTGCAAGCAATGGGCGCGTTTGTGCCCGATGAGCTTGTGCAGCGTACATTGCGGTTCAAACTCGGTGCAGAAGGCGATGAGCAGGAGGCCACAGTGTTTGTGCGTCGCCTGAGCATCGGTGCGCAAGAGTCGGTGTTCAAGAAGAGCGATGACCCGGATGTTGGGTACTCCGTGAAGATGATCTGCGCGGCTATACGGTTGGGCGAGAAAGGCGAGCAGTTGATCCCGCTCGCTATGTCGAAGCAGCTACACCCCGCCATTGCTACCGCCATGCTCGATGCTATTTCGGAGGTGAGCGACGCGAAAATAAAAAACTAACAGCCACTGATCGCTTTTATTTCGATCTCGCGCTCGCGCTCGGTGGCACCACAGTTGGCGAGCTTAAGCAACGGCTAACACAGGACGAGGTGATTGGGTGGCAGATGTACATATCACAGAACGGTCCGCTCAATCTCGGTCTGCGCTTCGACTGGGCAATCGCTCGAGCGGTGCAGCCTTTTCTAAAGGATGCCACTGTGCGGCAGCTGATGCCGTTTCCGAAGGAAGACGAAAGAGTGGCGACGCTGGACGACATGGCGGCATTGTTTAAGGTGGCAGCCGCGAAGACGAAGGCCGTAAAGGTGAAGGCTGATGGCAAGTAGATCCCTTGGTACGCTGACGCTTGACCTGATCGCAAAGATTGGCGGGTTTAGGACCGGCATGGATCAGGCCGCGCGCATTGCCGACACTCGCACGCGATCGATAAACCGATCAATGCAGACTCTGCAGCGCAGCATCACCACCGTCCTCGGGGCCATCGGCGGCGCGCTGCTCGTTCGCAAAGTCGTCGCCGCCACAATCGAACAGGAGAGCGCGCTGGCGCAGCTCGAGGCGCGCCTGAAATCTACGGGCAACGCGGCAGGGTTTACTGTCTCCGAACTGTCCAAGATCGCCGGCGAGCTTCAAGGTGCCACAACGTTCGGCGATGAAGAGATCCTGGACCTGCAAGCCCGCCTCGCGGCCTTCACGCGGATCACAGGCGAGAATTTCACAGCCGCGACTAAAGCGGCTCTCGATCTCGCTACCGCAATGGGCACTGACCTTAAATCTGCTGCGCAGGTCGTCGGCCAGTCTCTCAACAACCCATTGCTGGGCATTACGCGGCTGCGCCGTTCGGGCATTGAGTTTACGAAGACTCAGCAGGATCTCATCAAGGGTTTCGTAGCCACCGGCCAGACGGCCGAAGCGCAGAGCGTCATCCTCGGAGAGCTGAATAAAATCTATGGCGGTTCTGCACCAGCGGCAGCCGACACGTTTGCAGGAGCCATTGAACAGCTCAAGAAGGCTTTCGGCGATCTGTTCGAGGGCAACGGTGGAATCGGCGACAACAAGGCCACAATCCAGGAGCTTGTAGCGTTCCTTCGTTCGCCAGAAACGGTAGCAGCCGCAGCTACTTTAGCCAACGCCATCATCAAGTCATTCGGAGCCGCCGCCAAGTCCATCGTGTTCCTAGTGCGCCAAGGCGAGGCTCTAGGAAAGTTCTTCATAAGATTCAGAGATTTGACGGCAAACGACGATATCGACGCGCTGAATGCTCGTGTGAAAAAACGGAGCGCTTCAATAGAGAGGCTGAAGAGCCCGTTTGCGCTTGATTTTACTGGTAGCGTCTCCGCGGCGCTGGAGAAGGAACGCGCTCAATTACTCCTTCTCATAAAAGACTATGACGCCGCGAAGGCCGCGAGAGAATCGGCGGGCGGCACGACGACTGGGACGGCAGTGATCACGACTGCGACTGTTGCGCCACCGTCGCAAGAATTCCTCAAGCTGGAAGAGCAGCTGGAGAAACAGATCGCGCTTTTTGGCAAGGCAGGCGAGGCGGCGAGATTGGCATACGAGATCGCGTCTGGATCGCTTGCTGACCTGAGCGAGAAAGAAGCGGCGCGCATCCTATCCTTGGCTCGTCAGATCGACGCGCAGGCAGCCTCAGCGGAGGCGGCAAAGGCGACGGCAGCAGAGCAGCAGCGGATCACTGACGACTTCGCAAAGCGAGAGGAAGCATATGATTCGCTTATAAACAAGACCAACGAACTGACCGAAGTCGAGAAGCTTCGCGTTGAAATAAATAACGGGGTCCTTCTCGGGATCACGAGCCAGCAGCAGTCAATCCTCGAATCCCTCGCGCAGCAGGTCGACGCGGTGAATGCGGTGCGCGAGGCTGAGGACGCTCGCGCGGTAGTCCTGGAGCGCGGCCGTTCGATTATCGAGGCAACCCGCACGCCGTTGGAGAAGTACGTCGAGCAGCTCAAGGAGATTTATGACCTGTACAACCGCGGGGCCTTTGGCGAAGATCCCGACGCGGCTGCAGAGACCCTGATCAGGGCATCCCAGCAGGCCGCGAATGAGCTCGAGGCAAGCGCTGAAAAAATCAACAAGTTTGGCGAAGAAGCAACGCGACAGATTCAGGGCCTGATTGCGAACTTTCTGCAAGACCCATTCCGGGACGGGCTGCAGGGACTCGCTCGCGACTTCGCGCGCCTGCTGCTGCAGATGCAAGCGCAGGCATTGGCGGCGAAGATCGGTGAGAAGCTTTTTGGCGCTGATGGACTCGGCTCTGGCGGTGGGGGTTTCCTCAGCGGTCTGTTCAGATCAATATTCGGCGGCACACGCGACAGCGGCGGCAGAGGGCAGCCGGGCCGAGCGTATGCGATCGGCACTGGCGCGCAGCCGGAGATGTTCATTCCAGATTCGCCCGGCACCTTTGTCCCGCGCGACATGATGAGTTCGCCGAACATCACCGTCCGGCCGCAGATCGTGAACGTTCGCGACCCGTCAGAGATACCCCAAGCGCTGCAGTCCAACGAAGGCGAGCAAGCGATCCTGAACGTTATAGCGCGCAACCCCAGCTTCGTGCGCGGGTTGCTGCAGGGAGGATGAAGCGATGGCATGGGCAAGCGGAACGGCAACAGATTGGATGGACTTCTTGAGGAAGATCCGCGACTACTCGGATGGCACGATTGATCCAGCGGTCCACGCTTCGATAACGAGCGGGGTCATTGTTCCCGTTGCGGATCGATGGACTGTGCTGACGAACGGAGCAGGCCAGCCGGGCATTCCCGCGTCGGGCTTCGCAACGGACGGAGAGGTGTATTTGCAGGGGCCTGGGTCTGATCCGACCGACGAGGTGATCGTCGGGCTTAGGACCTACAGGAACGCGGGCGCGAATATCTTCGGCATTGAGCTTAGGGGCTACACGGCATTTGACGACGGCCTGACCTTCACAACGATGCCGGGCAGATCCCCCGCGGCCCACTCTGCATTCGACGACGCGACATTCAACTGTTGGTTCTGGGTCAATCGTCGACGCGTGATGGCGCTGGCTAGGGTCGGCACCACTGACATTTTAATCCACTTCGGTTTCATTCAACAGTTCGGCACGCGCAATCAGTTTCCATACCCGTTGCTGATCTCTGGGTCTGCATCAGATACGGCGATCTCTTTTCAGACAAACAACTTCGCCCATTCATGCCTGCCAGACCCCGCGCTAAATGCCGCGCATCTTCGTTGGGTTGATGGAACGTGGCAGAGCTTCTCCAACTATGGCGCAGTGGTTAATTCTGGAAGGACTCAGGCCAGAAACTCGACTGGCAACGTCATATGGCCGCAGCGAAACCCGACCACTGATTCAGGCGAAGCTGCAGCGAACTTGTCGGCGGGTAACGAGGACGCAGTGTTTGAGGCATTCACGACGGGCGTAGCGCCATACGTAACCTCTTCGCTTATAGGTGCTTACAGCATGTTCCCGGCCACGCTGTTCAACGCTTCGGCGATTGTGGGAAGGGTGGACGGATTATTCGCAACCTTCGGGCTTGGACTCGTTCCAGGCGATACACTGACTGATGCCTCTTCACAGATCCACGACGTTTTCGCGAACACTTGGCGAACAGAGCCGCTGGACTTTTTCGCGATTCGCAGGGAGTAGCCAATGTCAATTTCCCGCCTAACAAATGTCACGAACTTTGATGCGCTACTCGGAGAGATTCGCACCTTCATCAACGCAACCGGCGACTGGACGATTCACGAGAATCTTCGCTCACCGTCCACTGGCGCAGCAGCAGGCGGCAGAGAGCTCATCGCCTCGAATGGCGACGTTCTCGCAGGACTGCGTTCAACGACCACAGGTGTTGGCGCTGATCGTTTGTACCTTTTCGATGGCGTTCCGGCTTATGCGTCGTCCGACATAGACGAGATGAATGGTAACTCTGGCATCCGGGCCGATGCCGACATAATAGCTGCAGGAGATCCGACTGCGCGCTGCTTCAACCCGCAGTTCACTGGGCCGTTCCCGACCGCTACGCTGTTCAGCGACGATCCGAGTACATACTGTCACGTTGTCGTCGAAGTCGTAGCGGGACGCTTTCGACATCTCCTGTTCGGAAACCTGATCAAGTTCGGCACATGGACTGGGGGCGCATATTATTCGATGATGCGCTGGAACCAGTCAGCGGCGTTCGTGGACAGGCCAGGCAACAACAACCACACCACGCCGTTCGATTCATCGCAGCTCGGTCAAGGCGGCACATCGGTCCATTGGACGCTGCACTTCGTAGACGGTGCCGTGAGCTGGCGCTGCCCGGCTGAGGCCACCCTCAACTCCATTGTTCGATTAGGGTGTAGGGGCTCGGCTCGAGGCGGTTTCGGCCACGCCTTCACGAACATCGCAGAGACCCCATACTCTGCTTTGATCGCGTTGATGCCAGTCACAGTGTGGCCGGTAACGATCGCCGACACGCCGCCCACGCAGCGCTGCGCGGGCCAGGTTCCCGACATCGCCACGGTCAATATGCGGAACCTCATCCCGGGGGAGTCTTACTTTATCGGGGCCGATGAGTGGGTCGTCTTCCCGACCGCGCGCAAGTCCAGCCCAGCACTGCAGGACGACACAGAGAACTCCGGCGACTACGGCATCGCTTATCGAGTCATTCCTTAGTGCCGAACTACGCCGCATTCGTGCTGCCGCTGCCGATTATGTACGAGCAGCCAATCACGTCTTCCCTCGACGATGGGCTGAACCGGCCCGAAGCGTATGAGATCGCTTTCGCCCCTCAAGGCTTCCACGTGCTCACGGCGACTGCTGGCACGCGGGCGGCGACGCCGAGACTGGTGAGGGCGAATGATTGTTTCGTGTTCCCTGAATGGTCGTCTAATCTTTTCAACCACATCATCGTCAGACCATCTCGTCTCGCTCTCGGCAACGTCCTCACCGACCAGACCCGCACCGTGGAGGTGGCGAATCTGTGGCTCACCACGAGATCGTGGTCAAGTCTCCTGACGAGCATCACCGGACTCACGTTCAACAATGCGCCCACGTTCCCGCTGGACATTTTGCCGTTCGGGAGCTTCTTGCTCGAGATTGGGATAAGTGCTGACGGCCCGTCGACAATAATCGGATCAATCACAATCATCACCGACTCAGAGACAATCGTTGTCCCTGTTTCGGGACGGCGCGTTATCGTCTTCCACTTCAAGCCACTCTCCCCAGTGCTGGAACGATTGGAGTGGTCGACCGATATGTTGCGAGCAGAGGACGGCACAGAGCAGCGAATCGCGCTGCGTCCCGCTCCGCGCCAATCCTTCACCTATCGCGTCCTGCCAATTGCAGCTCGGTCGCGCCGCAGGGTTGATGCGCTTCTGTTTGATTGGTTGGACAAGATATTCGCGTTTCCAATCTGGCACGAGGCATTGACACTCACCACGCCGGTGATCGCTGGCGACTTGGGCGTGACCATAGACACAACGACCAGCGACTACCGGGTTGGCTCGTCGTGCATGCTGTTCAATGATGAAGAGTCCTTCGAGGTGCTGCAGGTCGACGCCATCACACCGACCGCATTGACGTTCGCATCGGCAGCGACTCGTTCATATGAAGCGGGCGCAGCGTATGTCATGCCCGTCCGCACAAGCTACATGCGAACAGTGCCGAGCGCGAGGCGGGTGTTTGAGAAAGTGACGGAGTACCGGATAGAGTTCCAAGTGATTGACAACGTCGATCTATCCGACACCACAGGCGCTTCGACTTACGCGGGCCGTGTGCTGCTGGACGACTGCAATTTTATTGAAACTGGAAACGAGAATCGATGGTCGCGAGACGTAATTGTGTTGGACGCTGAAACCGGATTGGTGTTTCAGCAATCGCTGCAGGACCGCAGCAAGTTCTACACGAAGAAGATCTGGAAGGAGTTCAGCCGCGAGGACCTTTGGCGTGTAAGGAGGTTGGTGCATTCTTTTGTTGGTAATCAGAAATCGTTCTGGCTGCCTTCGTTCTCCAAAGACATGCAGCTCTCCGCTACGATTGGTCCGAATGCGCTGACGCTGCGAGTCGAGGAAACCGGCATAACATCCTTTATCGGCCTCCGGTTCCCATTCGCAGATATCCGCCTCGTGAGAACCAACGGCGAGGCGATCATCCGCAGGGTCATCGGCGTAGAGGCGGACAGCGATGACGATGTGTTGACGATCAGCGAGACCTTCGACGCGATCAACCCGATCACAGCCGCAGAGGTCGCGAGAATCGAATGGGTGCGGCTCGTTCGTATGTCCAATGACTCGGTAGAGATCACTCATGAGCCGAAGAACAGGGCCGTGATAGAGATGGACGTTGTGACGACGAAGGACCAATAACGATGCCATTCCAGACCGAAGAGACGAGCGTCGAGGATTCTTCCCCGGTCGAACTCTATGCGTTCACGTACCCGGGCGAGAATTTCTACTACACCTCCGGCCCGCTTCCCGTCACGTATGACTCCCGCGACTACATACCAGTGCCAGGTCTCTCTCGATCCGCGATCACCGATGTGGGCGAGATCAACAAGTCGGCGCTGTCTCTTACTGCGCCCGATACGTTTGACGTGGCGCGGTTGTTTGAAGTCGCTCCGCCATCGGACGTTGTGGAGCTGGTCGTGCGTCGGCTGCACCGTGGCGATGCGGCGGACGCTAGAATAATATGGCTCGGCCGAGTGCTCAACGTCTCATGGCAGAGCGGATACTCGAAGATCATGTGCGAGTCCCTATACACGAGGCTCCGCTCCCCAGGGCTTCGTCGAATTTACTCGCGCAACTGCCCGCATGTTCTTTATGGCGCGGAGTGCGGCGCGTCCCAGATAGCCTTCGCTAGCGTCGTCGTCATGGACACCGTGCCGTCATCCCCCTACGAGCTTTCAGCAACCGGCTTCGGCACATTACCGGCAGGCTCGCTGGCGGGCGGAAAACTGATCTGGGAGCCCGGGGGCGGCATCATCGAACGGCGCGGCATCCGTCGCCACAACGGCACAACGATCACGCTCACCCATCCCATCCCCGGTATCCTCTCCACGTCCACCGTCACCGTCTACCCGGGTTGCGATCGGACGCGGACTATATGCGAGAGCCGGTTCAGTAACCTCGTGAACTTTGGAGGGTTCCCGTACATCCCGCGCAAGAATCCCTTTGGTCAGAGTTCGGTGTTCTAAATGATTTGGCCGCAGATAATTGGCTACTTCGTCACGCTGGCGCTGTCGATCGCGCTCGCCCCAAAGCCGCGCGCACCGAAGGCCGCGGCGCTAGAGGACTTCGCATTCCCGACAGCTGAGGAAGGCAGAGAGATCCCAGTCGTGTTCGGAGAGATCGATATAACCGGGCCGAACATAGTTTGGTACGGGGATTTGGCTGTCGGACGTATCCGCAAGCGGAGCGGCTTCTCGAGAGTCACAGTCGGTTATCGCTACTCGATCGGTTTCCATGCCGCGCTGTGCCACGGCCCGGTAAACGCTATTGCGCGGATCGCGTGGGACGACAAAGAGGTCTGGGCCGGGAGCATCACGTCCAACGCCGTCGCCTCTGTGAACTCGCCGTCCTTGTACGGTGGGGAGGGGCGGGGCGGTGGCGTCATTGGTGACTTCGATATCGAGATGGGCGGGGCAGCACAGACCGCCAACGCATACCTAACGGCGAGCATCGGCGAAACGCCGCCAGCGTATCGAGGCGTGTGCGCGGCGGTCTGGAAGGGCGGGTACATAGGGGATTCAGAATCAATCCGCCCGGTATCCTTCCGCGTCCAACGCACCACGGCGGGATGGTCGGGATCGGCCTGGTACACCGCAGCAGCGGCTGTTGGGACGGCGATGAACCCAGCGCACATCATCTACCAATGCCTCACCGATCCCCGGTGGGGTATGGGCGTATCGACCGCGTTCATCAATGACACGGTTTTTAGGAACGTCGCCGACGATCTATTTGACGAGGGGTTTGGGCTGCACTTGATCTGGAATCAATCCACGTCAATCGAGGACTTCATCCGCCAGATCCTCGAGCACATCGACGGCGGCCTGAGCTTTAACCTTGCGCTGGGCCTGTATGAATTGACCTTGTTCCGTGCTGACTATGATCCCGATTCGCTGCTGGTATTCGACGCGAGCAACATCCTCGCCTTTTCCAAGTTCGAGAAACAGGGCTGGGGCGAGACGGTAAACGAGGTCACGCTCACGTACACGGACCCCGCGACGCTTAAGGCCACATCGATCACTGCGCAGGACCTAGGCAACATCGATGCGCAAGGCTCACGCCTGCCCGCGCTCGTGTCGCTTCCCGGCATCCGCGACCATGCCATCGCACAGCTCGTGCTCGCTCGCGAGGTCGCTTCTCGATCGACGCCATTGACGCGGGTTAAATTCACAGTCAACCGCAGCGCTTGGGCGCTGGGCTTCGGTTCGCTGTTCCGCTTGAACCGGCCCGAGCGGCAATGCGTTGAGCGCGTCTTCCGGGTGCTGAATATCGATCGCGGGACACTGCAAGATAACTCGATCACTGTCGATGCGATCGAGGACATATACCAGAACGAACTCGGCGTGGGCATCGGTTCACAAGCGCCGAGCGTCGCCCCAGTCGGCCCCTCGACCAGCGAGGACGCGATCGACGCGGGAGCGAATGTGGTCTCCGCCACAGTGACCGCTCCGCCCGGCGTGCCGGTCGACGGCGACACGTACTACGTACCGCCCGGGGGCACCGGGGACTGGGTGGGGCAGGACGGGACGCTCGCGGAGTGGGACGCGACGGCGGGCGCGTGGACGTTCGCCTCGGTGCCGGATGGGTCGATATTCTATGATGTCGCCAACGACGAAACCCTGCAATCGGTGGGCGGGGTCGTCGCACCTTTCGGCGGTTCCTCGGGGAGCACGCTGACGACCGTGGGCGACTTGCTGACGCATGACGGGACGAACCCTGTTCGCCTGCCCGTAGGGACCGCAGGACAGGTCCTACGGGCCGACCCGATCGCCCCTGCAGGGTTGGCCTGGGGCACGTTGTTCGGTGCGGCAGGCCAGGCCTCGGGCGCAGCCGTGAGGCTTTCCCGGAGCGCGCTGCAATCGATTCCGGACGCGACGCCGGAGCCCATAGACTGGACGGTTGAAGAGTTCGACACCGAAGGTTTCTACCTCCCTAGCAGCGGGGACCGAGTCACGGTCGATCGCGCCGGTAAGTACCTGGCCACGGCGAGCGTTCAGTGGGACTCGAACGCGACGGGAATACGGCAGCTGTATGTCGTCGTGAACCCGGACGCGACCGGAGGCGGGGTTATCTCCGGCTATGCGTCCTCGCCCGCGCTCGCGAACCTGACGCTCGAGGTGGCAACGGTGCTGGACCTTGCGCAGGGCGATGAGGTGCAGATCCTCGTCGAGCAGGACAGCGGCGGAGCGCGGGATATAATCGCCACCGAAGGCGTGCCGCACATGACTCTATCGAGGGTCGGTGCGTTCACCGTCCCCACAATCCCGCGCGGTGCGACGTGGGTGCGGTCGGTGGGGACGATCAGTGTGCCCGTGAATGATGTCGTGGTGCATGTGCCCAGGAACGCGCGCATTGTCGGCTGGGCGGTTTACGGGTATGGGCCGGGCCGAACCACGCCCACTGGCTCTGCATCTATCGACGTTTGGCGGACTGATGCGGCAGGTTTCCCGCCGACTGTCGCAGATTCGATCGCGGCATCGGATAAGCCGCGACTAAGTGCGCAGAGGATAAACTCGTCCTCGGCGTTGACGGGATGGAGCGCGGACCTACTGGCGGGCGACTCGCTGACGTTCCGGCTCGAGTCGGTGTCGGGGTTCGCTGCGCTATTCGTCACACTGTTCTTGCAAGAGGTGGATTGATTATGGCGACGACGAGCTGGTCAAGTAGATTTCGTCACGACTCCGACGCGACATTCCGCGAGTGGGGCCTCGAGCTGTCGACCCGTCTCTCGACTGTCGGGCTCGTGCAGACGGCAGACACCGGGCAGATAAACTGGACGACGGTGAACCGGGCGGGAACGGGCGCTTTGGCGGGGTACGAGGTTTGGCGGTTCGCCGATCCGCTGCAGGCGACTGTGCCCATTTTCATTCTCATCGAATATAGAACTGGCGGCACCACGACCACGCCAGAGCTGCGCTTTAGGGTTGGCGAAGGTTCCAACGGATCAGGCGCGCTGACAGGTATTCAAAGCACAACCCGGAACATCATGGGATCTGCTGGAGCGACAACCGACACCGCATATTCTAGTTACATCTGCCTCGTCGATGGCTTTCTCGGAATAGAGCACAAGGCATCTATCAACAACCTCACAGGCTCCTTTTTCATCAGCCGCTCATCCGACTCTGCCGGAGACGAAACGGCGGAAGGGCTCATGATCTCTTGGGGGGCGGGGACCGCGGGCGGCATCGGCGCGCGCGTGTGCCATCGCCGCGCCTCGCCATCACCAGGTGCTTTAGAGGTACAGGTCTCGGTCGCCAACGCCATGCTCGGGTTCATGCCCTTCGCCCCAGTGTCGACGATCGTGGACGGAGATACGCAAGTAGCGCTGGGGTTTATGTCTCTACCGCGACCCAATCCGATTTTCTCTTTATGCGGCGTCTACACCTCGGAGCTGGCTCCGGGCGGAACGTTCACCACCACGCTCGTCGGCTCAACACCGCGAACGTTCATAGCGCTTTCGACACAGTCGGGACCGTTCGGTTCGATATCGTCCTTATCGGTTGGCGGGTTGGCTTTCGCGATGCTGTGGGAATAGGTGGATGGCGGTAATCGTTTCACCAGTCCTCGACCCCGCAGGCATCACCGCGCCAGTGAGCATCGTGGCGGATGTCGCGGTTAAAAGCCCTGTGGGCGTTTTGTCGTATACTTCGCCCGTGGTCGCGGTGCCGCAGTCCTCGACCATCGCCGCTGATCCGGCGAGCGGCTACGCCACGAGCGGCTAGGAGGGGATCAAGGATGATTCTATCGAGGTTGGTAGATTTTGCTGTCGGTGACTTGACTATAGAAGATCGCAGGAGATTCTCGTCAATGTTCTTCAGGAGCCTACTGGTGTTTCACATTTCGTGGGCTTGCGGGTTGTTGGTAGCCGTTGGGC
>Ga0163155_10001582_pt1 | contig 27333 bp, 20 predicted proteins | sample OliLakLV19SP4G1_FD_148611 | JGI IMG/M metagenome (GOLD analysis project Ga0163155, IMG submission 148611) | Freshwater microbial mat bacterial communities from Lake Vanda, McMurdo Dry Valleys, Antarctica - Oligotrophic Lake LV.19.SP4.G1 | ecosystem: Environmental > Aquatic > Freshwater > Lake >... | reverse complement strand
CCTTCCGTCGCCGGCCTCTGCGGCGCGGAAAGTCCGATGATCTTGATCCCGCGCTCTTCCAATGTGGACCGGAGTTCCGCCGCCGGATACTCGCCCAACTCCAGCGCGCCGATCTCTGCCAGCGCGAGCGCCTCTCCGTGCGAGGGGCTCGGACGCCACGCCGGATCGCGGGCGAGGTCCTCGAGCACGGGCAGCTCGAACGTGATATCGCCCTGCACCAGCCGCTCGAGGAAGGCGAAGCGATGGGCGACCTCTAGGAACACGTGCAACGACGCCGCCTGGAACCCTCGCTCGGCGGGACGATCGACGAAGGCTTCGAACCACGCTCGTCGCCGCTCACGCGCGGCGGGAGCGAACGGGAAGTCGGGGTGGTCCTCGACCCGCACGACGCGTCGCGGCTTCATCGGCCTCTTCCTGGGGCCGCCGCACGCAGGCCGCGCGCGGCTTGCATCAACCGGCGCACCCGCGCGCGATCGACCGGCGCCTCCACGGCTCCTCCACGCTTCAGCGACGTCCCCACGATCCACCCTTCCGCCATCGGAACCGTCGCCGCCAACTCCCGCGCACCCATACCGCTCGCGATCCACAGCGGCGGAGTCTTCGCGTTCGGCCGTCCCAGCGCCGCCCGCGCCTCGGTCAACCGCTCCAGGCTCGGCGGGCGCCCGGTCCGTTCACCGGTGATCAAGATCCCATCCGCGCCGGCCCGCGCGACCAAGTCGGCAATCTCATCACCGAGCGGGCGGGGCCCGAGCGAGCGAGCATGTTTGACCGCGACATCGGCCAAGATCGCGATCTGCGGTCGCCACGCCGCGCGTAGTCGCGCCACTTCGTGTGCGCGTCCTTGGATCACCCCCTGATCGGTGACGACCGCTCCGCTCAGGACGTTGACGCGGATGAAATCGGCATCGACCGTCGTCGCGATGGCCAGCGCGGCCCGTGCGTCATTGCGCAAGACGTTCACTCCCCAGGGAACCATCCGCGCCGCGCCTCGGCGCAGCCGATCGATGACGCAGCTCATCGCCGCGACCGTGATGCCGGGGACTTCGTCGGGATAGAACGGAGCGTCGCCGAAGTTCTCCACCAGGAGCGCGTCGACTCTTTCCTCCAGCAGCACCTTCACGTCGCGAGCCGCCTGCTCCGTCACCAGATCCAGGTCCCCGCCGAAGCGCGGGCTCCCGGGGAGCGGGCCCAGATGGATCATCCCCACCGCCGGCAATCGCGATGGAAAGAGCGCGCGGACTCGGTTCGTGGCCATGGAAGGGAGGCGTCCTCGATTCAGCGCGGGAAGGTGTAGGTCGCCATGACCTTCAGATCGGGGTACTCGTCGGATAGCCCCAGCTTCAGATCGATGCCGACCGCCTCGTTCGCCACAGGAAGCAGGTAGCCGATGATGGCGGCAATGCCGAGGTCGGTGTCGCTCTCGGTCTTCTTGCCTGCGTCGAACCGGGCGAAGACCAGCGAAAGGGTCCCGCCGAAGTAGAACGATCCCGCCCCTTCGACCGGCACGGAGTAGGTGAGATCGGGATTCAGCGTGAAGACGGTGAGGTCGTCGCCGAAGCCGATGTCGACGTTCGGCTCCAGCCGCAGGTTCTCCGCCAACTCGCCCAGGCGCATGTGCATCCCGATCACGAACTGATCCGGATCGCCGCTGAGGCCGGCGCGCACGCCCCATCCTTCGTAAGTGAGCGGATCGGCCTGGGCCGGGCCAAGATCGCAGAGGAGCGAGAGCCCGCAGGCGATTCCGATGGCGAGCGAGACGGCGGGTCGCGACGGACGGTCGGACAATCGGCCGGACAATCGGCCAGACAATCGGAACATTCCCACTCCTCCCTGAGGTTGCCAGCGTGCCCGGTTCGCCGCGAAACATAGCAGGCGGCCGGGCCCTGATGGGGGCCCGGCCGCCGGTGTGGCCTCGATGACCTCGGACAAGTTGCTCGGACGAGTTGCTCCGACTACTTGGCGCGGATGTCGATCGTCCGCGGCTGAGCTTCGGGATTGAACGGCATCTGGATCTCGAGCACTCCGTGCTCGAAAGACGCCTCGATCTTGTCGCTCGCGACCTTGCGCGGCACCCGCACCGTCCGGCTGAACTTGCCGAAGAAGCGCTCCTGGTGCTGCACCTTGCCGAGTTTCTCCTGGGTCTCGGTCTTCTTCTCGCCTTGGATCGTGAGCAGTCCATCCTGGTAGGAGATCTGGACATCCTTGGGCGCGAGACCCGCGAGTTCCGCGCGGACCACGTACCGGTCGTTCTCCTCGAGCAGTTCGATCGCCGGAATCAGTTGGGTCGAGACAGGATTCGGACCGGCGAGGAACGAATCGAACAGCCGGTCGAGGTCGGTCCCCAACTTCTGTGTGTCATGGGCGCCGTTGTGAGGGACCAGGGTGCGCGGCTGGAATCGGATGAGTGACATGGTGGCTATCCTCCTGATTGGCAGTTCGTGTTGCTTGCTGTGCGGGTCCGCTAGAGCAGGGGTCGTGCCAACTGCCGCACCTTCCGGCACTTGTTCGGATAACTGACAGTGAAATAGTTAGTTACGCAGAATTCACTCATTCGCTTACCGCAGCTCCGTGACGCGGCGTTTTCCAAAGACGGTGAGAATCGAGCTAAATCGTTCTATTTTGGTACATCCCCACCGGACCGAGCGTTCCATTATGAATCAGCAGTGGGGGTTTGACCGACGGAACTCGTTTTGAAACGAGTTGGATGTCCGCTCGGAAGGTCAGTGGGCGCCTCGGCGCCTCGGCGCCTCGGCGTCTCCGCCGCCCACCCGAATTCGCCCCTCAGGCCGCGATGCGCCGGCGCAACGCCGCGCGCGCGGCTTCGATCTGAGCGACCCGCCGCGCCGGAAGATGCGGCGCGTGCGCCTGCCATGCGTTCAGTGCGTCGAGCGCAACCTGGCAGTCACCGTCGGTGCCGACTTGGAGCGCCGCGTCGGCGAAGGTCAGCGCGGCGACCTCGGGATCGAGGCGGGCCGCGTCCGCGAGGTGTTGCAGCCCCTCTTCGCGGCGATCGGTGCGCGCGAGTACGTCGGCCAACGACACATGCGCGCGCGCCAGCTCGGGGTCGAGCTCGAGCGCGCGACGCAGGTTCTGCTCCGACTCGCTCCACTGGCCGATCGAAGCCTGGGACGATCCGAGACCGAGCCGCCACGCGGCCACCTCGAAGAGTCCGTGATCGAGAGTGCGCTGGTAGTGGCGGGCGGCCTCGCCCGCTTCCCGCCGATACGCGGCGTCATCGGGCGCCGCCTGCGCGCGCGCGACGTGCGCCTCGGCCTGATGCGCGTGGAACTGGATCCAGACCGAGTGCGCGACGAACGTCAACAACAGCGCGGTCACGGCCTGGAACATCCAACCGGCCGGCGTCCAGCGTCCAGCGGAGCGGAGCGTGAGCCGCTGCAGGACGACACCGCCCTGACGCCATCCTCGAAATGCGAAGAGCAGGACGAACGACGTGACCGCCGCCAATCCCAACGAGAGCAGGAACGGGATCGCTTCGTAGAGGCCGCGGTAGGCGTAGAGGCAGAAGAGGAAGAGCAACCCGAGCGCGATCTCCTGCGGCCAGGTGAAGTCGTAGCGGATCGGCGAAGTCTTGCCCGCTTTCGCGTGGGTGCGCTTCTCCTTGCTCGTGTCTCTGCCCCGGGTTCTCTGGAAGAGCGACGGAACCGAGAACCCGTAGCTGAGCGCCCCCTTCGGGCAGACGTCGACGCAGTCCATGCACTTCATGCAACCGGTGTCGACCACCTTCTTGTGGACGCGGACCTCTTCATGCACGCGCACGTTCGACGTGCAGGTCGCCGTGCAATGGCCGCAACCGGTGCAGGCGTCGGAGACGAGGATCTGTCCGAAGGCGAGCCGGTCGGCCTGTCCGAAGAAGGCGCCGTAGGGACAGGCGTAGGTGCAGAAGCCCTTGTTGCCGAGCAGGAAGACGATGAGGCCGCCGCAGACGACGAACGTGAGCAGCGAGATCCCGATCGAAGGGAAGGTCTCCCACAGGTCGCTCGTCGTGAGGTGATAGACGATCGTCGGGAACGGTCGCCCCTCCGCCAGCCGCGCGATCTGCGGCCAGATGAACATGTAGAAGGCCGCGCCGATCGGGACGTAGACCAGCAGCCGACTGCGGAAGGGGCGCGGTTTCCATCCGACGCGACGGAGCAGCGCGCCAGCCATGTCTTGATAAGCGACGAGATGACAGCCCCAGCCGCAGAAGAAGCGACCGAAGACAGCGGTGGCCGCGATGGCGATTCCGAAGAAGAGGAAGCCGGCGTTCAGATACCCCTGTTCGAGCGTCTGCATCGCCTCGGACGGTTCGATGGGAGTGAGCGTGCTCCCGCTGCGCCACCACTGGACGAGGTGCGCGACGAAGACGAGATGCACCAGCGCCCAGGTGAGCATGCGCCAGCGCTCGCGGCGCGAGTGGCGGACGGGACCGCAGTCGTTCGCGGGCGCCGCGCCGCGGCGCGCGACGTCAGGGGTGCTCGCCATCGAACCGTTCGCCTGCCTCGAGCGCGACCGGGAGGCGATTGCTCTCGGGCGGCAGCGGGCAGGTAGCGAACGCGGTGAACGCGCACGGCGGATTCACGGCTCGGTTGAAGTCGAGCAGGACGGTCCCGTTCACCGGTGCGTCGGCGTCGAGGAACCGCCCGCCGGGGTAGGTGCTCACGCCGTTCGAAGCATCGCCGAAGACGAAGAACAGTTCGCCGGTTTCGGGGTCGCCGATCGTCGGCTCCAGCCGGCACTTGCGGCCGTCGACTTCGAAGATTGCGACGCCGGGGCAGGACTCTTCGAGCAGATCGCCCAGGACATTGGGGATCGCGAGGGTCCGGGGCGGGTCGTACCGCTCGAAGCGCGCGCGGACACGCAGGTCGGCGCGGGGCGCGAACCAGTCGCATCCGCCGAACTCGCGCCGGGCGGGGCTCTCGGGGTCGCGCATCCGCACGCCGAGCCGCTCGCCACGCGCGATCACGCTGAACGAGATGCGGCCGAGACGCACGAGCTCGGGCGCTCCCGCGGCGTCGGTGCGGAGCGCGCGCGCACGAAACGGAACGTCGTCGACCGTGGCGGTCACACCGTCGGCGAGTCGCAGCGTGACAGCGTCCCCTTTGCGCTCGAAGACCCCGGCGTGCTCGGGACCGGCGTCCTCGGGCAGGACGACCCGCGCCTCGCGGCTCGCGCCGAAGCTGTTCTCGCCTTCGTCCAACCAGAAGAGACCGACCAGAGAGAGCCAGCCGTTGTCGGCGCGCAATCGCGCCTCTCTCGCCTCACGCCAGGTCGCGAACTCCGTCGCGTCGGGGTCGGCCGCCACGGCGAACGGCATCGCGATGAGGAGGAAGCCGACGGCAGTGCTGCGAAGTCTCGGACGGCGGGGCATGTTCGATTCTCCTCAACGGGCGGAAGCGTTCGGCGGATGATACTCCGCCAAGGGGCCGGATCGATCGTTCCGGAAGATCTCGCCATAGACGCCGAGCCGCGCGGCCTCGGTCCTGAGCGCGTGGTCGAGCGTGGCGTGAGGAGCCACGAGTCCTCGACGGCGACCGCCTCGTAGACGGCGGCGCCTTGCGCCAGCAACGCGAGCAGTCCGAACCGTGACCTCGGTCCCGAGACGCGATCGGGTTGGCTCGCGCGCAGGGCCACGCCGCGCAGATGAGGGGACGGATCGAGCGTGAGCAACGAGACATCTCCCGCCAAGCTTGTGACTCCCAACTCTCCCACGATGCGCACGGTCAGGCAGCGGAGAATCTCACCGCGGGTTCGCACGACGACGCGGTCGTCAGGGCGGCGGCGGTTGCCAGCCCCAAGCTGAGGTCGCGGCGGATGTCGGTCTGCGGGCTAGGGTCGCAAAGGCCGAGGCGACATCGTCCCGTTCGTCGGCCCGGATGTCGAGGAGCAGCGCGCGCATGCGGAGCGCTAGGCTAGCATGCGATGTCCCCGACCGGTGGCGGGATGCAGCCAAGGAGCGTTGCTTGGAGATCGATCTCGAGCCGTCAGGAGAGGCCCGCGTCACGCGGTGGCTCGTCCGGGGGCGGGCCGTCCGCCTGACCGAAGGAAACTTCGCCGATCTGTTCACGGACTACGTGCGACATGCGCAACTCTGGGGCGCGGCGCTCGACGGCCTGACCTCGGTCATGATGCGGCAGGCCCTGGCCGGAATGGCGCTGCACGCGTCGACCCGCCCGCGGGACGAATCGGTCGGTTTCACCCTGAATTTCCGGGAGCCGCCGGTGAATGTATTCATCACCGGGGATGCCGCGGCGTCCACCGTGGTGGGGCGCTTCTATACCGAAGGGGTGCAGACGGCGGCCGCCAGTCGCCTCTTCGTCCAGTCCCATCGGCCGGGCGGCGAGCCGCGAACGAGCGCGATCGAGGTGCACGGCATCGACATCCTCGAGGTGCTGGAGCAGTACTACGAGCAGTCGGAACAGAGTCGCGCCCGCTTCTTCGAGTACGACGACGGGCACTTCCTCATGGTGTTGGCTACGCCCGGCCACGATCCCGAGTGGCTGGCGCGCCTGGGACGTGAGGAAGCGCGCACGCTGATGGACCACGACGCCGACCTGCTGGAGCACCGGGTCTTCGTCTTCCACTGCGGATGCAGCCCTCAGAAGATGCTCCAGGCGATGCGCGCCATCTGGGTCGACGACGAGGACGATCTCTTCCAGGGCGATTCGGGGGTGGAGGCGTTCTGTCCGCGCTGCGGGCGGCGTTGGTGGATTCGGCAGGAAGACTTCCGCGAGCCCGACCCGGGCGCGTAAACTCAACTGCGCTTTCTCCGGCCGCGACTACGAATCTCGACACCCAGGAGGGAATCGATGCAGCTCCAGGTCCCCCGCTCCGTCCTCTGGTCCGTCACGGCCGCGCTCCTCGCCGGTGCGCCGGCCGCGACCGCCGGCATACTCCACCCCGCGGTCCGCGCGCAGATCGACGCCGCCGGCCCGCATGAACTGCTCAGCGTGATCGTCAACATGGAGGCGCAGGCCCCGATCGCGCAGCTCAACGCCGATCTGCGCATCCAGGGAGCCAGCCGCGCCCAGCGCAGTCGCCGCGTGCTCGACGCGCTCCAATCGGTTCGCTCGACCCAGGACGCCCTTCGCGTCGAACTCGACGCGGCCGTTCTCTCCGGCAGCGTGGCCGGCTACACGAGCTATTGGGTTTCGAACCTGATGGTGATCGAGGCCGAGCCGGCCATGATCGAGCAGATTGCAGCGCGCCCTGATGTCGCTTCGGTCGAGCCGAACTTCTCGGTCACGTTGATCGAGCCGGTCGGCCGTCCGCAGATGGGCGGTCAAGATGAACTCGGGGAGCCGCACGGCGCGGGAGCGGGCGACGGCGGCGGACCGCGCGGCATCGGGCTCGCACCCGGCGTCCGCGCCATCAACGCCGACCAGGTCTGGCATCAACTCGGGTACACGGGCGCGGGGCGCGTCGTGGCCAACATGGACACCGGAGTGGACGGCAACCATCCTGCGCTGAACACGCGGTGGCGCGGCTTCGGCGGCGCGAATCCCTGGCAGGAATGCTGGCTCGACGTCCTGGGCACGAACTCACAGTTCCCGAACGACGGCAACAGTCACGGCACGCACGTCATGGGAACGATCACCGGGCTCGGCGCGGCGACGCAGGATTCCATCGGGGTGGCGCCCGGGGCGCAGTGGATCGCGAGCAACGCGATCAACCAGGGGGTCGGCGGCGGCTTCGACAACGACGTCATCGCGTCGTTCCAGTGGCTGATGAATCCCGACGGCAACGTGAACACGGTCGACGACGTGCCGGACGTCGTGCAGAACTCCTGGCGGATCAATGAGGGATTCGGAGGCGGATACACCGACTGCGACAGCCGGTGGTGGAACGCGATCGACAATTGCGAAGCGGCCGGCGTGGCCGTCACCTTCTCCGCCGGCAACGAGGGTCCGGGCGCGCAGACGATCGGATCTCCCCCGGACCGCGCGACGACGGAGTTCAACGTCTTCTCGATCGGCGCGGTCGACGCGACCAACTTCCCGAACTTCCCGTATCCCATCGCGAGCTTCTCCAGCCGCGGTCCGACCGGTTGCAACGTCGTTCCTCTGCTCAAGATCAAGCCCGAAGTCTCGGCCCCGGGAGTCGATGTCTACTCCTCGATCCCCGGCGGCGGGTACAGCGGCTCGTTCAGCGGCACTTCGATGGCCGGCCCACACGTCGCTGGGATCGTCGGGCTCATGCGTGAGGCGAACCCGAATCTCGACGTCGACACGATCAAGCAGATCATCATGGAGACATCGCGCGACGAGGGCGCCGTGGGCGAAGACAACACCTACGGATGGGGCATGGTCGACGCCTACGCGGCCTGCATCGCCGCGACGGTGGGCTTCGCCGACATCGCTGGCCATGTGGGCAACGCCAGCTTCGGCGGCGTTCCCATCCAAGGGGTCGAGGTGAAGTTGCTGGAGAGCGGCAACCGCTTCTTCACCAACGCGAGCGGCGACTACTCGGGCGCAGCCGCGGCCGGCTTCTACACGGTGCAGGCCAGCCACCCGTCGTTCCAGACCGCGACGGCGAACGTCTCGCTCGTGGCCGACCAGCTCTCCGTCGTCGACTTCAACCTGACGGACATCGCCGGACCGACCATCACGAACGTGACCAACCTGATCTCCACCACCGACACGGTCGGGCCGTACGCGATCAGCGCGACGGTGCAGGACTTCAGCACGGTCACCTCGGTCTCGCTCTTCTGGAGCGTGAACGGCGGAGTCTGGAACGAGACCGGCATGCTCGGGCTGTTCCAGAACTACAGCACGACGTTGCCGGGGCATCCCGCCGACACGCGGATCGACTACTACGTCCAGGCGGAAGACGGCATCGGCCTCGTCTCGACTTCGCCCGCGACGGCGCCGGCCGAGGTCTACTCGCTCATCGTCACGGAGTTGCTCTACGCCTACAACGGCGAGGATCCGAACGACGCCAACTGGACGCTGACCGCGCCGGGCGACGTCGCCACAACGGGACGGTGGACGCGCGTCGATCCGATCGGGACGAACTACATCGGGCTGATCATGCAGCCCGAGGACGATCACACTCCGAATCCCGGCGTGAAGTGTTTCATCACCGGGAACAACGGGACGGAGGCAGGGGACGACGACGTCGACAACGGCTGCACGACGCTGACCTCTCCGGCCTTCGATCTGGCCGGAGACGAGAGCGCGATCGTCAGCTACTGGCGTTGGTACGCGATGGGCGGCGCCTCGGCCGATGACGAGTTAGTGGTCGATGTCTCCAGCAACAATGGATCGAGCTGGGTCCCGTTGGAGCGGACGGCCGCCGTCCAGACCGACTGGGAGAAGGCGACCTTCGATCTCGCCGACGTGATCACGCTGACGAGCCAAGTGCGTCTGCGCTTCATCGCCTGCGATATCAACGTGCAGGGCCTGACCGAAGCAGGCATCGACGACTTCGCCCTGGAAGTGTTCACACCGAACACGACGGATGTCCAGTCGCCGGCGGCGGTCCTACCGCCGTCGGCCGCCCTCGCCCAGAATCACCCCAACCCTGTCGTTCGCGGCGGCACCACGATCCAATTCGTGCTCAGCAACGCCGCCCAAGCGAGCATGGACATCTACGACGCCAGCGGCCGCCGCTTGCGTCGTCTGGTCAACGCCCCACTCGCCTCCGGCGCCCACTCGATCGCCTGGGACGGCCGCGACGACAACGGCCGCGACCTAGCCCCCGGCGTCTACTTCTATCGCCTGACCGCGGGGGAATTCGAGCAAAGCAGAAGGCTTGTAGTAACCAGTGAGCGCTAGCTCACTGGTTTCCTAACCTAGCGACCCTCACACTCCGCACGAAACCTAGAGTGCGCCCCTCGAACCAACCCAGGTTCGCAGGGCGCACTCTGTTTCTCACCTGATCCTCTTCCGGATTGCACGCGCCGCGCCGCGCGCGACCAGTCTAGGACTCGCAAATTCGTCGCATCGCTTCTCTCTCCCGATCTCCGCAGCGTTCTCTCAACTTCCTGCTTGACGCGGTCATCTGCGGGAGTACGCTACTTCCCACGCGTCCCACGCGTCCCACGCGTCCCGCGCGTCTCCGCTGTCTGCCGCCTTTGCGGCGGCGGCGTTTTCCCAGCGGAAGCTCCTCTGCGTGTGAAAGGAGATACGATGCGGATAAGAATGGGGGTTTTCGCGTTCGTCCTCGCCTTGTTCGGACCCACAAGCCATGCGGCGACAATCCGGTGCAGCCAGGTGGGCACATGGCAGTGTACCGGAGAGACCTGTGGTACACCCACAATCCAGTGGACGGGCTACTGCTCGAGCGGCAACGTGGCGTATCGGTGCGTGTGGGTCGACGCCAACTTCCAAATCTGCGCTGCCAGCCTGTGGTACTCATGCACTTGCGAAGCTGAAGCTCCGTACTGCGACTGCCTGCTGGAGGGGGCGCCAATCACACTTGCCGACGGCAGCGTGAAACCCGTTGAACTGATCCAAGTCGGCGACCTCGTACTTGCGTATGACGAATTGTCCGCCGGCGCCATGGAGGCGTCTGTCGTCGCCGTTCATAAGCCCTATGACGTCCTAAGCTACGTTGAGATCAATGAGGAGATCCGGGTCACCGAGGGGCACCCGATGCTGAGCAGCGGGAAATGGATCAACGCTGGCGATCTCAAAGTCGGGAGCCAATTGACGACCCCCGACGGCGGCAGCGTGGATGTGCATTCCGTGCGGAGGATTGACGCCGCGGCGAAGGTGTACAACTTCCAGGTCTCATCGGGCACCTACGTTGCTCACGGTGTCGTCGTCCATAACAAAGACGACTGCGAGGTCTTCGAAATCCCACCGTGCGCGGAGTGCTGGCCGTAGCAGCCACCGCCTGGGCAGAGTGAAGGAAGCGCGGCCCGCGCTTCGCCTCGAGCGAAGCACCGGGCCGCTGCCTATCTCGCGCTCCCGGGCCACCAAGACAAAGACAGCGCGTGTTTTGACATAGTTAGATCACCTCGTGCTGGGCAATGCCTCGGCGGAAGCGTCGGGAGGACTCGGTGAGCAAGTGTCTCCATGTCGGGCTGGGTCTCGTTCTCCTCCTGACTGCCTGCAGCGGGGATGACACAAAGCCCACCCCGCCAGATACAACGCCTCCTGCTCCAATCAATGATCTGAGAGTCGCGAGCAACGTCAGCGATAGAGTCACGCTGACCTGGACAGCTCCCGGGGACGATGGATCCGAAGGACACGCCTCCAGATACGACGTTCGGTACTCGCCAACCCTTCTTGCCGCCGCCGCCTGGGACTCGGCCTTCGTCTTCTCGAATCCGCCTGAGCCGAAACGGGCGGGCCAATCCGAAGTCGTCGTTGTTTCTGGACTGGCCGCCGGGGTCTGGTACTTCCGCGTCCGATCGGAAGACGATGCGTCCAATCAGTCTCACTTGTCCGAGCCGACTGCGGCAGTGGTCACGGGAGACCTTCCGCCGCGTCGCGTGACCGATCTAACGGCGGAGGCGGAGACGACACGCAGCATTACGCTCCGCTGGACCGCGCCCGGAGGGGACGGTGGCCACGGCGCCGCGAGTTCCTATGATCTTCGGTATTCCCGGTCCGAGATCACGGAAAGCACCTGGGAGGACGCAACCGAGGTGCAAGGACTACCCACGCCGCGTGGGGCCGGATCTAGCGAGACATTCGTAGTGACAGATCTGGATCGCGGAGAGAGTTACTTCTTCGGGCTGAAGTCCGTCGACGACCGCCAAACCGAGTCGGAACTCTCGAACATCGTTGGAGGGTCGACGCGCTCGAGTGACCGGCTGACAAGAAGCAATCGACCCTTCGGCGCCGGCTTGCCGGATTGGTCGCCCACTGGCAATGACATCGTCTTTGTCTGGGACCGGGAGCAATCAATCGCATTCCAGCTCTATCGCATCCCAGCGTCGGGGGGCTCTCCCGTGCAACTGACCAGTCTGCCTGGAATAGTTCAAGCGCCGGCTTGGTCCCCCGATGGAGATCGAATCGCATTTGTGTGGCTCCGAACCAGCGGACAAGAATCGGTCTGGGAACTCGCGGTCATCGACGCTGTCCCGAATAGTAAGCCGGTCGTAGTAGCGAGCCACGGGTCGCAGGGTGTCAGAGGCGCCGCTTGGTCCCCGGATGGGACTCGGCTCGCATACTCATTGGTCACTTCGGCTCCGCCGGCCTACTTCGGAGAGATACATGCAATTCCCAGCGAGGGTGGGGAGGCTCAACTCATCATGAGCGGCGCTGGACTGATCCTGGGACCCCTGAGTTGGTCCCCGGATGGATCCACGATCGCGTTCAGCGCCGACACTGCCGGCAATTTCGACATCTGGGTCGTTGCGGCGAGTGGAGGGCAGGCGGTTCAACTCACGGACGACCCCGCGAACGACTCTCAGCCCGAGTGGTCTCCTGACGGCAGTGCGCTTGCGTTTGCGTCTGACCGCGCGGGAAGCCGCGACATATGGGAGATCTCCGCGGACGGACTGGAGCTGAACCGCCTGACATTCGAATCGACTGTGGAAGGAAGTCCGTCCTGGTCACCGGATGGCCGACAGATCTGCTACCACCGGATCGATGGAGTAGCCGATATCTGGACACTTTACCGCGAGTAACAGAAGTGGACTGCAAGTTCATGCGAAGGCATCTAGAACAAACTCAACTTCACATACTTCTTCGGATTCCGCTCTACGTCCGCCACTAGTTCGCGCATTTCCCGCAACGTCGCGACCAGCTCGTCGTGGACCGAGTCGTCGTTCACCATCTTCCCCAGCGTTCCGTCCCCTCGCTCCAGCTTGAGCAGCAGCGAATCGAGCGCCTGCGCGGTGTGATCCACCGTGACGAGGGTCGCGGAGAAGGCCGACATCGTCGTGTCGAGACGGGCGGCGGCGCGCGCGGCATTGGCGAAGGTGGTGTTGATCTGGTCTTCCTTGCCGACCAGCGCCTTCTGCAGCGCCTCGGTCGATTTGTTGAGGTTGCGCAGCGACGCCGTCATGTCGCCGCGGCTCTCTTTCATCAGAATCGCCATCTCGGTCATGACGATGTCCATGTTGGCGAGCGCTCGCTGGAACGCCTGCTTGTCGCCGGTATCCATCGAAGCGAGGAGCGAGTCGATGCGCCCGGCCATGCTGCCGAAGGCGTCGAGCGTCCCGCCGAGATCGGCCATCAGCTCGGGGATGCCGGGTTGGTAGGAGCCGGTGAGGATCGTTCCCTCGGGCAAGGGCGATCCGGGCGGGCCCGGACGGACCGAGACCATCTTTTGCCCCATGATACCGACGTTCTCGACCACGATCGTCGTGCCCGCGGTGAGCGGGACCGTCGAATCGATGTCGAGATCGACGAGGGCGTGGCCCTCCTCGAAGCGGATACCGGTCACCTGGCCCGACGGAACTCCCTGCACTTCGACCATGTCGCCCTTGACCAGTCCGCTCGTGCTGATGAACGAGACGGTGACCTGGACCGACTTCTGGCCGGCGCGGAAGTTCTTGAACCAGAGCACGCCGCCGATCAGTACGACCAGCGAGAGCAGGAAGAGCGCTCCGACCATCACCTGTTGTTTGCGTCCCGCCGCCATAGATTCTCCTCGCTTCAGGCACGCCCGCTGGGGCGCGTCTGTTTTTCCAGTCGCTCGACTGCTTCGGCGATCGGACCCGTGGACTCGCCCTGGATGAATTGCTGCACCACCGGGTCGTCGGTCGCACGAATCTCGTCGGGGGTCCCATCGAAATGGATTCTGCCCTGGTGCAGCAGGCAGAGCCGATCCCCGACCTCGAAGGCGTTGTTCATGTCGTGCGTGACCACGATGGCTGTGACCTTGAGTTGCTGCTGCAGGGAGCGGATGAGCTTGGAGATCTGGTCGGAGGTGACCGGATCGAGCCCCGCCGTCGGCTCGTCATAGAGGATGTACCGAGGATCCATCGCGATCGCGCGGGCCAGCCCTACCCGCTTGCGCATGCCGCCCGAGAGATCGGCCGGCTTCTTCTCTTCGATGCCCGGCAAACCGACCAGCTCCAGCTTCGCCCGCACGACCTCGCGGATCTCGTCGTCCTTCTTCTTCGTGTGCTCCCGCAGCGCGAGGCCGACGTTCTCCTGCACCGTCATCGAATCGAAGAGCGCCGCCATCTGGAAGACCATGCCGAAACGCCGCCTGAGGTCGGCCAGTTGGCTGTAGGACATCGACGTCACTTCGTCGCCGTCGACTTTGATCGAGCCGCGGTCCGGCGTGAGCAACCCGATGATGTGCTTCAAGAGGACGCTCTTGCCGGATCCGGATCGCCCCAGGACGACGACGCTCTCGCCGTCGTTGATCGTCAGGTCGACCTGCTCCAAGACCCGGAGCTCGCCGAAGCTCTTGGCCAGATCCTTGATCTCGATCATCTATTTGACCGGGAAGATGAGGCGGAAGATGACCTCCGCCAGGAAGTAGTCGGCCACGAGGATCATGACGCAACTTGCGACCACCGCTTGGCGAGTGGACGCCCCCACGCCCTCGGCGCCCCCGCGCGTGGCGAAGCCGAAGAAACATCCCGAGATCGCGATGACGCCGCCGAAGACGAACGCCTTGATCAACCCGCCGTAGATGTCGTTCACCTCGAACATCAAACGCATTCCGCGCGTGAACGTGTTCGCGGTGATGCCGACCCGTGTGACGGCCACGGCCATGCCGCCGAGGAGGGCGATGGCATCGGCGAAGACGACCAGCACCGGCATCATGATGAGGGCGGCGACGAAGCGGGGCACGGCCAGGTAACGGATGGGACGGATGGCCAAGGTGTCGAGCGCGTCGATCTGCTCGGTCACCTTCATGCTGCCGATCTCGGCGGCGATCGAAGCGGAGACGCGCGCGCCGACCACGAGCGAGGTGAGGACCGGGCCCAGCTCGATCACGACCGACTTGGCGACGACGGTGCCGACGTAGATCAGGGGAATGGCCCCCTGGAATTGGTACCCGGTCTGCAGCGCCGCCACCGCCCCGACGAAGACGGAGGTGAGGATGACCAGCGGCATCGAGCCGACGCCGATGTAGCTGCATTGCTCGATGATGAGTCGGACGTAGCGAAGCCCGGGAGGCAGTTCGCGGAACAACCGGAGGAGGAAGTTCGCCAGCTCGCCGGTCGATGCGAGGAGGGAGATCACCCACTGGCCGGTGGCTGCGATGGGGCGGGTCAGGTCGAGGGTGCTCATCCACCCGAGCCTAATCGGCCCGGGCCAACTGCGCACGCTCCGATCCGCGAATGCGAAGACAAGGGCCCGAACCAACTCGGGCCCCCGCCTCGATCAGTTCGCCGTTGGCGCCTCGGTTCCGTCCGCGGCGCGATGGGAGACCGCGCCCAGCTCGAGTCCCTGGAGCTGGGGCTCGAGCTGGGTGCGATCGCCCACCGCGACGATGATCATGCGCTCGGGATGGAGGAGTTCCTTCGCCGCCTCGTGGACCTGGGCCGGGGTGACGCCCGAGATCTTGGCCGGCAGTTTCGCGTAGTAGTCCGCCGGTTGATCCAAGAGGAACAGAGTCCCGAAGGTCTGCGAGACCGCTTCGCTCGTCTCGAAGAACCCAGGCAGAGCGCGGCTCCAGAAGTCCTTCGCGGCCGCCACCTCCTCGGTCGTGGGGGGCTCGGCCGTCATCCGCTGGTACTCGTGCAGGATCTCGCGAATGGCCGGCCCGGTCACATCGGTGCGAACCGAGGTGGCGGCGGAGATCGCGCCGGCCCCGCGAGTGGCGGCGAGGTTCGAGTAACAGCCGTAGCTGTACCCCTTGTCCTCCCGCAGATTCATGTTCAGCCGCGCAGAGAAGAGACCGCCCACGACCGTGTTCATCAGGTTCATCTGCTCGTAGCGGGGATGCGAACGCGGCACCGCGATCTGTCCCACCTCGAGCGCGGTCTGGGGCGCGTCGGGCCGATCGACGATGACGACGCGCTGCGCGATCGGCTGGCCTCCTTCGGGCTTGGGCGCCGGCGCGCCGGTCCCCTTCCACGCGCCGAACGCCTGGGTGGCGAGCTTCTTCGCGTGTTCGCGGCGAGTCCTTCTGCTGTGTCAGGCTGGTCGTCCGACTCTGCCGCGTCCGATCGATCTCATCCGGCGGGAAGGTCGGGGTGAGCAACACCTCGGCCATGAGCGCGAGGAGCTCGGGAGCGCTCTCGGTCAAGGCGCTTCCCCAGACGAAACTCCCGTCGCTGCTGGAGCCGGCGCCGAGATTCGCGCCGAGCGACTCGAGTTCACGCGCGAGTCCGATGGCGTCGTGCTTCGCCGTGCCTTCGTCGAGCATGGCGGCGGTAAACGACGCGAGACCGTGCCGATCCGGGGGATCGAGAGCGCTGCCGGAACGAACGACGATGTTCGCGGAGACGACCGGAAGGTGACGAGCGGGGACGACGTGGACGGCCAGTCCGTTCGGAAGCGTGAAGGTCTGCGCCGCCGGCAACTGGGCCGAGCGCGGCGCCCCGCGCGAAGGAACGGTGTCCCTCCACGGCTCTGCCGACGGCGCGAACTGCGCGGTCGCTTCAGGCGCGGCGGGAGCGGGCGGGTCGGGAGGCAGCACCTTCTCGCCCGGCGTTGTGTGGATCACGACTCGCTTCGACTTGGTCAGGGAGTTCTTGGTGAGATCACGGACCGCGTTCGGCGTGACCGAGGCGAATCGCGCGAGGTCTTCGTCGAGATAGCCGGGATCGCCCTGGTGGTGGTTGTAGTGGTTGAGCAGGTCGGCCACTCCCACGTAGTGGCGGCTCATCCCGTTCAGATTCTCCAGCGCGCGGACCTTGAACGACCAGAGGGTCGTACGCGCGCGGTCGAGCTCCTCGGCCGTCGGGCCGTCGGGCCGTCGGTCGCCAGTCGGGCCAACTCCGTGTCGATGGCCGCTTCGAGTTCGGCTGCGGTGTGACCCGGCCGGGCGGTCGCCTGGATCTGGAGGATCGAGCCGAGTTCCAACGGCATCTGATCGGCCCAGACGTTCTGCGCGATCTGCTTCTCATGGACGAGCGACTGGTAGAGCCGGCTGGCCTTTCCGCCGGCCAGGATCTGCGCCGTGAGGTGCGCCTCGGCATCACCCGGCCGGAAGATCGGGGCGGTGAACCATGCGAGGTCCAACCGCTCGAGCTCCACTTGGTCGGTCACGATCTGTCGGCGCTCGGCCGTGATCGGCGGAGTGGTCGCACGCACCGGGCGGACGTCGGCGCCGCGCGCGACTGTCCCGAAGTACTTCGAGACCATCGCCTTCGCCTGCGCCGGATCGATGTCGCCGGCGATGGAGAGGCTCGCGTTGTTCGGGCAGTAGTACTCCCGGAAGAAGCTCTTCACGTCCTCGAGTTGGGCCGCCTGGACATCTTCGTGCGAACCGATGACCGAGGCGTAATAGGGGTGCCCCTGCGGGAAGAGTTGGTGGAAGAGCGCCTCGTCGGCCAGGCCGTACGGCGCGTTCTCCACTCCCTGTCGGCGTTCGTTGCGGACGACGTCTTGTTGGTTCGCAAGAGCGGCCCCGTCGAGGCGATCGAGGAGGAAGCCCATGCGATCGGCTTCGAGCCAGAGCGCCAGCTCGAGCTGATCGGCGGGCAGGGTCGCCATGTAGTTCGTGCGATCGAAGTCGGTCGTGCCGTTGGTCAGCGTGGCGCCGGCTGCTTCGAGCATCTGGAAGTACTGGTCCTGACCGACGTGTCCGGAAGACTGGAACATCATGTGCTCGAAGAGATGGGCGAAACCGGTGCGGCCTTTCTCTTCGTTGGCGGGACCGACGTGGTACCAGAGATTCACCGCGACGATCGGCAGCCGATGATCTTCGTGCAGGATCACTTCGAGTCCGTTGGGCAGGGTGTACTTCTCGAACTGGAGGTCGGCCTTGGGCGCCCCGGCGGTGATCGCCGTGGCCAGACCGAGCGTGAGGGCGCCGAACGCCAAGGTTCGGACGCAGGCGGGCGTGAAACTCGTCATGGTCATTCCTCCTCCGGAAGTCCACGCGCCCTACGTCACGGTCCGCGGAATGGGTTGCGCTCTCACCAAAAAAAGTCGCGAAATTCGAGTAGTGGGGCGAGCGTTCGGCGGTGCGCTTTCCGATCGAACTGCCGATAGCAGAGAGTGAGACCCAGACGGTTTCGGCCCCTGGCGAGGGGGTGACGGATGCCGCAGGAAGGGCGCCGGTCGCTTCGAAGCTCAGCGCCCTCGCATCCCCGCGTGGTTCGCGGGATTGAGTGGAGACAACATGGAAATCAGGGTCGATTCCCCCTGGCCCGGCGCGATTCTGCTGACCCTCTCCTGTCTGGCTCTGGGCTGCGGCGATCCCACCGCGGCCCCCGAACTCAGGCACAACCCAGTCGGAGGCGCTCCTGCGGCGCCGACTGCGGGGCCGGAGCTGTTGGAAGACTTCACCGGCAGCCAGGTCTTTCCGGCCAGCAACTGGTGGAATCTCGAAGTGACTTCCGCCCCGGTCGACTCCGACTCGGAGGCCTACATCGTCTGGATAAGCGGCGTGACGCCGCAGAACCCGAACGCGCGGCGTCGCCTGCATCCCGACTTCGGACCGCCTCCCTATGGGATTCCGTACATCGGCGTCGGGGACGACGAGCCGCTCTCACAGGTCCACTGGACGCTCTACGGCTCGCAGAGCGATGACGGCGCGCCGGGGGCGCCCGATGGATATCCGATTCCCGACGAGGCGATCACGCTGGCCAACTGGGTCGAAGGCGGAGAGCCGGGCGGCGGCTGTTGCGGCGATCGTCACTTGATCCTGGTCGATCGCGATCGATGGTTGCTCTTCGAGACCTGGGCGACCGAGTGGAACGACGCACTCGGGCGTTGGGAAGCCGGCTCCGGCGCGGTCTTCGATCTCTCCACCAACGATCGTCGTCCCGATGGATGGACCTCGGCCGACGCCGCGGGGCTCGCCATTTTCCCCGGGCTGATCAAGGTCGACGAGGCCGACGGCCCCGGGCCGATCACGCACGCCTTCCGCTTCACGACGCGCGACACGAACGGCTATGTCTGGCCCGCGTCGCACGAGGCGGGGGACAACCCGCTGGCGCCGCCGATGGGAGCGCGGTTGCGTCTGAAGTCCGACGTGAACATTTCCGGGTTCACGCCCGAACTACAGCGCGTTTTCCAGGCGATGAAGACCTACGGACTCATCCTGGCCGACAACGGCAGCGACATGTACATCCAAGGGACGATGGACCCGCGCTGGGACAACGACGTGCTCAATCCGGCGTTCCACTCGCTCTACGCCGACCAGTTCGAGATGCTCGAGCTGGGCTGGAATCCGACGACGTCGGGGATCGAGGAGTAGGTCGGCAGTCGGGGAGCGTCAGTCGTCAGTCGTCAGTCGTTACGCCGGGGACGGCGCGCGCCGTCCCCACCAACGCCCGACCGTGCGGCAGTAGGCGTCGTACTCCGCTCCGAACCGCGCTCGCAGCATCGCTTCCTCCCGCACGATGAACCGCGAGGCGAGGATCCACGCGAAGATCGGGACGAGCGCGAGCGGCGAAAGCGAACCGAGCGCCCAGGCTACGCCGAGCAGCGAAAGGACCATCGCCAGATAGATGGGATTGCGCGTGTAGCGGTACGGCCCCACGAGAATGAGCGCGTTCGAGATCTCGAACGGCTTGATCGGCGTGTGGTGACGCATGAACAGCGCACGGCAGTAGACGATGAAAGCGAGACCGGCCGCCATGACCAGGAAGCCGACCGGGCGCAGCGGGCCGGGAACGAGTTGGGCGATCGGCAGCCAGCGATCGAGGGCGAACATGGCGAGCGCGAAGAGAAGGAGGATGACGGGTGGGTAAAGTCGCATCGAGTCGAGCCTTTCTGTCCAGAGTGCGGTGCGCGCTGCAGTATCCTCGATCGATGTCCGGTTCGTTGAGTTCTCAGGGAGTCGCGACCCGCCCCGCGCTGCGTTTCTCGCTGCGTTTCTCGCCGCGTTTCTCGCTGCGTCTCTCGCTGCGCCTCGCGCTTCTCGCCCTCATCGGTTCCCTCGTTGCCCCCAGCGATGGCCGGGCCTTCTCCGGCGGACCTCCCGACGGCAAGTGCGGCGATCCTCCCAACCCGAGTTTCTGCACGTCGTGTCACTCGAGCTTTCCGATCAACAGCGGAGATGGCTCGCTCACGCTGACTGGTCTGCCGGCGGAGTACGCACCCGATTCCACGTATGTGCTCGCGGTGCACCTCCAGGACTCGTTCCAGCGCAGGTGGGGATTCGAACTCACCGCGATCCGGCCATCCGATGGTTTGGCGGCCGGTTCGTTCGAGGCGGTCGATCCAGTCTATGTGCAAGTCTCAGAAGGGGACGGCGACGAGCGCGACTACGTGAAGCAGACATCGCAGGGAACGTTTCCGAATCAATCGTTCGGACATTGGGAGATCCTCTGGACGACGCCCACGGTCGGCGCAGGCCCGGCCCACTTCTACTGGGCGGGCAACGCCGCCAACTACAACTTCGCGCAGACCGGCGACTTCGTCTATGCGAGCAACCTGTCGGTCGCGGAGCGGCAGGACATCACCACCGATGTCCCGTCGATCCAGCTCTGGGCGAACGGGCTGACTCTCGACGCGTTCCCCAACCCGACGTACGCGGGGACCGAGTTGCGACTGGTCCTCGGCGCGCCGCAGCAGGTCCGGATCGAGATCCTCGATGTGAACGGACGGTTGGTGCGACGGCTGGCGAGCCGAGAATCTCTCCTGGCCGGAGTGCACGAGCGCTGGTGGGATGGCCGAGACGAGCGCGGACGCGTCGTCGGAACGGGCGTCTATTTCGTCTCGCTCCATTCGGACAGCCACCGCGTGTGGCGTCGCGTCGTGCGGATTCGATGAACTCGTTTCAAAACGAGTGCGGGGCGGCCACCTAGAGGTTGAAGTACTTGGCCTCGGGATGGTGCACCACGAGCGCGCTCGTCGACTGCTCTGGATCGATCTGCCAGTTGTCGGTCAAGACGCAGCCGATGCGCTCCGGGCGGAGGAGTCCGAACAGCTTTTCCTGATCCGACAGGTCGGGGCAGGCGGGATAGCCGAAGCTGTAGCGGGAGCCGCGGTACTTCTGCTGGAAGAGCTCGGCGATGCTCGACGCGTCTTCGGAAGAGAAGCCGAGCTCCATCCGCATCCGCTTGTGCCAGAGTTCGGCCAATCCTTCGGCGCACTCGACTCCGAAGCCGTGCAGGAAGAGGTACTCGGTGTACTCGTTGCGTTCGTAGAGCAGCTTGGTGCGGATGGAGATCTCGCTCCCCATCGTGACGCAGGAGAGGCCGAGGACGTCCATCTGCTCGCTCTCGATCGAGCGGAAGAAGTCGGCGATGCAGAGTCGCTTGCCGGTCGCCTGGCGTGGAAAACGAAAGCGCTCGATGACGTGGCGTGGGTCTTCGGGGTCGTAGACCACGAGTTCGTTCCCGTCCGATTGCACCGGGTAGTAGCCGTAGACGACGGCGGGGCGGAGGATGCGTTCGTCGCGACAGAGTGCGGCCAGTCGTCGGAACGTCGGCTCCGCGAGTTCTTGGACCTGACGTTCGGCCTCCTCGGGCGTGATCCCGCCGCGGCGCAACTGCCACTGTCCGCGGAAGAGGGTGCGCTTGTTCACGTACGGGTAAATCTCGTCGAGATCGATCGTCGAGATGACTCGTGAGCCCCAGAACGGCGGTGTCGGTACGGGCAGACCGCGCGCCACGTCGCTGGGGCGTTCGTCGGGAGTGACGGGATCTCCACCGGCGCTCGTACCGACCGCCACGCCCGCCGCCACGCCCGCCGATGGAGTGCGCACCGGTCCGCGTCGCTTCTCGATGGCCGCATCGAGCTCCGCGAGCGCGCCGTTGGCCACGCGATCCATGAAGGCGAGCCCTTCGAAGGCGTCGCCGCCGTAGTAGGTCTTCGGATAGACCGCGCGCAGCGTCTCTTCGCAGTAGGTGCGGGTGAGCGCCGCGCCGCCCAAGATGACCGGCACGGTGAAGCCGAGGCGCGAGATCTCTTCCAGGTTCTCCTGCATCACGCCGACCGACTTCACGAGCAGGCCGGACAGTCCGATGGCGTCGGCCTTGTGCGTCTCCAGCGCGTCGAGGATCGCCGACAGCGGCTGCTTGATCCCCAGATTGACGACGTCGTAACCGTTGTTGGTCAGGATGATGTCGACCAGGTTCTTGCCGATGTCGTGGACGTCACCTTTCACGGTGGCGAGCACCATGCGGCCGCGACTGGCCCCTTCGACCTTGGGCATGTGCGGCTCGAGCTGCGCGACCGACGCCTTCATGACCTCCGCGCTCTGCAAGACGAACGGGAGCTGCATCGCGCCGCTCGCGAAGAGGCGCCCGACCTCTTTCATGCCGTGCAAGAGGTGATCGTTGACGATCTCCAACGCGGGATAGCGCGTGAGCGCCTCGCTGAGCGACGACTCGAGTCCCTTCTTCTCCCCGTCGATGATGTGTCGGCGCAGGCGCTCTTCCAGCGGGAGATCGGCCAGGCTCGGGCGCGCCGATCGTGCGACCTCGCCTTCCTCGGGGAAGAGATCGATGTAGACGGTGAGCGGATCGTGTCCCTCGCGACGGCGGTCGTAGAGGAGATCCTGCGCCGCCTCCCACTGCTCCGGCTCGATCCGATTGCGGGGCAGGATCGACGAGGCATGGACGATCGCGCCGGTCAGTCCGGCCTCGAGGCATTCATGCAGGAAGACGCTGTTGAGCACGACGCGCGCGGCGGGCTTGAGTCCGAAGCTGACGTTGGAGAGCCCGATCATCGTCTGACAGGCGGGAAAACGCTGCGCGATGCGCCGGATGCCCTCGATCGTCTCCAGGGCCAGACGCCGATCGGCCTCGACACCGGTCGTGATCGGCAGAACGAGCGGATCGAAGAGCAGGTCTTCTTCGGGCAGGCCGTACTTTCCGACGGCCAGCGCGTGGATCCGCTCTGCGATCTGCAGTTTTCGCTCGGCGGTCTTGCCCATCGCCTCGCGCGGATCCTCGTCGATCGTGCCGGCGACGATGGCGGCGCCGTAGGTGCGGGCGAGCGCGACGATGCGCGCGAGCTTCTCCTCGCCCTCTTCGAGGTTCATCGAGTTGACGATGCACTTGCCGGGCGCATGCTTCAGTCCGGCTTCGAGCACATCGATCTGCGTCGAGTCGATCATGAGCGGGACCGCGACCTGCTGCGCGAACCGGTTCACGACCTCGGTCATATCCTGCGCGCCGTTGCGTCCGACGAAGTCGACGCAGACATCGATGACGTGGCTGCCGTCGCGCACCTGCTCGCGTCCGAGCGAGACCAGTTCGTCCCAATTCTCCTCGGCCAAGAGCCGTTTGAAGCGGCGCGAACCGTTGCTGTTCGTCCGCTCGCCCACGATCAGGAACGAAGTGTCCTGCCGGAACGAGGTGACGGCGTAGAGCGAGGACGCGCCGCGCGGCCACACCGTCTTGGCTGGAGGCGAGGAGAGGACGGCGCCCTTAGGATCTCGCCAGCCGCGCGCATCCAGCGCTTCCGCCAGCGCGCGGATGTGCGCCGGCCGCGTCCCGCAGCAACCGCCGACCAACCTGACGCCCTCGTGCTCGACGAAACGGATCAACGCGCGGCTGTAGTCGTCCGGGGTGAGTGGGAAGTGCGCGTGGCCATCCAGCAGCACCGGCAGCCCGGCGTTGGGAATTGTACTGACGAAACGGTCCCAGTTTCGGCCCAGCCAATGGAGGTGCTCGGTCATCTCGACCGGGCCGGTCGCGCAGTTGAGGCCGAGCGAGAGGAGCGGATAGCCGCGCAGCGCCTCGGCGGCGGCGGCGATCTCGGTGCCGAGCAGCATCGTCCCGTTCGTCTCGATCGTGACGGAGGCGAGCAGCGGAATCTCTTCCGGTGTGCGGCCGCATTCGCGCAGCGCGCGCAGGCAGGCGGTCAGCGCGCACTTCACCTGCAAGATGTCCTGCGCCGTTTCGACCAAGAGCGCGTCGACACCGCCGTCGATCAGTCCTCGCGCTTGCTCGGCGTACGAATCCTGCATCGCGTCCCACGAGATCTGGCCGAGGGTGATCAGTTTGGTCCCCGGGCCGATCGAACCGACGACGAAGCGGGGCCGTTCCTCGGTCGAGTAGCGCGCGCAGGCGGCGCGGGCGACCTCGGCCGCGCGGACGTTCAGGCGATAGGTGTCGTCCGCGAGGTCGAACTCGGCCAGAACGTGCCGGCTGGCGCCGAAAGTATTCGTCTCGACCGCGTCCGCGCCGGCCTCGAGGAACTCTTCGTGGATCTGTTGAATCCACTCCGGCCGGGTGTCGAGCAGGATCTCGACACAGTTCTCCTTGCCCAGGTAGTCGCGATCGACGTCCGGCTCCAGCGCGTGCACCGATGTCCCCATGGCACCGTCCAACAAGAGTACGCGGCGGCCGAGTTCATGCGCGAATCGACTTTTCATGACCGCTAGCCTAGCGGATCGGTCGGCACTAGGCTCTATCGGCCGCCTCATCGTTCGCACGGAGGATCTATGTCCGCATCTTCGCCCGATCCCGCTTCGCAGCCGTGGGCCTACAAGGACTTCGTCCGTGACGCGCTGACCAGAGTGCCGGAATTGAGCTGCGAGGAGCTGCGCGCACGGATGCCGTCGCGTCCGAGGATCCTCGACATTCGCGAGCATGACGAGATGGCGGGCGGTGTGCTCCCTGGAGCGATCCAACTCTCGCGTGGGCTCCTGGAAAAGCATGTGGGGGAGCATCTCCCCGATCGCACGGGGGCCGTCGTTCTCTACTGCGCGACCGGCAATCGCTCCGCCATCGCCGCCGACGTGCTCCTGAAGATGGGATACCGCGAGGTCTACAACCTGGCGGGAGGCATCGAACGTTGGCGGCATCTCGGACTGCCGGTGGCAGGCGGATCGGCGCACGCGCGCGGTTCGCATGTCCAGGTGAGCGACGCCTCGGGCTCGACCCACGAAACGGCGGCCGCTGCGACCGACGGCGTGCGCGGCTGGGACGAAGTGCGCAACGAGTTCGCGATCATCGGCCGCGCCACGCCGGTTCTGGGCTCCGGCGAGCGAACACTGGTCTACCTGGACCACGCCGCCACGACGCACGCGCCGCGCACGGTGCTGCGCGAATACGTAGAGTTTCTCGAGCACCAGTACGCGAACATCCACCGCGGGACGCACCTGCTCTCGCGGCGCGCCACGCAGCGATTTGACGACTGTTATCACGTCGTCGCCGATTTCATCGGGGCCGAGCTGGAGCGGGGGTGTGTCTGCTTCACCTCGAACGCGACGCAGGCGATCGATCTGGTCGCGCATATCATGGCGGAGCGGCCGGGGAAGATCGTCACGACGGAGATGGAGCACCACTCGAACGAACTTCCGCATCGTCGCCGGGGGACGGTGCTGCGCGCTCGGGTCCTGGACGATGGTTCTCTCGATCTCGAGCACCTGGAGCAACTCGTGCGGCGCAACGAGATCAAGTTGGTCTGCGTCACCGCGGGCTCGAACGTGACGGGACTGATGCCCGAACTCCGCGCGATCGCCCGGTTGGCTCACGAGAACGGCGCGCTGCTCATGGTCGACGCTGCGCAGGCGCTTTCACGGCTGCCGATCGACGTGCTCCCGTTCGACGATCCGGAGCACATTGACTTTCTCGTCGGGGTCGGACACAAGGCGTACGCGCCGTTCGGGGCCGGCTTCCTCTACGGGCCGCGAGATCTGATGGACGCAGCGCCGCCCTATATCCCCGGCGGCGGCACGGCGACCGATGTGACCGCGCGCAGCGCCGACTACCTGCCGGCCCCCGATCGCCATCAAGGAGGCACGCCGAACATCGCCGGAGTCGTCGCGCTCTCGCATGCGCTCCGTTTCCTCTCTTCGATCGGTCGCGAGGAGATCCGTCGCCACGAGATGACGCTGCTCGATCGAATCTTCCGAGGCCTGGAGCAGTTGGGAGGGATCACCATCTACGGTCCCGCCGACCCGTCGCGCCGCCTCGGAGTGGTCTCGTTCAACGTCGAAGGCGCCTCCGATCTCCTGACCGCCGCGGTTCTCTCCGAGGAGTGCGCGGTCGCGGTGCGCAACGGTCGTTTCTGCGCGCACGTCTATGTCGACCGGCTGCTCGCCACCCACCACCCGAATGCGAGCGAGCGCCCGACCGGCGCCGTCCGTGCGAGCGTGGGGCTGTATACCGATGAACAAGACATCGACCGCCTGCTCGAAGCGGTCGCGCGGGTCCGTCGGAAGGAGTGGGTCGGCCGATATCGCATGCGCGGCGACGTCATGAACGCTGAGTTCGCCGGCCGTTGCGCCGACCGCTGGATGGAGGCGCAGTCACCGGAGGAGACGTCAGGGAGTGACGGACCGTGCGCCGCGATGTCGCGGGAGGAAAGCGGCGTGGCTTCCGTTCGGACCGAAGCGAGCGTCGAACCGGATCTCGGCTACGTCTTCGAGACGCTCCAGCTCGACGGGGCTTGTCGCACCTACCTCATCGCCGACGACACGACCGGCGAAGCCGCCCTGATCGATCCGCTGAAGGATGAGGTCGGTGTCTACCTCGATCTCTTGCAGGCGCGAGGTCTGAAGCTTCGTTACACGATCGAGACGCACACCCATGCCGACCATATCTCCGGCTCGGCCCTCCTCAAGGAGCGGACCGGCGCCGAGATGCTGATGCACGCGGCGTCCTCCTCGATCTGCCTCGATCGAGGTCTGGAGGATGGCGATGTCATCGCGCTGGGTTCACTGAGGCTCGACGTGATCGCGACTCCGGGCCACACCATCGACGCGATCTCGCTCGTTCTGCCGGGTCGTGTGCTCACGGGAGATACGCTGCTCATCGGAAGCTGCGGACGGACCGACCTCCCGACGGGAGACGCGCGCGAACTCTTCCACTCGATCCGTCGCCTCATGGATCTCCCCGAGTCGACTCGAGTCTTCCCGGCGCACGACTACGACGGCCGTCTCGCGAGCACGATCGGGCAGGAGCGAGCGCGGAACCCGAAGTGCAGCCTCCCCGACGCCGAGTCATTCGCCGAGGTCATGGCCAAGATGGAGCTCCCGCTACCGCCGGGACTGGAAGAGGTCTTGGGGGCGAACAGGGAGTGTAAGTAGTTCGTTCATTCGCGCAGCGCGAATCAACGAACTCCGCCAGCGCCCCCCACTTTCACCAACCTAGCGCCAACCTCAACGCCCCCCACCACACCCCGCGCAAAGTAGACGCCCGGCCTGGCCGGGCGTCCTCCGGCTTCTCTCCCATCCCAACTCGCACTCCAACTCCCGTGTTTACCGCGAGTAGGATTCAGCAGACGGACGCGGCGTCCGTCTGCTGAATACACAGAGACCGACGGAACGTCGCCCGCTTCCCCCGCCAACTCCAACGTCACCTGATCTACAAACGGGTTAGGCGTCGCACCCCACCCTCGCACCCCCACGCTCTCCTCCACCCCCGCCGCATCCCCCACCAACCGATACACC
>Ga0163155_10001581_pt1 | contig 27334 bp, 23 predicted proteins | sample OliLakLV19SP4G1_FD_148611 | JGI IMG/M metagenome (GOLD analysis project Ga0163155, IMG submission 148611) | Freshwater microbial mat bacterial communities from Lake Vanda, McMurdo Dry Valleys, Antarctica - Oligotrophic Lake LV.19.SP4.G1 | ecosystem: Environmental > Aquatic > Freshwater > Lake >... | reverse complement strand
TCTTGGAATAGATCCAGAAGAACGAGATTAGCATGCGCAAAAGTGTCAGCGCGAAAAACATGCGGAACACGAACGAATACCAGACGAACCAGGTCGTCTGACGGTTCATCCAGATCTGCGAGACGTGCAGATCGAAGTGCTGCATGAAATCGAAAAAGCCGCCGCGCAGAACGAGGTCGAGGCCAAACAGCAGCACTTGGAACGGCCCCGCCCAGGTCGGCTTCCCGTCGCGCGCGAAAATTTGGTAGCCCTCCCACTGCAGATGCAGGCAGGAAAAGACGAAAAGCACGTAGGCGGCCAACATCGCGGCACCCAGAACGCGGTAATAGTTCAGCGCGCGCCGGATGGTTTCGCCTGAAAACGAATAGTCGACCGAAGCCTCGAGATCCTCTTGGTTACGGTCATGGGTGAAGAACAACGTCAGCGCGACCACCATCATCGCCACCGAAAACGCGAGCGCGAAGATGATCGACAACGTCAGCGGCGGCAGGGCAACGAGCATGAGCGGCAGATGGCGCCCTCAGATCAGACCGTCAAGACGGCATAGCGCTTCGGATCGGACCGGCCATGGCATCCGCCAGCCACCGTTGGACCGTTCGGCGTGGTCAATTACTATTTCGCTTTGACGTATTTTTGTAAGACCGTGACAGCACGGCAGAGGGCTTGCGGTCGGTTTGCGTACCCTCGACGATCCGGCTATCGGCCGCCGGGCCGTCGAGACGGCGGCAGAAGCTGCTCCGTGTGCCACTGAGACAACCATAGCGCGTCAGCAGATCCTTATCGCGCTCACTGGTTGGCCCTCCCGCGCGCGCGTTGGCCCGTGCCGCCTCCAGTTCGCCAGCTTCACCGAGCCCGCGCGCTTCAAGGCCACCTGCCAATGACATCACTAGCCCGAGTGCCGCCGACGCGGAAAGGACTGCACGACGTAAAATTGCACGACGTAGAACCGAATTCGGCATGATTGCCTCTCCCGAAAAACTGCATCCAGCCAATGTTGCGTGTCTGACGTTTGGTCCCCGCCCGCAACTGATGTCTCAACCAAACGTTAGATACAAAAGCAACACTAGAAACAAAGCTTGCTAGTGTTCCTCATGTCTCAGACATTTGCTCTCAACCTCGCCGCTGGGGGAAGCAACTGTCTGAGACGGAACACTAGTCTACCACAGTTCGAGCCGCGACCCGGTCTCTCAACCGGGACCAGATTTCGTTGCAGGCGAGCCCGCCAACGCTGGCACAAGGCGGTCGATGACCTTGGCCGAACATAGCACGCCCGGCATGCCCGCACCTGGATGCGTGCCAGCGCCGACAAGATAGAGGCCGTCGACGGCTTCCGACTTGTTGTGGAAGCGAAACCACGCCGATTGCGTGAAATGTGGACTGATCGAGAACCCGGCGCCAGCCGGTGACAGGTAGTCGTGCTTGAAGTCGACCGGTGTCATGTAGAAATCTTCGACGATTTCCTGGGTCAGCCCCGGCAGGATCGTCCGGTCGAGCGCGGCAATAACGCGCTGGCGTAGCTTTGGCCCCTCGACGGCCCAATCCTGGCCGCCATCGAGGTTGGGCACCGGGCACAGCACGTAAAAGCTCTCGCAGCCGGGTGGCGCAAAGCTCGCATCGGTCGCCGTCGGACGATGGAGATAGAGCGAGAAATCGTCGGCGAGGACCTTCTTGTTGAAGATCTCATCGAGCAGCTCGCGGTAGCGCGAGCCCAGCCAGATCGTGTGGTGGGCGACGTCCGGGTAAGCCTTGCGGGTGCCGAAATAGAGCACGAACAGGCCCATGGATTTGCGCGAACGCTGCTTGACCTTGAGTGCCAATGGCTTCTTCGCCTCGGGCAACATCTCGCCATACATGTGGACGGGATCTGCGTTCGACACGACCATGTCGGCTGGGATGACCGTCCCGTCTTCGAGACGCACACCCGTGACACGCGGGCGGCCGCCACCCGTCGTCGTCTCGATCTGGGAGACGGTGGCACCCAGGCGGATATCGACGCCCTCTTCACGCATCAGGCGTTCCATGCCTGACACGATAGCTCCCGTGCCGCCCATGGCAAACCAGACACCCCACTTGCGCTCGAGAAAGTGGATCAGACCATAAATGCTGGTGGTATCGAACGGGCTGCCGCCGACCAGAAGTGGCTGGATCGAAAACGCCTCGCGAATTTTGGGATGCTTGATGTGGCGCGTCACCATCTGCCAGACAGTCTGATCGGCGCGCAGTCGACCGAGCGTCGGGATCTCGGCGAGCATGGTCGAGATCTTGTGGAACGGCTGGTCGGCCAGTCGCGTGAACCCTGCGTCGAACATCTTGCGTGAATGTTCAACGAGGCGGAGATAGCCGTCACAGTCGGCTGGCTCATACCGTCGGATTTCGGCAAGAGTGTCCTCGATCGTGCCGCCATAGTCGAACGTCGTGCCGTCCTGATAATAAAACCGGTACCACGGCCGCAGCGGTACGAACTTGACGTAGTCCTCGCGCTTTTTGCCAAACAGCTCGAACAATTCGTCAAACAGGAAGGGGGCGGTGATCACCGTCGGACCAGCATCGTGCCGGAAGCCGCCTCGCTCGAACACCTGGGCGCGTCCGCCTAGGCGCGAACCGCGCTCGAGCAGGGTGACCCGGTAGCCCTTGGCCCGCATGCGCACCGCAGCAGCTAGGCCGCCGAAGCCTGACCCGATAACCACGATGTGGGCCGCATCGGGCAGTGATTGCCGGGCTGTAGACACACCGCTCGCGGGATTTGTGATCCCTGCGGGTACACCGACGTGCGGTGGACGCGACGGCGTGTCGAGTATTGGCGTGTCGAGTGTCGGCGTGTCGAGTGCGGCCGAAGTTGATGCCGTTGTCATGTCGAGATCAGTTTCCCTGCCATGCCTGCCCGGCCAGCGACTGGCGGGCCATGGGCGTGTCGTGAGAACCTACGACAAAAGATCGGACACCGATCCGCGACCTAGAGCCCCGTCAGCAAACGGGGTCGGCAATTGGCCCAAGCACGTCGTGCCAGAAGCGTGCGACGCATGACCCACGCACCCTCACCACCGATTGTTATCTAGCGGACGGCGAGGTGGCGAGTGGTGCCCGGCGCAGAGCGGCAAGATCGATGCTGCCGGTTGCAAAACAACAAACGCGCAGCTGCTCGGCGAGAACCTCGAAGCGCGTGACGAGCGCGGCCGTGCTGTCAATCGCGGCGGGCAAAATGCCAGCTGCAAAGCCCGCAAGATCGGCTCCCAGCCGAATGGCCTTGGCCGCGTCGATCCCCGTTTTGAGACCGCCTGAGGCAATGAGCGTCGTGCCCGGGCAGGCCGCGCGCACCGCGACGATGGCGTCTGCCGTCGGAATGCCCCAGTCGCGGAACGCGCTGGCGATTTCGCGGTCCCGCATCGAGAGCGCCCGCTCGGCTTCGACGGCCGCCCAACTGGTTCCGCCAGCCCCGGCGACGTCGATGACCGTCACACCCATATCGGACAGTTGCCGGGCCAGACCGCCCGAAATGCCGCAGCCGACTTCCTTCACGACGACCGGGACCGGCAACGCCCGCACAAACGCTTCGATGGCGTTGAGCACGCCTGTCCAGTTCCGGTCGCCGCCGGCCTGGACCGCCTCCTGCAACGGGTTGAGATGGATGATGAGAGCGTCGGCCTCGATCATATCGACCGCGCGGCGTGCGATATCGAGGCCACCGGCGACGCGTAGTTGTGCCGCGCCAATGTTGCCGAGGATCGGCACGGATGGCGCGCGGCGGCGCAAGTCGTTGGTCATGCCGCCGTCTCCGGCCCCTTCCAACGCGATGCGCTGCGAGCCGACGGCGAGTGCGAGGCCTTTTTCCTCGGCGGCTTCGGCAAGCGCGGCATTGATGCCAGCGGCGCGCATGGGTCCGCCGGTCATCGAGCTGATCAGAAACGGGGCTTTGAGGCGACGGCCGAGAAACACGGTGGAGAGGTCGATCGCATCGCAATCGATCTCCGGGGCGGCGGCGTGCTCGAACCGGATCAACTCGAAACCGGTTGTGACCGCATGGGCCTGGACCGCACCGGACATCACGATATCGATGTGCTCTGATTTGCGCGCGCCGATGTCGCCAGCAGTGGAAGATGGACCACCGAGCCCCTGGCTCTCGCTCAGGCTCAGGCTGTGGCTCTGGCCCTGGCCCTGGTTCACGACCGTGCCCGCGTTCGACTTGTCTCGTTCGCCGTCGGCCACATTGCCCTCAGAGTTGATCGCCTACACCCGCACCTAACCGGCTATCATAGCAAAGTGCGATGGCAAAAGGTCCGCCGTTGCAGTCGCCGCGTAAGGTTGACGACGAAAGAGGAACGACCATGACGGATCGTCGCGCGGGGCGGGCATGTCCGCCAGACGGCTCGACCCGGGCAGCACGATTGGGGTACGCTTGAAACATGACCAACGCATCGACCTCAACGGCAGCACCCGACGCCGCAAACGCCTATCCCGACGTTACGCTCGACGCACCCTTTGATCCGGCGCGTCAAAGCCGGATCGGACTGACGCTTGCCGTGGCAATTGTGCTCGCCTGGATCGGGCTTCACATCTACACGGTGTTCTTCTTTCCGCTGACGTGGGCAACAGCGCCGCTCGCCGTGGTGCTGGTGGTGGTCCAGACGTGGCTCTACGTCGGCATGTTCATTATTGCGCACGACTGCATGCACGGTTCGCTGGTGCCGTTCCGGCCGTGGGCCAACCGTCTGGCCGGGCGGATATGCCTGTTTCTCTACGCCGGGTTCTTTTTTGACGAGTTGAACCGCGCGCACCACCGCCACCATCGCCATTCGGGCACCGCTGGCGACCCCGATTTCGACGACCATCCGCCGTATGGCTTCTGGCGCTGGTTTGGAAAATTTTTCCTCGAATACTTCTCGCTGAAACAGGTCGCGATCCTGGTCGCGGTATTCCTGGTCTACCGCTTTGCGCTTGGCGCCGAACAGCTGAACGCACTCGTGTTCTGGGGCGTGCCCGGCGTGTTGTCGGCGCTACAGTTGTTCACGTTCGGCACGTATCTGCCGCACAAGCCCGAAGCGTCTCCATTCCCCGACCGGCACAACGCGCGGACGAATGATTTACCGGCATGGCTGTCGCTGCTGACCTGCTTCCACTTCGGCTATCACCACGAGCACCATCTCTACCCGACGGTGCCGTGGTGGCGACTGCCGGCCGTGCGGGGGCGAAATGCGGCGGTAGATGGGCGGAATCGGCCGTAACCGTGGCACGATAGGTTGTGCCTGACACCGGCTTGTCTGGGTGGCCCGCCTAAAGCGGGCCATGACGGGCAAGTTTGTGGCGGGCGCTATTGTCGCCGCGCCAACCCCAGCACGCCACGTACTGGCTCAAACCGGAAGCGGACGGTATGGCGGCCGGGTGGCACGCGGACCGCGCGGAACAGCACGTTGGCCTTGAGGATGGGTGCTGCCACGCCGTCGATGGTTGCGGTCCACCACGGATGCCACGGGTCGTGCAGCACGACAAAGCCGCCGCGCTGGCTCTGGCTTTCAACGACGACCTCGGTGTTGCGGTAGGCGACGAGGCGAACCTCGCCACTGGCCCGGCTGGCAATCAGGCCGCTCGATTTCTCGTCATAGGCCGATAGCAGCACGGTCGAGGTCAGGTCCGCCTCTGGCCATGCACCGGTGCGGATCATCTCGTCGAAGTCGGCGGATCTGGCCGCACCTGCGAACAGGACGCGCGGGAGGGCCTGCGTGTTCTCGTAGACGAAGCCATCGAGCGTGGGCCCAACGAACTCCAGGCGACCGGGCTGGATGCGCCGGTCGAGGCTCTCGATCTCGACCTTGGACACGATGTAGCGCAGACCCAACACGTCGGCGAGTTTCGAGCCGTAGCTTGGAAATAGCGGCGGAAACGCGCGATCTTGGGGGAGGCCGATGGTGTCGCCCGCACCCGTGGCGGCGACGTAATCGGAGAGGCGGACCGGGTTGTAGCCGAGCGTGTGGTGCAAACGGTGGGTCATCGACGCGTTCGGCCAATGGAAGCCGAGGCCGGCAAGTTCGATGCGGTCGAGGCGGTTGGGATCCGCCGCCGTTCCGGCAGCGGTTTTGGTGCGCAGAAGTTCGATCGTTTCGTTTTGCGTGCGCGGATCGAGAAACTCGAGCTGGGCGGGTTTCATCGCCGTCGAACTGGACGGCCCGTTGAACCATGCGAGATCGATAACGGTAAATCCGGCCAGCAGCAGCCCGCCGAGCGCGGGGCGGATCGGGTTGAACCACACCGCGTCGGCGATGATCGTTGCCGCGATCAGGAATGCGACCGCCGACAGGATCATTGGCCGGCTGGCCATCTCGATGCGGTCCATGCGGACGGCGAACCAAAATGCTGCGGCGAACGCCAAGCCGGCGACGGCAGCGGTAGCGATGATCGCGTTGCGCAGGCGGACGGCGGGGATCGGAGCTTCGATGGTCAAAAGCCGGTGTGCCGTGTAGCCCGACAGGATCGCTGCCAGCAGGCCTAACGGAAATAGCGCATCGGCCGGGCGACGGAACAGCGCGACGCCCGGCAGATAGGCGTGCAACGGCTCGAAGGCCGGCGTGTAGCGGCCGAGGGCATAGATCGCGACGGCTGCCAGAGCGAGCGTGAAGAAGCGAACGTCGCGGTGCCACATGATGCCGGAGAAAGCGCCAAGTATCAGCAGCAGCGCGGGGATCGCGCCAATGTAGAGCTGGCCCATATTCTGGGCGAGGTTGAGGTCTGGACGGCCCCAGATCTGGTCCCACTGATAGCTCGGCGGCCCCCAATAGTCCCACATCGATCCGGTGGCACCAAACAGATCGGGGATGAACAGCGTCAGCCCGAGCGCGGGGTGGAGCGAGCCACGGCCGGCTCCGAGATAGTCGATGGTGGGCCGGTTCGTCTGGTCGGCAAGCGCTGCCGACAGCGCCACGGGAAGTGCCACAATCGCAAGACCGGCCAGAGCGGCGACGATCAGCGGGACGGAATTTCTGCGGATGGCGGACGTCAGGCCGTCGCCAGACGTCATCAGCCGCCACGCTACAAAGCCGATCAGGAGATAGACCGTAACGAGGGCGACCTGATCACGGCCGAGCACGACGAAGGCGGCGGTGATGCCGCTGGCGAGGCCGTAGAGAATGCGGGCAACGTGCGTGCGTTCCAGTCCGGTGTCGGCGGAACGGGCGGCGTCCAACGACCGGTCGAGCAGGAACAGAACCAGCGGCAGATAAGCGAGGCTGACGACCTGCCCGGTATGTTGAACGCGCCACGCCATCGCCGCCCCAAAGGCATAGGCGAGAACGCCGATCAGCGCGCCGATCGGATGCCAGTTCCGGTCGCGCATCCACGCCATCAGCGCGAAGCCCGACAACAGGATGACGATGTAGACCGTGACATCGACCGCCCATGAGGTCGGCGCCGGATTGACGAGGGCGAGCAAGAGAAATGGCGGGGAAAAGATCAGCGACTGCGGGTCGGCGATTTGCGGATGGCCGGAGAAAACGAACGGGTTCCAGAATGGGCTATCCCCGCGCCACAAGCTGTCGGCCAGAAACTGAATCTGGGGCAAGAAATGCGCCTTAGCGTCCCACGGGATTGTGACGCGACCTGACAGCCACGGGAACGCGAGGATCAGCCACCCGATCGCATAGCCCAGCGCAGCCGCAGCATATCCCGCAGGTGGACCCTCACGTAACTCCGTGCCGAGCCGAAATGGGCGATCGCGGACCGCATCTGGCGGCAGTCGGAACTCCGGGCGGGCGGTCAGCATGGTAATGTGTCTCCACGGCCTATCCAGCACGCGGTTGGACCGAACCAGCATACTCCAGCCCGGTCGAGTGGGGAAAACTTTGCTGGGGTAGAAGTTGATCGCAACCTGATGCGTCCTGCGGTTTAGGTCAGACGGATGAACGGGCGAAACATGGTGGCAGGGAGTGGCGGGATCGATGCGCAATGGACACACCCAATGGACACACCCAATGGACACACCATGTCCGCTTCCCGCCCAACTTTGTCTTTATCGACAAAGTATCACGGCAGCGATCGGCAAGCGTTAGCAACCAGCTGTTTTGGTTAGGGAAGTTTCTGTCGATCCGTGCGCGATGTGAACGGCCGTTCAAGTGCCGTTCAGAACAGAAAGCTCATGGTGCAGTGCAACTGATCAGGCTTGGTTGCGTCGACAGGCTACCGGTCGAACAAAGCAATAAGGCGGGGCAAGGTAGCGGGGCCTCAAATATCGGCCACGAATACGGGTCAACACGACCAACTCGAATGCCGATCTGAGCATCGCGCCGTGCTGGAACTTCTGACCGACACAAGCCGTTAGTATCGATGACGCACAAGCGAAACCAAAGCTGAGCGGACCCTGTGATCGCATGCTGAATTTTAAGCCGATCCCACCAAGCGACGGCAGCGAACTTGCGGTCAGCGCGATAGTTAACGCCCGACCCGACCGCCCGTTTGTGGTGGCCCAGCTCGGTCAGTCCCTCGATGGCCGGATCGCCACGCCAACCGGCGAGAGCCGCTGGATCAATCGCGACGCCGCGCTCGACCATGTCCACCGGTTGCGCGCCGCCGTCGATGCAGTCGTCGTCGGCATCGGCACGGCCTTGGCCGACGATCCGATCCTCAACGTCCGCCGGGTTCCCGGCCGCAACCCGGCTCGCGTCGTCATCGACCCGAACCATCGTTTGCCGGAAAATGCGCGTTGCATGTGCCCGGTCGATGGTGCGCCACGCCTGGTGATCCGAGGAAGCGACGGCGAGGTTGCTAACGGCGTCGAAACGGTGCGCGTGGATCGCGATGTCGCGAACGGCGACGGCCGGACCTCGATGTGCCCGCGCGCCATTGTCGATGCGCTGTTCCAACGCGGCTACCGCAAGCTTCTGATCGAAGGTGGCGCGACGACCGTGTCGGCGTTTATCAACGCTGGCGTCGTCGACCGGTTGCATGTCCTTGTTGCCCCGGTCATTTTGGGCTCGGGTAAGACGGGGCTCGACCTCGCCCCGATCGCCCGGCTGGCCGAAGCCCACCGGCCGGAAACCGACGTGTACGTGCTGGCAGACGGCGATGTGCTGTTTGACTGTAAGTTGAAAGCCCGCGGAACCTAACCGCCAACGGCGGCGGTTCCATTTTTTTGCATTGGAGCCGACCATGCCGCCTCACCGATCCGCCGCACACCCATCGGACGACGCGTTGGCCGCAACGCCACCGCACTATTCGGGGATCGCCCGGTTTTTCCATTGGACCGTCGCCACACTGGTCCTCGTCACCCTGCCGATCGGCTTCATCATGTCCGACCGAGGGGAACGCAACATCTGGGATGCGACGACCAACCAACTCTATAGCAGCCACAAGTTGATCGGCCTTACGATCCTCTCGCTGATGGTGCTGCGCCTCGCCTACCGGCTGACCGCCGGAGCGCCGCCCTCGGCCGCCACCCTGGCGCCAGCACAAAAGATCGTCAGCGAGACGGTCCATTGGGCGCTCTACCTGCTGCTGATCGGGGTCGCGATCGGCGGCTGGCTCGGCATTTCGTACTTCGGCGCGCTCAATGCGTTCGGCATCCAAATTCCGTCGCTATTCGGCGTGGCCAAGAACGAGGATATGGCCAAGCAGATCTTTGTCTATCACGCCATCGGCGGGACGGTCATCGCCGGGCTCGTGGTGCTGCACATATCGGGCGCGCTGTTCCATCTCATCGTCAAGCGCGACGGCGTGTTCCAGCGCATGTGGCCGGGTAAACGCTCAAGCTGAGGCTCCAGAGCGATCTCGTTGAGTTACGATCTGCGCCCGATCAGTCACCACCACCACCGCCGCCGTCTCCACCGCTCTCGCCGCCGGCATGGTCGCCAGTGTTTTTGCTCGTGATGTCGGTATGCCTGTGCCACGTGCGACGATCCTTGATGATCGCCTGGACGGGAAGCATTGGTGACAACGGCTTCGCGCCGGGCATCCGCTTGACGGCCGTTCCAACCGCCATGAATTCGATCACGCCGCCGACATCGTGAATGTGGGTCTTGATCCCGACCACGTCGTCGGCCCCGATCGCGGCCGCTTCGGCGCGAAGCAGGCCGATTGCATGTTCACGGGCATCATAAACGAGGCTCGTGAGGTCCGAGATCTCGCCACGCACGATGCTTTTGAACATCGCTTTGATGCCGCCGATCAAGCCGAGGGAATAGACCGCCGTGCCGAGTACGAGCTTGATCGGCATGTAGCCCATGGCTGCGAGGTTCCACATTTCCTCACACGTCAGATCGGATGTGACCGGCTCGGCCGTGCCTGGTTTTGGCAAGGCTGGATGGACCGCTGCCGTGCCCAGCATCAGCATCTCATGGGTTCCCGAAAACGGCATGATCTTGGTCTCAATACCAACGACCGCATTCGCCCCGCAATTCATGGCCTCGCGCGAGATGCGTTCCAGCGCGAGATGCCGTGTCTTGTTGAAGATGTCTGAGAATTCCTTGATCTCGCCTCGGGCTAGCGTCTTGATCCGACCCAGAATGCCGCCAACCAGACCAACCGAATACGCAACATTGCCGAACACGAACTGGACCGGCTCGTAGCCGGCGTCGACCATGCAGTACAGCTCCTGCCCGCTCACGCTAGTCGAGAACATGGTCGTGCCAGCACCTTCGCCCTTGTGGCGCACGCAACTCGCTACCGACAGAAACTCGGTATTGCCCTGCATTGTCGAGAGGTCGCTCGTCACGCCGGTCAGCCCGTCCGCGCCGTTCCTGTGCGCCTCTTGCAACAGGCGATCTTGTGACAGGCGGCGGCCATCCGCGATGACGTTGGTCACGGCCGAGACTTCGCCGCCAAACACAACCTGGAGGCCAGCGCCAATCGAGCCAATAAACCCGAGGGAAAATACGCTGTTGCCAATGATCAACTCGCCGGGCTCGAGCCCGATCAGGTCTAAGCAGAACATCTCATGGCCAGACAGCCCGGTCATGATCGGCGTCGGGATACGGGTTGCGGGCTTTGGCATGGCGCGGCTCCTGGTCCCATCGCGGGCTTCAGGTTTAACTCGAAATTATGAAGCGAGACATAAAGCTGCGCTCGTGATTGCAATGGTCGGCTTTGTCAGTCGTTCTCACATCGGCAATTTGGCAAGCCGGTTGCCGAAATAGTTGTCGATGGCCGTCTTCATGCTGTTGGCGACGTCGTGGCGCCATTCATCGGACTTCAAGTTCTCCGCGTCCTTGCGATTGGTCACGTAAGCAAGTTCGATCAGCACGGATGGGAATTGGGCAGTCTGCAGCACGCGAAACGTCGCCTGCTTTTCGGGCGACGAGCGCATCTCGGTCGCGTCACCCATTTTCTCGATCACTGTGCCAGCAAACAGCTTCGAGCGATCCTTCGTCGCCGACACTTCCTGCGCGGCTAAATCAGACAAAATGGAGCGAATGGCGCCGACTTCCTGCTCGCCGCCGACTTTCTTGATGGCGTTGGCCCGGTAGGGTGTCAGGGCGTTTTTGACCATTGTGCCACGCGCCGAACTCTTGAGGTCATCCACGACATCTGAGCGAAGCGAAAATATCGTTGCTCCGCGCGCATTTGACTTCGCGTAGTCAGCGTGGACCGCGATGAACAGCGCAGCGTCGTTTTTCTCGCCAAATTCCAGCCGATCGTCGAGTTCGACGAACGTGTCCGTGTCGCGCGTCATCAGCACTTTATAGTTGCCGGTCTTTTGCAATTTGTCGCGAAGCACGAGGGCGAACGCGAGAACGACATCTTTCTCGACCGCACCGTACTTGGTCGCGCCAGAATCTTGGCCGCCGTGGCCCGGGTCGATCACGATTACCGGCTTATAGGCGCGCTCGGCCTTTTTCTTCGGGCTCATTGCCGGCGTGGGAAGCGGCGGTTGTAGGCCAACCGCACCGAGGCCGGAGGGGGCTGGCATGGTCCGGGACGCATCCCGGGGGGCAGCTTTTGGCTTCGCGGAATCGAGCGCTTCGGTCGTGCTGGCGATCTCGATTGCGAGACGGTGGCCCTTCCCGTCGGGGTTCTTTTCGATCGCCGAGGAGGTGACAATCACCGGTTCGGTCACCTCGATCACCACCCGCATGCGGCCATCGGATGCTTGCCCTGCGCGGAACGAACGGACAAATCCGATCGGCGCTCCGTCACTGGCATCGGGCAGCGCGACTTTGCCGTCGGGTAGTTCGACGATCACGCGGTTTGGGTTGGCAAGGCTCGAAATTTGGAATGCGACCGGCTTTTCAAGACCAATGATAAACCGGGTACGAACGGGAGCGGGTTTTGCAAATTTTGCGTTTAAATCGGCCTTGGCAATCACTTGCGCTAGTTGCATGGGCGAAACGTCCGACGGCTCGGCTGCCACAGGGCCCGCCCAAGCCAAGGCGAGCACGACCGTCAGCCCGCACGCAATTGCGCGTTTTGATTGCATTGTCGATCGTCCCCGTTAACGCGATACAGCAGCCCCGAACACGTCAATGCCGCACGAAAGTGGCGCTTTCGGCACAGGCCTGGGGCAACGTTAAGGTTATCTAAAGAAAAGATTGACGAAGAGTTAACGCTAAGGGGGCCTTAACGCCGAAGCCAATCCGACCGGCAAATTAAGCCACGCGTAAGTCGCCGCCCGAGCGCGTCGGCGATCGTGTTTAGGTGATCAGACCGACCAGCGGCGCGCAGCCTCGTCATCGGTCTCGCGCGCATCGACCCACGTGCCCGTCCCTTCGACGCCGGTCTCTTTCTTCCAGAACGGCGCACGCGTCTTGAGATAATCCATGAGGAACGCGGCCGCCTCGAACGCGGCATGGCGGTGGGGCGACGCGGCAATAACCAGGACGATGGGCTCGCCCGGCCGCAGTTCGCCAACCCGGTGGACGATCAGGCTCGCCTGTAGCGGCCAGCGAGCAGTCGCCTCCGCTTCGACGCGCGCCAGCTCGGCTTCCGTCATGCCGGGGTAGTGCTCGAGCGTCATAGATGACAGTTCGCGGCCGCCAGCAGAGCCCCGCACGGTACCCGTAAACGTAACGATCGCCCCGATGTCGGTGCGGCCAGCCGTCAGCGCGGCGGCTTCGGCTGACAAATCAAACGGCTCGGTCTGGATGCGTACGGCCATCGTCAGCCTCCGGTGACGGGCGGAAAGAAGGCGATCTCGCGCGCCGATCCGAGCGGCGCGTCCGGTCTCGCGTGGACATGGTCGATGGCGGCGCGCACCAGTTCTGGTCGGGAGAATGCGGCCTCGTACTCCGCCCCTTGCGAGCGCAAATGCGCAATGAGGTCCGCGACCGTCGCTATTCCAGCGGGGATGGAGATCTCGTCGCGGGGCCGTCCGATCTTCTCCCGGACCCATGCAAAGTAGACCAATGTGATGGTCGTGTTCCCCGACGTGTTATCGCGTGCTGTGTCCATCAGCGAGCCTCGTCGACAGCGCGCGAAATGGCGGCGCGGAGATAACCGTAACCGGTCCACAACGTCAGTAGCGCCGCTAGCCACAGCAGCGCGACGCCCGCCACGGTTAGCCCCGGCACCAGTTTTTCTCCCGCCGATCCGGCAAGCAGCATGGCAATTGCGATCATCTGGACTGCCGTCTTCCACTTTGCGAGCTTCGATACCCGCACTTTGACGTTGAGTTGCGCGAGAAACTCGCGCAGTCCCGAGACCAGGATCTCGCGACATAAAATGATGGCGGCGGCGAAGATCGCGGGGCCCACGATCGTTCGGTCATAGACCAACATGAGCAGCGTAGCCCCGACCAACAATTTATCGGCGATTGGGTCGAGCATGCGCCCAATCAGCGACTGTTGCTGCCAAGCTCGCGCCAAATAGCCATCGAGCCAATCGGTCAGCGACGCGATCACGAACAACGTAAAGGCAACCCAGTGTCGGGCATCGCCCTCGATGGCATACAGCACGACGACAACGGCTGGCACGGCCGCGATCCGGCCGTATGTCAACACGTTCGGAAGGCTCAATAGCAGGCGCCGTTCGCGCAAGGCGCCGTGAGCCGTCGGGTCTACGATCTGGTCCATGAAGGTTGGGATACAGTATCGCGGCAGACGTGGCGAGGGTGTGGATCGGGTGCGGGACAGCGAACAAGAACGCGCTTGACGTTCTTAATAAGTTCTTTATTGGTACTCGGACACTGTGACGGGCGTCGTTAAGGAATTGTTAACCCTTACGATTGACGGTGCGATCGAGGCGGGGGCCACCACCGCCTTCAGAGTTCGTGTCTGCGTTTTGTTTCGAGTTTCAGGGTTCCCATGGCGTCAGTTTCGCGTGTTCCGCGCCCCAAGCGTCCTGTTCCGGCCCGGTCAGAGGTGACGCCGCGCAAGGCGCAGCCGGTGGTCGACACCGTGATCAACGGCGATTGCCTCGCCGTGCTGGCAACGCTGCCTGATGCGTCGGTCGATCTCGTATTCGCCGACCCGCCATACAATCTGCAACTCGAGCAAAATCTGCTGAGGCCGAACAACACGATTGTCGACGGCGTCGATGACGCCTGGGACAAATTTTCGAGCTTCGCCGAGTACGATGCCTTCAGCCGGGCATGGCTTAGTGAATGCCGGCGCGTTCTGAAGCCCGACGGCGCCTTGTGGGTTATCGGCAGCTATCACAATATCTTCCGGCTCGGCGTCGCGCTCCAAGACCTCGGTTTCTGGCTGCAGAACGATGTCGTGTGGCGCAAGGTCAACCCGATGCCGAACTTTCGCGGCAAGCGTTTCACCAACGCGCACGAAACCTTAATATGGGCCGCGCGCGACCGGAAATCCCGGCCAACCTTCAACTACGACGCGCTGAAAGCCGGCAACGAAGACTTGCAGATGCGTTCCGATTGGCTGTTTCCGATCTGCTCGGGGCCTGAACGCTTAAAGGACGACGGCGGCCGGAAGGCTCACCCGACACAAAAACCAGAGGCGCTGCTGCACCGGGTGCTGGTGGCCTCGACGGCCCCTGGCGACGTCGTTCTGGACCCGTTTTTCGGCACGGGTACGACAGGTGCCGTCGCCAAGCGCCTCGGCCGACATTATATCGGTATCGAACGCGACCCCGACTACGTCGCGGCAGCGCGTGAACGCATAGCTGCGGTCGACCCGCTGGTCGCGTCCGCAATCGACATCTCGCGCTCGAAGCGCGCCGAGCCTCGCGTGCCGTTCGGCACGATCATCGAACTCGGCATGTTGAGGCCAGGAGCCTCCGTGTTCGACCCCTCACGCCGGATCCGGGCCGAGGTCCGCGCCGACGGTTCACTCTACCACGGCGGCAACCAGGCATCGATCCACCGCCTCGGCGCGATGGTGCAGGGCAAAGCTGCGTGCAACGGCTGGACGTTCTGGCATTTCGAAGGCCGCGGCGGCCGCTTCGAGATGATCGATGCGCTTCGCCAAAAGGCCAAGCGGCAACTCGGTCTCTTGCCGGGAGAGGGCCTGAACGCCATATGACCTGAGCTGAGGTGGTGGTCGGCTCGCGCGTCGCGGCTGCGCCGCAACATTCAGCTAAAGCCGAGCCGTGCGGCAACAGTTGTCGCCGTAGATGTGCCGAACCAAATCTCGAGGAGAACGTCATGACTCGTACCCGTACAGCGCTTTTGGCCGCTGGTTTCACCTTCGCCACGCTCGCGGGACCCGCGTTCGCTGCACCGAAGTTCGTCGAGAAGCAGAGTGCTGGCGACTGGGCGGCTTACCGCCTCGTTGGCACCGACGTTTTGAACAACCAAGCCGAGCGCATCGGCAAGGTGTCCGAAGTTTTGCTTGACGCCAAGGGTCAAGCGACAACTGTTGTCATCGGCGTCGGCGGCACGCTCGGCATCCCCGAGAAGACGGTGGCCGTGTCCTACGCTGACATCAAAATCGGTGACGTCGTCCAATCGCGCCGCGTCGTTGTGCTCGACGCCTCGACCGACGCACTCAAGGCTGCCCCAGCTTTCAAAGTTGCTGATCCCGGCTCGGCCGAGCGCATTAAGCAAAAAGCTGGCGAGTGGTACAAGATCGCCAAGGACAAAGTTACGGAATATTCCAAGGCCGCCGCTGACAAGGCCAAGGAAATGACCGCTCCGAACGATCCCGCTCCAGCTCCAAAGCAGTGACATTGAGATGGGGCACGATGCGAGCCCAACTGCAACGCCGATCTCCCCGGCCGACGCGCCGGGGAGCATAGCCTTCAACGGTCTGCCCGACGACGAACCGCGAACCGATAACGCCACTCGTCCCACAGCAGGACGCGACATTACTCCCGCAGTAACTCCCGCATCGACCGTGCCTCAAAGCTTCGTGCTCTACGACGGCGAGTGCCCTATCTGTCGACAATACATGGCGCTTTCAGCATTGCGCACCGTGCGTGCCGACATTGCCGTCATCGACGCCCGTGCGCACCTGGACCTCGTCGCAAGCCTGCGGTCCGGCGGGTTCGAGGTCAACGACAGCATTATCGTCCGCCTCGCTGGCAAGAACGGCGATCCGCCGACAACCTTCATGGGCGGCGATGCCACGCGCATCATCCACGATCTTGCGGGCGGAAACGGTGCTGCCCGGAAGCTCGCACTGTGGGTCATTGGTGGTGCCCCGTGGCGCCACGTTCTCTACCCCTACCTGCGCGGGACGCGGAACCTGCTGTTGCGGATCGCTGGTAAACCGCTGGTGCCGTAAAGGCTCCAACACGCCAGTCCGCCTGCCACAACCGTCCGCTCCGTGGTAGCGATGCCCATGGCCACGCGAACGATTCGGATTATCGGCATCGACCCAGGTTTGCGGCGCTCCGGCTGGGGCGTCGTCGACAGCGACGGCGTGCGCCTGTCCTACGTCGCCTCTGGTGTCGTCACGTCAGACAGCGGCGACGACCTCTCCGTGCGGCTCCGCACACTTTATAATGGCTTGGTCGCGGTCATCTCCCGCCTTGATCCGCAAGAGGCTGCCGTCGAAGAAACGTTTGTCAACGACAACCCGCGGGCAACGTTGAAGCTTGGCCAAGCCCGCGGTATCGCGGTCCTGGCACCCGCCATGCGCGGGCTTGCCGTTGGCGAATATGCTCCAAATGTCATCAAGAAATCGGTGGTCGGTGCGGGTCACGCCGACAAATCGCAAATTCAGGCGATGATCGGCTTCCTGCTGCCCAAGGCCAAGTTCGACAGTGCCGACGAAGCCGACGCGCTCGCAATCGCGATCTGCCACGCCAACCACCGCACGAGCCCACAGGCGCGCGCGGCCCGCCAGCTGCGTGAAGCCGCCGGAGGGTTACCATGATCGGCCGCCTCAAAGGCCGCGTCGAGGCGATTGGCGAGAGCCACCTCATCCTCGACGTAAATGGCGTCGGCTATGAAGTTCAGGCCACCGCGCGGGCACTGCGAGGATTAAAGTTCGGCGACGAGGCCGCGTTGACGATCGACACGCATGTCCGCGAGGACGCGATCCGCCTTTATGGCTTCCAGAGCGAGGTCGAACGCAGCTGGTTCCGCACGCTGCAGACCGTCCAAGGCGTCGGCGCCAAGGTCGCATTATCTGTCCTATCGGTGTTGTCGACCAACGAACTGGCCAGCGCGATCGCACTCGGCAACTGGGGCGCGGTTCAGCAGGCGCAAGGCGTTGGTAAAGTCGTCGCGCAACGCATCGTCGCTGAGCTCAAGAATAAAGTTCCCGCGACGAGCTTTACACCGGCGGGATCGACGATTTCGGACGGCGGCGATGCGCCCGGCCACCAGCCGCCCGAGGGCAACGCGGCGATGGAAGCCGTGTCGGCGCTGACCAACCTCGGGTATAATCCAGCGCAAGCGATGGCAGCTGTCGGGGTTGCGCTCAAGGAACTGGGTGTTGACACCGACACGGCCAAGCTTATCCGCCGTGGTTTGAAGGAGCTGGCACGATGACGAAGCCGTCGAAAAAAAAGCCCGCTGGACCGCAAAACGGCGGCACGCGGGACACCGCATCGAACGTCGTCCGTCTCCAGACCAAAGGTCCAGAAATTTCCAATGGGCAACGGGCGCTGTGGACGTTTCTCGGCGCGACGCTCGTCGCACCATTCCTTGCCGCCGTTGTCATCTTTCTCGCTTCGCTCATGTTCGGTTTCGTCTTAGGCCGCGGGCCTTCGAGCCTCCTCGCTCTCGACCCCGCCGGTAAACTTGCGTGGTCGGCTACAAAAGCGGTCGAGACCTATGTGTGGTGTGCCATTCCCGCCGGGATCTCCGGCGCCATCGCCGCGGGCGTCGTCACCACGACCGGCAAGCTGCACTGGCTAGCGGCGGCCTCGATTGCTGCCATCGTTGCCAGCGCGTTAGCCGCGCTCTCGGGCGGTATGCTGGCAACCCACATCACGCCGATTGCATTCATTGCTGCAACTGTCGGCATCGTGTTTCAGGTGCTGTTGAGGAGAGCACGGATCCTGACTTGAAGTGGCGACAATTGCCGCAAAATGTTCGTCAATTTTTCGTTCAGGATTTACCCAGCGTTAAATGGCCCTGAGCTTTAGTCCGTCGACGGATGAGGAGCTTCGCGTATGTCATTTGGAAAAGGGCGCATTCGCCCTATCGCTGCCTTGAAATTGCCGCCTGACATCGCTGATGGTAACCGGCGCTGGTCGATGCGGCGTGCTATGACATCGCCCGGTTTGATCTGGCCCGGCGGGTCCGCACCGACTATTGCCTGCACGATCACCGACATGTCTGGCACCGGCGCCCGCCTCCTGATGCAGCGCGGGTGGGTCAACCCGTTCCGTGGCGTATCAAGCATCGCCCTACAATTCACATTGCTGATGCGCTTCGACCGGATGCAGGTTCAGTGCGAAATCGTTCGCGCGGACGAGACCGAAATCGGCGTCCGCTTCATCAGCCCGCCGACGGCAATGGAAGTCAAGGCGCCGATCGGGCGTGGGCCTCAGCCGACGAAGTTTCGCAAAAACTGACGCCAATTTTCGTATTATCGGGCCCTGGTCAGCGTGCCGTCTTGGGCCGTCGCGGCGGCGCTTTTGTCGGCGCTGGCGCTTGCACTTGGCATCTTGAGCGCGCGCGTTGCGCCGCTGGCGTTTTGCAGCCGCGCCTCATCACTCGACACATCGGCCAAAAACCAATCGCCGATCACCTGCCCGCGTTGCAGACGCACGAATGTCTTCGCCGACCGGTCCTCGATAACGGCAATGGCGATAGCGTCGTGGGTTGCCAATCCGCGGAGCACGTAGCGTTGCTCGAAGTCCATCGCAGCATCCCGTGGGGCGATTTGCGACGCGACGCGGCCTCTCGCACCGCGCGTCGGATCGAGCAACGGCCGCGAGGCGAGATTGCTGAAGCTGACCGACGGATCGCCCGGCCCAGCGAAGCGAATATCGCGCATGGCGGCATCACCGTTGCCGCTGAGCGGCCACGGCAGCCAGATGGCAACGGCGAGCAGGCCGGCCGCCCCAAACATCAACCGGCTCATCGCTGTCCTCCCGAGGCCGGCGAGTTGGCAAGCGCACTGTAGGCGACGACATCGATCCGGGCCTGTACGCCGTCGGCTTGGATACCGCCATTGTTGATCCGGTTCGCCTGTAGAATAGCTTGCCGCACCTCCATTCCTTGAAGCAGAACAAGCGGCTCGCCGGTCGCAAGATCGGCGAGAAATGCGCCCAGCTTCGGTTCTGGAATAATGCCATCAAGTTTCATGACGACCCGCGACAGCCCACCGACCCGTTCGCTCTTCAGCACTTGGATCTGCTCGATCGTGCCCTGATGGCGCGCGGCGGCGTCCTTGACGAACGATTGCAGGGCTGACTGGAATTCCGACGTGGTCTTGGCGGCAAACAACCGTTTGGCCGATGTGCTCTTTGCAGCTGTCGGCGCGCTTGCCTGACCATCTGTCATCGCAACGGCAGCTCGCATGTCGGCCAAGGCGCGACGTTGTTCGATCATCACGCCAAACAGCGACGAGACGAGGGTCGCCGCGAGCGCGACGGAGGCGACGGCAACCGCGAACAACGCCAGGACGGCCCTGCGTTCGAACGCCAGCGCGGAAAATCCCGTCATGGTTTGACCCCGCTCGCGCCAGCAGGCGTAACGGCGCCGACCGTCAGCGACAGCCGGAAACGCTCGATATTGCGGGTCGAATCGCGGACCACCGCTGACTGCAGTTCGGCCGCCTTGACGCCCTCGACCGACGCGAGCGCCTTGAGTGTATCGGCCGCCGACGGCGCCAGTACGGTCAGATCAAGAATGTCGTCTTTGGCCTCGAGCCGTTCGAGATAGGCCGTGTCGGGCATCCTTGCTGCGACCTCGTCGAGCACGCGGATCTTGAGCAGCGTCTCGCGTTGGCGAGCCGCGAGGAATTGCACATCGGTCGCGAGCCGCTTGTCGCGCCGCATGGTATCGGCAGCGGCCGACGCCTTGTCGCTGATCAGCGACGTCAAGAAGCTCGTCGCGGCAAGATTGGCCGCGCACGACCCCAGCACGACGGCCCCCGCCACGATGGTTGTTCGCGCGGCCGTCGGAAGTGTTGCAAACTTAGCGCCAAGGCTCGGTCGAGCCTTGGTCGGTTCGGCGGCCAGCCAGTCTGGGCTCGACGCGAATGACACGTAACGCCCCCGGCGCACGGCATGACGCGGCTCCAGGTTAAGTGTACGCAACGCGTCGAGAATGGCCAGCGCCGTGCGCGATGGGACGATGGTGATCATCGCTTCTGCCAATAGACCGGCGGCGGCGGTACCGTCATCGCCCGCGCCGTTGCGACGGATCGACCAGAACGCGAGGCCCTCCCCGGCGGCGAATGGCGTCGCATCGGCGGCGTGCATCGCGACCGCTTGCTCCAGCGTCGAACGCCGGCCCATTGGCAGCGTCAATTCGAGATCGAGCGACACGTCGTCGGCAAAGCCGAGCGCCAGCGCATCTAAGCGCTTCCGTTGCGGCACGAAGCTTACTGCCGACGCGGCAGCTTCGGCGATCGCGGCAGCATCGGACGGCCTGAAGCGTGCTCCAATCATGACGCCATCGGTGTAGATATGACAAGCATCGCGGCCAATTTCGATGATCACCCGCGGCTGCGGCTCAGGCGGATCAAGCGAGCGCGTCGCCACCCGCCAACCATCGGCGGCCAGTTCGAGGAACGCCGATAGCCCTTCCCGCGCACGCGAAGACGCCCCGGGACCATAAGCCCCGGGGCGCACATCTTCCAGCAACGGAGCCTCAAAACCGATCGGCTGCGGCGCCATGTGCCTGCCTCCAAGCCCCTCTGATTCCATGCGAATCAGAGGACGTTCCCTCAGACGCTACGCGTGAACATATTATAGTTCGTAAACGTGTGTCCCGGGAACAGCGTCGCGATCTGCGAGTCGGGCACGTTGAGATGGCGGATCATTGCTTCCGCCAACATGTCCTTGTAGTTCATGGTGATCGGAACCGAGTTGTTGTTAGGCGAGTTCCGGACGAGTTGCTCCGTCAATTCCGGCAACGGGGCATAGATCCCGCCGACCGTCGGACCGCCGAGCGCGAACCACACGCTGCCGCGGCCGTGATCGGTACCCTTCGAGCCGTTCTGCAGTGCGGTGCGGCCAAACTCCGAGCCGACCATGACGATCACGTTGTCGCGCAGCGCGCCGAGATCGCGCCAGAAGGTGACGAGATTGTCGGCACCTTCCCGCAACGAGCGGGCATGGCTGTTGGTCTCGTCGATGATCGACGATCCGATCTGGTTCTCATGCGTGTCCCAGTGGCCGCTCCAATCGATCGCCGCAATTTCGAGCGGGGCTCCCGACTTGAGCAACTGCGCGGCGAGCTTCAAACCGCGACCCATGGTCGTAAACCGGCGGCCACCGTCACCGTCGAGGTACAGCATGCCATTGGCCGACGGCGTATAGTTGATCGAGGCGGCCTGGACCTTGGCGATTGTCTCGACCATGATCTTCGACGTGCGCCGCGTTTCCCGCTCGATTTCCGGGCCCTGATTGGCGACCGCACCAAGTTGCTCCAACGCCTTGGTCAAGCCGTTGTCGGAACAATTGTTGCCACCGCACCAGTCGCTGTTGGTCAAGTTGTAATCAGTGCCGTTCGAGATGGCCGGGACGATGATGGTGCCCGCGAGCGATGCGGCCATGTTGTTGGACCCAGCCCGCAGCGCCCGCAGCGGGTCATTGCCAGCGTTGAGCTGGAGATACTTGTTGAACAACCCGTCTCCGACATCCCGGCGCTCACCGAGTTCGATCCACTGTTGGCAATCGAAGTGCGAACGGTTGCCTTCGGCGAAGTGAACGCCGGGGCCGATCGCCATGCGGCCGGTATCCCAGATTTCCATCAGCGGACGGAGATTGGGGTTGAGGCCGTACATGTTGTCGAGCCGGATCGCCGAGTTCGGGTCGGCGCTCGGGACCGGAATGCCGATGTCGGGACGCAGGATGCGATAGTTCACATCCCCGAATTTCGGCATCAGGCTGAGGCCGTCGGCCCCGCCGCGCATGAAGATCTTGATGATCGTCTTCTTGCCAGCGGTCTGCGCGAAGGTCAGGTCCGGCATACCGTACGAGCTGCCGAGAAGTGCGACGGACGAGGCCGCCGCACCTTTCAGGAACGCGCGCCGGGAGTGGTCGCGCGAGCCGCAGCTGCCAAGGCCGTTTGCATGTTTATGGCCGTGGGCGTCGTTGTGATGGTCGTCGTCGTGATGATCGTCATGCTGGTCGTGATTGGACATCTGAAATGCCTTTCGAATGATGAGCTGTGGTGTCAAGTTACTGCAGCTGTACGCTTGGAAGCGTAACCAGCAGACCTGCGGCCTTGCGCAGGCGGTTCTCAGCATCCGCAGCGTTGAGATCGAACGCTGGCGCTCCAGTCGCTCCCTTCAACGCACCGACCACAAGGTCGTACTCATCCTTGCGGAAACGGTCCGCGGCGGTGAGTGCCAACAGGTAGGCGGCGGCGGCTTCAGACGTCGGCATGCGAGCGTCTTTCATCATCTGCGTATAGTTCACGGTCCCAAGCCGGGACGTGCCCGTCGTCGTCTGGTCACGAACGTTACCGGTCATCCCGCGGAACTTCTGGATGAACGATGCCGTGTTGGTCCAGTTCGAACCAGCCTCCTTGAAGCCCGTCGGGATACCGAACTCGACCATGTCCATGCCCGCATCGCGGACGATCGACCGCCAGCGATTGTAGAAGTCGCGTTCCTTGCCAGCGACCGGATAGACACCGAGGTTACGGATCGATGCGGTCAAGGCTTCGTAGGGCGTCTTCGCCTTGGTGCGGATGTAGGCAACCGACTGCGGGTAGGACGGGTCGAGCAGGATCGCGCGCAGCGACTGGGCAATCACGCCACCGCTTGTCTCCCAGGCGGCTTTACACTTGTCGATCAGCGTGCGCGGATGCGAGTCCGAGACCAGCAGGTCGACCATTTTCGTACAGATGAACTCCTGCGTTGCAGGATGCAGTGCCAGACGGTCGAGGATCTGCTCTCCCTCAGAGATGTCAGCCGGTACTGCCGACGCCTTTTGCGGGAACGTCAGATTAAGATACGAAATAACGCGGTTTTGCTTGATGAAGTGACGCTGCGGATTGAACTCGAAGTCGTAGTTGACGGGTTTAACGCCATCAGCCGAAGTCCGTTTGATGTTCCAGCCCGAGAATGCCTGCGCCGCACCGATGATGTCAGCGGTTGTGTAGCCACCGTTGACGCCAACCGTATGCAATTCGAACAACTCGCGTGCGTAGTTCTGGTTGATGCCGTTTGCGTCGCTGAAGATGTTGTCCAGATAGGCCATCATCGACACGCTCTTTGCCGACTCTCCCAGCAGATCCCGGAACCGTCCGAATGCGTGACGGCGGAAGCCACGGATTTCTGCGATATCACCGACCTCGACGTCGGCGGCATCCGTGTGGTTCGACCAGAAGTGGTTGTTCCAGAAGAACGTCATCACTTCGAGCAGCTGACGCTGGCTGTAGGCGGAGTATGCCATCTGCCACATCGGGATTTCTTCACGCAGCTGATAGGGCTCAGAGACCGTCAGGCGCAGAAGGTTGTCGGGCTGCATCGCCATGAACGCGGCGTCGTTGATCGCAGCTGGGTTGAGCTGTTGTTCGACCCAGGTCTGAAGTCCCGTCGTCTTGAGCTGATTGAGCAGCGCTGGCGTGGCGCCAAACGTCAGGCGGCCCGCGATCATTGCAAGGTTAGCTGGCCGTTTGGTGCCATTGAGGTTAAACACGGACGTTTCTGTCACGCCGGACAGATCTTTCCTGGCGAACGTCAGCGTTGCGGTCTGTTGTACGGCCACTTCACCTTCGAACGTCCGGAAGGCGAACACGCCCGTCGTCTTGTCGACCTGGACCATCTGCTTTCGGCCGTTGGTCGAGAGCGTAACTTCGAGCGTGTCGACCGTGGCTGGGGACTTGGCCGCACCGAACACCGTTTCACCGGTGGCTTCGATCAGGCCGTTGTTGGTGTGCGAGGTCAATGCGACGGCATCCGACGACGCGACAACCGTGCGGAAGTTCGCCGTGACCGACGCTGCGACGGCTGGCACCGTAAAGGTCGTCGTTGCGACGTTCGGCGTCGCAAGAACGCCCGCAGTCGTCGTCCAGTTTACGAACTCCTGACCGGCTGGCGCAACATTGGCGCGCAGTGCGATCACAGCACCTGGCTTGTAGTTGCCCGAAGCGACGGGGACAACGACAACACCGCCGGCGACCGTGACCCTGACGTCGGCAACCGGAGCATCGATGTAAGTGGCAGCGACCGTGACGTTGGTCTTGCCGACCGTCAGCACCGTCGCCTGATTGGTGGCGTCAGCAAGAGCTGTGACCATGCCGGTCCAGCGGCTGAACACCTTACCAGCTGCCGGAGCGTTGGCAGTGATGTTGAGCCTGGAGCCTTCGATAAAACTACCCGTAGCAGCACCGCCGTTGATCCGGCCGCCGGTCACGGCGACGTCGTACAATGTTACTGGTGGCGCCTTGAAGGTTGCGGTCACTGTAACCGCGGCGTTCGGCACGACGAACGTGGTCGATGCAGCGTTCACGTTGGCGAACGTAACTGGGACTGTGGATGTCCACTTATCGAACACCATGTTGGCTGGAACCGTCGCCGTAATCGGGGCGGTTGCACCGGCTTTCAAAGTGCCACTACCCGAGCCACCGACGACGCTGACGACGACATCGGCCGCCGACTTAGTCGAAACGGTGTAGAGCGGATACAGGTATGAGCGGACGAGCGGGATTGTCGCCTTCGTCGTTGCCGACTTTGGATCAGCGGTTACTTTGAATGGATCATACCAAGAGGAAAATACTAAAGTCCCGCGGGTTGCAGGCGCCGAAACGTCGACGACTGTTCCAGCTTTGTAAGATCCTGAGCCCGTACCGTAGAACACTGTCAACGGGTACGTTGCATCCGGCGATGGGACCAACATCCGCTGCGCAATAGCGATCACATAGGGTGATCTGGCATTCGCAGTGACGGTCGTCGACGCGGCGTTCGGATTGGCGGCAATGCCACCTAACACGATCCATCGCGCAAACTGATAACCCGGCGGTGCCGGATCGGCGGCGATGGCAACAGCCTCGCCAACTTTGAACGTACCCGAACCCTTGCCGTTGATCACGTAAGCCCGAACGCTCGTCTGAGCGGCGGCCTCGGTGGACACGGCGGTTTGACCAGCAAAGGTCACGAACGCTAGTGCAAGACAAACTGATAAACGGGCAAGCCCGGTCAAGAAACGTCGAAACATCGTCATGATGGTCCCCTTGGAAACGAAAGACGGCGGATCATTTGACCAGGGGCGTTTAATGGAACCTTGCAAATCGTAGTTACGCTATTGTTTACGAAACTATTCAATTACTGAGAGATTGAATTCCATTCTTTATTGCCTCGGAACGGCACAGTTTCGATCGGGCCTTACAATGGTGAAGAGTTTCTATCGCGCCGTTCATGAAAACTTTTCCAAACCGGGCGTAGCTTCAAGCGAAATCGAGGAGCGCGACACGATGAGAAATCAGCTCGCCGAACGCCTAAGCGAGATGGCGCGACGTAGGCCACAGCTCACGCCGCAATCTACTGCGCAGTCCAACCTGGGCGACCGCCAGCAAACGGCAACGCGCGGCAACGCACCGTCACGCTCGGCCAGAACGACGCGCTTCACGCCGGTTGCAGCGTCCGACGTGCTCGATGCCTTCGCGAATGCGGGAACGGTCACCGCCGAGGACTGCCGCCGTGCCCGCGAACTCGCCCACTCGACCGGCAATTCTCTGAGCACGGTCGTCGATCGACTGGGGCTCATTTCGCAAGCCGACTGGGCCCGCGAAACCGCCGAACTATGTGGCCTTGAACTCGCGACAGCGGCCGACTTTCCCGTGCCGCTTCCAGCCCAGCCACGGCTCAGCTCGGCATTCATGAAAGCACGCAACGTCGCTCCGCTCGAAATCACCGACTTTGGTTGGTGCTTTGCCGTCGCCGATCCAGCCGACCCGTTTGTCGAGAAGGCTCTCGCCATTGCCTGCGACGGCGCTGTCGCGCTGAAGGTTGCCGCGCCGCGCGATATCGAGGCGGCTCTCGCCCGCACCGAGGCCGAAGCCGACCGGGCCGGTCTGATGTCCGACCGTGGCCGCGACGAGCAGGACCGCGACTATCTCGTCGAACTCGCCAACGACGCGCCGACGATCAAACTCGTCGATCGCATTCTCTCGACGGCGATGGAACGCGGGGCAACCGACATCCACGTCGAGGCCTTCGACCGGATGACGCGCGTCCGCTACCGCATCGACGGGTTACTCGTCGACCAGCCGGCGGTCCCTCCCGACCTTTACGCTGGCGTCGTCTCACGGCTGAAAATTCTAGCCGGCCTCGACATCGCCGAACGCCGCCTGCCGCAGGACGGGCGTATCCGCTATCGCGCGCATGGCCGCGAGGTCGATCTTCGCGTCGCGACGGCGCCCGCGATCCACGGCGAGGCGTTGGCGCTGCGGCTGTTGAATACTGACATTGGCCTGAAGTCGATTGCATCGATCGACATGCCAGCTGGCGTCCGCGCGATCTTTGAACGCGGCTTGGCACAGCGCAACGGTCTCATCCTCGTCACCGGGCCAACTGGCTCTGGCAAGACGACGACGCTGCATGCAGCCCTGGGCCAACTCAACACCGTCGGCCGCAAGATCGTGGCGGTCGAGAACCCGGTCGAAATCCAGGTTCCAGGCGTGGTGCAAGTCGAAGCCAACAGCGATATCGGCCTCGACTTCGCCCGCGCGCTACGGTCGTTCCTGCGCCACGACCCGGACGTGATGATGGTCGGTGAAATCCGTGACCGGGAGACTGCGGAAGTCGCGATACAGGCCGCGCTGACCGGCCATCTCGTGCTGTCCACGCTCCATACCAACGATGCGCCGTCAGCGGTGACGCGCCTCGAAGACATGGGCATCGAGCGGTTTTTGATCAACGCGACCCTACGCGTTGCGGCTGCC
>Ga0163155_10001574_pt1 | contig 27411 bp, 41 predicted proteins | sample OliLakLV19SP4G1_FD_148611 | JGI IMG/M metagenome (GOLD analysis project Ga0163155, IMG submission 148611) | Freshwater microbial mat bacterial communities from Lake Vanda, McMurdo Dry Valleys, Antarctica - Oligotrophic Lake LV.19.SP4.G1 | ecosystem: Environmental > Aquatic > Freshwater > Lake >... | reverse complement strand
AGTACTCCATGACGACACGCTTCGTGCCGTCATCTTTCAATACCATGACTTGGACGCACTCAACCCAAACGGCTGAGGGCGTCTTCGACACGCTTTCGGCTAGCCCGAAAGCGTAGGCTTCTCCGGGTCCACACCACACTGACCGTCGTCTCTTTTCTTTATGGGAGAAGACTCCAGTGCCGCATTCTTCGATTAAGAATTGGTCCATTTTTTGATCCTTTGGCAATGCTAAAGAATTTAACTGGGTACAAAAACATTTTCATTGGAGAAATGTAAATTTTTAAATTTCTCCCGTAAGATACAAACTGATACAGATGAAAACAATACACGTAAAAATAATCACAAATAAGTCTAACCATTCATCTCCGTCGGCTTGTGGGCCTGGACCAATGTGGTCCATTTTCTCTCCTTTTGTTTGACGTTCCGACCGGCACTTCGCTGGTCGGACGTGAGACAGGTAACTACCTGTCGTGAGATGATAGTTACATTGCGATGGGCGAATGACTGCCTATCGCGTTCTCCAGGCGGGACAGAGTTTCCTCTGCCCACATACGGCCGCCATAGTCATCGGGTACGATGACTAAAATATCCCATCCGCCAGCTTCAAGTGCAATGATTGAGACAACGATCCCTTCGAAACTTTCTACCCTTAACTAGCCCTGACGGGGCTGGTTCACCTGGAGAGTGTACGCTCTCCAGGTGATCCCGTCCTCGGTATCTCCATGTCGCATGGACATCTCCGCCTCACGGCGGATTTTGGGGCCGATGTTCAGGAGGAGTTTTGTAAACTCCTCCGCGCTGGCGTTCGCCAGCAATTCCCATTGGCCTTGAAGCGATGAGAACGCCGCTTCGTTGAGTCCATCGAGCATATCAAGGCTCGACAGAAAAATCTTCGACTGAATCATCTTCGTTCTTCGTTTGTTTTCCACTGACGATCCGACCGACACTTCGTCGGTCGGACTTTCCTACTTTACCTACCAATATAAAATATTTTTACAATCATTATCAATTCTCCGGAGATCAATTCTCCGAAGCAATCCGGGGTTCACATTGACATTTGATGAAGCCGTTTAGACCGAGGATTCGCTGATTTTCTGGAGAGTCTTCTTTCATACATTCGGCGGACCATTCCGCACTTTCCTCATCGAAAACATGATACACATCGATCCATTGCCCTGCTCGAAGCCATTGTAGTTTGTCTCCTACTGAGAAATTGGAGTACGTCTTAGGTACACTTGCTGTCATCCCCGCCGCGATTCGTTTTGCACGGATCGCTGAACGTAACTTACCCATCTTTAGCCCTCTAACACTTGTACTATTGTTCCATAACGCGATGTGCGTTATGGGAAGAACGATCACGGGGATTCGAACCCCGTTTGGTTCCATTGATCGTTGACACCTATACCTGCCCTATCGGGCAGGTATAGGTGGTAGACTATTTAGTCAAGCAATAATTACTCTTTGCTAAAGATCCAAACCTTCTTTAAATCGGCCTCAAACTTTTCATGACTCCATTCCCCGTTGACCTGCTTGTCATGAGCGGCCTGGACCCAGTGGAGGTCTTTGGGTGAGACGGTTACACCATCACGTTTCGGCAGCCAATCCCAGTCTACCCCCTTCTCAAGTAGATCATAAACTGGCTTTCCCTCCATCTCCACGTCATATACGTCATCCGGAATGATGACGCCTACCGCACATTTCTTTCCATCTTTCCCCCGATAGGCACAGGTTCCGTCTTCGGCACTTGCCGGAAAGCCTCCCGACTTAGAAGTCTCGATGAGTAAGTTGAAGTACTCTTGCGTGGTCATTTTCATCTCCGTTTGTGTTCCACTGACGATCCGACCGACGAAGTGTCGGTCGAATTCCTTTTGTTCCATAATTGTAAAGTATTTTTCACATTCATTAGATGAATGTGATATATTGAAAGGTAAATGTATATATATAGACATTGATATTGATATTGAATGGATAGATCAGATTGGCCGTTCGACACCTATACCTGCCCGATAGGGCAGGTATAGGTGTCTGAATTTTTATTCGCCCCACATATCATCTTCTTGCTCGGGGATCTCGTGATCCCTACAGAGATGGATTTCACCATCGGTGCTTTGGCAGAGACTGCGAGTCCCGAACGAATTCGGAACCTCCACCAAGGCAATTTTGCATACACACCCGCATTTTGCGGTCACCATATCGTAACGGCCTACCCGCGAACGAGTCGGCGAAACGAATTGTTCGCGTGCCGAGTAATTGCTGTCCATGACGATGGTCTTGTTCATTTCATCTCCCGTTTGCGTTTGTCTGACTGTTCGACCGACACCTTGTCGGTCGAATTTCTTTGTTAATCCATGATTGTAAAATATTTTTACAATCATTAGATCTATACGTTTAAAGATAGATATATATACATTGAATAGAAAGAAAAAAAATCAGTAACGAGGGTTGTATGAGGATCTATCGAAATCGTCCATACTCGAGTGGATGAATTCGTCCATGAATTCATCTACTTGAGTCTCTGGGCAACCGTCCTGCACAAGCAATTGGCGAATGGTGTCTAGATCGCCCTCCGCTTCACAGTAGTTTCCCTCCAAGAGGTCTCTCTTGAGACCTCGCCCTCTCACATTCAACCCTCGAATGATTTTTGCGACATCTTCACTTTTCATCGCTTGTCCCTTTTCTTGGTTGTCCTGTGCGGGCCACATTTTGTGGTTCGCACATCTCTTTTAATCCATGATTGTAAAATATTTTTACAATCATTAGATTAATTTGATATATTGAAAGAGTAAATAGTTAGTAAGCTAACTATCAAAGGGCTATAAGATTGTCAAAATATAATGTGAAACTATTCTCAATATTGAGAATAATTTTTATTTCAAAAAAAAAAAGATGTCCCCGCCCCCTTGACTTTTGAAAAACGGACATAGAATAAGAGATAAAGGGTGAAAGTGAAAAGGTGAAGATGAGTCTGAGTGTGAGTCTGAGTGTGCATGGAGCATAGAGAGGGAGGGTGCGAAGCAACCCTCCCTCGACTAGGTGAAACGGTGATGATCAGGGTGAGACGGGAGGTGAGGTTGCTTCGCACCTCACCTCCCTCACCGAGATCAGATAGATCAGATGATACACTAGATCAGATAGATATACATAGGGTGAAGATGAGCATGAGCATGACATACACCCTCGACTGATCCGACTTCGTCGGATACAGTCTCGGCTGATGTGAGACGGAGGGCTCAGGGCTCAAGGCTCATCCTCATCACAGGAAGAGCGAACGGGGTACGGACTTTACAGCCGTCCCTCATGGGCTATGGCTAGGCCGTACTCGCCGCCAAATAGGCGGAGTGTGAGTACGGCCCAGTATTGGTCCACGACTGTCATGATCCCCACGAACCGTTGATTGGGCTCGTGGAGATCGACTGTGCGTACCCCATTTGTCTTGGCATCTCTGGCCAAGTTTTCGAAGATGAATCTTGGGGTCATTACGAATTCGTTCTCAAGCGTAATCTGTTCGGTCACTAGATCTCCTTGGACACTTGGTTTCTAGTGATCTCAAAACGAACTGGTGGGAACGGACCACGATCCTTCGGGGATCCACCATCCGCACCCAGGGTACCAAAAGTCTGAATTCCTGGCGGAGTTCCATCCTCCCGGGTAATAAATCTTTCCACTGGTACAAATCATTTCCTTGAAGCCGTAGCCACTCAGACGGACGATGAAGTCGCGGAGGGAAAATCCTTCCGCTTTGAATTTTGCTGATTCGGATCGGTCTGATTCAAGGTTTCGAATCCGGACCACGACGAGGTTCGACAAACCGGGGAACGATTGGGGTGGTGACATTTCGATCACCTTCTCTCCTTCTCGGAATACTTCCTCGTATTGCCCATTCCATTCGACCATGGGGATAGGGTTGGAAAGGATCTTCTCGACCTGTTCGATGTTGACCATGTTGACCATGACGATCTCCTTGGACACTTGGGTTTTAGTAATCTCAAAGCGTGGCCACATCCCCGTAGGAGCATCCTACGGGGATGCTCCATTGAGCATCGGGGTACCAGAACTCCGTGGAAGAGAGAGAGTTCCATCCCCCGAGGTAATGGATTTTCCCAGTGGCATACTTCATAAAACGGTATCCGTCAATGTCGAGGTTTCGAATGAATTCTTTGAGCGGCCTTCCATCCGCCTTGAACTTCGACATCTCGATACGACCCGTCTTAAGGTTTCGGATGCGGACATAGACGAGATTTGAGAAGCCTGGGAATGTCAGCGGTGCTGACATTTCTACGACCCTATGACCTTCCCGAAAGATCTCCGTGAAGGACTCGTCCCAGAGTCCCATTTGGACAGGGCTGGAAAGGATCTTTTTGATCAGAACAAGATCGACCACGATGTTCTCCTTGTTTGGACACTCATCTCAGTAGATTATTTTTCAGTTCATGAAGACATCGACAAGGGGGGCAAGTTCCTTGCCCCCCTTGTCGATGTCTTACTTCTTAGCGAGGGAGAACCGCTCCCTCAACTTGTTCGAAGGCGTGACCTTCGTTGTGGTCACGCTCGCCTTCCGGGCCCCGGAGAGCCTCCGTCCGGGGCCTTCATAGGCTTCCGGATCGTTCGCGGGGATCACCCCGTCGAACCGGACCTGACGAACCTTCTTCTCACGACTCTCTTTCCAGGTTGAGAAGACCGTCCATTCGACTTGGACCGTCTCCGGAGGAGGAGACTTGAAGACGGGAGCCTCTTTTCCCACTGGCCAGCGATACTCAATCGTATCTTCGGCAGAGGAGACGACGTCCATGAGGAGCTTACAGAATTCTGGACGGTCCACATAGGATTTGAAATCGATTCCACCACCCTCCTTGGGTAGGTAGTATCCGAGCTTGAGACGCGCGCCTGAAGCTTTGATCGATTCGAGTTGGGAACGGGCGATCTCCGCCCGTTCCAACTCCGTCCATTCCTTTCCCGATTCTGAGAACCGTCCGACAATCGGGAGCAAGCCTGATACCTCGCGGACAGCTCCGGCTAGCGATCGGGCATCTGACAAGAGACGCAGGTATGCGTCCCATGACTCATGGTCGATCCATGAACCGTCGTTGTCTCGCTTGTAATCACCGATGATCGGGAATGCTCCGATCACCTCTCCATCTTTCTTTGCCACCTGTAGCGTTCGTGAATGGACGCCGACCTCGACATCCTCCTCGATGATCCAGTCGGCTTGGACAACGGTGTCCAAGAGGAACATTTTCCCTTGCTTCTGGACAGCGAGGATTTCATCCGGCCATGGGGCCGTTAACTTAACCGTATAATTGAAGTACTGATCCGTCAAAACTATCGGGTCCAAAAGGACCATCGATTCGCCTTGCCCTTCTTCCGGTGATGGGGACGGGCCATTTAATGCCCGCGTGTAATCGAACTCCGTAACATCTTCTGAACGGATTTCCATCGCATACTGGAGAAAATCTTCTGCGGGCACTAACACCCGCTCGTTGATCCATGCGAGCTCAGGAGATACGAACTTGCGTGTCAGCACCACGTCTTCTGTGAGGACGCGACCCTGGGCCTTGATGGGAAGCCCATTCTTTCCAAGAATGGGCTTCTGAATCATTTGGAGCTCAACGGAAGTCGTAAGGACCCCCGTGACGTAGCCCCGTCGTTTGCAAGCGTTGATGAACTCGTTCAATTGGAGTGGTCCCGGCGACCAGTCCGCCTCGAGTCCCTCACGGAGACTCGATCCTGAGAACTGGATGGAGCCACCCTTATCCGATCGCGGAATGATTCCCGACTCTTCAGCGTTGGCTTTGCGTCGAAGGTCGCCGGGACACTGAACCATTCCGACGGTGAGCCAGGGCGACCTGGCGTCGTCTTCCGACGCCTCCTTTCGGCGGCTCACTTTTCGCCTCTTGGGGGCGAAGTCCGACCCGTCCATCCAATGGAGCGGGCGACGTTTACCTCCACCGTTTCCAGATCGAAGGTGGGGCGGTAGAGTCTGCCTCTCCTCATCCGGACTGGTATCCAGTCCAGGGGCGAAACTATCGAATTTGGCATATTGACCGTAGTCGGCCTGTAGGCCAAACAAGTTCTGCCATTCCCGAACCACGCGTCCAACAGCGGGGTGGGCATTGATGTATGCCCACAGGTTGTCGTGCAAACTGTTTGGCTCGGTCATCACCGAGCCGTCCTTATTCTTCTTGAACAGGGGGACGAACCCCCGTGCGTGATCCAGCCTTCCGGCCGAGACCTCTCGTTCGGCGGAGAACAAGAATTCGTCCATCCGGAATCCAATTGGGCCGCAAGCCGCCAACCACGCCAAATATCGCAGGTCGCATTGCTCGAAGAACTGACCGGGACGAGCCCAGTCTTCTCCGCTCTGTACTGGGCCGAACTTCCAACCGCCCGTTTCCGAGGCGGTTGGGAGACGTTTGCCCATCCAATTCGCCACAAGATGGAAAGTGTAATTAGCGCTCGAGCCTTGCGGCTCGAGGTCGCACATCGGTACGACTGGAATCTGATCTCCCTTTTTGACGACCAGGATGTCGCCATCCTTGATCGTCTTCACATCGAAGCGGCTACCGTCGGTGGCGTGAAACACTTTCACACCGACCGACCGGTACGACAGGGCGTTGGGGAATTTCTTCCTCAACGCCTTCTTGACCGGATGTCCCTCTGGGCCGAAGAAGACGAACGAGTTTTCCGACGAGTACGCTTGACGAGCCATCGTGCGCGCGGTAGGTTACTACCGCCTCCTGGTTACGTCTGCTCGTCGATCTTCTGAAGTGAAGACGAGCAAACACATGTTTCGGACCAGACGGGTAGGGCCAGTGAGTTGACGCTCACTGGCCCATTCCGCCATTGGTGACTGGGGATTCGAACCCCTGATCTCTTGATCCCCGGCCATTCCGGGAGTCACCAACACATCAGATTCTTTTAGGAAAAATACTTTTTACCTCACGCCTCTCAGGTGATGTTATATTTTGTATCACCTATCGACATGACGATTATAAATGAAAGAAGAAGGGAGAGGAGCGTAGCTCCTCTCCCTTCTTCTCATACTCACAACGGGGTGAAAAGCATTTCACCACTAGCCCGTTTCGACTATCGACCGAGCACGTAACCCAGTCCAGCCGACAGGGCGTAAGCCCCGCCAAGGTAGACTAGCCAACCCCAAGGGGTCAGCATTCCAGCCGTGACACAGACGAGACAGTAACCGGCGTGTCGCACACTCATCTTCATCTTCATCTCCTTCTTCTTTCACTCACTTCGTACGCCCCACGTGCCTCGTAGGCGTACCTCAATGGGAAAGGCGACCCGGAGATAGCCCAAGCTTAACGATTCGTTAGACGCGCGCGTAGCTCGACCTGAGCGTAGCACACCCTAGAACCATGGACTCATCTACAGATGAGTACTTTTCACCTCACGCATTCCCAATACCGATCATCTCGGACTTCGCCAAACTATCGAATAGCCACCGCCACCAGACTTTCGCGCGTAGCGTAGCCAGCCAACACCGCCACGACACACCCATGGCGTAGCACAATGGCTTCGCCAAACCATCGAATAGCCGCTAGCACCATACCCCTGGCGTAGCGTAGCCAATACTAACGGAGGCGCACGAGGCGTAGCCAACACTAACGGAGGCGCACGAGGCGTAGCACAATGGCTTCGCCCAAGCCTCCAACGAGTACCGTCACCAGACCCCTGGCGTAGCCAGCCAACAACAACAAAGGGAGGCGCACGAGGCGTAGCAGAGAGGCGTAGCCCCTTACTAATCATCGTGGTCGCCCACGTCGGGGTGCGACCATGTTTGGGCTTCCATCTGGGAGAAGCCCTTCAGGTTCTCCCGCATCCTCCCGCAGAACTTCTGCGGGTAATAATCCGTAACCATTGATCATACAAAAGATGATGTCCGGGTGGTGGTCCCCTTCAAAACGCAACCCCCAAGGGCCATCTGCAACCGACAGCCATTGGCTGGCATTAGACCAGCGAACAGTTGTGTTGGCGATGCGATCAGTTTTGCGGGGTTCATACCCGCCAATAGCTTGTCCCTCGGCGTCCCAGTGAAGGGCGCCTACGATACGGCCAGACAGATTACGGTACTCAATCAGTAGCATCTTTTTCTCCTTTATCGACAGAGTGTCTTCCCGAAGTAGGAAGACACTGATTCTTCAACTTCAACTTCAACTGGTGTATTCAGTAATTTTCCAATAACTTCCACACAATCTCCAGAAGGTCCTTGGCACTCTGTAAGTGGTCTGTATTCGACCACGATCCAACAGGATGGGCCAAGGACTCTTCCAACTCATCCTGGGCTTGAGCCAGGCTTGGGAACAACTCGTCTGATGAGTTTCGCATGTGGGCTGCCATCTCGATCTCATCCATTTCCGTTCGGATGAAATCTTTTGTGGACTTGACACACACCATCAGCATCTCGTAGTTCATCTCGATCTCCAACTTGAGTACTCTTCCGAAGTGGAAGAGCAAAGACGCCCTCGGGGACTTGAACCCCGACGTGTGCCACTAGGCGTCAGGTTTTAGTTATGAAGGATCTCCGTAGATCATCTGGTGCCACAGCACCTCCAATTCCTCGATCATGGGTTCGATCAGCTCCCGATCGACATCTGTTGTCCTTAGGATCTCCAGCAACGCCACGAGCTTCTCGAACCGCTCAACAACACTGTTCGGAACCATCTCGATCTCCAACTAGAGTGTCTTCCCGAAGTGAGAAGACGAGACGACCTCGCGGAATCGAACCGCGATACACCAGTGGTCGTAGGAGTTACAAAAGGTCGAGAATCGTCTCGACCTTTAAATGCTCACTTCTTGCGTAACGCCTCGAGACGCTCCAGGGCGTCATCGGCGACAGCCTTGGCTTTCTTATATGCCACCTCAGCCTCGTACATGACACGTTGCTCCGGTGTGAGGACGGCCAGTGCCGTCAGTGAATGACGTATGTAGCCTTCTACGTCCTGATCGAACATGGCCGTGTAGGCCATCATGGAACCAAGTTCTTTGTCAATGAGCTTGGACACACCCTTTGGAGCCTTGCGAGCTCCCACCGCCACCAAAGCCAAGAAGTTTTTGTAATCCTTTTGAGTGAGACAATACGTCTCACCGTGAGCGGTCTTGATTAAGTAAGTCATTTCACAAATAATCATGCGACCGGCGACGTCCAAAGGTTTGCCATCAACCGTGATCCCCTTAGGGATCATTCGATGTTTGGCCGCATAGTTCTTAGCGAACTCGAACATCTCGCCCATAGACTCGAACAGAACCACACCACCACGAGCCGTCGTCACTTCAATCTTCATCGTAATCTCCATGTGCGGGCACTGCGGCCCGCGTGTGTATGTAAGTGGACTGCGAACTGGGAACTGCGAACTGTGAACGAGTGAAGGGCGAGTGCGAAAGCACTCACCCTTCGTGAATGGACAGATTGCTGAAACTACGGTCATTCGCCTTTGAGTTCTCGAATCGTGATTCCCCAATCGAACACACCAAGGCTTCCCGGCCCCACCATTGATGGTAGGGCCCGACGAATGCACACTCCTTTCGGAAACTCTCGATGTCGGAGCTTTGAGTACTCCGAGACACCCGCGTTATAACAACACGCGATGTAGATCACCAAGTGATGATCCACACCGACTTCGACCTGGATTTTCTTGGGCAGCCATTCTGCCAAGAAACTCGAATCTTTCAATTTATTATCAAGGCGGATGGCGGTGTACCCATCCGCCGTTTGGCCGTGGCACACGACCACGTACGCCCCATCTACCTTACGGTAGATCGCGTACCCGTTGTCTCCCGTAGCGAGGTCGCCATCACTAGCGACCAATTTTGCTTCAATGCAGATCATTTCGATCTCCAACTTGAGTACTCTTCCACTTCGGAAGAGCAAAGACGCCCCACCAGACTTGAACTGGTGTGTGTGCCACTAGGCGTCAGGTTTTAACTACGACCATTTCCGTAGTTTCTGAATCTACAGTACGTGTGCCCTACTGGGCTGACCCTCGATGACCCTCGGTATGCCCGTCGAAGTCTTATAAGCGTATTGGAGTCCTGTGCGATAGCGGAATGACACGAAGAGAATTTATCGTTATCCAGGATACGGCGGACATAATCTTCCACATCTTCATCGAACATGCTGGTCCATGGCACCATCGATCCGGGCCCTGCGTCAGTTAACTTTAATACGCTCGCTGGGGCCTTGCGATCTCCTCTCGATACTGACTCCACGAAATTCTCATACTCAAAACGGTTGAGACAATATGTGTAGCCGCTAATCGTTTCTACGAGATATACCATCTCGCACATGATCATGCGACCAGGTGTATCGATAACTTTGTTGTCGATCATAATCCTCTTCGGCAGACGCCGGTATACACGGGCATAGGTTTTAGTGAACTCGAACATCTCGCTCATGGACTGGAAGGACATAACACCGCGACCCGTCGTCACTTCAATCTTCATCTGGATCTCCAACATGAGTGTCTTCCTGAAGTAGAAAGACGAGACGACCTTGCGGAATCGAACCGCAATACCCACCAGTGGTCGTAAGGGGATGACGAAAGGTCGAGACAATATCGTCTCGACCTTTAGAGAATCACTTCTTGATCAATGTCTGGATCATCTCCAGACGTTGCTCTGGCGTGAGGGGCGACAGTACCTGCTCGATATATTCTTTGACCTGCGTTTCAAAATTCTTGGTGGAACTAAAGGTAAACGTACAACCACGATCCTCGACCAACGAGATCAACTGTTCCGGAGCCTTGCGGGCTCCGACCGCAACTAAGGCTACGAATTTACAGTAGCTCTCGTAGTTGAGGCAATAACTGTCACCACTGACAGTCTTGACAATGTATTCCATTTCTGCGTATGTCAACATCTGAGCACTGTTCGCCTTCCAACTGCCGGACGTGACGCTCTTTGGCAGACGCCGATGTTTGGCGGCGTACGCCTTCACGAACTCCACCATCTCCACCTTTGTTTTAAATTCCAACACCACGTCACCGACCGTCGTGACCTTGTAGTTCGTTTCGTAGTTCGTTTTGTACTTCATCTCGATCTCCAGCCAGGGTGTCTTCTCGAAGTGAGAAGACGATGTCGCCCCACCAGACTCGAACTGGTGTGTGTGCCACTAGGCGAATGGTATTAGCTTAACTCCCTTTGGTAACGACGAATGTCCTCTCGAACTAACCGCTCACGGATGATCAACTCTTCGAGTTCTTTCATTGAGATGAAAGAACTCCAGATCGAAATCTGGAGTCGGAGAGATCCCAGCTCAGACAGTGCCATTTCCAGAATTGTCTCAATCATGCCAATGTCCATGTGATCTCCAGTCATGAGAGAAGGGAAGGCGATAAATCGCCTTCCCTTCGTGTGTGTGGGAATCAGGATGAAAGGTCGAGATGATATCATCTCGACCTTTAGAGAATCACTTCTTGATCAATGTCTGGATATAGTCCTCGACATCCTCCTTAAACATTTCGAGCCAGGGGTGCATGACCCCAATACACTGAAAGTCGGACCAGAGATCCAACTTTCGTAACCTCCACACTTCAAGCGGAGTCTTCCGCTTCCCCGCTCCGACTAAGGCCACGAAGTTTTCGTAACCCTTTTGGTCAAAGCAATACCCGTCTCCACCGGGCGTCGGTTTGATCAAATAAGCCATTCCACACATGACCATCTTGTTAGCGATGGCCACATGGCAACCATTGAGCCGGATCGCCTTCGGCAACTGGCGATGCCGGACGGCATACCCCTTGACGTACTCGATCATGTCCGTCATGGACACGAAGTCGATCGTCACATTGTGGAACGTCGTCACTTGAATCTTCATCTGGATCTCCAACATGAGTGTCTTCTCGAAGTGAGAAGACGAGACGACTTCGCGGAATCGAACCGCGATATGCACCAGTAGTCGTGATGGATGACGAAAGGTTGAGATGATATCATCTCAACCTTTAGAGAATCACTTCTCGGGCAACCTGATCAATAGTCCGAGGTTGACAAGACAACCTCACGTGTCGGCATCACCATTTCGCGGATGGCATCCGCGAAACGACTCAGGTGGTACTCTTCCATAACCTCCGCCAGGTATTTCAGATCGTCTTGGTCTCCACGGAACATCAGCTCACATACGTTATGCAGGACGTCGAGGAAGTATTCGTCGCCCTTATTCAAGGACATAGTGAGCCTACAGTCACCCTCTCCATGGGTAATCTCAAGGAGGATGATGTCACCCTCCTTGACACGCAGACACTTGAACTCGAAGCCTTCAACGATCTCAACTTTGAACATGCGAATCTCCAACATGAGTGTCTTCTCGAAGTGAGAAGACGATGTCGCCCCACCAGACTCGAACTGGTGTGTGTGCCACTAGGCGAATATTCACTGTTCGTGAATAGATCCACGATTTCGCGTGTAATACTCCTTCTGACTCTTTGAGTCAGCCAAGATGTCCGCCTCAATCCGGTTCATTTCCTCTCCGATTCGAAGAGTCGTCTCTTCGAATAGAACATCCAACTGGTTACTCTCTCTCAGCATCGCCTCTAATGAGGCCTCACGGGGACACCTCGTACAGAACTCGAACATTTCCGTTATTGATTCGAGTGACATCACGCCTGACGCCATCTGTTCGCAGATGGCTCTGAGCTCGTTACCGACCTGATCGACGATGGTCGCGATCAACTGATCGGTTTCCATTTCGAACTTGACGTTGTCTTCAGTCATCGTGCGCACAGCGCACTTAGTCTTGGCCACGGTTTAATCTCCAACTGTGGGCACATGCCCAGACACGAGAAGAGGGTGACCAACATGGTCACCCTCTGTATATCTTGACAATCATCTAGACGTGCATAAGCATCTCGCGGAACGCATCCGCAAACCTCTGAAGGCACGCGTCCTCAATTGCCAACCTAATCGTTCCGAGGTATTCTGAGTTCTCGCAGAAGAGCTTCTTACAAATGAAACACGGAATCTCAACGAAGTACTCATCTCCCTTGTTGAGCGCCATGCTCAACCCGCGACCGCCCGTCGCGTGCGTAATCTCAAGGAGGACGATGTCGCCTTCCTTAACACGCAGACACTTGAAGTCCACGTCTTCGACGATCTCAATCTTCATCTGTATTCTCCAACCTGAGTGTCTTCCCGAAGTGGGAAGACAATGTCGCCCCACCAGACTTGAACTGGTGTGTGTGCCTACACAGGGCAAACTGGATCAACTCAATTTTTTCACAACATCCACTGTGTGGTCATCTACTGTGTGGTCATCACAGAAGTAGGTAGACAACGAGCAGGAGGCTAAGTACGCAGCCCGTGAGAGTCACCATTTTGATCATCGAACTTCGACAGTCCTTGCGGATGGCCATGACCGCATCATGGGCATCCATCCGCTCTTCGAAGCGAGACATCATTAGGTCGCAGGGAACGGCCATGTCTACCTTGGGCATCACCACCGTCGTGACGACCGAAGCGGTCGTCACGACGCAGACGGCCTTCGCGGCTTCGCATCGGGCGATAGTCGCCGCACATCGGGCGATGGATGCCCGTTCCATCTTTTCACAGATGGCTCTCAGTACATTGGCACGCTCATTGATGATGGACGCGATCAACTGATTGGTCTCCATCTCGAACGCTACATTGTCCTTAGCCATCATCCGAACAGCGCACTTCATGGTCTTCATGCTTCAATCTCCAACTGTGGGCACATGCCCAGGGACGAGAAGAGGGTGACCAACATGGCCACCCTCGTGTAAACCCAGACTCTGATCAGTTTTTACTTTGTCGAACCAGTTTCTGCTCTAACATGGCGAGAGCACGTTCTAAGAGAATCGCGGCCACCATTCGGAGGCTTTCGTTCTCGAACTGAAGGTTCTCTTGGTGCGCCGCTTCAGCCGCACATTGCATCCTACCTTCATCTGCCGTGCGAACAGGACGTCTAATCTTCATGCTTCAATCTCCAACTTTGGGTACATACTTACGGACGAGAAGAGGGTGACCAACATGGTCACCCTCTGTTAGGCGATCACTTCGGGCCATGCTTGGCCTTGAACGCGGCCCACTTTGCGTTTTCAGCCTGGAATTTCTCTTCCCGGGCCTTAGCCTCTTGAGCCAAGGTCTCCATCTTCGCGTGGATGGCGTCAAGTCTGGCCTGTCCCTCTTTCCACTCCTGTTCGCGTACCTTAGCTTGCTCTTGTGCGGCCAGCACACGTTCCTGATCGGCCAGCACACGCGCCTGATCGGCCAGCACACGCGCCTGGTCCGCCGCCGCACGTTCCGCCTTGCGTTCAGGCGACGTGTAATCTTTCAGATTGGTCAACTTCTTCGCCGTTTCTTCGAGCGACTCCGCGAGGTCGGCGAGCGTTTCCTTGAGTCGCTTGACATGGATCAAGTAACTCTCAGCCTTCGTCAGAACGACCGTCTCGGTGCCCATGTAGGGCACGATTTCAACGGTCACGGTTGGCGTCGTCTTAAGATCGAGAAGACGACTCTTCAGACGCAGATTGACGGACTTGGTGACCTCGACGCTACAGATCTCGACATTGATGCTCTCCATTTTCACACCCTCGTCGGCCCCGATAGGGTTAAGGGGGGGATACTTTCATCACCAGACGGAGTACCACCCACCAGACACGACAGGACCCCACTTCCAGCCGTGCCTTTTCTCTAGTCTCGTATCCACATATTTCCATTTCAGTATTGGTCCCCTTTTGAAACGTCTCAAAAAAATCCGGGACTATTTTCCAGACTTTTGATAAGTCAGGGGTATGTGCTTAACATGAAATAAAAAAAGGGAGAGGGGGTAGGTAAGAGCGAAGCTCTTACCTACCCCCTCTCCCTTTTAGTCTGCCCTTATATTATTTACCCGATTCGTCTTTCCATTTCCTTGTGCTCATCTTATCTATTTGTTGGTCTACTGAGCTATGCCCACGGTCTTCAAGATCATCTCCTCTGGCCGATTCTGCCCCATGAAAGTCATACGTTTCTGTTTTGGCCGTCTCGACTTTCCCGATTACGCTAAGGGCTCTGGAGCCGCCCATACGGAGATCTTTCCTACTTTGAGAGTTCCGGCCTGTCGTATCGTACCACTGGTCCCAGAAGTCGCGTGTGCTCATCTGGTCATCCTTGATTCGGTTTACCCAAGTCGTGAGTGTCTTGGAGATTTGGTTTGGGTCGGTCGGAATGATTGGGCTTCCATCCCGGTTCTGCTCGAATTCCAAATGTGGATCTGCGAATGTAGACGCCGCAAAGAATGCTTCTCTGGCGATGTGTTGGACAAGAGGCTGAGCTTGGATTGGCCAGTGTTCGGTCGGGTGTTCGCGGAAGAATCGGTGGAGAGACAATACTCCTTCCCGTACACCCAGGTAAGAGTTCGCCTTCTGGATTTGTTCCAAAGTTCCCAAGGCTCGCTTCCACGACGTGGGTAATTGCATGGTGTACCATTCCCAAGCTTGAGGTTTCCATGAAGGATCATTATTTGCTATTTCAACTGCTGTCATGAGTTCCTTAGGCTTTGGGAGTCTTTCCCCATTCGGGCCAACGATTGTGAAATGGCCTACTCGATCTTCTTCTTCACGGAGATATTTATCCGTGACCCAGTTCAATTGTCGATGGGGATCGACTAGCCCTGTCGAGTCTCGGACAATTTGTCGTTGCTCTTCAACCTTCTTCCCTGTCAAATCATCCACGTATGTGAATGTTCCAGCGCCTACTCGTTCAAATCGAGTCGCGGGAAAGTTCGAGCCATTGTAATATGGCGTACCCCAATCCTTAAACTTCGCTTGAGTAAACGGACCATGTCGGTCTAATCGGTCTGGTCTCTGCCACGGGTCAACCTCTTCAAATGCGGAAGGTCCTTCTCCCTTAGTCTTGAACAAGTCCGACATGGATTCGATGTGATCCCGGACTGCATCCTTAACTCGTTCAGCTACTTGAATCCGAACCTTTGGTCCACCAAGACGCATGTCCCAATCATCATGGGCTGACCCATCACCGAAATAAGTGTCGTAAATTTCCAAGAGTGTATCGCGAGATAGAGAGGCGATTGTTCGTCCTTCTTTATCGCCAATCGAATCTTTCTTTCCTCGTACAAGTTCCGTGACTTGGCTTGCGGCTAGATTGTCGAGATAGGATCTGTTCCGATCAAACTTCCGAGTCAGGCTATTATTCTTACGATTATCTAGAGCCGCAATCATATCTTGAGTCCGTCGGATCTCGGCCCCGACTGTTCCCGCCCATGCCCCAGAGTTTGAGATAAGAGAACGAAAGTCATTACTGTGGTACTTCTTTGGGCTATCACCCGCCATACTTTGAAGGCCCTCCCATTTGGCCAGATGAGCGAGAAGACGTTTCCTTTCTACTTCAATATTACCGCGTACACGAGAATAGTCCGCACGTCTCTGACGATACAAGTCTCCGAGGTTCGTTACTTCCATATGGATCCAACCGGGATTCCTTTTCCAATAAGGTCGAGCGCCCAGTTTACCTACCGCCTCCTCGATTTTTGCGGCTTCCATTAAACGAGCTAGGGCACTCGCGTGCAATCTAGACACATGTCCGATTTTGTATTTGATGGCCGTCATGGTATCTTGGATTTCGTTCTCGATGGCCGTCTTGCGATTTTTTTCCATCTCTTCTTCCTGTTCATCCTTGCGGAAATCTGTTCGCGTTACGGTGGTATACGTCCCCCTCGATTCAACTTTTTTCTTCAAACCGTCGGCTTTGACTATTTCAATACGACTGAAATGTCCGCCTGTTTTGGATGCCGCGTTTGTCGAGCCAGACTCGTGGGCCTGCTGGCTAATCAAAGCTTCAATTCGTTTTGCGGCTGGCGTCCCCTCGGCTAGCTTTAAGACTTCTTGACGGACTGAGTTTTTGATATCACCTGACCGGGGTAGACAATTCTCAGCTACAGATTGAACAGTTCCCATGACCAGCCTATCTGTCCCACCCTTAGAAACTTCACCTGCCGCCGAGATTACGAAAGCTCGGACTTTAGGTGCTCGTTGAAGCGAATCATTCAGCATCATCGCGGTCGCGGATCCTGGTCCAAACAATACATCTCCTTTGCGAAGACTCAATATCCCACCCAACTCAGAACCTTTCTTCTGGAACCCATACGCAAGTTTGAATAAATCGGATCGGAATCTTTCCGGGTTCCTGGGAAGGCGTCCTGTCGCCGCGTCGTGGAGTGCCGCCTCAAGTTGAGCAAAGTCTCCAGATCCCATCCCTGTTCGGGGTGCGCCATTCGGCAAGACTCTCTTTAGATCCACGTGTGATTTATTGTTCTGGTCAAATTGTTCGCCTGCTCTTCGTTCTCTCATGGTCGGTCTCTCTTCTATACTTGATATGTAATCCATCATTGACTATCTTGAATAAGGGCCCTCCGCGTCCACATCACTTTGTTGCCCCCGAACAAAATTCTACCGACCACAGGTAAAGCATGCGCGCCTTTGAATACGCCGAGTCGGTATTCCGCGCGATCGCGGGTAAGCCACCCAAGGGTGGTAAGGGCAATGATCGGCGTGACTTGGGCGATGTCTTCACGCCTGGTGGTGGTCCTTCGCACGTTACGAATGCCTGGACCGATTATCGGGTTGAACAAGTTCGTCAGTTCCGACATTGGGTCTACATCGCTATTGATCGGATCGCCTGTAAGGTTGCACAACAGCAACCCAACGTTGGTTATGCCCGTCAAGCCGGTCCCAGACAGAAGCATCTCGCGGCCCGGACCAAGGCTCTCACTCCACTTCGTGAACAAGAATTCCTTGAATCCGTGGATGATGATCACCCTCTGATGCGGCTTCTTCGTGATCCCAATGATCCGGACACGGCCTACGACCTTTGGTACGAGATCATTCTGTTCCTGTGCCTGACAGGGAGCGCCTACCTATGGGTGCCTCGGAATAAGGGCGGGTTCCCGACGGCCCTTTGGGTTCTACCTTCTCATTGGGTTTGGCCCGTCGTCGGCGACAAGTCTCGCTTTATCGACGCTTATGAAATTCGCCCCGTTGAGGGGAATTACCTCCGGCGGATTTATCCCGCCGACGAAATCATTCATATCAAGTTTAAGAATCCGAGTCACAAGATCGACGGGTTCTCGCCTATGACGGCGGGCGGACATTGGATTGATGGCCAACTCTCGATCGATCGTTCGCGCTGGCACACCTTTCGGAACAGTGCATTCCCTCATGCCGCCTTCGAGTTCGATTCTCAGTTTAAAGAATTGGATCAGGACGAACTCGAACGTATCGAGGCCAAATATTTCTCTCGCTATGCTGGTGAAGCACGGGCAGGTAAACCTTACATTCTGCCTCCTGGTGTCAAGGTCCGGAATCTTTCCGTCAGTCCCCGCGAGATGGATTTCTCCGCTAGTGCGGATCAGATGAGAGATAACATCCTCGCCCTATTCGGCGTGCCAGCGGCCGTAGCGGGGATTCAAAAAGACTTAACCTATGGATCTGTTCGTGCTTCCATCGCCTCATTCATGTCTCTGACGATCAATCCCAAGACACGATTCTTGGGACAAGTCTTGACAGAGAAGCTAGCCCGTCTCTACGACCCGTCTTTGCGGGTATGGTGGGACGACGCTACGCCCGACGATCCAGAGATTGTCGAGAAGCGAATCCTGACAGACGCCGCACTTGGAGCCATCACTCCAAGTGAAGTGAGAGCCCTACGTGGCCGTGAGCCATATCCGCATGGTGGTGATGATCCGTTCATTCCCAATCTTGGCTTGATCTTACCTTGGAACACAGGGAAGCCAAGCGAAGTGATTAACCCGTTCTCCGACAAGAAGAAACCTCTGGACGAATCGGATGAGTCCGACAAAGTCTTAGAGAAAGATCCCGTTGAGAAGCCTACTAAAGATCCTCAGAAGGACCAAGACAATGAGTGAACAGACTTTGGATTCGGTCTTGGATATCCTGAAGGCTCGACGCTGGGATCCGGCCGCTGGTAAATTCCATCAGCCCCGCTCCCGCGACTTTGCGGCTTTCGATAAGGACGCAGGTACGGCTACATTCTGCGACTCTAAGTCCGATGTCATCAAGACAGATGACAAGGATATGAGCGCGGACTTCCTCATCTCGACACCGTCGGGTGATCGAATGGGCGATGTCATCCAGCCTCGTGGATGTCTTGGTCATCTTGATCACTATAAGAATAATGCTCAAGTATTCTTTAATCATAAGTCGTTTGAATTGCCAATTGGTCTTTCGACGCGACCTGGTTCCGATGACTTGTGCGTTTCTGTTTCGGATCAAGGAATCTGGGCGACGTGCTTCTTCCACGGACGCACGCCCGAGAGTACCCAGGTTTATGAGTTGGTCAAACATCGAATCTTGAAGGCCGCATCAATCGGTTTTCGTCCTTTGAAGGGTCGGCTCATTCAAAGTGAGTCGTCAAAGTCCAAGGACAGGGATGTAATTGAGTTTGACAAGTTCTGGCCAGGTATTGAGTTTGAAGAATGGGAATTGTTGGAATGGTCTGTTGTTGGTATTCCTTGTAACCAGGACGCCGTTCGATCTTTCCTCTCGCGTGGTAAGATTGCAGGCGAGAAGATTGCGGAACCTATCCACAAAATGTTGTCCGAGAATTTAGTCCCGGAATCAAAAGTCACCTTAGCCCTCACGGATCTTACAATGCCGACTGGTGATATTATCCTTTTTGCGGAAGATGTGGGCAAGATTGGAGAGGTTGGCGAAATCGGACATCGCGGCCCGGAAGCTATGCCCGATGGATTAGACGTTCCCAAAATTGATCTAGTGGTAGAAGAAGAGATCCTCATCGTGGATTCCTACAAGCCTGTGGAATATCCAAAGCTGTATGTCTCGATGGACGAGTATCAAGAACTCGAAAAGAAATATATCGGGACGATCAAAGCTTTGGAGACGGCGGTTCCCGCCGTCTCCAAAGAGGGTAAGGTCATTGAGCCCTCGGTTCCGGCCGCAGATCCTGATCCGGAAGTGGAAGCTCAACCAGATCCCACTCCCGCCTCGAAGAAGCGCAAAGAACCCGCAGGCGTGGCGGCACTCAAGTTTTTAATCCATGAGTTGGGTGAGATTGATGAAGCTTTAACGTCACGACTCGACTTGATCGAGCATGCCAAGACTGCCCCCTTCTTGGAGGGTGTCAATAGTCAAGTCTGTGCGATGTGCAAAGATGCTTGGAAGTTTGCACGCAAGACTTATCCGGACCATTTCCCCGCTGAGGAAAGTGCGAGTTCGGAAATGCAAGAATCAGCTCCTGAGAAGTCTGTAAAATATGTGGAACCTATCATCGAAAAGACTTTAGAGACTGTCCCGGATACCACTCCTGAACCAGACTATACCTCGCTCTCTAATGCTCTGGATGCGCTTTCTGCGCAGAACTCACGGATTGGAGATGCGATTTACCACCTCACAGGTAAACGTCCTTGACATGCAAAGGTTCAAACCCTTACATTAAATAGGACGACACTTCTTTTTTCACTTCCTGACGGCCCACATGTCTCAACAGCGGTCCCGTTCTAAGCCGACTCCGAAGCATGATTCGGACGTTGCGCCTCTCTTAGCGGGGCGTGAGGAAGATTCTGCGCCCACCGCGCCGGATATCTCTCCTTCGCCCCGCCCCCTCGTACAAGTCCAAGCAACTCCTTCTTGTTCTACTTGTCGACACTGGTTAGCGAAGCGTGGTGTTCATGGCATCTGCCGAATGAATCCTAATTCGATTGTGCATACGCCTACCGAATTTGGTCCACTCTGCGTCCAGCCTGTCACTCTCGCTTCTGATTATTGTTCTTACCACTCTGAATCTTGATCTCTTCACCATTTTCAATCGGGAAGTATTATGCCTGCCACGCTCGACGACATTGCCGCCCGCGTCACCGGCCTCGCCTCTGAGCAGGCGGCACTGGCCTCTCGCTTGGATGATTTGGCATCGCCTGTCGATGCCAATGCTCGTAAATCGCCGGCCTTCCACATTCGTCGTGGTGAGGATCCGCTCAGTTCGCGCGGCTATATGTACTCGCGTCTGTTTGGTTTTTTGACCAACAAGGTCGCCAGAGAGAATGCCAAAGTCGAAATCGACATGTCGAATCGTCTCCAAGAAGAATATGCGGCCCGAGGTCATTACACCAAGGCCGAAACCAACTCGATTCTGGCTCCGCTTTCGAGCCATCACATCTCGCAGATTGACCCTCAGCTTGACGGTTTTGCTCGTGAAGTGAATCAAGTTGTTCGAGCCGGGTCGGCAGGCTTCGATCGTGATGAAGTCATGCGTCTGCGTAAAGCCAACTGGGGTATGGAAAAGGCTCTATCTTGGCAAGATGAGCTTGAGGGTGGTGCCTTGGTCGGCCCGCCGATGTTTGGCGAGTTGATCGAATTGCTTCGTAATAATGAAGTGTTCATGCGAGCTGGTGCCCGCGTTCTGCCCATGCCCGCTAATGGTCGAATCGTTTACCCGCGTCAGACGGCAGGTGCTACGGCTTATTGGGTCGGCGAATCGACCTCGATCGATGAGAGCAACCCGACGACTGGCGACGTGGTGCTCCAGGCCAAGAAGCTGGGTATCCTGAGTCGCGTCCCGAATGAACTCTTCCGCTTCGCCACCATCTCGGTCGAACAGTTCCTCCGTGAAGACCTCATGAAGCAGGCCGCTCTGCGCATGGACAAGTCTTTCTTGGAAGGTGTCGGGTCGGCCCAAGAGCCGAAGGGCATCATCAACTATGCGGGTATCACCGCGCATACGTCCGCTTCGGTCGGTGCAAACGGTAATACGTTCACCCCGGAAGACGTCCTTCAGATGATCGGTAAGGTCGAAGAGCAGAACGCTTCGTTCAACTTCTGGGCCATGCGCCCGTTGATGTATGCGGCCATCGCCAATCGTCGTGCCGATGCTGTCACGGCGGCAGACGGCAAGGGTATGTTCCTCTTCAACATCCTTCGTGAACTGGCCGCTCCGACCCATGACGTAACTCGTGAGAGTGTGGGTGCGCTTCAGGGCTATTCGGTCTATAAGTCGACCCAAGTCTCGAAGGCTCGCACGAAGGGTTCGGGTACGGATCTTTCTTATATCCTTGGTGGCAATGGCCGCGACTATCTGATCGCCATGAGTGGTGTGATGGAGTTTGTGGTCAGCACTCAGGCCAGCGATGTATTCGTCAAGGATCAAAGCCTCATCCGTGGTATCATGTTCGCCGACGGTGCCCCGCGTCATGAAGCTTCGTACATCCTGTGTGATCAACTCGTCGTCGCCTGATCAGGCTCTTCTCATCTTTAACAAGGAGCTTCATCATGGCTGATTTGAGTATGCCGCAAACGACGGGTGGTCAGAAGACTGCCGCTGTCATTGCAGGAGTAGAAGCCGCCGATGTGGTGGTCACGGCCGTACCGGGCCGTGTCTGTAAGCTTGTAGTCACCACCGCTGGTACGGCTACGCTTGAGCTTTATGACCATGCCACGGCGTCGTCTGGTGCCAAGTTGGTGTGGAAGAGTGTTGCTGAGCCAGCTGTTGGTACGACTTATGTCCTGGACATTCCACTTCAATATGGACTTGTCGCCAAACAGGTGAATGGGTCGGCCGCAATTACCGCCTTCTATACGGAAGATGGTGTTTCTGGGGCCGTTGCTGACAAGTCTCTAGCCACCACTTCGGGTGGGCAGCATTCGAGTTACCACGCCGCTGGCGCGCCGGGAGCGTCTGTCGCTTCGGCCGTGCCAGGTCGTCTGTGTAAGATCTCGGTTCTGTCTGCTGGCTCGGCCGTAACCAACTTTTACGACCATGCGACCGCCGCTTCTGGCGTAAAGGTTTACACGCTTGTCGGTACGCCCACGGTTGGTGACGTGATTGAAATCCAGGCCCCTCTAACGGCAGGTCTTTTCGTGGCTGGTGCTACCAACACGAGTGCCGTTCTCGTGACGTATTCCAAGGACACGCCGCTCGGTCGGTAACCTCCTCCGCATTTTTCTTCACCTACGAATAGAAGGTCTACCACATGGCCGCGACTCATTTGATTGACCTGGAGGGCGTCAGTTCCCTCGGGTATTCCATTGTCCCTGGTACGACGATTTCGAGTGCCACCACGACGGATGGTACGGCCGTCGATTGTCAAACCTTTGAAGGGCCGATCCACGGCTTCTTTCTTACGGGTAATGCGGGCGATGCTTCGACCGTCATCACCTTCTCGCTCGTTGAATGTGCTACCTCGGGTGGTTCATATAGTGCAATTGCAGATGGTGCCCTTGATGCGCTCGCGGCTTCTGCCACTGCGAATGACAACCTTGTCATGGTGGTCAGTGCCAAAAAGAGAACCATGCGTTATGTCAAAGCGCGTGTGGTGACGGCTGGTGGCACCCCGTCTGTTCCGGCTTCGGCTTTCATTCTGGGCCGAAAGAAGATTTCGGGCGCGGGCAATGGTGCCCAAGTCAACTCATACTGATCCATCATTTTTGATGGTGTACAGGTAGGAACGGGAGTTACCCTACCTGTACAGTATATCCCTATACATGATTAGGTTTTTATACGTGTCACTCGTTACCGTTGAGTACCTGAAGATTCATCTTGGCCTAACTGGGACTGTGCGTCACGACGCGCAGTTAGCTCAATGGGGCGCGGGTGTATCGACATTGGTACAGCGGTGGTGTGGTCGAGAGTTTGTCCAAGCTTCACTCACTGAATTTTATCATACCAATGGCACAAAGAATATTGTTCTTCGTCGCCGACCTGTAACATCTGTTGAGTCTGTCCATCTTGACTACACCGGCTATGCGGGCCAATCTCAAGATCCATTCCCAGTGTCATCCCTACTTCGTGAAGGGATTGATTATTATTTGGATGAACGATCTCCAGGTCTTTCCAATACGGGTCTTCTCGTTCGATCGAAAGGTGTGTGGCCTGAGAGAGTTCGAGCTCGTGAACCGGATAAGCTGGTCGCTGAGAGTTATCCACTTCGTGGAAATCTGAAAGTTTCTTACACAGGTGGTTATGCGGAGATTCCTCAAGACATTCAATTTGCTTGTGCTCAAATTGTCTCCTTTGCCCGTCGGTCGGCCCCTTTTGGTGCGGCTCCTGTTATGGAACGTCTTGGCGATCACTTGTACAAGATTGGTCAAATCGCCCTTATGACGGCTCCGGAGTTGGGCTCGGCGCGGCAGATTCTGACGATTTACAAGGAGATGCCCTGGTGAGCTTCTCCAATTTTTATGCTACTCAAGAGATCACTCTCGTCCGTCCCCGTATTGTCAAAGACTCATCGGGTGGCTCGAAGCGAGTCTGGGGCCCAGCAGAAAACGAAGGTCCTCGTGAAGCGAGTGTTCAGCCTGTGACGGCAGAAGATCGGGCATCGCTCGGTCAGAGAATGATTCACGCTACTCACAAGATTTACCTTCGAGAGAATCCAGGATTTAAGCGTGGCGATCGGGTCGAGTCGAATGATGGCCGGATTTTTCTGGTCTACGGCTCCTTGGACGCGGCGGGCTTGGGTCGGCTCTGGACTTTGCTTGTGCGGGAGAAAACGTAATGTCGGTTCCTGATGCTCCCACTTTTTCGGCGGAACGTACCTCGGATTACGAGATTACCCTTACCGCATCTCATGCTACACTTTCTGTGGGAATCTTTGCTTGGTCTTCTCTAGACAATCGTATTCTTGAGTTAGGTACTTTGTCTTCACCCGGCTCGATTATTTTCCACGCTTCCGAAAATAAGGCTTCCGTCTTTTACGCCGTTACGATTGGACCAGACGGATTTTCTGTTCCCACTTTTGCTTGGGCTTTCCCTTTAGCTCCAGACGATCTACTCGGGTCGGTTCATGCTCACTTCAACTCTTACCCCACCCTGTCTGGTCTTGTACCAGGCGGTATGTGGACAGGTGAAATTCCAGAGACAGGTGAGAATGGGGAGGATCTTGAAATCCCCTATGGTTCCGTTGAGGTCAATGGCACCGAGTTCGAGTGGACAACCGAGAATTCTTATCTGGAAAAGTCTCGTCTCGCTTTCACGTTTTGGGCATCTGGAGCTAAAGAGGCGTCTGCCATAATGAGAGCCTTTCAAGACTCTTATGATTGGGAAACAATTCCAGTTACCTCTGCTGAGTTTGTTTCTTCTCACTGTCTTCATCGTCGGCTTCAAAGCGTACCGGCTCGCGATCGAGAAGGAAACCTTGTCTTCGTAGGTTCGCTCACCTATGAGGTGATCTTGCATCGGCAAGATCCCTGACGAAATCCCTTCTCGTCTCTTACTTCCATTTCGACCACATCCAACTTTCTTGTACGGGAGTACACACATGGCCACGACTTACACGGGTCGCTATACCGCTGGTCTTTCTTGGGTCCTGACGAAAGAGAATGACTTTGGCAATACGGTCCAGTCGAATAGCTTCTCGTATGCGAAGTCGATTGCGAGTGGTACAGGCGCTGATCAGTCCAACATGATTTACATTGCCCAAGGTTCCATCTCGGCTTCGGGCACGTTGGCTTTGGATCTTGCGGGCAGTCTTGCAGATGTGTTTGGTACGACCATTACCTTTACGAAGATCAAGGGTGTTTACTTTGATCTTCTGACGACCCCTGCGGCGGCGTCTTCGGTGGATTTTGGGGGTGCGGGTTCGAACACTTGGGTCGGCTTCTTTGGTGATGCCACGGATGTGCTGACGATTCGCGGCGGCTCCAATTTCTCCACTTACTGTCCGGACGCGACAGGCTATGCCGTGACGGCGGGTACGGGCGACCAACTCTTGCTCACCAACAACGATAGTTCGAACGCGGCCCATTACAAGCTTGCAATTGTCGGCGTGGTCTGATCCGTTTCTTTCACTCACACATTTATCAGGATTGGATTACGCATGGCTATCATCAGTTCCAAGAATGCTCGCGTGCGCATTGACGGCACGAACTTTGCCGCCACGAAATGGTCGGTCGATGTCAAAGCGGATGAGATTGATATCACGAATTTTGAGACGGGCGGATTCAAGGATTACTTGACTTCGTATGTCGAAGCAATGATTTCAATCGATCTTTTCTATGACACGACAAGTGGCCCGTTTGATACGAATCTTTTGTCGGTCGGTAGTCAGCCAGTGATTCTGCTTTACACTCAGAGAGATACGGCTCAGGAATTCTTCTCGTTTCCGGCGTCGATTGTTCTTTCCGCGAATGTCAGTGCGGAAGTCCGGGATGCGGTTCGTGTGAGTGTGACGGCTCGTAACAAGGGTGCGTTCCTGTATCCGGGTAATGCGGTCGCCTTCACAGGTATCTCTTGATTGTCTTGTCTATTCTATTACTTCTTCTTAACAACTAACGGTTGATAATAATGGGCGCAGTAGCAAAGGGCCTCGCGGCTCCAGTTGAGTTCGAGTTCGAGGGTTCGACTTGGAAGCTTTCTCCGTGGACTTATGCGGTTCAAGAGGCTTACGAGACGCATCTCGAAGGTATTGTCTTCAAGAAGCTTAAGCGCCAGCGGCTGAATCTTACAGCCACCGAGTACGATGATATGCTGAGGGCGGCGACCCGAGACATCGCGACCGGGGTCTACACGTTTGGTACAGAGCTTGTCGCGGAATCGCTCCGCTCTCTGTCCAACATGAAGATGATGGTCCTGATCATGCTCAAACAGGGTCACCCGACTCTTGGTATGGAATTCGTTGACCGCGTCTTTGATGACGAGGTGACGTTCAAGGAAATCATGGCTCGGATGAATGCGGCGAACTCTGACCCAAATGGTCAGACCCCGGCGCCTCCGGCCGGGGCCCGATGAGTTTTGATGACCTGTGCGCAAGCCTGGTCCAGAATTATCATTTGAGCCATGATCAAATCCGACGTCTAACTCCTTATCAGGTCCGTAATCATTATAGTAAGGATCTCTCGAAAGAGAAAGAAATCGACGCGGACGTTTTCTGGGACGCATCGCCACAGAAATTGTTCCAAGACGCATGGACCTCACGGGGATATACAGCCACTTTCGCCGCCGCCAAGTGGCTCGAGGAACTCAAGTCTCCTCGATATACAAACCCCGAGAAAGGGTCTCGCGTTAAGGACAAGTGGTCGGGTGCGGAGTACATGAGCTAATTTATTTCTTTAATATACCCAAAATCTTCATAGAGAAAGGCGGCGGCGAAAGCCGCCGCCTTTCTCTATCTCACATGGTCAGGACCTGAGCGATGTCGGATTTCGACAAGATGGACCCGGTGGCGATGTTGTCGCGGCGGTTCGGAGAATTCGACCGTCACCTTTCGTCGATGTCCACGACCCTATCCCACTTCCAGCAGAGTCTGGAAGCGATGGGTTCGATGGCGGGTCGGCTCACGGTCTTCTTGATGGCGGCGTCGGCGTCTCCTGGTGTCAAGCCTATGCCATGGGGTGTAGCCGCCGCATTGTCAGATCGGAATCTTGGTAGGGCTCCACGCTCTGGAGGAGGTGGAGGTGGAGGTGGTAGCGGGGGAAGTGGTAGGAG
>Ga0163155_10001573_pt1 | contig 27418 bp, 21 predicted proteins | sample OliLakLV19SP4G1_FD_148611 | JGI IMG/M metagenome (GOLD analysis project Ga0163155, IMG submission 148611) | Freshwater microbial mat bacterial communities from Lake Vanda, McMurdo Dry Valleys, Antarctica - Oligotrophic Lake LV.19.SP4.G1 | ecosystem: Environmental > Aquatic > Freshwater > Lake >... | reverse complement strand
TGGGCGATTTTTCGGCGATGACTAAAAGCGTGTCCAGAAATTTCAGCGGCGAGGACAAGCGCCGTGAACGGCTGCGCGACAGGCAGCGTGCGAGCAACTCCCTGAAGTCCGCTGGCAATGCGTCGGCCGCTTTTAACTTGAGAAATTCGCGGGCTGGATCGTGCCGGCCGGTGGCTTTTTCAGCCAATTCTTTCCAGGCTATCTCGGGAACACCGGCGCCGCCGGGTTGGCCCGTTGTCAGCCAGCCCGCAAGGGCGGCCGTGCCAAAAACCAGACTGGACGGCGTGGCGAACTCATCCGAAAAGAGTTCGGGTGCAAGCCAGCGGCTCCAGGCGGGAGGGCTGGCGGTTTGCAACGATTTGCCGATGTAGGGTTGGACGATCAGTCGCGCGGAGTCCGAGCGCAGCGACAGACCTTCAGGAAAAAGGAGGCGCGCGAGAGACCGCATGAGCCGGGCTGCGGCAGGCTGCCGCTGGCTTTTTCCAATCACGAGAGCGACAAGTTTGTCGATGTCGTCGAGAAGTCCGGTGAGCAGCCGGATGCATTGCGCGGGCGACAACACGCCTTGGGATTCAATCAATTCCGGGAGAGGTTGGGCCTTGGGCGCGGGCAGGATAATCATGCCGCCGGGGCTGCTCTCGCCGATCCATTCGACTCTTCCGAACAGCGGCAGGTCGTGCAGAAAATCGGGCACAGGGCGGATTTGGCGCAGGCGCTTGCCGCCGGTGAGGGCGGGACTGAAATTGAGGCCGATGGCGGAGCCGATTTCGGAGAGGCATTCGGCCAGCGGCGCGAGCGGATCATGCGGGGGCGGACGGAGCGGAAGCAGTAGCGCGCGTGCGGCGAGGCCTGGATTTTTCGCGGAGGCGTGGATGGAGCTGAGCCACGCACCGGAAATTCCCTCACCGACCGCTCGTTCGATACGATACCGGCCCCAGAGCCGGTCGCCGGGAAACAGGTTTAACATAAAGGCGCCAGGATCTCAGGGAGCAATTTCGATGTCTGCAAATTTTGCAGCCACGGGTTCGCGGGCGTGCGCAAGACTTTCCTGCGCCAACTTGTAGAACGCGGCGTCCTGTCCGAAGCGAATGGACAGATCGACGAAGGCCATGCCCATCGCTTTGCGTTCATTGACGTCCAGCACGCCGTTGGTATCGGCATCAAAAATTTTGATTCTGTAGCCGGCGACGGATGCGACATCGCGGCCGCTTCGCACCGCGTTCGAGGCGCTGGCGGGAATACGGCGGCCGAGCACGATTTCTTCTTCATTGATAAAGTCATCGCCGTTGGCGTCGAGCTTGACCAGCAGGCGTCCGCACGTCGCGGTGATGGCGCCGGCGTCACGGTATTCTTCACCCGCGAGTTTTCCGTCACCGTCTTTATCCAGCATGGAAAGGGTCTGCGCGACATCGGTGGCCAGGTATTGCTGCAGGTTCAGCGTATCGACGATGGCTCGCAGCGTCTCGATCTCGGGGACTTGGAAATCGAGTCTCATGCGCACGCCGCCGCGCTTGGTTACGCTGCCGCCGGAGGGTCCGATGTTTCCCCAATTCTGATTGTATTTTTCCTGGCGGCGCTGGCGCTCTCTTTCCGACGCCACGCGAACGTCCTCTTCGGCCAGCGTTTTCTTCTTGAGACCTTCCAGTTCCACGTTGGCGCGCTTCACTTTTCCTTCAATGATACGCGCGGCCCATTCATTCAACTTGGTGGGATCGACGGGTTGGCCAGGCTTGATGATGGTGTCGCGCGTGGCGACCTTGGGCAAAACGAGGGCTTCGCGGGGCTCGGGGGTGGACGCGTTTTCCCCTTCCGCGGCGCCTGCACAGACGGCGATGACGAAAAGGAAAGTTGCTGCACTGGCACGAACGCGCATGGCTGAAGCCTCCACATGAAGACGTTGTAGTTTCGTTTAAAGGCGCGAATGTGTCAATTCGTTTCAGACGCCAACGGCGGGCAACGGCTTTACCACGACGAACGGAAAAGGATCTACCACAGAGGGCACAGAGGACACGGAGGACGGCGTGGGTTGATCAACGGGATGGCGTCAGCGTGATGTTGCCGAACACTTCTAGATAGTAACGAAAGGCGATGTGGTGGACCTCGGGCTTCACGCCGATAGTCAGACGCATGCGTTGTTCGCCTTTGAATACGTAGTCTTCGTCGATCGCGAACGCGCCATCTTTCCAGACTTCAATCGCGGTCAGTTCGCCTTGGGGTTCAAACGGAGCGGCGGTGGAGGGCGTGCGGGGCGCGACCAGCACGAGGTCTCCAGGCTCCCATGGGATTGCGGCGGCGGCAGGCGTGACCGTCACGTCGAGCTGATAATAATCGCGTTTTTCGGGCTGGGGTTGCTCGGGGGATTCGACGGTTGGCAGAACGGAGTGAACGCGCAGGAGTGCATCTCGCAGCACCGCGCCTTTTTGTTTGAACTGTCGCATCAAGACGTAGCGGATGACGAAACGCAGATTTAACAGGAAGAGGAGCGCGATGCCCGCGGCGGCCCAGCCGGGGAGGTATTTCAACGACAGCACGACGACGGCGATGGAGAGTATAAGGAGTGCGCGAACCATCATTTTGTGCCGGTCACGATGGCGTCGCCTTCTTTGATGTCGCCCTCGAGCAGTTCGAAATTTTCGCCGTCGTTCTCGCCAACGGTGACGGCGCGGCGGTCCAGCAGGCCAAGAGCGTTGGTGATAAAGACGGAACCTTTGGTGCCTTTGCGAACTTTCTTTTCGTCTTTGACCTCGGGGAGCTTATCGGGGGCCATTCCCAGCGGCGGAATGAAACGCAGCGCGGCATTGGGGAGGAGCACAACGTTCTCGCGCTGATCGACCACGAATTTCAAATTAGCGGTCATTCCCGGCAGCAGTTTCCATTCTTCGGCTTGCACGCTGGTTGAGATCGTGGAAGGCAAGCCCTTCAGGCTGGCGACACTCTTCGACGTGTCGATCTTGGAGATGCGGGGTTCTTTGGGGATGTTGGAGGCTTGAACCAGCACGGGGTAGGTGACGAGGTTGCCTTTGGATTCCGACTGGATGCGGACGAGCGCGACTTTTCCGGTGAACGCGTCGTTGCGGTAGGCATCGACATCGAACGTCACATCCTGCCCGGAGATAATGCGGCCGACGTCGGCTTCATCGAGTTGGGCGTCGATGCGGATGAGACGCAAATCGGTGGCGAGCTTGAATAGATTGGGCGTCTGAAACGAGGCGGCGATGGTCTGGCCGGGTTCGATGAGGTGCTGCAGGACGACGCCGTCGATGGGGGAGATAATGGAGGCGTACTTCAGGCTGGTGACGACGCGCGCGAGCTGCGATTCAGCCTGCATGATATCGGCGCCGGCCTGCTCTTCCCGGGCGCTGAGCTGCTTGGCATCGGCATCGATCTGCTGCATGTCCACGCTGGATTGTTCCAGATCAATTTCCTGAAGACGCAGATCGTGCCGTGTGTTGGACTCTTCGAGCTCGCGGATATCGTAGTCGCTTTGCGGCGCGGCGTCGACGGCGATGAGGTCCTTGATGCGCTTGAGATTTTTCGACGCGAGCTCCAGCGTGCCTTTGGCGCGTTGGATGCTGATCTTTTTACGTTCGATGGCGGAGGCATGGCGGAGGCGGCGGATGTCCAGATTTTCACGCTCCACTTTGAGTTGGCTGAGCGCGGCGCGGGCCTGAAGCAGGCGGACGTCGGCGCCGCGTTTTTCAGAATCGAGAAGTTCGGTGTCGAGCAGGGCGAGGACATCGCCTTTCTTGATGAGGTCGTTGGCGACTTTTTCAACGGTTTTGACGCGGCCGGAGATCTGGGAACCGATAAGCAAGGTTTGAATCGGGCCCACGGTGCCGGTGGCGGTGACGGTGATGACGAGTTTGCCGCGCGTGACGTTTTCGGTTTTCCACGCGGGCGGCTTGGCTTTAAGGCGCGGTGCGAGTGTCACGGCGGCGCCACCGAGGCACAGCGCGAAGACCAGGAATGCGATAAACCATTTCAGCATAGGCCTAGCCTAATCGGGAATACATGTTCAGGGCAAGTGACGGGCGCATATTGCATGGACTGGTTCATTAAAGTCCAGTGCAGTCGGCGCAACCCTCCCGGGGACAGGAGTGTCCCCGCCACCACTGTTGGCCGATGCAGGAATGTCTTCGCCACCACTGTTGGCCGATGCAGGAATGTCTGTGCCCATCGCATGCATCGGCGCAGGATTAGAAATTTAGACTGCGGAAATTATCAGGCCTTCAAAAAACCGGTGCGGGCCATGCGATCTATTTCGGGGGAGTCCACATTCAACGGAGCCGTTTTACGAATGCCGAGGATGTTTCCGCAATTGCTCCGCATGATCTGTTCGGCCAGTTCGAGCGCCGAATCGACGTCCATGGGTTCGATCACTTCGCTCCCGCCGATGATGCTTTCTTCGATTCGTTCGGCCAGCAGAATCGCCAGTTGCAGGCGGAAGGTGTTGAACTTCGGCAGCGTGAACTCCAGCGAATAACCGTCTGAATGGAAGCCGATGAACTTGTTGCGCGGCAGCACATCCATGCGGCGGCGCAGTTCGCGGCGGATGTCAGTCGGGTTGTTGGCGTACCACCAATGGCTGAAGGGGTAGACGTTGTGGCGGATCCAGCCGGCGACAGTAAGTTCCAGGCCGGCGGTGTCGCTGACGACCATGAAGGGGAAGCGCACGTCGGGGTACTTATTGAGGAGCAGATCGTATCCGCGCAGATTGGAGTCGCAGCTGAAGAGGTCGGTTCCGGACGGCACGCCCTGTTCGTAGACGCCGCGATCGGCGCCGGCCATCAGGCAGAAGGGGGAGCCGATGCGCTGGCACTGTTTGGCGATTTCTTCGATGGCGAAGCTGGCCCAGATGCGGCGCGCCTGAGGATCGAGTGTTTCGCCGGAGGCGAGTTTACGCAGCAGGTTTTCGGCGTTGGCTTCTGAATTTTCAATGACGGCAAATTGGGGCGGAAGTCCGACGGCGGCGTAGCCCATCTTCCAGGCGTGGAAGCGGTCGAAGACTTTGGTGAGCGCGGCGCGCCAGTGAATGACACTCTTGCCGGACATGACGTTGAGCGCTTTGTCGAGACGCGGGATGGCGCGGGCGCTGTCGGAGTTGAAGACGAGATCGTCGGTTCGCAGGCATGGAACAAGGCGCTCATCGTGGAGGCCGGAAAGATCTTCGTCGAATTGGTTGGTGAGGTAGACCTGCGTGATATTGGAACGCGTCCATACTTTCTGCTCGTAGGATTTACTCTGGATGGCTTTCTGCGCGCGCTGCACGATTTCACGCTTGGTCTTGGTGAACCAATCGCCGCGTGGAATGTCGAAAAACATCTCGCTGATGCCCATCATCCAGTCGAACTGAACGGTGCCGCGAAGCTGGGGCAGGTGGGGCCAGACGTAGTCGATGCGCGCGTCGGGATCATCGGGAAGTTTTTCGGGATGGCCGCGCGAGCTGTTGCTGAGTTCGGTATAGTAGTGGTAGCCGAGGAGATCGCCGAGATGTTTGGCGACGGGCTGATCGGCGCGCAGATGGGTGTGCGGATCGATGATCGGCATCTTCTTGAGTTCACGAAGCAGCTTCTTGACCATCGTGGATTTCATTCAACGCCTCTCCGTGCGGGAGCCTCAGCGAGTTCCGTGTGGATCCGATTGAACCGGGTGTTACCGCGCGAGGATGCCGAGGCAAGAAAATCGCGTGGCTAAAAAGCCACGCGATGAGACGACGCCAGTGCGCGGGAACGAGCTTACTCGCCGGCGGCAGCGACAGGCTTCTTGGGAGCGGCTTTTTCAGCCTTGATCTCGTCGAGCGGAATAACATGAACTTTTTTGGCGGCGGTGGTGTCGAAGCGAACGACGCCTTCGGCCAAAGCGAACAACGTGTGATCGCGGCCGAGACCGACGTTGCGGCCCGCGCGGAAGCGTGTGCCACGCTGGCGAATGATGATGTTGCCAGCCGTGACTTGTTCGCCGCCGAAGCACTTGACGCCGAGGTATTTCGGCTTGCTATCGCGACCGTTCTTGGACGAACCCTGACCCTGTTTATGTGCCATGACTGAACTCTCTTCCTATTGCCACATACTAACTGAAACAAACTAAAAGCCCACAAGGGTCAAGTAAGGTAACCTGCGCGACGGGAGTTTCAAGAGGCATTTGAGCATAAAAACCAGGGAGGGGTTTGCCTACTTCCACGCCTTCCCCGTTGGATATTCAAATTCATCCAGCGATCCGGGCCTCATTGTAATGCTGTACCCTGGAGCCATCGGCGGCATGTAGTTTCCATTCTTGATGACGCACGGATCAAAGAAATGCTCATGTAAATGGTCCACATATTCCAGCACGCGATTTTCTAAACTCGCTCCAACGGAAATGTAGTCCCACATGGATAAGTGCTGAACGTACTCGCACAGGCCCACTCCACCGGCATGCGGGCAGATTGGAATGTCGAATTTCTTTGCCATGAGGATCACGGACAGAATCTCGTTCACGCCGCCCAGGCGGCAGCTATCGATCTGGCAGAATTTGATCGCGCCGGCCTGCATGAGCTGCTTGAAAATCACCCGGTTCTGACAATGTTCGCCCGTGGCGACGCCAATATCAAAAGGAGCGAGCGCCTTCGCGATCGCCGCGTGCCCCAGTACGTCATCGGGGCTGGTGGGCTCTTCAATCCACCACGGTTTAAATTTCGCCATCTTTTTCATGCACTCGATCGCGACGGGAACGTCCCAGACCTGATTGGCGTCCACCATCAATTTGCGTTCGTAGCCAATCTCTTCGCGAATGATCTGGCAGCGCGCCATGTCGTCTTCAATGTCGCGTCCCACTTTTATTTTGATGTACTGAAATCCCTGCGCGACCGCATCCTTGCAGAGTCGCCGTACCTTGTCGTGCGGATAGCCCAGCCATCCGGCCGACGTCGTGTACGCCGGAAATCCATCGCGCTTCATCTCTGCTTCGCGCGCCGCCTTGGTGGGTTCATTTTTTTTCAAAATCGCGAGGGCTTCGTCGGGCGTCAGCGCGTCGGTGATGTAGCGAAAATCGATACATGAAACCAGTTGTTCCGCGGACATGTCCACGAGCAGTTTCCAAACCGGTTTGCCCTCCGACTTGGCGTAGAGATCCCACACCGCATTAACGATCGCTGCCGTCGCGAGATGAATCGCTCCCTTTTCCGGCCCGATCCAGCGGAGCTGGCTGTCGCCGACGACATGCTTCCAGAAATTTCCCATGTTGTCGGTGAACGATTTTAATGTACGCCCCACGATCATGGGTTTGATCGCATTCACCGCCGCGACCACTATCTCCGTCCCGCGCCCGCACGTAAATGTCAGCCCATGGCCTTCAAGTCCGTTTCCGCTATCCGTTTTCAAAACGACGTACGCGCAGGAATAATCTGGCGCCACATTCATGGCGTCCGACCCATCCAGATTCTTCGACGTCGGAAACCGAATATCGCGAACCACCAAATCTGTAATCATCGCCATGACTAATCCCTTTCGGAGGTCTCATCCCAAATCAGCTTTAGTAATGCATGATTCATAATGCATAAAAAACAGTTCGTCGTCGCCGTTTATGAATTATGAATTATGAATTATGCGTTATGCGTTATGCGTTATGCGTTATGAATTAGATTTCCAACTTCCCCTGCGCGTGCTGCCTCTTAAAAACTTCCAGCGTTTCGCCAATACCCTGAGCCAGCGGGATTCGCAACAGACCGGGGTAATCGTAGCGCAGCACCGCATCGTCCACCTTCGACGCCACCGGTAAATCCCCGCCTGAACAGGTGATCCATGTCGCCGCGCCCGGCAACGCTTTCTCTACTTCGGCAATGAACGTCCGCGTGTCGACGATGTCTCCGCCGACCGTATACACCTTCGCGTCGACCGCTGCCGCTCTCGCGCACGAGACGAACATATCGGCGACTTCGCGCATGTGGATGTACGCCGTCGGCCCAGTGAATGGAATGTCGAAATTCTGCCCCTTGACGGCGGCCGCCATCGCACGCGTTGGGAAACTGGTCATGCCGGTGTCCCGTCCCGGTCCGTAAACGGTGAGCGGACGCAAGCCCACGCTGGGGATTTTATAAGAAAGCCAATACGCCTTGGCGCTGTTTTCATTGCAGAGTTTATACGCGCCGTAATGGCTGTTGGGTTTGGGCGTGGACAGATCACCGATTGCCTTTTCGCCGTACTCCGCGTCGGGCCCGAATACTGCCGCGCTGCTCGCGTAAACAATTTTCGGAGCCGGCTTGCCGTCTGCAACTAGCGCACGCGCGCCTTCGAAAATATTGAGCGTTCCGATGACATTAACTTTCGCGCCCATCACCGGATTCTCGCGGCATGTCGGAACCTGAAGCCCCGCCAGATGAATGATCGCATCCGGCGCGCACTCCTTAAGTGTAGCCACGAACGAATCCGTCTCATCGATGCGCCCCGTGCGAAACGCCACGCGTTCGATCTCGTTCGCGGAAAGAATCAGCTCCCAGCGTTTGGTGTTGCGCGCGACGTCGAAGACCGTGACGTGATCGCCGTCGTCCAGCAGCCGCTTGATGATCCACGTTCCAAAAAATCCACATCCGCCGGTGACGAAAAATCGCCTCATCGCTCGATTCCTTTTCGAATCAGAGAAAGCTATCAAATTTGCGGTAAGGCCGCAACGTATTGAAATGCGCACGATAATCGAGTTTTACGCATATTTGGGAGCGACCAGCCTCCCGCGGACCAGTGTCGTCCCCGCCTATTTCATATCCACTTTGAAAGAACGTTCCTTGCAGCACCACGCGTTTCAATAGCGCTTTCAGCTGCTGGCGCTCATTCGCAGTCCCTGAGACAAAGCTGCAATTCGTGGTCCGGGCGTCTCGCCCGGACTACTGCTCCATATGTTTATAATTTGTCTGGGCGAGACGCCCAGACCACGGAATCTTGAACCCCGATCCGGTTCACTTCTGTGCGTCCATCAAGTCGCGCACGTAATGAACCAGGCCCCACAATTTTCGGTCTCCCTCTATTCGTTGCGCCGGCAGCGGATTCTCCCGCGGATAAAAATACGGCTTGAAACTGCGCATCGGACTGCGTTCGTGAAAACCGGTCATCAGCGTGCGGGCGATATCCATCTCGCTGCTGCCGCTGAGAGTTTGCATGCCGCCCTCGCGAGCGAACTTAATCCCTGGAAAACTTTTTCCGGTGAATGAATCCTGCAGCGGCACCGATCCGCCGAGCCCCTCCGTTCCATGGCAATTCGAGCAGAGATTGAGATACATGTTTTTCGCCGCACCAGTCATCTCACCATCTTTCGGCACCATCGCCGGAATTTTTATTTCTTCTGAATTAGATTCTGAACCCGTCCTGAGACCGGCGATATGCAACACCAGCGCCCAGCGCTCGTCCGCGCTGAGCGCCCGGTAACTCCACATGGCCGTTCCAGGCAAGCCGCGCGTCAGCGTTCTAAAAAGATCCTCGTCGCGTGGCGCGATCCCACTGAAGGTTGAGCGGATCTTCACCGATTGCAGCGGCGTTGTGAGATTCGCCGGAAGCGATGGCAGATCGTACCGCTGCGTGAAGATTCCGTCGCCTTTGCCTTCGGCGCCGTGGCACGCCGCGCACGCTTGATCGAAAAGAGTTTTTCCTCGGGCCTTCAATGCAGCTGTGACCGGCGGTTTCGGCGGAAGATCAATGCCGCTCCAGGAGACAGTGCCGTCCGGCGTGTCGCCTTTAATCGGCAGCTCGCCGGCATTTGCACGCTCGTGCGCAGTGAACGAAATTCCGCTCGGCGAACTCGTGCGGAAGAATAAGAACTTCACGAGCAGCGCGCCCGCCGCGAATGCGAGGATTCCGATAAGGATCGAGCGTCGGGAGTTTCGCCTGGGTAGATCGGAATGTTCCATCAGCGCGCCATCGTGATAACGGTGGTGGTTTCAGTGCCCTGCCCAAGATCGCGCACAACAAGTTTCCACGCGCCTTCAGGTTCGCTGAATGCGATGGGAATCTGAATCGATAAGGAGCCATCGCCGCAATAGCGCGTCAACGCGTGGTAGGGGCGCCCGGTGCCGTCGGGTGCGATCAATCGCAACGAGAATAGAGCGCTCGAAGTCTCGGCCGATTTCACTTCGATGGAGATCGTGTCACCCAAGCGACAGCGTTGCGCGGCACTCACTTTCGGCGGGTGAGACGGCCGTGTGTTCACTACAAACACGCGTGGCGTTATTGAGTTCAGTTGTCCATCAATATTTTTTGTCGGCGCCGCTCCGCCTGTGCCGTTGAGCGCAATCACGGTTGCCGGCGCGCGCAAAACAAGCGTAAAGGGATCGTTCTTTTCGAAGCCCCAATTGCCATCGGCTTCGTCGCCCAGTTCATGCAGCCGGTTTTGCAGATTGCGCCGCAACGCCAGCACGCGCGCCGTGGCGCCGCCGCCGCGCCTCTGCAGCCAGACCGCTTGCGTGCCGAGCGGTACTTTGGATTTGCTCCAATCAATCAGGCATTCGTTCAAGCGCTCTGAAAACACCGCGTGCGCCAACACGTCGCGCGCGGTTTTCGCGCGCGGGTCGTCGGGATGCAATCGCCAGCGCAAGTAATCGGTGAGATCGAGATTTAGAAAAACTCCCGCCTTGCTTGAGGCCAGAACGGGACTGCGGCGGTATTCCAAACCGAAAGTTACTGAATTCAAACCGATGCGCTTCGGCCGGTCTGAATAAACCGGCGGAAGGTGCGACAGAAATTCTTTCGTGTATGTGTCCGCGTCTGTTTGGGTCGCGTGTTGAATATTAAATGCCACGATCGTTTCCAGTGGATTCATGGCCTGCGGCGCCAGTGGTTCCGCCGACGTATCGAGTTTTAAAAGCCCATCCAACGCTGGTTTATCGCGCTTGCGGCCGTGTTCGTCGAAGCGACCGCAGACGGCGTCCGCGACTATTTTTCCGCCGCCTTGCACAAACGTTTTCAATACTTCCGCCTCGCGGTCGCTAAGCGCAATACTTTGCGGCAGCACCAGTGTTTTGATGCGCAGTTCTGGATTCAGAATATCCTTGTTCTCGATCTGCGCGCTGGAGATAAACCGCCAGCCGAGCCCGAGGTCATCCAGCAACTTCCCCCAACTTTCGCGCAAGCGAAGCTGCGGCGATTGGCGCCGTTCAGCGCTTGTGTCCGCGCCCCACGCCTGAAGCCATGTGTCTCCATGCAGTCGGTTCGCTTCGAGCAGCCAGTGCATGCGCACGCTGGCCGGTGAATAGAGCACTGCAATCCCATCGTGAATCCGCTCCGAATGCGCCAGCAACGCACCCGCTTCGCCATTCAACGCGTTCAGCGCGGGACGCAGCGCGTCAGCGATCGCGGTGGGTTTTCCCTCTCCATCCAGGAGCGCGCGTGCGCCGCCGCCATCGCTTCCGGGCGCATCGTCCCAGAGCACCGCGCCGCGCGGACCCCCTTCGAGGGCCAGGCTCCAGAGAGTTCGCGTCGTCTCATTGGCATCCGCTGTCTGCGCATCGAAGAGCGGAATGATGGCCAGTGCGGGTTTGCCGGGCGCCAAGTCGCGCCAGAGAGCGCGCGCACCGCCGATGTCATAACATTCAACCACATCCAGGCTTTGCGACAGCCGCGACCAGTCCCAGCCGCCGAACGCAAAAGCGCCCATCGCGCCGGTGATCCCGACTTTGGCCGAGGCGTCGTAGCGGCGGATGTAATCACCGCCGTCTTTAAGAATTTTGCTGAACGTGTAGTCTTGAAAATCGCGGAAATCGATCCACGGCCCGGCGTTCATTTCGCCGTCATTGAAGCGCGTCCGCACCTCATCGGTGGTCATCGGAATGACGTCGCCCCAGGCTTTGAAATGCGTGCCCCAAGCGGTGTTTAATGCTTTGATCGTGCCGTACACGTCGCGTTCGAGCCAGCGTTGAAACTCCGTAATGTTGGCCGGTGTGAAATCGAAATCGGCCGCAGCGGCAAGGCGCGTGACAGACGGCTCGGAGGCCAGTGAATAAAAGAGCGGGGGATCTTTCGCGTAAACGTCGGCGTGCCGTTTCAGTTCTTTCGCAAAATTTTCAGCAAATAGCGGCGCATTGAAGGAGGGCACGCGCGACAGAGAGGACGCGCTGTTGTTCTCTTTCGCCATCTGTTCGAGCGCCGTTGCCCAAGCGCCGGGCTCGGTGTGATAACGCGAGAGCCATTGCCGCGCGATGTTCTCAACGTAAAACGCCGCGTGTCCTTTGCGCCAGGCTTCGCGCCGCGCCGGATGGATGCGGTACTGCATGCCGCCGCTGATTCCGAGCGAACGCAACGACGCCCAACCGGTATCGCTCGAATCTGCCGGCGGGCTGGCGACGAGCGAGATCCAGCTCTCCCATGTTTTCTGTTGAGGAATGGCAAACGACGCGCGCAATTGAATCTGCTTGCCGTCGGTGCCGCTGAGCGAGAGTTCAAGCGTGTGAGTCTGAGAGAGCGGAACGGGCACCGCGAGAATGATCTGGCGCGGTTTGTCATCGGTGTAAGGCAGATCGACGACACGGATCGTTCCGCGCAACACATCGCGGCCCCACTCATCGCGTAAAACATACTGCGCGTTGGCGCTGCGTAAAAAGAGTTCGGGTCCGTAAAGGCTGAAGACTGCTTTCTCGCCCGGTTTCAGTTGCGGCGTCTCAACGGTGAGCGCCAGCGAGGAGGTCTCATCACTCTTTTCAGCGACGATGAATTTTGTTTCTCTGGCACCCGTTGCGGGAGGCAGCACCGGTTTCTCGGCCGCCAGTGGCACCAGTTCACCCGCCGGTTCCAGTGAAAGGGGTGGCTTGATCGGCGCGGGGGCCGGTGGCGACACCACCACGGGAATCGGTGCAGGGGGGGCCGGATCCGCCGGCGCTGCTGAAGGCAGGGGCTCCGGCGTTACGGGTTTGGATTCCAATTGAGTTTTAGTATCGGGGCTTTTTTCGAGGACGGGTTTGCGCTTACCGCGCTTTGGCGCGTCGAGCTTAACGGACTTTTCAGCGGAGGGCGGAGGCGCGACGGTCGGCGGCTTGTCGTCCGGAAGCGGTACGGTTTCCGCGCCTGCCTCTTCCGCGTACACGGGAAAGGCGCTCACGCACAGGAGTGTGAGGAGCCAGCCGCCTTGACGCAGGCCATGACGACACACTTTCGATAGCCTCGTGTGTGTCATTTTCCAGCCGCCTCAGGCGTCGGCGCGTGCAGAAGATCGAAACTCTCGGTGCTGCCTTTCAGGTCTTCGTGCGATACCGTACCGCGCTGCCACGTGCCGTCCGGCTGGCGGCGCTCGATGACGTGGAACCATTGGGACGAATCAGGATCGTCGGCCTTGAATTCAATCCAACGAACTTCCTCGCTGCCGCCATCGAACTTCCGGGCCAGCGCGGCTTGTCCGGAAAACTTCTGTCTGGATTTCTGATCCTCTCCTTTTAGCACGGCCAGAAAGAAGACCAGGAAGAACACGCCAAAAAAACCAAAACCGACGTAAATCCAGGCAGGCCATTGCCGCGACTTTTTCTCCGCCGGGTGGGTCGGGGGCAGTACGACCGTATGATCGCTCTGAACGAGGGTGCCCGCGGAGCTCAGGTCTGCCCGGCGTGCGGGAGCGTTAGAAAATGTTGCCGTGAGGCTCGCGGCGTCCGTGTGCTTGGCCGAACCGCTTGTCAGCGTGGCGCCGGAATCGAGTATGGAATCAAAGTCGTCCTCGAGAAAGGGATCGCTTCCGCCGGATTGCGCTGTCGCGCCGCGCGGCTGCGTTTGCGCGGTTTCATGCAAGAGCTCCTCCGCGAGCGTTTTCAATTCAGGCGTTTGTTGAATGCGGAGCAGGTCGGCGGCGAGCGCGGCGCAACTGGCATAACGCTGCTGCGGCTTCTTCGCCAGGCATTTGTGAATGATGGAAGCGAGCATTGGATCGATGTGGGGCAGCACGGCGTCGATCGGCGGCGGCGGCATATCGACATGCTGGCGGATGATCGATAAGGCTGAGCGACCAGAAAAGGGCAGCGTGCCGCTAAGCGCTTCGTACATCACCACGCCGATACTGTAGACATCCGTCGGCGGGCCGGCGACCAAGCCTTCGGCGCATTCCGGAGACATGTAGTCAGGCGTACCGACGATCGCGCCAACGCTCGTCAGGCCGGAGAAATTTTCGTCCCTGGCAAGCCCGAAGTCCATGAGCACCGCGCGCTTTCCGGTGAACATGATGTTGCCGCTTTTGATGTCCCGATGCGTGATGCCCTGCATGTGTACGTAGTGCAGCGCCGAAAGAATCTGGCCGAGGTAAGGCACGAATTCCGGCGCCGGAATCTGGCGGCGCCGGCGGGCTGCGGCGGAGAGCGTTTCACCCTCGACCAGCTCCATGGCGAAGAAGTAGCAATCGTTCTCCAGGCCGACGTTGTAAACGTGCACCAAGTTGGGGTGCTTCAATCGCGCGAGGCTGCGCGCTTCACGCAAAAACCGTTCGGCCTGCTTGGGATCATCGAGTACGCTTGTCACCAGAACTTTCAGAGCTACCGAACGTTCCAGCATGGTGTCGAAGGCTTTGAAAACCGAACCCATTCCGCCCTGACCGATTTTCTCCATGATGCGGTACTGACCCAGCGTGCGCCCCGCCAGCGACGGCAGCGCCGTCTGCAGAGACTGATTCGGGCGCGGACTGGGCCGCAGAACGGAACGTTCTGAAGCGCAAGGGCTGGCGGGGTCGGTGGATTGCGGTGGACTGGCGCTGGTACCGCCAGAGTTATCTGGCACGGAAGAGGCGCTGGGATGAGTTGGACCGTTGACCGAAGAGGACATCGGCAATCCTTAAATTGCTTCGGAGACGTTCAAAAAAAAACCGTGCTGGAATGATATTCCAAGACGCAGCGACGTAAAGCAGCTTTGCTTCCGGATGTCAGTTGAACGGCAACGGCGCTCAGAATGGAGGTTACAACTGACAACGAACCACCCACAACTGACAATTAAGTAATTTCACTTTTGCAATTTTTCTGCGAGCGGCTATAGTCCTCACCTTCGCTTCACGACGTCCGCCTTGAAGCGTTGGCAACACCGAGCTTTGCCGGGATGCATCACCCGCCGGCATCGCTTAGAGAGACACCCGAGTCGCGCAGGATTGATCGCGCTGCTCAGGTCCGGGCCTCTCGCTAGCGGACAACGATGGGTCGTCCAAGCTTTAGCTGTGCCGCACGAACTTGAATTTCAGGAGACTTGCAGGCTTAAGCTGCCTGCGGTTGGGATAATTGATGCCTGGGTCGAACGCACACCGAAATTTTGCCGCCATCATCATGGCTGCCGGCCAGGGTAAACGGATGAACTCCGATTTGCCCAAGGTCCTGCATCAGCTCAATGGCAAGCCGCTGCTGGATTGGGTCATTCAGAATGCCCGAGCCGCCGGCGCCACGAAGATCGTCGTCATTGTCGGCCACGGCCGTGAGCAAGTCATTCGCATGTTGCCCGCCGGTGTTGAGTACGCCGTGCAGGAAACGCAGCTCGGAACCGGTCATGCGGCCCGCTGCGCCGAAGGCAATCTGCGCGACTGGCCCGGCCCGATTGTGGTGCTATCCGGGGACGTCCCGCTTTTGCGCGCCTCGACTATCCGCCAGATAACCAGCAAACTCTCCGAGAGCGATTCGGCCGCTGTCATTCTGACGGGCAAAATCAGCGGCGATCACGGTTACGGCCGCATCCTGCGCGATGAAACGGGTGGCGTAAAGGGTATCGTTGAAAACAAAGACGCTACTCCTGAACAGAAAAAGGTCGAAGAGATCAATTCCGGAACGTATGCTTTTGCGCCCGGCAAGCTCTTCCCCGCGCTGGCCGAATTGCGCAACACCAACGCGCAAAATGAATTTTACCTGACTGACACGGTCGCGGGGTTTGTCAAAAAAGGCCTGACCGTCTCGGCCGTTCGCGCGGCGTCGATGAATGAAGTGATCGGCATCAACACACCGCAGGAGCTCGCCGCCGCTGAGCACGCGTTCAAAGAACGCATGCGCATGGGCATGGGTGGGGACACCTCCGACGAAGACGATCAACAGGTTGTCTCGGAACTGTCGCGCAACCTGCGCATTTTCACCGGCAACGCCAATCCCAAGCTCGCTGAAGACATTTGCGCGTACTTGGGCATTCCGCTGGGTGAAGCCGAAGTCAGCCACTTTCCTGATGGCGAAACGAAGGTCAAGATTCTTGAGGACATTCGCGGTCGCGACGTGTTTATCGTGCAGCCGACCAGTCCGCCGGTTAACGATCATCTGATGGAACTGCTTGTGCTGATCGACGCCGCCAAGCGCGCGTCGGCGCAGCGTATCACGGCCGTTATCCCGTACTTTGGCTACGCTCGCCAGGACCGCAAGCATGAAGGCCGCGTGCCGATTACCGCGAAGCTGGTCGCCAACTTAATCACGACCGCCGGCGCCGACCGCGTGATGTGTATCGATCTGCACGCCGAACAGATTCAAGGCTTCTTCGATTTGCCCGTGGATCATCTCACGGCCGCGCCGGTTCTGCTCAATCACATGCGCGAACTGGGTCTGGAATTCCCGACCCTGTTAAGCCCTGACCTGGGCCGCACGAAGATGTCGGAAAAATTCGCCAAACGCTTGAACGCCACGCTGGCCGTGATTGAAAAACGCCGCGTCGGTGATTCTGAAGTCGTCAAAGGCCATGTGGTCGGTGAAATCAAAGGCCGTGACGCGCTGATCGTGGACGACATGATTGCCACCGGCGGCTCAATCAACCAAGCCGTGAATACCGCGCTGGAATACGGCGCGCGCAGCGTCAGCGTGGCGGCGACTCATCCGGTGTTCTCCGGCCGCGCGTTTGAGCGGCTCAGTGGATTGCCGGTGCGCGAGCTGGCGGTGTGCGACACCATCGAATTGAAGAAGCGTCCGGAAAATGTGAATCTGAAAGTGCTCTCGGTTGCCCCACTGCTGGGACAAGCCATCAAGCGCACGCACAAGAACGAGAGCGTGAGCATCCTGTTTGTGTAGCAACTCAGTGCTGAGTGCTGAGTGCTGAGTGCTGAGTGCTGAGTGCTGAGTGCTGAGTGCTGAGTGCTGAGTGCTGAATACAAAGTAAAGCGCGGCGTGCCGAGGTTCCGGCCTGTAACCGGAAGAGCGGCCCGCGGAAGTAACGCAAGCTGATGGCTTGCGACAACGGAGAATGAATAAGTCATGGCACGAGAACTGAATGCAGGCGTTCGCGAAAAAGCAGGCCGCCACGCCGCCAACCGGCTGCGCCACCTTTCCCAGATTCCCGCAGTCCTGTACCGCGAAGGCAAGATCGGCACGAACATCGCCATCGCCAAGAACGAATGGCAGAAGCTGCTTGCCTCCGGTGAACGCGTCGTGACGCTGAAGCTTCCCGGCGGCGACAAGCAGGCGCTGATCAAGGACGTGCAGTACGATCCGCTCGGCGAAATCACCATTCACGTCGATTTCAACGAACTGCGCGAAGGCCAGAAAGTTCGCATCGCGCTTTCGATCTATACCAAGGGCGTGCCCAAGGGCCACGGCAAAGGCGGAATCCTCAACCAGCCGCTGCACACGCTGCACGTCGAATGTCTCCCGACACAGATTCCCGACAAGATTGTGATCGACGTCGAATCGATGGATCTCGATGACGTGATCCACGTCAAGGATGTGAAACTTCCTGAAGGCGTGCACGCCGTTGACGCTCCCGATCTGGTCGTCTGCGCCGTTCACGAACCGCGCAAGGAAGCCGAAGAACCCGCCGAAGGCGCTGCGACCGAACTGGTTGTTCTCACGGCGAAGAAGGAAGACGCTCCTGTGGAAGGCGGACCGGCTCCGAAGACAGGCGAAAAGAAAGACGACAAGAAGAAGTAACGTTTTTGTCCGTTGTCGGTTGCTTACTGGATGCGCGCGCCGGGTGAGATTGCCGGCGCCGGTGGAAATGGACCGGGGTCGTTTGTTGCAACGGACAACTGACGACGTATGAAATTAATCGTGGGGCTGGGCAATCCGGGGAGTGAGTACTCGAAGACGCGGCATAATGTTGGATTTCGCGTGCTAGACCGGCTGGCTGAACGAGTGGGAGTCAAGATCGACCGCTCGAAGTTTAAAGGCGAGTACGAGACGGGCGAGTTGCCGGACGGAAAAGAAGGTTTCGGCAACGATGACGGAAAAATGCTTCTGGTAAAGCCGCAGACGTACATGAATCTGTCCGGCGAAACGGTGCAGGGATTCAGCGGTTTTTTCAAGATAGGACTGACGCGGCTGCTGGTGGTCTCGGATGATGTGACGCTTCCGGTGGGCGCGTTAAGACTGCGCCGCGGCGGTTCGGATGGCGGGCACAACGGGCTGAAAGACATCACGCTGCGGATGGGTGATCAGAATTACGCGCGCCTGCGAGTGGGCGTTGGCGGGCGCGAAGAAGGAGCGGAGCGGCCGGCGGGAGATCTGGCGGGACACGTTCTGAGCCGCTTCTCGGCGGACGAGGAAAAAGTGCTGGTGAAGAGTGTTGAGCTCGCGGCGGAAGCGTGCTTGTTCTGGGCTGAAAAAGGCACTGAAGCGGCGATGAATAAATACAACACGCGCAACGAAAAGGCATAGGCGGGATCAGGTTTTAGGACAGTGTGGCGCGGCAACACAAAGGCTCGCGCCGCCAAAGACAGAGTGGATCTGGTCTTGAGATAGAAGCTCGGGACTCGGGCGCTCAAGGCTGGAAAAAGGAGAAAAATATGGCAGACGTTCCTGTATCGAGTGCCCCTGCGGCAGCTTCGGCTGCGCCGGCGGTGGCGGCCGCGCCCGTGATGGCAACTCCCAAGTTGCCGGAAGGCACGCGCCTCTATGAGTGCATGTGGCTGGTGGACGCCAATTCAGGCCGCGAAGACTACAACAAGATTGTGGCGGCTCTGAAGGAAATCATTGAAAAGGGCGGCGGATCTTGGATCAATGGCGACAAGTGGGAAGAGCGTCGGCTGGCTTACCCCATCAAGAAAAAGAAGCGCGGTCTTTACGTGATCAGCCACTTCAGCGCCGTGACCGAAGCGGTGACGAAGATTGATCGCCAGGCGCGCCTCTCGGATATCGTGATGCGCCACATGATCACAGTTGACGAAGACGGCTTGGCAACGACTCCGCCGGTTCGCACGATTGATGACGACGACTTTGGCGGCGGCTTCGGCGGCGGTGGCGGTGGCGGCGGCGAACGACGCTTCTTCGGTGGTGGCGGCGGACGCGATCGCAACTAGAACGGCGTGATTTAGAATCGCGGGCTAATATAAGGAGAGCAGACGATGGCAAACCTGAATAAAGTGCTCCTGATGGGTAATTTGACCCGCGACGTTGAAATGCGTTACACGCCCTCGGGTATGGCTTTGGCGCGGATTGGCCTGGCTGTCAACCGAAAATGGCGTGATACGAAGACCAACGAAATGCGCGAAGAAGTCACGTTCGTTGACATTGAAGTGTGGGACAAGATGGCGGAAACCGTCAATCAGTACCTCAGCAAAGGCAAGGCGGTCTACATTGAAGGCCGGCTGAAGCTCGATACCTGGGACGACAAGGCGACCGGCGCAAAGCGCTCAAAAATGAAGGTGGTCGCTGAAAATATCCAGTTCCTCGGAGCTCCAGGTGGCGGACCGGGCGGTGGTGGACAAAGCAGTCCAGGTGGCGCACCGCGAGCTCAGGGAAATCGACCCGCGCCGTCGCGGCAGGCTCCGCCGGCACCCGATCACGAGATGGGTGGCAACGACGGCCCGCCTCCGGAAGATCTGGACATTCAGGAAGAAAGCGTACCGTTTTAATCCCGGGTCATCAGACTCGGTGAGTGTGAGCAATTAAGCTCATACTGCGACAAGATTTACGATAAGAATAGAAAGGGCAAATCGTGGCCGATCGAGAGTACAATAAGGAAGACCGCGAAGGGGGCATGGGGTATCGCGGACGAAGGGGCGTCTGCCGCTTCATGAAAGAAGGCAAGTGCCTGGTGGACTATAAGGATACGCGCACGCTGTCCAAATTGGTCACACCGCAGGGCAAGCTGTTCTCCCGCAAGCGCTCCGGTGCCTGCGCATTCTGTCAGCGCCGCATTCAGATCGCGGTCAAACGGGCTCGCATTCTCGGCTTGTTGCCGTTCGTTGGCCGTTAGTCGGGCGTAAAAAACGGGTAATTCAAGGGCAGAAAAGGGCACCAGAGTCATAAGGTGCACTTTTTTTCGGATTTGTCTCGTTTTTCGCAATAATCGCTAAGTAATGAAGCAGGAGTAGTTTGCGGCGTCCAATCTGCACTCGAATGAACGTGTGCAGAAGGTAGAATTGGGGCGCAAACGAAACCGTTTGAAGTCTAAGTGCTGAACGGCTAGTATAATGCCGATATTGTCATTCAGTGGGGGAGTTTCGATCTGAGCCGGACGGGGATCTTTACCGATCTCTGGCCCATGTCCGTTGGTGTCTCTGCCTGAGATTCCAGCGGCCAGATTGTCCGCTCGTTTCCGCCCCTTCCACTGATGTAGAAAGAAACGGAGACGCACATGAAGGTCATTTTACGTGATGACATCGATAAATTGGGCAAATTGGGCGAAGTCGTCGATGTTCGCGACGGCTATGCGCGCAACTACCTCTTGCCGCGGCAGATGGCTTATCTCTGCACGGCCGATGCGGAAAAGCAGATTGAATCTGAACGCAAGCGCCGTTCGGTTCGTGAGCTGAAGAAGGTTGAAGAGATGAAGAGCGTCGCTCTGCTGCTCAACGGCCGCTCGGTGACCATTACGGCCAAGGCGCAGGAAGAAAAGCTGTACGGATCAGTGGGCGCCGACGAAATTGCAGCGGCCATCACTGCCGAACACAAAGTGCTGGTGCATCCCTCAGCCGTCATCATCGAAGCACCGTTCAAAACGCTGGGTACGCCCGACGTGTTGATCCGCTTCGCTCCTGGCGCTGAAGCGACCATCAAAGTCTGGATCGTTGCCGAAAGCTAAAGCGCTCGCGGCAGAAGGCGGGGCGCTTTAGGGCTCTGCCTTGACGAACAAGTCCAGAAGGCCGGTGTTTCAGAAGTCCTGTTTCGGTAGTAGGGTGGGGGAGTCCGACTCGATGGACGTTGGCGACAAGCCAGGACGCGAGAAACGCCGCAAAGACGAATCCCTCAAGACGGGACTCAATGTGGACAAGCTCCTGGAACAGGTACCGCCGTACGATGAGGCCGCCGAAGGCAGCGTTCTCGGCGCGATGCTGATGGACTCTCGCGCCGCCGATGTCGCCATCGAGCTGCTGCGTCCTCAGGATTTTTACCTGCCGCGCCACCGCATCATTTTCGGAACCCTCGTCGCGCTATTCCAGAAAACCGAGCACGTTGACGAAGTCTACCTCACCAGTGAACTACGCAAACTGGGGCAGCTTGATGCCGCTGGCGGCGAATCCATCATCGGCCGGCTGATTCTCAATACGCCCAGCGCGGCCAACGTTGAAAGCTACTGCAAGGTCGTGCGCGACCGCGCGGTCGAGCGGGATTTGATCGAAGGCGCGGGCAAGATTCTCAACCTTGTCCGTGAACCGTCCGGCGCGGATAGCGAAGCGCTCGTTGGCGAAGCTGAAAAAATCGTATTCGATATATCCGAGAAGCGCACCGGCGACGATTTCGCGCCGATGATCAAGCTCATGGAAAGCGCGCTGAGCGACGCCGAAAAAGTTCATGCCGCGCGGCTGGCCGGCGAAGAATTGCCGTGCCCGGCGATCCCCACTCACTACACCGATCTGGATAGCCTGCTCGCCGGTGGTTTCTGGCCGGGCGAATTGATCATTGTGGCCGGCCGCCCCAGCATGGGCAAAACAACCTTTGCCTTGAACATCGTCCGCCAGATCTCCGTCGGCAACGAAAAACGCATCAAGCCCACCGCCGTCTTCAGCCTTGAAATGCCGCGCGAACAGATCGCCAAGAATATTCTTTGCGCCGAAGCGAAGCTCGACGGCCGCAAAATGCGCCGCTACGACTTCGACGACGAAGAGTTCGAGCGGGCACAGTTTTATGGAAAGGCGCTCCAGCAGGCGCCCATTTTCGTCGATGATACGTCGGGCATCAGCGTCAGCCAGTTGCGCTCGCGCTGCCGCCGCTTGAAGCAGCGTGAAGGCGTGCAACTGGTCGTGGTGGATTACCTGCAGCTCATGCGCGGATCGATCGCCGGGAAAGCCTCCAACCGCGAACAGGAAGTGGCTGAAATTTCACGCGGATTGAAATCCATTGCCCGTGAACTGCGCATCCCGGTCATCGTGCTGTCGCAGCTCAATCGAAGCGCCGAGAAGCGCGAAAACGACGACAAGAAGCCGCAGCTTTCCGATCTGCGCGAATCCGGATCGATCGAACAGGACGCCGACGTGGTGATCATGCTCTACCGACCGGAATACTGGAACATCGAAGAGAACAGCAAGACTCAGAACCGCGGCGAAGCCCTGGTCATGAAAAACAGAAACGGTCCCGTGGGTTCAGTCAACTTGACTTTCTTCAAGGATATTCTGAGATTTGAAAGTTACATGCCCGAACACAGTGCGGCGGGGGAATAAGCTGGCTTGCGCCTAATTCTCTCCATCTTCTCAGGTTCCGCCCCGCGTGGCGCAACCGCCTTAGTGCAAAGGCCGCAAAACACACTGCGCACCCTTCGAGCGCTCACATTATCGGTCATTGTCGCTGCGGCGCTGACTGGCTGCGTTACACCCCTTTCAGGCGTACTCGCTGGCGAAGCGGCCGCGCCGGCCCCGGTGGATCCTGGTGATTGGGCGGAAGGCCAGACGGTTCAGGAAATCGAAATCCGCGGATTGACCCGCGTTGACGAAGGCCAGGTGCTGCGCACGATCCGCACGCGCAAAGGTCGCCCGTTCGAACGCAAAGTGTGGGACGAAGACTGGCACCGACTGGATGATTTCGGCGCGTTTTTGAACGTGCGAACCACCGAGCCCATCGTCTGGCCGGGCGGCATCAAGCTGGCCATCGATCTTGTCGAAAAAGCGTCGATCAGCAAAGTCAATTTCCGGGGCAACAAATCCGTCAGCGCGCCGAAGTTGCTCGCGATCATAAAATCCTACGAAGGCGGCCGCTACGACAAGGGCCAGGTCCATCTCGATAAGGTCTCCATCGAAAAGTATTACCAGGACAAAGCCTACCGCAGCGTCAAAGTCGAGTACGCCGTCGAAACCGTTTCAAGCCACCGCCAGCCCATCGGCGGCAAAGAAGTCGAAGTCGATGACGAAGTGCGCGTCATCTTCAATGTCGATGAAGGCAGCCCCGTCGGTGTTCGCATCATTCATTTCAAAGGCAACAAGGCCTTCACCGAGAGCGCGCTGCGTGTCGTCATGGGCACCAAGCACCGCCGCCTGTTCCGCGCCGGCGACTTGAAAGACGAAGACATCGAGACCGACAAGAAGCGCATCGAAGCCCACTACTTGCGCCACGGCTACATGGACGTCGCGATCGAAAAAGTGGACATCAACATCTCGAATGAGACCTACTGGAACTGGTTCCGCAAGCGCAAACGCCTAGCGGAGATCGTCATCACGGTCAACGAAGGTCCGCAATATTTCACAGGCAAGGTGGAGTTGAGCGGCAATCAGACCATCGAGCGCGATGAACTCGAAGCGGTCATGAAGATCAAGCCCGGCTCGGTGTATTCCGACGTGCTGCTGCAGGACGACCACGACGCGATCACCAGTCTTTACGGCGAGCGCGGCCGCGTCTTCACCAAAGTGGAGTACGATCGCAAACTCGTGACCGACCCCGAACGCACCAAGAAGACGCCCAATCTTTACGACGTCAATCTGGTGGTGAAAGAAAGCGCCGAAGTCACCCTGCGCGAGGTGATCACGCGCGGCAATACCAAAACGCGCGACAAGGTCATCATCCGCCAGATGGAACTTTTCCCCGGCGACCGCATCGACACGACCAAGATGAAGATCGCGATCCAGCGTTTGAAGAATTTGAATTACTTCAATGACGATGTGCGCATCACGCCGGAATCCACCGACAATCCCGAAGAGGCCAATCTCGTCATCGACGTTTCCGAAAAAAGCACCGGTGAATTCAATTTTGGCGTCGGCGTTTCCTCGGTGGATTCTATCGTCGGCAATATCAAGCTGACGCAGCGCAACTTTGATTTCCGCGATCTGCCCAAAAGCTGGCGCGACGTCATCGGCGGCAATGCTTTCGTGGGCGCCGGCCAGACCTTCACCGTTGAAGCCACCGGTGGACAGAAGCGGCAGCGCTACAACATCTCGTTCTTCGAACCGTGGGCCTTCGACCGCCCGATCCGCCTCGGCGGCTCGCTCTTTCGCGTGGTCGACAACTATTCCAATTTCGAACAGACCAGCACGGGCTTAAGCACCTCGGTGGGCAAGCGGCTGTGGGGACCGCGCTGGGACGGCGAAATCGACTACCGCATCAGCATGACCGAAATTGCAGACACGCGCAATTCGCGCAATCTTCCGCCGATCCTGCGCAATCAGCAGGGCGACCGCATCCTCAGTTCCGCGACTCCGCGCATTACCTACGATAGCCGCGATTCGAATCTGCTTCCCAGCCGCGGATTCCTGATCGACGGGTCGCTTGAAATCGGTGGCGGACCGTTCCTCGGCGATTACAATTGGGTCAAACCGCAACTCGATATTTCACGCTACATCACCATGTACAAGCTGAAGTCCGGCGCCAAGCACATCCTGGAACTGCGCGCGCGCGGCGCGGCCATCGAGTCCTACGGCGACACCGACGACGTTCCGCCATTCCAGCGCTTCTACGCCGGCGGCATCGATTCGATCCGCGGATTCCAATTCCGCACCATTACGCCGCTGGAGAACAATTTCGCCATCGGCGGCAAGAGACTGCTGGTGGGCACGGCGGAATATTCCATGCCCCTCTATGAAGAAATCGTGCGCGGCTCCGTCTTTGTTGATGGCGGCAGCGTGTGGGACGCCGGCAACACCGATCCCCGAACACGCGTAACCAACGACTCAGGCTTCCGGGTATCGACGGGATTTGGACTGGCGATTCGCACCCCGCTTTCACCCATGCCGATTCGCGTGTATGTGACACGGCCGTTGGTGAAGAACGATCAGGATCGCACCAAGACGCTGGATTTTACATTTGGTACGCGTTTCTAGTCCATTGTTAACGTGCCGCGAGATCAAAACTTAGCAGTAGACAGCGCGAACAAGGCCTATATCTTATCCGACTTCGTTGTTAACGAAATCAATCGTCTGGCGCTGGTCGTTGCGGCGGGGGCGCGTGAGAACAATGGAATGCAGTCATGCGCTTGCGCATGCATGAGGAGGCGTGATGTGGGTCCGTTCAAGTAACATCGGCTGTCGTGCAGCGCGAACAGTGCTGCTGCTGGCCGCATGTGTTTGTGTGGTGAGCACATTCGCCGCTGACGAGCAGAGACTCGCGGTGGTCAACGTGTCGCTTGTGTTTGAAAAATACGATAAAGTCAGCGACATTCAGCGCCGCATCGACGGACGCTACAAAGACAAAAAAGATGAACTCACCAAGCGCGCCGCGGACTTGGGCAAGCGCAACAAAGAGCTCGAACAGTTTTTCAATCAAGAGAATCAGAATGAGCAGGTCTTCGACATGCTTCAACGCCTGCGCAAGGATCAATACCGCTTCGAAAAAGACCTGACCATATTGAACAAAGACATTCAGAAGGATTACACGAAAGACATGCGCGAAGTTCTGACCGATATTCGCGTGACGGTGCGGCAGATCGCTGAAAAGGGCGGCTTCAACATGGTGCTGCGTTCCCCGGATACCGACGATCCGGAAACCGTAGCCGATAACGAACCGGTCAATCCGGCACAGCGAGATAGCAAGACTTACCTGGAACTGACTTCGCCGCAGACTGTCGCGCAACTCGTCGAGCGCTTCAATCGCAATCCGGTGCTGTTCGGCGCCAAGACGGTGGACATTACAAAAGATGTGTTGACCAAGTTGAATGATGATTACCTGAAGCGGTCGATTACCGGCCCGGGGACGAAAGCGCCGTAAGGCGATTGTGGCTCCGCAGCCATCCGACATCAGGCATGGCCGTGCGGGATAAAAGGAGTGAGAGATGAATTGCAGTGGGTTTAGTAAAGCAGCGGCCATCGCATGCCTTGTGCTTCTGGCGCAAAGCGGCGTTCGGGCGGAAGATGGGAAGCGGATTGGCGTCGTGAACGTATCGCGCGTGTTCAATTCGTTTTCGAAAGTCAAAGACGTGCAGGAAAAGATGGAAAAACTTTTTGATGCAGACCGCAAGAGCATTGAAAAAGACGGCACGGATTTGAAAAAATGGGAAGACCGCCTCAAGGTCGATCCGCGCGATCCGAAAACGAACTTGGAATTCTTCGCTGAAATCCAGAAGTTCGACCTCGCCAAACTGCAGCTCGATTTGCGCTTCCGCAAGCTGGCTGAAGATGTTGAAAAGAAGCGCAAGGATGAGATGAAGGGCGTTCTGAATGACATCAAAGCCGCCATCCGCTCGACGGGCACGGCCGAGAAGTTCGACCTCGTCCTGCGCGCTCCGGAATTCGATGACGAATTCGATCCCAACAAGGCCGGCGCCGCCGCCGCGCAGAATGAGCCGCAAAGCGCCGCCGAACTGGTCCGCAAGTTCCGCGAGAATCCGGTGCTGTTTTTCTCTCAGGGCGTGGATGTAACTCAGAAGGTGATCGACAAGTTGAACGCTGATTACACTGCGGGCAGCCCCAAGAAAACGCCTTAACGTTCGCCATTTTGTTCTTGTTGAAATGTCCAGCCGCGGCGGTGAAAATCGCCGCGGTTTTTTCTATGCTGGGGAGACTCCGCCATGCCTGTGACTCTGGGTGAATTAGCAGCCAACACGGGCGCAACACTGATTCGCGGCGATGCCCTTGCCACGATCGATGCCGCTGGAAATCTATCCGAAGCGACACCGCGCCAGATTGCGCCTTTCACTGACGACAAATTCTTGAGTGTGCTGTCCAAAACGCGCGCTGGCGCCGTCATCGCCAAAAGCGATTCCTGCCTTGCCACCTTGCCTGCCGATACAGCGCTGCTTTGTGCCGCTGATCCGGAAATGGCGTTCATTGACATTCTCACGCTGCTGCATCCCGAAGAGCCAGAACCCGCCGGAGTGGACGCTCGCGCCGTGATCGAGGCCGACGTGGAACTCGCGGCGGGCGTGTCGGTCGGCCCGTTCGCGGTGATTCGAAAAGGCGCGCGAATCGGAGCGCGAACACAGATTTCCGCTCATGCGGTGATCGGCCAGAATTGCACTCTGGGTGAAGACTGCCGCATCCTCCCGAACGTGGTGTTGTATCCAGGAATCAAGATCGGCAACCGCACCATTATTCATTCCGGCAGCGTCATCGGTGCGGACGGCTTCGGCTACAAATTCCGCGGCGGCCGGCATGTCAAAGTTCCGCAGGTCAGCATCGTGGAGATCGGCGATGATGTGGAGATCGGCGCCAACAGTTGCATCGATCGCGGTGCGCTCAGCCCCACGCGGATCGGCAA
>Ga0163155_10001571_pt1 | contig 27419 bp, 27 predicted proteins | sample OliLakLV19SP4G1_FD_148611 | JGI IMG/M metagenome (GOLD analysis project Ga0163155, IMG submission 148611) | Freshwater microbial mat bacterial communities from Lake Vanda, McMurdo Dry Valleys, Antarctica - Oligotrophic Lake LV.19.SP4.G1 | ecosystem: Environmental > Aquatic > Freshwater > Lake >... | reverse complement strand
GGGATGTAGTGTACGAAGTTCGCTCCCGCTTTCTTGAGGAAGTCATGCAAGATGACGCCTCCGGGGATGCCGTCGCAGTCGTAATCGCTCCAGACCGCGATGCGCTCCTTGGTGCTTATTGCCTTCGCGAGCCGCTCGGCAGCTTTCGGCATGTTCAAAATCTTCATCGGGTCATGAAGATGCAGGTCATAGGAGGGGTTCAGGAAGAATTCCGCCTCTTCCTTGGAGGTGATGCCTCTGTGGGCTAGCAAAAGGGCCGCAAGATCGTCGTAGGCGACGAGCGCAGCTCGGGTTTTTTCGTCTAAAGGCTCACGGAGAGAGAACATGTGAGCCCTAGTGTACCAAATTCAGTTTAGAGCTTCGATTCCAGGGAGCGTGCCTTCTGCGAGGAAGTCGAGCATGGCGCCTCCCCCCGTTGAAATGAAGGAGAATTTATCGGCAAGACCGAGGTTCTCGACGACTGCGATACTATCTCCCCCGCCCATGACTGAGTGTGCGCCGCTCGCCACGATTGCCTTAGCAAGATTCTCGGTGCCGTCCGTAAATCCATTCTCGTAGTTACCCAAGGGCCCGTTCCAGAGTACTGATTTCGAATCCTTCACAATATCTGCCAGAAGCGTACTGGTTTCAGGACCGATGTCGAGAATTGCCTCATCCTCTTTCACGTCTGAAAGTGTTGTAGGGTGCCCTGCATCACGACCGGCTCCCTTAGGAGCAACGATTGCATCCACAGGAATGACTACCTTCTTATTATGTAAAAGCTCACGGATTTCTTCGCCGCTGGTGCCGGAGACAAGTGAGGCGCCGACGGGGTTGCCTGCTTCTTTGATGAAATCGTTTGCGAGCGCACCGCCGACAAACACCTTGTCGTAGGAGGCGAGGAGCTTCTTGATGACGGGCTCTTTGGTAGAAAACTTCGCACCACTGATGATGGCGAGCGAGGGGTACTGTGGATGGAGCGCCCCTGCAAGCTCCTGCACTTCTTTTTCAACGAGAAGACCGGCGTAGGAAGGAAGGAACTTTGGAATACCGACCACGCCTGCGTGTTTGCGGTGGCAGACGTCGAAGGTGTCTTGTACGAAGACTTCTCCGAGGCTCGCGAGTTCTTTGGCGAAGGCTTCGTCGTTCCCTTCTTCTCCTGGGTTTTGTCGAAGGTTCTCGAGGATGAGGACTTCGCCCGCTCCAAGTGCCGAGACTGCGTTTCGGGCTTGGTCCCCGATGATGTCAGGACAGAACTGAATGTCTGGGATGAATTCCTTCATGGCCTCCCACATAGGAGCGAGCGACTCAGTTCCCTTCCCGCTGATGTGGCTTATGAGGATGACGCGAGCTCCCTTCTCCCGTAGGTAGTTAATGGTTGGGAGCGCGCCGCGCAATCGGAACGTGTTCACCACTTTTCCGTCTGCCACCGGAACGTTAAGCGAGGAGCGCACCAACACTCGCACGTCGTTTAACTTCGGGATGTCTGAAAGGGATTTCATTATTTAAGCGCTTTCACGATGCCGGCGAACATAGCCGGGTCAACGCTCGCGTGTCCGGGAAGGAACCCGTCGACACCTCCACCGCCTGCGAGTGCCCGTGCGTTCTCCGGCTCTACCGATCCTCCGTAGATAATTTTCACCTTACTTGCTCCCTTTCCTGGAATGAAGTCGCCAAGAATCTTTCGTATGTACAGCACCATCTCGTTAAGGTCGTGCGACTGGATGGCGTCTTGGTCAGTCTTGCCGATAGCCCACACGGGTTCGTAGGCGACAACAACCTCAAGACTTTCTTTTGCAGAAAGACCTTTGAACGCGCTCGTAAGTTGTCCGCGTACGAAGGAAAGGTAGTGCGCTTCAGCATCGCGCTCGCGCTCTCCCACGCAGAGGATGGGCGTTATGCCGTGGACGAGTGCGCGCTTGAGTTTCTGGTTGATGCGTTCATCGCTTTCTCCTCGAGCCCGGCGCTCTGAGTGTCCGATGATGGCGTACTTCACACCGAGTTCCTTCAGAAGAGGTGCGGTGATTTCTCCTGTCTCAATCGTGTCGAGCGTGTCTGAGATATCCTGGGACGCGAGTGCAACGTTCCCTCTGCTTCCGGCAAGGAGGCCGAGGTACGGAGCCGGAGGAGCTATGACAATAGAAATCTTGCGTCCGACGGCAAGGCGCTTAGCAACGGCAAGAAGCTTCTTAGCCTTCTCCCGCGTACGAACGTACGTCTTCCAGTTACCAACGATCAACATTGGAAGCAGTATACCAGTCTAGAGCGCAGCACCTGTGAACACCTTTTCAAGCGTTCCTTTGGATACGAGCTCCTGCGGGGAGCCATGCGCGACTACCTTCCCCTTATCGAGGATGTAGCCCCTGGTGGCTATCTCAAGCAGAGACTTGATGTTGTGCTCCACCACCATCACGGCTGTATTTCTCTTCTGGTTGATTTCCTTCACGAACGCAAAGACCTCTTTCACTACCTTGGGAGCGAGTCCGAGGGAGGGCTCATCAAGGAGCAGCACCTTAGGGTCAGTCATGAGCCCACGGGCAATGGCGAGCATCTGCTGCTGGCCGCCTGAGAGAGTGCCGGATTTGGCACTGCGCTTCTCCTTTAATATAGGGAACATTTCGAAGAGGCTTTTGATGCGCTCACGCACCAAGGCTCGGTCCGGGACCGTGAACCCTCCTATCTCCAGGTTCTCCTCTACGGTGAGGTCCGCAAAGACGCGACGACCCTGAGGAACGAACGCGATTCCGCGGGCTACCACTTCGTGCGGGACGGGGTGTATCGCACTTCCTTCCCAGGAAATGGTGCCTCCGGTCACGGGGGCGATGCCGAAGATTGCTTTGAGGATGGTCGACTTCCCTGCGCCGTTGGGACCCATGAGTGCCACGACCTCACCTTCGTCCAAGGAGACTGATGCGCCATCGAGCGCCTTCACGCCGCCGTAGTGGACGTGGATGTCGTCGAGTTTGAGAAGTGTCTCTGAAGTCACCCGGCTATTCTACCTCGACGAGGTCGTCGGCGTGTACTGTCCAAATGGCTATTGGGAGCTGCGCGTTCCCAGTCTCAAGAAAAGAGAAGTCACCGATAGTTCCCTTGAACTTGTGGCTGTAGAGATAGTTCTTGATGCCCTCAGAGTTCGAGCCATGGTGTGCGATTGCTTCCGCTATAGCGATTGCCGCATCGTGCCCCGCTGCAGCGTTTTCTGGAACGGCGGGCTCCTTACCCAGAAAAGCAACGAACTCCTTGCGCGCTTCTTGCGTGTATCCGCTGAAGCGAGGGAACCATGCATCCTCAAGCCCGCCCTCTGCCTTCTCAAGTTCGGCCACCGACATGACGCCGTTAGTGAAAAGAGTGGCATCAATACCAAGTGTCCGTGCTTGGTGTGCTGCGACACCAATCTGTCCCGCAAAGACGTTGATGAACACAGCATCCGGCTCAGCCTGCTTTATTTTCGTAAGCTGTGTGCGGAAATCTTTTGTGTCTACCGAAACGCTCTCCTCGATGCTGACCTTATTGCCGAGACGTTCCTTAAGAATCGCGGAAAGTTCAATCGTATTCTCGTGCGTTGCGGAAAGGAACGCGACTTTCGTATACCCACTCGCTGTAAGAGTCTGCATCATCGCGTCCGCATACTGGTCCGCAGTCGGCCAAAGACGTAGTAGGTACTCGTTCCCTTCCGTTGCTCCCTGCACAGAAGCAGCGTGCACGATAATCGGCACCTTCTTTGCGTCTACCAATGGAGCCAGCGACATCGCCGCTCCCGAACCCATAGGACCAACTATCGCAACAACTTTCTCCACGTCGACTAGATAGTTGAATGCCGCGACTGCGTCCTTGGGTTTTTCAAGCGGCACATCCTGCACCACGAACTCTATTGTCTTGTTGTGTAGGATCCCCTTGTCCGCAATCTCCTTCTTTGCGAGTTCAATGCCTTGGAGCGCACTTTCACCACGCGCGGCCCCTCCGCCCGTGAGGGAGGCGATGACACCCACCTTTATAGTCTCGGGTTCCTGACTCTCCGTGCCCCACAGAACCCATGCCCCCAGTAGAACCAGGATTCCCACCGCCCAGAGTATGTGTTTTTTCATACGCCCGATTCTGTACCTTCCTTGGTTTAAGTACAGGAAATCCGTCTAAAATAGCCTGCATATTGAATTAATGGCCTATATACGGTATATTTCTTTTGTATAAAGACGACGGATTCGCCGTCAAAAACATGCAAAAAAGCGCACTCTACTCCCTCGGCTTCTCCCAGAATGATACGGATATCTATCTAGCGTTGCTGCGTCTCAAGTCCGGTACGGCCATACAGATTGCTGAGCAAGCCGGGATACCAAAGTCCACCGTATATGACACCCTCCGGCAGCTTGTGGGGAAGGGCCTCGTCAACATGTATAAGACACGCGGCCGCAAACACTTCTCGGTGAACGATCCCTCAATCCTCAAGGAAACACTCGCACAACAGAAAGCAACACTTGATAGCATCTTCCCAGAACTGAGTGCGCTCTATGACAAGGGTCCTTCGGGCAGCAAGGTACGTTTGTATAAAGGAAGAGATGGAGTTGAGGTGGTTGCCGAAGAAATTCTTGGAGAAGCAAAAGAACTTATTGGCATCGGGTCTCCCGAGGAACTTTTCAACGAACTACCAGAGTTCTTTCCTTCTTTCACGAAGCGAAGAAAAGAAGCGGGTATTCCCTTCCGGAGTATTTTCCGCGATACACCGAAGGCACGCGAACGTCAGCAGAAGGACGCTCAAGATTTAAGAGAAAGTAGACTCGTACAACCGCCGCTCCCCTTCTCTTCCCTCATGTGGATGTGGAGGAACAAAATCGCAATGCTCTCCTTTAAGGACGAAGTTGTCGTCGTGGTAGTTGAGAACGTTGAGCTCGCCCAGATGATTCGAGCTATCTTTGAGTTTTTGTGGAGTAAGACAGAAAAATAGGACGTCCCTAAACGTCTTTCTCGCTCGCTTCCCACATGAGCTTGAACCAGACACGGAACATCTCAGCAACGGGCTCGTTAATCAGTACTGTAGAGGTGATGTCTTCCTGTATCTGTCCGACCTTTATGGCAGACTGCATAACAACCTGATTACCGAAAACCGTTACTGCTGCACCTGTGGAGAATCCTTTTGGCAGAAAGCGATGTGTACTTGAGAGAAGGGAAAGTATCGGATGGTTCTTCTCCCCTATTTCGGGGTCGTAGAGTACGTGTATCTCGATGCCCTGCTTCTTCGCCGATTTTAGGAAGTCCTCCCGGAACCCATCGAGCTTAGAATCAGCCCACGCTCCTTTCCCGCCAATGATGTATACGTCCTCGTTTATTCGAAGAATATCGCGCATGAAATTCTTCCAGCCCTCAATACCTTTATATATGTAGACATCCTCCTCGTGCGCCACGCCGTTATAGAGCTTCTCCAGATTTGGCATGATGGACATGAGTGCCGTCTCCTTCTCCTTAAGAAGGTCCAGGAGTTTGTGCGGGCCTACTGCCTTATACCTGTTCTCGTTCTTCTGGAAGATTTCGAACACGAGGCCTTTTTCAATAAGGCGATTCATGGAGTCGTATACGTTCCGCCTGTTTATCTTCGATTTCGTCGCAAGGAACCCTATCGGCGATTCCCCCTCTTCAAGCAAGGTCTCGTAAATCTTGGATTCGTTCTTCGACAGGTCGAGCTTGGAGAGGATTTCAGTATGCATAGGTTTTGTAAGGCTTTTTCAGTATGTGGTGCTAGTCGCTACCACGCGGTGATATTGGCCACTCGTAGTATACACCGCATTCTCTGCTCGTTGCTAATAACTTGCAGAACTCATGCGTAAGAACCAACTGGTAATCGGTGCTGCTCTTCTCATCTTTGTTCTTGGTTTTCTGTTGCTTGGTAGTCCCGCCAAAGAAGGGTTGCGGGTTGGCGTCCTTGTCCCCCTCTCAGGTAACTTTGCCGTGCTTGGGGAACGAGTACGCAACGGCTTTGAGCTTGCGAAGGAAGACCTGGCTTCTCACGGCACGTCTGTTGAGATTATCTACGAAGACGCTTGCCAACCTAAAGAGGCCCTTTCTGCAACTACAAAGCTTATTGAGAGCGATCGCATTACATTGCTCGGTGGATCATTCTGCGTAGCTGGCTTCGTGCCGGTGATTGATGTACTTGAAAAGCACCAAATGATTGGTGTGAACCTTGCCCCCAATCCGGATTCGGTCCTCGGCCATGACTACATAGTCTCAACCAACACATCCATAAAACTTAAGGCGACTGAGCTCGGAACCTTCGCTGCAGATACGCTCCATGCGAAAACGGCGGCAATCCTCTCCTACAACACTCCGCTTGGCGAAGATTACCGCAAGCACTTCTCGGCAGCGTTTGCGGAGCGCGGAGGAGAGATTGTACTTGAACAAGTAACGCTCATAGACGCATCCGACTTCCGCACGGAGCTTACGAAGATAAAACAAAAGAACCCGGATGTGATATTCATCGTGCAGCTGGCAAAGCCGCTCGGCAATCTTCTTAAGCAGGCGAACGAACTTGGCATTGAATCTCGCCTGCTTGGGAACTCACAGAACGAAGACCCTAGCGTTATTGAAATTGCAGGAATTGCAGCAGAAGGGTTCTATATCTCTTCTGACGAGCCACTTCCTCCGAGCGAGAAGGTGCTCGACTTCAACCAACGGTACAAAGAACGGTTTGGCCAGGAAGCTGATGTTTTCGCTCGCAATGCATATGACGGACTCATGCTCGAGGCGGCGGCGTACGACCATTGTGAGGGTGCGACTGACTGCATGCTCGAGTTCTTCCACTCTGTAAAAGAGTACGAGGGGGTGAGCGGCAACATCAGTATCGAAGAAGACGGCACAGCGTTTAAGCCAACCTCATTCAAGGTAATCAAGAACGGAGTGTTTGTACCCGTCGGTAGATAACCTACACACCAAGACACGCTGCAAGAACAAAGAATGCGACACTAACGAATACGTACCGGTTTTCCATCTTTAAGCTGATACGCAGACTCTTTAATCCGTGCGCCTCCGTCAGTATCCATTGAAATGGTACCTGTAATCCCTTGATAGTCGCGGACTGCTAGTAGTGCTCGGCGAAGCGTGTCGTCTGACATGTTCGTACTTATGGTCGGTAGGACTTTTGTAGCAATCACACCAATCGTGTCATACGCAGGATGGGTCGTGAGTGGCAAAATAGGACCACGCCCAACTTTTGTGGTGAATGTCTCCACAAAAGAAACGGCGTCCATATTGTCTGGACTGCCTTCCCAGAATGCAAACACGGTGCCCTCGGCGGCCCCTGCCGCCGCCTCCTGTGCAGAAGGACTGGTAATCGTACCCGTTGTGAAGAATGGTGCACGAATTCCAAGACTTCGCGACTGTTTCATGATGAGGCCGGTCTCGTCATGACCGAGCAATACCAGGGCGGTTGGGCCGAACTCCTGCATCTTAGCGAGGTGCGTCCGGAAATCAGTCTCGTCGTAGCTGAATGGTTCTTCGAGGTACACGCCTCCCTGCTCTACATATCGATCACGGAAACTGCGCGCGACAAGCGACATGAAGCTGTCTTTCGTCGAATACATGATTCCAGCTCTCATATGACCGCCAGCAATCGCTTCATCTGCAAGTACGTGCCCTATAGATTCTGTTTCGGTTGCCAAGCAGAAGATATTGTTATCGGCGTCCGCAAGATCTGCATTGCAATCAAGCGGATCTATGACAATAACCCCATCTTGTTTCGCACGGTCACCAACAGCCAACACTCCGCCGTACGAGGCAATGAGTACAATCTTTGCGTCATCAATCTGCGTCAATTTCTCATAGGCGTTAATTGTATTGCGCGTAAGGTACTGGTCGTCTTCTATGACCAAGCGCAACGGAGTTCCGTGTATCCCTCCGTCAGCGTTAACCTCTTCGACAGCAATCCGAAGCGCTTCCGCGGCATCCATACCAAGAACCGCCGAAGGTCCAGTAAGCGGACCGATGTACCCAATGGTAATAGTCTCTGCGTTTTGAAGTGGACGAGTAAGCCACAGCCCGGCACCGCCCGCTAGCAGCACGCCAACTAGCACAATTGCGATGGTGATTTTGTTCATGTCGCAGCGTTGTATCACCCATAGCTTGATAAAGTCAACAACAATTGTATACTAAATAAGTAATGAAAATACATAGTATATAAGCCATTATTTTATGAACGTACAACCTTCTCTGACCGTTTTAGAGGACTTGAAAGCCTTGGGTTTGACTGAGACGCAGGGGAAGGTCTATCTGGCTATACTTTCACTTGGAGAGCCAACCGTGGGAGGCGTTGAACGAATCACCCACCTTCATAAACAACTTATCTACAATGCGGCAACAAAGCTTCAGGAAACGGGACTGATTGCTATCCGAGAGCTACGAGGGCGCAAGCGGTTTTCTGCCGAGAATCCTGAACAACTCGAGGCGCGCGCTCGTGAACAATTGAAAGCGGCTCAGTCAGTCGTGCCTCGGCTGCATGAATTAGCTAACGCGGATCGCGCTGAAGAGAAGGTACGTATGTACCGAGGTGAAGCTGGAGTGCGGCAGTACTACCTAGATTCAATACGTCGACAACCGAAACATTCAACAGTCTCTATTCTTGGAGTAGACAGTAAGCGATATTTTTCTATTTTTCCTCCCGATGAATTCCACTTTCAAAGGTTCGAAGCCGTTCGCGATGAGAAGACAATCTCACTTCAGTTGCTTTTGGCAGGCACACAAGAAACAGAAATAGCTCTTAATCGAAGCCGAAGACTTTTACAGCTAAAGTCTATTGAGGAGAACGTATACGGACCGATGGATCTCATGATATGGCACGAACACGTTGGTATGCTTTTTTATGGCCCGGAACCCTATGTTATCTCTATAATTGGTAAAGAAACGGTGCAAGGATTCTCAGAATACTACCAAGTCCTCTGGAACATGAGCCGAAGTAGCTAATAAGCTACGTTCCGCCCTTTTAAACACCGAGATACGCCTCAATCACGGCCTTGTTCGAGAGCACTTCTTCCGGCTTCCCCTCAGCAAGAAGTTTTCCTGCATCCATCACGATGACATGGTCGGATAGTTCGCGAATGAGGGCCATGTCGTGCTCAATAAGTACGATGGTCTTTCCCTGCTCTCGTAGCTCGCGCATGATGCCGGATACGAGCTTCACCATCTCCGGGAAGAGGCCTGCGTATGGCTCGTCAAAAAGGATGGTATCGGCACCGGTTGCAAGTGCGCGAGCAATCTCAAGAAGCTTCCTCTGTCCGTAGGAGAGTTCGGATGCGTAGGCATCTTTCTTTTCCCAAAGCCCGACGCGAGTGAGCACCTCTTCTGCTTTCTTGAGGTGTTCGTCCTTGTTTTTCTCGAACAACGAGCCGAGCACGCTTCGCTTGGTGAGGGAGATGAGAACATTGTCGAGCACGCTTACCTGCTCGAAGACGCGAACATTCTGGAAGGTGCGAGTAAGACCAAGACCGAAGACCTGGTACGGCTTAATACGTGCGCGCTCCTTCCCTCCTGCGACTACCACCACACCTCCGTCTATCTGGCAGATGCCGGTAAGGACGTTGGTAAGTGTCGTCTTTCCTGAGCCGTTAGGACCGATGACGCTCGTAATCTTTCCTGTAGGTACGGTAATGGACAGCCCGTTTACGGCTGTCACACCACCGAACTTCTTTACGAGTTCCTTTGTCTGGAGTGCCTGAGTCACCTCCACACTCTAGCAAATTCCCCGGTTTTTACTGGCCTATGGTCTTGATTTCGTAACGAGCGTCGAGCAAGTCGCCGTCAGCATCGAACTCAATCTTCGGGAAGGCGATGCCGTCGTACGAGGTCTTAGCCAAGGCATCTTTGATAGACGCCTTGTTGAGTGAGCCTGCGCGCTCGATTGCCTGGGCGATGACCATGACGGAATCATAGCTAAGAGGCGCGGTGACCTTGCTGCCGTCCCTGCCAGTTACCTCAGTAACTTTCTGTTCGAACTCTTTCGGGTTCGTGATGATAGCAGCTGAGAACTGCACGCCTTTTGCTGCAGGCGTGTCCTGCACTTCTGCGCTCTCGAATACGTCACCACCGATTATCGGGAGCGTGAGATTAAGTTCCTTCATCTGCTGAAGGCCAGCGACACCTGTCGCAGTGTGCAGCGGAGCGAAGAGAATTTCTGCATTCGAGTTTTTAACATCGCTTACCTGTGTCTTGAGGTCACGAGAATCCTCAAGCACTCCTTCCTGATAGACGACCTCTCCACCAAGCTCCTTGAAGCGGTCGACGAAGACATCGGTGATGCCCTGCCCCCAGTCGTTCTTTACGTAGAGGACTGCCACCTTCGTTTTGTTAAGTGTATTGAAGATATATTCCGCTACGAACTTGCCCTGGAATGCGTCAGAAGGATAGACACGATAGATGTAGTCCCCAATCTTTGCGAGCGGAGGAGCGGAAGCCCAGCGAATTACAACTGGTACACCACTCTTCTGTGCGATTGGGAGAGCAGCTGACGCGGACGATGAACAGTCCGGACCAGTGATGGCGACTACCTTGTCGACATTGATGAGCTTGGTAATAGCATTCGCGCCGTCTGCCGAACACTTGTCGTCTTCAGCGATGAGTTCAACTTTCTTTCCAAGAATGCCGCCCTTGTCGTTGAGTTCCTTTACTGCGAGCTCTGCTCCTGCGAGGCTTGATTCCCCGACGCTCGCAAGTGAGCCGGTGAGAGGTCCGACGAACCCTATCTTTACTGTATCTGCGTTACTTCCATTGTTCTTCAGCACCGCGTACCCTCCCGCGACTATGACGAGGAGGACGAGCACCGGTACTACCCATTTCTGCTGCATGGCTGTTCGTAATTAGTTGGTACGCAGGGAGAATAGCCACGCCCTTGACAGAAGTAAACATTTAATCAAATATGATATAGATATAAACGAATCGTTTACTGCATGATTCCCAACCCCCACGAACAAAAGCCCTCCCCTGAAGGAGTGTTGCTCGACATCCTCTCGAGGAAACCAGGACTCACGAGCAAGGAGGTCTTCGAGTTCTTCCTTGAGAAATACCCTCCGGGCATGACCATTCAGGGCTTCTATAAGGTATTGCGCCAGCTGCTCGCTGACCGCGTAATCGTTAAAAATGGCAGCACCCTCTCGCTCTACAGTGCGTGGGTGCAGAACTTGGTTAAGTTCACCGAACAGGTGAAGCAGACGTATCTTTCGACTGAACTTACGAAGGCGACCATCATCCTCGAAGAGGGTGAGACCAAGACTTATATGTTCGACCGTGCGACGGAGATGGATACCTTCTGGGACCATGCACTCCTTACCATCGCGTATCACTACCAGGATACCGACTACAAGGACAAGAATGCCTACAGCAAGAACTTTTACTCCTGGATTCAGGTGCTGCGCTCCGGCGGGTCAGTCGAACTCGCCCACTCCTACACGCAGACACAGATGCAGTGGTACATGGCCAGCGGTTCGCACACGCTTCTCAATCGTGTGGTGCCTCAACTCCATAATGCTTCCAACTTCCACTTCAAAATCTACGACAAACTTACTGGTTACGGTGCAGGCGAGGACAATTTCCACGTCACCGTGGTTGGTGACTTCGTATTCGAGACCAAACTCCCGAGTTTCATCTTCGGAGAAATCAAGGAGATGTTCGAGAACGTGAAGAGCCTCACGGACTTTGATGCGGCTAAGATGCAGCGCGTTATATTGGAACCAGCAAAAACTAAACTCACTATCACGCGCGACAAGAAACGGGCGGAATCAATCCGTAACGAGATTAAAGGGATCTTTAAGAAGGACTAATTCTCAAGTGCAACAAACCTCCCATCTTTTACTGTTTTTAAGAAGAAGTCGTATTTCACGTCCCCATTCTCATCAAACGTGAGGTTGCCAAGAACACTCGGGGAATCATTCAAGCTTGTGAGGTAGGAACCAACGCAAGCGTAGTCTTTGCCACATCGCACAAACGCCTCAACAATCAACTTCATTCCCGCGTATCCTTCCGCAGCGTAGGCATCGGGTTGGTGGCCGTATTCTTCCTCGAAAGCTTTGCTAAAGTTCTGCACCGGGGCAGATGTTCCTGCTGGGTCAAAGTTGTACGTATAGATGAATCCTTCAGAAGCTGTGGGCGCATTGGTCAAAAGCGTGGGGTCTTCCGAGGAGCGGAAGCCCAAAAACTGAGGGCCGTAGCTTAAATCTGCTGCTTGGTTGAGGATATTAGCCACGTTAGATGCGAGTCCCACTATATATACCGCATCAGCACCCGCTGCCTTAAGTTTTGCCAACTGAGTTTTGAAATCAGTTGAAGTGATGACGAATCCCTCTGAGAACACAATGGTGGTTTCTGCTCCTCGTTTCGCAAGCTCTGCTTTCAGTGATTCAGAAACACTAACGCCGATATCATTTTGGAAAAAGAGTATGCCAAGCCTTGCGTATTTCTTTTCCGAAATGAATTGTGCAATACGTTCTGCTTCAAAATCAGTTGAAGCGCTTGTTCTAAAAGAAAGATCGTTGGGGCTACTGTAGTTCTTTACCGAAGCAGATACGGCCATTTGTAGTACTCCGTCTGCGGCCGCGAGGGGTTGCACCGCCATCGTTATAGGGCTTGCGTGCGTAATGACCGCATCAACAGGCCCAGACGCACGAATCGCATTGTACGCATCCACACCTCCTTTAGGGGTATAAAAACTATCCTGGTGGTTAGTGACTACGACCACGTCACCGTACTTCTCTTGCAGTTCTTTCTTTGCAAGCTCAACACCCTTACGGGTCTCTTCTCCGTAATAGGCGGCGTTCCCCGTAAGGGACTCAATGACGCCTATAGTGAGTGCGTCGACCTTTGGGGCGCTTGAGTTAACCAGGTACCATCCTCCGACTGCTATGACTCCTATTGCGAGGACCGCACCCAAGTAGTTCTTCATTTCGGCACAATAGCACCACAAGGTCGCAGCGCAATACTAGAGCCGATACGTCCCTGCTAGTCCCTGCGGCCGGTAAAGCATGAGAAAGACGAGCATAAGGCCGTAGATGACTTGGCGCATCTGCGCAGCGATATCAGGGGTGAATCCAACGAAGCGCAGCGCCTCTGGAAGAAGCACGAGCACAAGCGCGCCGATCACCGCACCGCGGAGAGATCCAAGTCCTCCAAGGATAATCACCGAGAGCATGAACACCGATTCCGGAACGCCGAAGGAACTTGGATCGATGAACGTTATGTAGGAAGCGAAGAGTCCTCCAGCAATTGCTGCCATGCCCGCTCCCATCACGAACACTGCGAGCTTGAACCAGCTGGTGTGGTAGCCGAAGACTGAGAGTGCGACTTCGTCCTCGCGTATTGCCTGAAGCGCGCGACCGAAGGAGGACTTCGTCACGAACGTAGAGAAGGCGTAGCAGAGCCCCAGCAATATCAAGGCGAGCCCGAGATACACGATGTTCTCCGAGAACACGAAGCCGAAGAGCTCAGGGCGGTTGATGCCCGGAATCCCAAGTGGACCACGCGTGAGTTCCTGCCAGTTGAGGAAGATGGAGAACACTATGACGGTGAAGCCGAGTGAGCCGAGTGCGTAGTAGTCGTCACGGAACTTGGAGAGCACGATACCTATAAGGAATGCTGCAATTGCGCTCACGAGTATGCCGAGCACTAAGGCTGGGAAGAATCCGAAGCCTGTGTTCTCGAGGATGAGCGCGACACTATACGCACCCACGCCGTAGAAGGCGGCGTGTGCGAGTGAGATAAGGCCCGTGAATCCAACGATGAGCTGGAGGGATACGGCGAGTATCGCGTAGATGGCGAAGATGATGGCCAGGTGGACCAGGTATTCCATGGAAGTATCGTACCACTAGGCACTCTTGGCCCAATGGTCATCAAATGCGTTCTTAAGGAACTCTGCGATTGCTTGGTTCTCGACCACCACCCCCACGTTCTCCTTGAATGAGAAGAGGTACACCCGATTCCCTACAAGGTATATTCCGGCGTTCTGCTCATCAATGTCGAGATGCTTAATATTGCGACCGAGCCTGGAGGATTCGTTGGTAATTTTAAAGTCATCAGGTCCTCGCGCTATGAAGAGATCTGCGGAAACACCTAGCCTTCCCCGCTCTTCAAGGAAGGAGCGAACGTAATCCTCAAGTCCTCGGGTTGAGGCAAGGAAATTTATTCCGTATCCTCTGAACTTTTTACTTTTCCCCTTACGGTATACCTCAAGCATGCTCTCGAAGAGATGGCCGAGACCAGTGGCGCCTTCGTAGTAAGCAACGCGCGGAAGGCGCGATTGTGATTCTTGTATCGCGACCGAGGGTGCGTAACCGTTCCGGAGCGATTCCCGGATGCGCTCGAGTTCATCCTTTCGCTCCTCGATGTAGTGCATGAGTTGCCCGTAGTCGAGAGTAAAGCGCCGCACCCCCTTCCCGCTCGTAGGAGTTACGAGCCCGTCATGAACTAGCTTGGCGAGTATGGAATACGTGGTCTGTCGTGGGATTCGTACGTCCTGTGCAATCTCTGAAGCACGCCCCGACCCCCTATGAAGAAGAGCGATAGCCACTGCAGTCTCTGGGAGGGTGAACCCAAGAGCCCGGAATATCTTCGGCGAAACGATGGATGCTGCGTGGCCTGCCATAGGATGAAGACTAGCATAATGACGAAGAATATCGTCAGTATTAGCAAAATATGGCCCACATTCTAATCTTTTACGGTCATTTTCTAGACCGTTTGAAGTACCTTTCTCCACTCTTCATGCTTAGCGGGCATGACTATAAAACCACTTCAGATTCTGGGAATTCTAGCGATTGTGCTGGTCGGCGGGCTCTTATTAACTTCACTCTCCCCCGCCCGACCTGAGACCACCATTGGAGTCCTCGTTCCGCTTACCGGACCAAGTGCCGGCCTCGGACAGCGCATCAAGGCCGGTATTGAAGCCGGAGCAGAAGAGATACGTGCACGGGGCGGGAACATTCACGTCGTATTCGAAGACGACAAGGGAGACGCCACAACGGCAGTCTCTGCTGCGCGCAAGCTCATCGACACCGATGGCGTTCGGGTGATTATTGGTACGGTGAAGTCCGATGCAATGCTCGCCGTAGCTCCGATTACAGAAGGCGAGCAAGTGCTGCTCGTCTCCCCTACCGCAGGAGCGGCAGCGATATCGCAGGCTGGAGACTTCGTATTCCGCGTCATTGAACTTCCGGATGTGCACGGAAAGGCTGCTGCAGCACGTATTGGGGCTGACGTTCCGACTGCGCTCCTTATTGCGAATGCAGCGAACGCGCAGAGCTACGGCAACGCGTTCAGGGGCAACTTTACGGGACGGATTGTGCACGAGAGCACGTATAACCAGAATGATCTCGATTTCCGCACGGATATCGCAAAAGCGAATGCCGCAGGAGCCGAGGCGTTCTACCTGGCTATCTCAACGGCCAAGGACGCGGGCATCCTCGTTAAGCAGATACGAGAGTCTGGATTTACAGGAACCATCGTTTCGGGTGTTGCTACAGATGCGAAGGAGTTCTTCGATGCAGCAGGTCAGTATGCGGAAGGGACACTCATCACCGCTCCGTTCTTTAACCCATCGACTAAGGCCGGGGCAGCGTTCAACACGCGCTACAAAGCTCTGACTGGAAACGAGGGTGAAGGGTTCGCGGCCAATGGCTACGACTCGATGCTGCTTATCAATGGGGCGATTGAGAAGTGTGGGAATGAAGACACCTCGTGCATGCGTGATTTTCTCTATGGAACCAAGGAATACGAAGGATCTGGTGGCACACTCTCTTTCGATATGAACGGCGATGTTGAGAAACCTGTGACCTTGAAAGTCGCGCGTGACGGTAAGTTCGTACCTGAAAAATAGCTAGGCTCTCTTCTTTCCTAGTATTCCCTGCGGACGGAACAGCAGGAAGACAAGGAGTATCACGAAGGCAATTGCATCCTTCCATTCTCCGGAGATGTGCCAGATACCAAAGTTCTCAGCGAAGCCGAGGATGAAAGCGCCAAGAAAGCCCCCGTACACGCTCCCCATTCCGCCGATGATGGCGGCGATAACGCCCTTAAGCAGCAGGATGAAACCCATTCTCGGTTCAACGCCTGTATCCATGCCAGCAAAGATTCCGGCGAGAGCTGCGATAGCAGAGCCGACGATAAATATGAGACCGATAATCTTGTTCGTATCGATTCCTACAATCTTTGCGACCTCCTCGTCATCAGAGACAGCACGCACGGCGCGGCCGAAGGAGGTGCGACTCAGAAGAAGCCAGAGGAGAATGAGCACCCCCACCGCTGAAGCGAGCATCGCTACCTGCACGTACGTCATGATCCCCCCACCAATATTTAGAGAACCTGTTGGCCCTATGAGCGCAGAGAGAGTGCGGAACTGGCTGGTGAACAGAATGGCGATGAACGCCTCAATTGCCGTGAAAGCGCCGAGTGAAGCGACGAGCAGAACAAGGCTCGATGCCCCCCGTTTCCTTAGGGGACGATAGATAAGACGCTCGAGTCCGTACCCTACTGCGGCACCAACTACGACGCCACCAATAATTGCGACTACGAGCGGCAACTTCAACGTCATGCCGACATAGAAAACGGTGTAGGCGGCAACTGCACCGAGTACCCCGTGCGAAAGATTAAAGAAGCGCGTGGCGCCGAAGACCAAGTTGAAGCTCATCGCGATGAGCGCATAGAGCGATCCGGCGATTACGCTGTTGACGACGAGCTGGGGGACGATATCCATAGGTTATCCGTAGCGGAGTTTCAGAATAAGAACGGAAAGCGAGAGAAGGAAGATAATGGCGTTGGCGACTATAAGTGGCCAGGACAGAATCAGGATACCGTACGAAAGCCACAACGCCTGGCTTACGGTGAAGATAAGGTACATGGGAAGACTCACGTCCTTGGTGGACTTTGTCTTCCACGACTTCACCACCTGGGGGAGGAACGAAACTATTGAGAGCGCGGTCGCCGCGTAGCCTATAAGTTCCGGAAGCATTCCTATCAGTATAAGCGAAACCGCCCGCAGATGCGGGCGGTTGCCGCCTGACTGTTTAGATTGCTACAAAGGCTCCCTCATTCCATTCCTGGATTAAGGTTTCGAAACCAGCAATACGGTCTTTGAATCCCTGGAACCCCATTTCCTTATTCGCAGGGGCCTCTGATAGTTTCCTGCGTACACATGCGGTGTCCTTGTTGCAGGTGTTAAGTGCTTCACCCAGCTGAGTGATGTGGAGGTACGCAAGTGCAGCCGCGTTCTGGTCCACGAGTGCACCATCCTTTGCAACGGACTCAAGGCGGCTGAGAAGTTCTGGCGATACGCGCGGAAGTCCGAACACGATAGCTCCTTCCAGTACATCGCTATTCTCTTCAGCGATTCCTGGCGTCATCGTTTCCGCAAGACCAACGAACGTGTGTTGCATGTTTAGTTCGCGCATGTTCTTTAGGGACGCGATGGTCTCTGGTTGGAAGGCCGCATGGAAGATAACTTCTGCTCCCGCAGCATCAAGCTTAGTAAGAGAGGTTCGGAAGTCAGTCATGCCTGCGTTGTAGCTTTCTATAACGACATTCGTCCTAAACACCCTCTCGATACCGGACGCACAGAGATCACCGTGCTCCAGGTTCATCTTGAGAATTCCTATTTTTTTGTAGCCACGCTCCTTGAGCACCGTGGCCACTTCCTCGCAACTCTTCTCGTAATCTAGATATGTCTTGAAGAAGTTCTCGCTAAGCGCAAGCGGGGAAACAGGAGTCGCGTTGCATATCTGAATCATCTCCCTGTCTTGCAAGAACGAGCTGACAGCTACGACAGCAGGATTGAACTCCGTATACATCGCGTCAACGTGGTCTATGTCCACCAACTTCTGTGCAGCGGAAAGCGCAAGCTTTGAATCCAGCTGCCCGTCTTCGATTAGCACAGAGATATCCATGCCCTTCAAGCGCAAATCCTGTTCCGCGAGCCGGATACCTACGAGGGCTGATTCACCCCAGTAAGCGGCCCCTCCTGTGAGGGGGCTTATAACACCTATCTTTATGGAGTCGGTAGAAGGTTTCTGGCCCATGTATACCAGGCCGGCCACCACCACGACTGCCAGCAAACCGAAAATAACCTTTGTTTTCATACGTTTTCCTGGCAGGGATTAGATAACTGCCAATGAGTCCGGATAGTAGATTATTAGTGTTGAGTGGCATATATGGCCATAGGGTGATAACCTACACCCATATCATGTTTTCTGATGTCCTCACCCAGCTGAACTTTTCCAAGAACGAGGCTCGCATTTACGAGGCTCTCCTCTCTGAGGGGGAGATGTCGGTCAGTAAAATCGCGGTTCGATCGGGTGTAAACCGTCGTAACGTCTACGACTCCCTCAACCGTCTCATTGAGAAAGGCGTCGTGTTCGAGATTCTCCAGAGTGATGAGAACCGTTACCAAGCGGTCGACCCTAAGAAGCTCATGGAGCTCATTAAGGAAAAGGAGACCGCGCTTGAGAAGATTATGCCCGAGCTTGAGGCGAAGTACCGCGTAACAAACAAGACGGACGCGATGTATATCTATCGGGGTCTAGAAGGTTGGAAGAACTATATGCGTGAGATTCTGCGCGTCGGCGGGGGTGTATACACTCTCGGAGCCAAGGGAGCATGGGGCGATAAGCGCATAGCATCCTTCTATGACCAGTTCGAGAAGGAGGCAAAGCGGAAAAAGATTACCTTCTATGCCATCTTCGACCACGAGGCGCGCAAGGCAGTCCCTTCTGTTCTCGAAATGTCGGAGAATCGTTTCTTTGATGCCGCGCAATCTACTCCCTCAGCGATAGAGATACTTCAGGATCGCATTATCATTTTCTCCAACATTGAAGATGGAGTAATCGACGAGGCTGCTACGTATACCGTCATCGTGAACCAAAACGTTGCAGACAGCTTCAGAACCTGGTTCAAGATTATTTGGGACACGATTCCGGCGGATAAGAAAAGCGTTTCTAAATAGAAAACCGGCCGCTCGTGAGCGGCCGGTTTTCTTCAAGCCTTCTTACTTCGTATACATCACAGGCACCCCATTGCGTACGACCTGCGGATTGAATCCTGCGGTCGGGTCGCCATCCGCACCGATGGTGACTGAGCCAGATGCACCGTCCCAGCCCTTCACGCTCGAGTGGAACCAGTTCGCGAGCTTCGTGCCGTCGTAGCCCACAGCTGCAACTGCGTCGCGCACGAGGTAAATCGCATCGTACTCAGCCTGTGCGTAGCTCTGGTATGGAAGTTCGCTTCCGTACTTTGCCTCGTAGGTGCTGAGAAGCTTCGCGAACTTCGGATTGAGCGGGTCCGCGACATACTGCGCCGAAAGCGTTCCTTCCAATACGTCCTTCTTGTTCTTGAGAATTTCCGGGTCCCCGACCACGATGTTCGAGACGATGAGTTCTGGTTTCCAGCCGATGTCTCCCATCTGTGTGAGGATGCGGTCTGCTGCAGGGGCTGCCTGCACGTCGATGAAGAGTGCATCAGCCCCTTGTTCCCTCGCCTTGGTAATGAGAGAACGGAAATCCGTGGTCTCCGTTGGGAACTCTTCCTTCGTCACTGTCCCGCCGAGCTTAGTGAACGTATCCGAGAACGCGGTGTACACACCAAGCGCGTAGTCAGTCTGCTCCTGGAGGAACGCGACCTTCTTCCAACCTTTGTCGTTGTACGCGATTTCCGCAAGCGCACTCCCCTGTGAGGAGGCACTCGGGTAGTTACGTGCGAAGTACTTGCTCATGCCGGTCAACTTAGGAGCTGTTGAGCCAGGCGAGAGAAGTGCGACTTTCGCGTCGGTTGCGACCGGAACGATTGCCATGGACTCTCCTGAACAGAAGCCTCCAATGACGACCGCGACCTTGTCGACACTGATGAGTTTCTGCAGTGCGCTTGTTGCACCTGCGCCTGTGCACTTTCCGTCTTCGAATATGAGCTCAATAGAGTGGCCGTTAACACCACCTGCGGCGTTCACCTCCTCAAGCGCAATCTGCATCACGCGCTGACCGGGCTCGCCGTACTTTGCCGAGTCTCCCGTAAGCGGCATGATGACGCCTACCTTTACCGGGCCCTCCCCTATTCCGCCCTTGTTGGCGAAAAGGTACCAGGCTCCGAGCACTACTACGATCAAAACGATGACTCCCGTTACTGCCTTGTTGTTCATATATGTGCCACTAGTTGTTACTTCGGCACACTATGCCTGTGGTTTCTAGTTGTCAAGAAAAATCGACATAAAACTTGCTGTAGCGCTTTGTATATAAAGGGTATTTTGGTAAGTAAGTATATTTTGTGGGGTTATAGTTGACACAAAAGCGGGCTCTAGCTATGCTCTTTATATGAAATCCCCCGCTAAGGACCTGCTCGAAAACCTCCGCTATTTCGGCCTTACCAAGAACGAATCTAGTGTCTATCTCGCGCTGCTCGAACTTGGGCGCGGAACCGTCTCGCAAATCTCTCGCAAGGGAAACGTAAACCGCACGACCGGCTACGATATTCTCGATTCTCTGGTGAACAAGGGTCTGGTGCAAATCTCAGGTAAGGAGCCGAAACAGGAGTATGTTGCGGAATCTCCGGACAATTTACTCAAGGTACTCGCGACGCGCATTGAGGAAGCCAAGCAGGATCTTGAGAAGGCGAAAGAACTCGTTCCGAAGCTCCAGTCCCTCTATCGGGTCGAGGGTCGGCCGCAAGTGAAGTTCTATGAAGGCGTGGAAGGGTTGCGCGAGGTGTTCGAGGACACGCTCAAGATTCCGAACAAGAAGATGGTTGCGTTCGCAGCGCTCGAAGCCCAGCATGCGGCACTCCCTGACTTCTTCCCGCGCTACTACCAGCGCCGCGTCGAGAATAATATTTCCATGCGTGCAATCTTCCCTAAGACTCCAGGAGGTATCGAGCGTGCTAATCAAGATAAGACCGAGGCACGCGAGTCCATGTTCGTGCCGTCAGACCAGTACGGCTTCAACCCTGCCATCAACGTCTACGACGACAAGGTCATGATTGCCTCCTTCCCCGAGAAACTCGGTATTATCATCGAGAGCGCGCAGATTGCGGATGTGATGCGGAAGATTTTTGAGCTTTCCTGGATAGGAGCGAAACAGCTGCAGAAAGAAGGTAAATAAAAACCGCCCGCATATAGCGGGCGGTTTTTATGAAGTGTTTCTTACTTTACGTAAGGAACCACCTTTCCGCCCGCAATCATTTCTGCGCGGTGTCCGGTCAATGGGTCACCGTTGCTGCCGATAGTTACCTTTCCAGCTGCACCGTCCCAGTCCTTCACATTGTGAAGCCACTGTGCAACCTTCGTACCATCGTAGCCAACTGCAGTGAGTGCATCACGAACGAGGTAGACCGAATCATACTCAGTCTGTGCGTAGCCAAGATAGCCAGGCTCTGCGCCATGCTTTGCCTTGTAGGAAGCAAGCATAGCGACAAACTTGGCGTTGTTCATGTCTACACCGAACTCAGCGGCAAGCGCGCCCTCAAGTGCTGCTGCATTCTCCGCGACTGACACCGGGTCCCCTGGGAGAATGTCCGAGACGAGAATTTCAGGCTCCCATCCCATCTGGTTCATTTGGGTGAGCACGCGGATGGTAACCGCAGGTGTCTGCGTGTCGATAAATACCGCGTCAGGATTCTGTCCGCGTACCTTCGTGATAATGGAGCGGAAGTCCGTCGTCTCCGTCGGGAACTCTTCCTTGGTTACCGTCCCACCAAGCTTGGTGAACGTGTCAGAGAAGGCCGTGTATACGCCGAGTGCGTAATCAGTCTGCTCCTGGAAGAACGCGATGTTCTCCCACTCCTTATCGGTGTACGCGATGTTGGCGAGTACCGACCCCTGCGTCGAATCGCTTGGGTAGTTGCGTGCGTAGTACTTGCTGATATCCGTAAGCTTCGGACTCGAAGAGCCCGGGGAGAGAACTGCAACCTTTGCAGCCTCTGCAATCGGTACAATTGAAAGTGATTCGCTCGAGCAGAAGCCACCGATGATTACTTGCACACCGTCTACGTTAATCAGCTTCTGTGCGGCGTTTGCAGCGGCGGTACCGTCACACTTACCGTCTTCGACGATGAGTTCGATGGTTTCGCCGTTGACTCCGCCTGCAGCGTTAATTTCCTCAGCTGCAAGTTCAATAATCTTTCGTCCTGGCTCTCCGTACACTGCTGCATCTCCCGTAAGTGGAAGAATGACACCGACCTTCATCGGTCCTTCGTGCGGAGCTGCTGCTCCACCCTTCATCAAGTACCATCCACCACCCACAACAACGATGAGCACTACAATCCACATCCACTTCGGAAAGTTATCCATAATGATTTTTATGCCAATAAGATGCCCCTACGTTACGGCGTGTATGGCACCGCCACTCCTCCCTTTGCTTCCTTTACCTCAACAATCACTTCCTTGAGATCGCGGTCTGCATCGAACGAGATAAGTGGGAAAGATTCTCCCCCCGTGTACGACAACTTAGTAAGTTCAGCACGCATTGCCTCTGAGTCTGTTCCTGTCTTGTCTATAACCTGAGCAAGAATCTTGATGGCATCGTAACCGAGCGGGGTGAATAGCCCAGCGTCGACACCGGTCTCAGCTTTTACTCGTGCCTTAAAGGCATCTGACTGGTTCACCTTCCCAACGGTGAAGAGTGTTCCTTCGACCTCCGTAGCGCCCGTGAAGTCCTTCGTGTCGAATCCGTCGCCACCGAAGAACGGCACATCAAGACCGAGTGCCCGGGCTTCCTTGATTGTCTGCACCCCTCCTGCAGGGAACATAGGTGCGTAGACAAGCTCGGGGTTAGTTGCTTTGACCTTGGAAACGACGGTACGGACATCTGTGCTGTCCTGCTTTACACCCTCAGCAATTGTTACCGTTCCGCCGAGCTCAGTGAATCGTTTTGTGAAGCTCTCGTTGAGACCCTGTCCCCAATCGTTGTTTACGTAGATAACTGCCACCGTGCGCTTTCCAAGCGTGTTGTAGATGTACTCAGCTCCATACTTTCCCTGGAATGCATCCGAAGGGTAGGTGCGGAAGATGAAGTTACCCGCCTTTGTGATTCCAGGCGCGGAACCCCAGATAATAGTAGGGGTCTTTGCTTCTTGAGCGATAGGTACGCCAGCGCTTGCTGCAGGAGAACACACTGGGCCTATGATGGCCGCTACGTGGTCAACGGAAGTAAATTTGTTGAAGACAGCGCTTCCCGTAACTGAACACTTGTCGTCTTCATATATCACTTCAATCATCCGACCGTCGACACCGCCCGCGTCATTAATTTCTTTGACGGCCACCTCTATACCCGCCTTAGTCATTTCTCCAAAACTTGCCGTGTCTCCCGAGAGCGGGAGCGACGCACCAATAACAATAGGACCTGTTTCGGTCGGCGCTGCGCCTCCCTTAAAGAGGTACCAACCTCCACCAATCACAACCACAAGCACCACAATCCACGCCCACTTCGGAAAGTTATCCATGTAAGTAACTAATCAAGTAATTAAGTAAGGAGCCCCTGAGTTCCAATGGAAATTATGTACCCCTCATAAGGAGTGTCAATTTAGATAAAAGGACTACTTTGCACCCGCCCAGGAGAGCTCGAACATCATCCGCATCATGTTGTGAATGGTCGGGTCCTCGATAATGACGCCGCTTTGGCGGTCGTTCTCAAGGTTCAGGATAGAGACCTTGTTGGTGCCATATACCGTAATCTCGCTCTTAAAGGGGAACTGCACGGCCGGGATATGTCTCACTTCTGGTCGGTAGTTTTTATCAATGCTTGAGTACTGCGTATCAATAAACCCAACATCTTTGGCAGTATCAGGCACGATACCCCGTGTAGTGATGCCAATACGCCCCTTTTCCTTCTTATAGAAACTGAAAAAATCTTCCGGAAAGAACTGATCGAGGAATCCAATGTTTGCCCAAGCCACCATTTCATAGGGCTTCTCTACCCGAACATGGTCCTCATACACGGAGAGAAGCCCCTGTTTCCCTTCGAAGTACGTAATCTTGGGCTTGTTTGGCATCAGGGAATAAATGCCCTCCAAATCCGGAAGTAGCTCTTCAGCGACCGTCTGCATCTCCTTCCCCCGCTCCACTGTCATCTTTGCGAAGCGCACTAGCTTCTGGGGCTTTTCTATCTGGTAGTACAGCTTCTTCCCTTTCTTAATCTCCGTCACAAGTCCTTTGACCGAGAGGTCCATCAAAATCTTATACACGGTACTCCGGTTAAGCCGTGCCTCCTTCGCAAGTGCCGATGGATAGGCCCCTCCCGCTTCAAGCAAGAGGTAGTACACGCTCGCTGCTTTGTCAGAGAGCCCCGCCTTCTTAAGGCGCTCGACGAGCTGGGACTTCATATAAACCGAAGAATAAGGCCCATACAGGAAAGTGTCAATTTAGACGAACAAACTAGACATAAACCATATAAAACGCAGTAAATACAAGGCTTTCATAGATTCAAATGTTACTCAGAAGTATCTAATTTGACACAGGTGCTAAAAATGTGGCGTTACCAAGGGCGCATTAAGGCCATACGCCGCTATGAACACCACTACAAAAACAATCCTCGTAGTACTAGTCATCGCCATCATCGGAACGGCCCTGTTCCTTGCTCCAAAGAAGAGTGAGGAAACCATCGTTCTGGGAGCAACCCTTCCCCTTTCTGGAGACCTCGCATTCCTCGGTGAGGGGTATCGAAATGGTATGGAGCTGGCGCTGAGCGAACTTAAAGACACCACCTTCACCTATACGGCGGTGTACGAAGACGACAAGTTCAGTCCTGCAACTGCGGCGACAACCGCGAACAAACTCATCTCTGTTGATGTCGTCGACGGCCTCTTCTCCTTCGGCTCTCCTGTGGGGAACGTGGTGAGTCCTCTTGCTGAGGAGAACGGCATTGTCCACATAAACGGCATCGCGTCCGACCAGAATGTTTCCGAGGGAAACTATAACTTCGTGCACTGGACTCCTCCGTACGAGGAATCAAAGCTCCTCATGTCAGAAATGAAAAAGCGTGGCATAGATTCCGTCGCCATGTTCATTACGAATCAGCCGGGCACGCTCGCAGTCGCTAACCAAGTCAAAGCAGACTTCGAGAAGAACGGCGTAACGCTCGTGGGTGCTGAGATGTTCAACCCAGGCGAGACCGACATGCGCACCCATGTTGCGAAACTCAAGGATGTGGATGCCGACATCTACATGCTCGTCGCGATGTCACCGGAACTCGAACTCCTTACCAAACAAATTAAAGACCAGGGCATTACGACACCACTTACCTCAATTGAATCCTTTGAGTGGACGACGCAGCCCGAGCTCTTTGAAGGCATGTGGTACGTGAACGCCGCAGATGCAAGTGAAGAGTTTGTTGCCAAGTACACGAATGCGTACGGCATCTCTCCTTCAGTAGGGGCAGCAAACGGCCATGACGCCGTAATGCTCTTCGTGGAGGCAGTAGAGAACGCTGCGCACGGAACGATGAAGCCCACACAAGAGGAAATAAAAAATGCACTCCTAGCGATTAAGAATCACAAAGGCGCAGTTGGAGAACTCTCCGTAGATGCTAACGGTCTTGTTGTCTCACAAGCGGTCGTGCGAACGATAGAAAACGGAAAGCCCGTTACGCTCAAGTAATTACTTCTCCCTCCATTCCACGAACTCGTAATCAGTCGACACAATTGGGGTAAAGGGTGGCGGATCGTTGGCAAGACGTCGGTCGTAGGAGTCGATACGGTTCGCGTACCCACCATAAGAAGTACAACTTCCGTTGAGGCACCACTTCGTTCCAGTACGCTTATTTGAAACGGTGGTACCGAGGATAGTCAGCGTCCCTCGAGGATCGTAGGAGCCTCCATAGTAGTTACGACCAAAGGCGCCACCCTGCGCGATGAAGAGACCGTTTAAGGTCATGGTATTGGGGGAGGAGGGAGAGATAAGCACATCATTCTCTGCAATGAGGGTGAGTCCGTCAGAACCATCGGTTGCCCCGTACTGAATGTTGTTTAAGAGGTATGCGTTCGGAGCAATGCCGGCGTTGACCACGTTCGCAGCCACCAGGGTCACCTTCTGGGGAATGGTGCCTTCTACCCACACGTGATCCTCGACGAAGATAAGACCACAGGTAGCTGGGACGGTACGAGTCTCGTAGGGGTCGTCGTCGTTAATGAGTGCCCAGTCATCGGTATCATCTGCGGGGTTCACCGGCGTCACAGCACGGTTCGTGAGGTCATCTACCCTGCGTACCGTCACGGTACCGTTACTGTTAAAGGTGAGCCGGTAGCCGCGCCAGTACGCTTCGTTATTGGTGTTGGTGCCCGAGCTGTAGCGAGCGTAGTAGATGCCCTGTGCCTGGGCGAGGGTTTTCAATGTTCCGAAGTCCGCAGCAATCCCTGCGAAATTCACCTGTGGCTGTGGCCAGCTCCAGAGCGTTTGGTTTGGACCATCTCCAACTACGCCGGAAGCCGAAGAGCTTGCAGGACTGCAACCATAGTCACTGGTGCAATTCCAACTTGAAAGTGAGCTCGTCACGGGAGAGTTCGCCGTCCCGTCCATGCGAATACCGCCGTTAGAGTGGTAGGGACCGTTGATGATGCGGTCGTCACCCGCCCACACGGAATCATTGATGATATAGGAATAGCGCGCGACTGAAGGCTGTGCGTAGCGAGCATACACGGCGCGCGTGGCGCTTGGAGAACCATTGGCAGTGCCAGTTGAGGTGATATCGACTGAGGTCACTTGCCCGCAGGAGGTGTTGCCGGTGATGGCAAGCGAGATGGTGCCAGTTACGCCGCCCTCTGGGTCGTTGTAGGGAATCGAGTAGGGACCGGCTACTCCCGTGCCGTTTTGCAAATCATTAGGATAGTGCGCTAGAAACCAGCGGTAGTACTCGAGTCCGGCCTCTGCAATGGAGAGTGCGCGCGCTTGTGCGTGTCCTGCGTTCTGCAATTTGTTTTCAGTGAGGACATAGCTTGAAAGCGCGCCGAGCACCGTGAAGAAGATTGCGCCGAAGACAATCGCAAGCAACATAAGATATCCTCGTGGGGCTTTCATGTTCATTGGTTGAGGAGGTTACGAAGGGTGGCGCGGCCGGTGAGTGTAAAAATTTCTGGAGCGCGCAGTGGGTTTAGATCGGTGTCGACGCGCACCGTGACCTGGGAAATGGAACTGACGTCCACCGGCGCCGTCAACTGAACCCCGCTTGAATCATAGTAGCTGAAGATAGGGGTAGATGTTGCGTTTCGTACATACGCAATCACGGTGGCGGTGGTCTCCGGTTGTCCGGAATAGGATGGTGGATTGCCTGCTGAGTTCGTGACGCCGCGGTAGAAGGTACCGTTGTTTAGGTAGAAGCGGATTTTCTCCACTGGGCCATCCGCATCAATGTCGGCATGGAAGGTGACGGTGGAGGTGGCTGCAGAAAGTATGAGGTAGCCGCCGTCTTCCCCATAGGTAGCCTCACGCAGGTTGCCGATTGAAGTAGTGAGCGCGCGGCGTG
>Ga0163155_10001567_pt1 | contig 27453 bp, 24 predicted proteins | sample OliLakLV19SP4G1_FD_148611 | JGI IMG/M metagenome (GOLD analysis project Ga0163155, IMG submission 148611) | Freshwater microbial mat bacterial communities from Lake Vanda, McMurdo Dry Valleys, Antarctica - Oligotrophic Lake LV.19.SP4.G1 | ecosystem: Environmental > Aquatic > Freshwater > Lake >... | reverse complement strand
TATCGCATCCGCGCCAATATGGCCGCCGGCAGGGCGTCGGGCAAGTCCGTCTATCGCGAACGACTCCGCAACAACATTCTTCAGCAGCGGTGGAATGTCGAGATCGAAGACCTCGCCGCCAACACCACATTCGACGTTCTGGTGAATGGCAACCTGTTCGGGACGATCACGACCAACAACCTGGGCACCGCAGAACTCGAGTTCGCCACCTTCATTCCGGACAACAATCCGCACGACGAAGAGCCGCCGATTCCCACCGACTTCCCGCATCTCGTGGTGGGCGACACCATCACCGTCGGTCCGCTCTCGGGCACTTTCCAGTAAGCCACTCCCTCCCAAGCACTCTCGCGCGGCGAATGGCGGCACCGCCCGCAACTCTCCGCCACGCGAACACCATCGTCCGACCCGCCTCCGGCTGGATCGGACGACTTCCGGCGCTGTACCTCTCGCGCCCCTACACCGACCAGGGAAATCCCTGGTCAACCCACGCAAACCACTTTCCGTAATTACACCTCAGGAGACTCACCATGAAGAAAGTAATTGATCGATTGCGCAGCTCGTCGCTCGCGTGCGTATTCACAGTCGCTTGGGCGAGCGCGGCGTACGGGCAGTCGAACATCACGCTTCCTGATGAGTTCGAGTCGGCCGGCAGCGAACTGGGCCGGCTCTTCTCGTACTTCGGGGGCGTTGCGAGCTACTCGACGGCGACCGACCCTGGAACAGTATTTAGTGGCAGTTCATGCCGCGTCACCATAAACTTTCGACATGACAACATCTTCCGGATCGCGGGTGTGGGCATCGGGACACTGGGCATCGATCGCCCAGCGGTCGCGGTGCCGAGCGCCGCGGACACGTTCAGCGTGACCATCCAGTCTCCGCCGCAAGGAACGCTGTCGGTGAAGGTCACGGTGCGTGAAGATGACAACGCGGATGGTCTCATCGACGCGGGCGCGGACGACGACCAGTGGGAAACCGCCTCGCTGCTGCTGCAGTCCGGAACCAACGTTTACAACTTCTCGTTCGCCGGATTCACGGACGTGAATCCCGGAACCGGAAATGATGCTCAGAACTTCGCCACGGTCAACCGCATGGCCTACTTCCTCACGTTTGAGACACGCGCTGTGTACCCGGGCGGAATGATCGAAGTCCCCGTGTCCTTCCTCATTGACCATGTTGGCTTCTATGTCGGGTCGCAGGTTATCCCCTCCCCGGTTTGCGAGGCCGACTTTAACGCCGACACGTTTGTGGACTCGCAGGACTTCTTTGACTTCCTCGCGGCATTCTTTGAACTGCTTCCCGCGTCGGATTTCAACCACGACGCCGTCGTCAACTCCCAGGACTTCTTTGACTTTCTCGCGGCTTTCTTCGCCGGCTGCTGACTTGACAGCGAGGGCGTGTCAAGGCGGCTCTACCAGCCGTCTCCGTTGAGTCGTTCACTTCGTGTGATCCAGATTTTGGCCGCAGGAATAGAACCCTGCTCGTACCGAGGAATCCGATGAAGATGCAGAAAAGATGTTGGGGCGCTTGTGTGGGCGTCATGCTTGTCGCCCTCGTCGTGAGTCGGGCGGCTGCGCAGTCCGATGTCCGACTTCCCGCCGAGTTCGAAGTGGCCGGGTCTCAGCTTGAGACGCTCTTCACCTACTTCGGCGGCGTGGCGAGTTCATCGGCCTCGATCGACCCGGCGACGGTGTTCGCAGGTAACTCCTGCCGCCTGAACATTGCGTTCCGACCCGACGCGAACTTTACGCGAGCCGGCGCGGGATTCGGCACGCTTGCAGTCACGCCTCCAGACCTGATGGTGCCGGAGGGCGCGGATACATTCAGCATCACCATCCAGTCGCCTGCGCAGGGCACGTTGACTTTCAAAGTTACCGCGCGAGAAGACGATGACGCCGACGGCAACATAGATCCGGATGCCGGGGATGATCAGTGGGAGACCGAACCCATCACACTGCTGCCCGGCACAAATGTGTACAACCTGCCGCTGAGCGCCTTCACCAATGTTGGCTCCGGCAACGACTCGCAGAACTTCTCTACAACGAGCATGATGGCGTGGTTTCTGACGTTCCAGACCGACGCGTCATATCCGGGCGGCATGATCACGGTCCCGGTGTCCTTCCTGATCGACCACGCCGGGTTTTATGTCGGAACACAGACAATCCCCGACCTGCCAACACCGCCGCAGAACGTCTTCCGCGAACGCTGGAACAGCTCTTCATTCGGGACGTCGGGTCCGGGTGAGGCCGTCATGGGCGACGAGGGCGCTTGGTCATTCAGCGCGACCGATCAGGCACAGCCCCGTGCCGAGATCACATGGCACAACGCCAGTCGGACCGTCCGCATCACACCGGGCTTCACAGCCAGCGCTTCGCTGACGCGGAACTCAATCTCGATCCCGATGACCGTCGACACGACGTTGTCGTTCTCAGCGTGGAGCACGCTCGCCTCGCCGCAGCCTGGTTCAATCGGTTGCACAGCGCCGTGCGGCGACAAGACCTTCCTGCGACTGACCGACAATCGAGGCAACCAACTCGTCTATGTCCTGGACCATGCGCCCGCCGAAGTGCCTGTCTCCACAAGCGGAAACTACCGCGAGATCTTCCTCGCGCGGGGTGAGGGCCGATACGAACGATCGCTCCTTGATGACTTTTCTGCGATTCCCAACTTCAGCGCCGGCGGCGCCGCGATCACTTCGATCCAGTTGCAGGTTCAGAACGTTGGCGGCGCCGCGGTGCTTGATGACCTGACCATCAGTTCTGAAACACTGATCGGCTCGGCAAGAGGCTCGCAAGTGCGGGCATCCGGAGACTCCGGCGGTCTTACGACTATCACATACGTCAGTTCCACCGGAAGATCCGTCGTACTCCAACGGTCAACAGCCGGCGACTGGACATCTGCGGCGCTCGACGAGACCGCCGCCGGGGTTCCTGCCTCCGTTGGAGCCAACGCCACGAACACCTGGGTTGATGATCACGATGGAAAGTCGTACGTCTCTGTCGCTTCAGAAGCAGGTCTGATGATCGTTGACACGTCCACCACTCCACAAGGCGTGCGGAATCTCACCCAGGAGATCGGTACGACCACGCCAAGCGTGAGCGCGATTACCGGCCCCTCGACCGTGTTCATGAGCGTTGACGGCTTCGTCAACGTGATGGGCTTTAACCTTGCCGGCGACATGGTTCGATACTTCCAGACGGGAGGCATGGTCGGCGGAGAAGCCGCGTGGGGATTCATGAACATCACCACCACGCAGCTTCAGCCGAACGGCATCGCGACACCGGCAATAGTTTCAAACCTCGTTCCTTATATCTCTCAGTGGGGCGGGCTGCACGTGGCCGGGCTGGACGCCGTCGGGAACATCCATGCTGTCTGGTGGGCGCCGGGCGCGCCTCACTGGTTTGCCAACGATCTCAGTACAGAACGCGGAACACCCCCTTTAAACCCTGATGCGGGATTAAGCGGGTACGTCACCCCGTGGGGCGGTCTCAACCTGACCGGACTCGATGCAGGCGGCAGAGTTGTCGTGCTGTGGTGGGCGCCCGCCCTGGGCGACGGCAACTGGCAGAACACCGACCTCACGAGCACCTATGCCGGTCCCACGCTGGACGATGTCGGACTCGCGACCTTCGTCACGCCTTGGGGCGCGTTGAATATATCCGGCGTCACCCCCGACGGCGAACTGGTGAACTATTGGTGGGTGCCGGGGTTCAACTCCTGGCTCGTCACCTCGATCTCCGCGGCATCGTCCGAACAGGGAACCTCACGCCTCCGTGGCGGACTCTCGGGCTTGGGCTCGCCCGCGGGCACCATCAGCATCATCGGTTCGTCGGACAACGGCGACGTCATTCGGTACTTCTGGAACGCAAGCGACGGTGCGCAGTGGCATCACGAGAATGCGCGTGAACTCTCAGAACGCCGGTGATCGCAAGTATCGGTCGCTGCTAATACGGGGGAACCTGTAGCCCGCTCCCCGAGCGGCATGGGTGAAGCTCGCCGTTGTGATTACCTGGATCTTTGATCGTCCGCGTTTTCCGCTCTCGCAGACCCCCATGGTTATACCCGAGCAGGACGTGTTGACCCCAACTTCGTTGTGGAAATGAGAATGCGCAGAGATGTCGTCGATCACGAGACGCACGCGAGCCATGGCGCGTCCGACGATGTGCGACGTCGCGAGCCCGCGTTAAGTCCAGCCGGGACGTAGGGTGCGAGCCTCCGGAGGGCAGACGGGCCCGCGCAACCATGCGAACGATCGGGCGTCGTTACGTCTACCTCGTTGGCGGGGTTTTCGCCAGTTCCGGTTTGCATGGGCTCAGGTATGTCGCTCCGAAACGGCCAGGATGTAGTTAGCAAGTTGGCCAGCGAACTGGTGAGAGGATGTTTGCTTCAAGGTCAAGGCAAGGTGTAGCGGTCAGCAACCGGCGAAGAACGCGCCGATGAACTCGAAGAAGTCCTGCGACGTGATCGAGCCGTCGCGGTTGAAGTCGGCGTCGGGTCGAGCGTCGAAGAACGCCGCGAGGAAGTCGAAGAAATCCTGCGAGCTTGCTGCTCCGTCGCAGTTGAAGTCGGCGGCGCAGGGCTCGAGCGCGACGACTGAACTGTTGAAAGCGCCGCAAGCGTTGCTGACGACGCAGCGATAGTCGCCCGCATCGGCGAGGGTGACGAGATCGACGGTGAGGGAGGCGGTGTCCGCGCCCGATATCGTACTTCCGAAGGCGGTCGGTCCGTTGGACAGGGGAACACCATCGCGCTGCCACTGGAACGCGAGTGTCCCATAACCGGAGGCGGGCGCGGCGGTGAGCGACCACGATCCTCCGACACAGGGCGCGGGCGGCGCTGCGACAGGAAGGGTCCAGGGAGTTCCCGTGGTGGTGAAGCGTGCGACGCTGCGGGTGATGACGCTTCCTGCGGTATCGAACGGGCCGCTTACCAGGATTTCGCCGCCGAGTTCCGGCGGCAGGACGGCGAGGGCGGCCGCCGCCCCGTCGAGTCCGGTTGCGAACCCGCTCCAGGCGGTCCCGTTCCAGCGTGCGATCCGATTTCGAAAGCTGCTCCCGGCAATCGTAAAGTTTCCTGCAACAACCAAATCGCCTGACGCCAGCACGCAGAGGTCGTTGACCGTTCCGTTGACACCTGATCCCAATGGCGTCCACGCACTTCCGTCCCAGCGAGCGATACGGCTGGCAGGCGACCCTCCGGCGGAGGTGAACGTGCCGCCCGCGATCAGATCGCCATTGGGCAAGAGGGCGAGGGTGTTAACCTGACTGCTGAGCCCCGACCCGAGCGCTGCCCACGACTTGCCGTTCCATCGCGCGATGCGATTGGCGGGCATGTCTCCGGCGGTGGTGAATGTGCCGCCGGCCACGATATCTCCGTTGGGCATCTGCACGAGCGCAGTGACCATCGCGTTCATCCCGGAACCGAGTGGTGACCACGTGACGCCGTTCCATGCCGCGATTCGGTTGGCGGGTACGGGGCCGGCGCTGGTGAAGGAACCGCCAGCGACAAGCGTTCCATCTGCAAGCGTGACGAGCGAGCGGACGGTGTTGTTCACACCTTCGTTAAGAGGCGACCACGTCGAGCCGTCCCATTGCGCGATGTAGTTGACAGGGACGCCTCCCGCGCTCGTCATCGATCCGCCGGCGACGACATTGCCGTTGTGCAGGCGGGCGAGGGCTCTCACCATGTCGCTCGCGCCAGTTCCGAGCGGCGACCACGCGACGCCGTTCCATCGAGCAACATTGCTCACAGAAACGCCGTCGACTTCGTTCAAGAAGCCGCCTGCGATCACGTCGCCATCGGGGAGCACGAGCAGGGTGTTTGCGTAGGTGTCGGTTGTGGGCGCAAGGCGGCCCCAACTCGAGCCGTTCCATCTTGCAAGGCCGTAGACGATCAGGCTGTTATTGAGATAGAGGAAGTCTCCTCCCGCGGCGAGGCTGCCGTCCGGGAGCTTGGTGAGGTCGTAGACAGGACCGGACATGCCGCTGCTCATGGCCTGCCACTCGACGCCGTTCCACTTCGCGACGCGCGCCACGGCGAGGGTCCCCGCCATGGAAAAATCTCCGCCTGCGGCGATCTCGCCGTCGCCCAGTACTTCGATGGTCGAAACGGGTGCATTGAGCCCGTCGCCGAGTGGACTTCAGGCTTGGCCGTTCCAGCGCGCGATGTGATTCAGAGGCGTCGCGCCCGAGGACGTGAAATATCCGCCGACGAGCACATCTCCGTTTTCATCGAGGGCGATGCAACCCACGCTGGTGTTAAGCCCCGCGCCGAGCGCCGACCAGGTGCTGCCGTCCCAGCGTGCGATGTGATTGGCGGGAGCTCCGCCGGCGCTGGTGAAAAAGCCGGCGACAATCAGGTCTGCGCCGCCGCCATCCAAGGGAACTACGGCGAGTGAGCTGACGTTCTGAATGCCATTGATGTCGACGCCAGCGCCGAGCGCGGACCACGACGAGCCGTTCCACTTGGCGATGGCGCTTGCGGGGACACCGCCGGCGTTACTGAAAGATCCACCGGCGATCAGATCGCCATTGGGCATGACGGCGAGTGCATGGACGCCGTCACTCATACCGCTGCCGAGTGAACTCCACGTGTTTCCATTCCATCGCGCGATCCGATTGACGGTGACGCCGTCGCCGTTGGCGAGGAAGCTCCCGCCCGCGACGAGTTCGCCATTGGGTAAAACCGCGAGCGCGTGAACCGGGCCGCTGGATAAGGCGGTACCAAGGCCCGATCCGAAGCGCGACCAGCGGCCGGTGTCAGGATCGAACAGCACGATGTTCCGAGCTTGTACATCGCCGCCGATCGTGAACGAGCCGCCCAGCACGTACTTGATACCGAGCGGACCATCGCCGTCCGGATCCCATGGCATGGTGACAAGCACCGATCCGTTGGTTCCCGGCAGGCCGCTTCCCGGCAGCCATCCGCCAGTCGGTCCGCAAGGCTGCGAGTGGACGCGCTGTACGCTCAGGCTCAGACAGCACAGAACAAGCAGGATCGCCTTCGTTTGTAGGCGGAGCCCGGTTCGTCGTTGCGGAACAGATCCGGATTTCATGACGGCTTCGATCTCCTGAGACGCCGAAAGGCGAAGTGTTATCTGACCATGCGCATCACGTGTCTTCTAAATCCAGGGAACATGTGGCGGGTGCGGCGAAGGTCCGCATGCCGGCTGAAATGTTATCGAGTTATGCCGCTGATCCCGACGCCTGCAGATTACACCATGCGATCGGGTAGTGCAAGCGCATCATGCAATGACGGCGCAGGCGATGCCCGCGTGATCCGGCGCCGTATCGGCAGAAGTGTCGCCCGGCAACCTGAGGCATTGATAGACTGCAGAAAAGCCAGAGAAATCGCCACATCAGTCGGCGGGTGGGACGCTCGTTCCACGCACCGTGTTCGTGAGCGGTAGCTCGCCGTCTTACCCAATCCGACGACGGTCACGAGTGCGGTGATAATCGCCGGGATGGCCTGTTACGTTGTTCGTCGCTACTTTCGATCGGCCCCTCCAGCCAATACAGCTTGGCTTGGTCAGCGATGGTCTTCACGCAATAGCCATATCGCTTGCGGAGGTCCGTGAGCCTCAGCGAGGCCGCGAACTCTATGTCTGACAACAAGTACGCCATGCGGAGATTGTACGAGTGTGTCTCGGCTCTGCTCCCAAGCGGACGCATGTTCATACACTCTTCCACCATGACATTCGACGCCTCCGCCATCTCGGGATTCTGGACGTGGTTCCGCGCGAGTGACGCCAAGTTGAAGGCGATGTCCAACGCCGACCATCCCTTCTGGGACACAGCACTCTCGCAGCTCAAAGGCGTGCATCAGGGCCTGTGGTTCGAGATGTCCGACGAGGTGCGCGGCCGCCGCGAGTTCGTCATCACTGCGGAGGGCGATCAGAAGCTCTTCCCGCTTGTGGACGCGATGGTGGCCGCGGCCCCCACGATGGGCGCGTGGGTCTTCGTGGCCCTCAAGCCCGCGATGGGCTTTGACTTCACGCACCGTTACGAGGACGTGCTGTATGACCCGAAGACGATGTGGTTTCTACCCCTCGGCGTCAAGGACCGTCCCGACTACCTTGGCCTTCGCATCGGGATTCCGTCGCTGCGTGATCTCGACCAGGATGCCGCCGAGTTCGCGGTAACCATCATCCTCGAGACCGGCCTTGGCGAGCGGGAGCGTGCTGCCGATGTGCATTACACTGAGGTCGTGCGCTTGCCCAACGATCCGGCGAAGGAAGGCTACATCGAACTGCCGGACCTAACCGCGTACATCGCGTGGCTGAAGCGCAAGCTGGCCGAAACTTGATCCCACGCGCGGTGAGCTTCACACCATTCATGGCGCGCTGATCGACAGGCACGTTGATCGCGTGCAGCTCTAAGAGAAAGGTGAGCCGACATGCTCCGCTCCGCCGATGAACTTCTCAACACGTCCGACCCCGCCTGGCCGGTGCTTCAGGAGATGCTCAGCGCCGCTGGCGGCACGATGCTTGTGCTCGATGCCTCGGAAGCCGACGGGCGGCGGGAGATCGAATCGCTGCAAGTCACCGCCTCGTCCCTTCTCGGCGCGATGGCCTCTCGCGTCGGTGGGGTGCTCATCGACTCGGGATGGCTGCGCATGCTCGGCTGCGGACACTGGGAGTGTGCGTGGGGCATCACCACGGCGACACGGTACATCGGCTTTGGTGCGAATGCCGGGCCGCCCGAAGGGCTTGTCGTCGCCCTCGATGCGCTCGGCGGCCTCTTCGCGATCAACGGCGGGTTCCTGCGCGAAACTCCGCCCGGACACGTCGCGTACTTCGGCCCCGACACGTTGCTTTGGGACGACACGGGCGCGGGCTACTCCGCGTGGCTCGAAGCGATGCTCAACCCTGAGCACCGCACAGCGTTCTATGCCGACCTGCGATGGAACGGGTGGGAGCCCGAAGTCGCCGCGTTGCGGCCCAACACCGGCCTGAGCTGCTATCCGCCCTTGTACACGCGCGAGTCGCGCCCCATCGAACTCACGCGCCGCGCCGCCGTGCCGATCCAAGACCTGGTGGCCGCGGCATTCGATATGGCCCGCCAGTTGAACACGTAAGCACGCCGCGCTGTCCACGCTTCCGTTAGCGAAGCGGGGCGCCGACCTGACTCACTCCTCGAACCGCCCTACGCCGCCTCCGTCGCCGTCGTTACGTCCGACCACGGCCCCTTTTCGCATCGCGTGTTGATCCAGCGGGCCAATTAGACGCCGGTTTTGCCGCCGTCGCCCGCCTTGAACTCGGCGTCAGCTGGGGGCGCGGAAACTCGGTTTGGTCGTCATGGTCGGGAATGTGAGCGTGGCGTGGTCGGTCGGCGCGGAGCTGTCCGCATCGACGAGTTTCACCCACACCTCGGCCCCGAGCACGCCCGCGGGCCTGGTGCGGCGGGTCGGCGTGGACTCGTCCACCAGCCGCAGTTGGTGCGTGAGCCGCTGCCCGCTTTCAACCAGCGTGAGCGGGCGCGAGGTCAGTGCCCACAAGCGGGGGTGGGCCGTATCGCGCACGGTGATCCCGATCGTCGCGCGGTCGGCGATGGTGGTCGGAGGGACGCACTCCGCCGCCGCATGATGATCATGCGAGCGATGTCTCCACATGTGCACGACCCGGCCGCTCGCGTCGATCGCTTACCGCGGCGTCACATCCTCGATGTCCTGCTGCGGAGCCTTATCCATCGGCATCCGCTTGATCTCCTTGCTCGCGGCGAAGTCGATCTTCTTGAGGTCCACCATCCGCACGCGTCGGTTGTGGGACGTGTGGTAGTAGAAGACGAGGTTCTTGGTGTCGTACGCCGTGGTCCACAGGGTGGCGCCGCGCATGCCCTTGGTCTTGGCGTCGCCGCCGCCCTCGGCCGCGCCCAGCGGCACGTTGAAGTTGTCCAGGATACGGAACAGCTCGTAGACCGTCTCATCGCCGGTGGGCGTGGGGCGGGCGGTTTGGGAGAAGGCGACTGCCCGCACGAACCGCGAAGGGGGCGTGAAGTCGCCGGGCAAGCCGATCATGCCGCTGCCGCCGCCCAGGGCCTTCAAGTCCAACTCGCTCATCTTCTTGTCCGGGATCGCGACGGGTGAGAGGTTGACGTAGTTGCGGATGTTGGTCTCGTGCCAGTCATAGTTGGGCGAGTTGGTGATCACGCCCAGCGGCGCCTCGTGGATCACTGTCTTGCCCTTGGTGAACTCGATCACGATCGCTTTGCCCGACGGCTCGGTGACGAGATAGTGCACCGGCGGGGTGAGGCCGAGCGCCTCTTCGACGACCGGCGCGACCAGCACCGACGCCACGGCGGCGCGGGCCTCCACAACGGTGGCGCAGGTCGTCACGATATAGGTGCCCAGGTCGGTCGGCCCCAAAGTCTTCGAAGCCTCGCCGGGCATGTACGCCGGATACTCGGCGAAGCCAGGGTGGTAGAACAAGCCGACGGTCAGCCCCTTCTCGTTCATCCCGTCGAGGACCATGTCCTTGCCGACGCCGTCGACCGCCACAGCCCCGTACTTTGCGGTCCATGAGATCCCAGGCTTTTTGTCAGGCGTCGAGCCTGTGTACGCCATGCCGCGGGGAATCACCGCCACACGCGAGTGCAGGTCGAACGTGCCCCACTCCATCGTTCGGCCATAGATGATCGCCCCGTCCTTGGCCCTGAGCGTGATGCCCGTGCAGGCATCGGCGATGGGGGTCACCGAGAGAACGATCGCCATGATGGATGCGGCGGTGAGAAGCAGTGTGCGTGCGGTGTGTTTCATGGTTGTGGTTACATTCGAGCAAGCCTGACAACAAGTTCTCTCAGTCGAGGCAACGTCAGGGCGACCGCTGCATCGACAATTGCAAGCCTAGCCCCGCGTATATGACCTGTCTTTCCAATTCTCCAAGCCATCACTCGCGGCGGTGGAGTTCTGCCGCCACCGTCGCCGTCGTGACGTCCGACCACGGCCCCTTTTCGCCGCGCGTGTTGATCCAGCGGGCCATGTAGACCGCGTACTGACGCCGTCGCCCGCTTTGAACTCGGTACGTGCACTCGACCGGCCGATCCGAGCGGAACATGAAGGCGGGGCGAGATCGTGCGAGGTGCTCGGGCAACTTGTCGCCGCTTCGCTCGCGGCCTACAGCACATGCAGCACTTCGAACGCCGCGCACACCACGGGCATCGATTCGTCCGGCACGCGTCCGATGGCGGCGCACTCGCGAGAGAAGAAGAGCCAGTGGGCATGTCGCCACCACGAAAGCGAGAGATCCCCCTCGCCCTCAAGGGAAGCAAACTCTGGCGTTACCTGATCAAAAGGGCACACCTCGACGCTCGTCACCCGCGTCACCAGCGCGGGCTCGTCGGAGTCATCGAGCACAATCCCGACGTCACCCACCGCGGGCACCGGATCGCCTTCGTGCTCGTGGCCCCAGAGCAGGCTCGCCCCCGCGCGCTTGCCGCCGCCACGGATCAGCGCGATGAGCGAGCGCGAAAGCTCCGGCGAGTCGCCAAAGCGATCAAGAAAGATCCGCCCCTCTGGCAGGTTGATCCCCCGCGTCGCGAGATCGTCCAACACGCTCTGAATGCTCGGGCCTGTCGACATGCTGCACCTCCGAACAACCATACTCACGGGTGCAACGCCCTACGCCGCCGCCGTCGCCCGCCTTGAACTCGGCGCGGAAACTCGGGCGGGTGGTCATGGTCAGGAACGTGAGCGTTGCCGCGCCTCACTTCGCGTTAAACCGCTTCACTTCTTTCCACGACACGGGACTGTCCTTGAGACCGCGGCGTCCTTCCTCGATCACGACGGGCAATTTCGAAGCCTGGATGACCCACAAGCCGAACGGAGAGGTGTTGACGCCCGGGTCGCCATTGCCGCCGAATGATGAGGTCTGGAACGTCGAGGACTCGTAGCGAACGCGCACCTGGTCATCGGTTACGGTAATGCTCTGAGCCACTTCGCCGTCCGTGTTGGTGACCGCACCTCCGAACATACCGACGACCATGAAGCGCGAGAAGTCGATCTTCGGTGCCGCGTGTCGCCCCATCGCCCCTTCCTTGAGCGCGGCACCGGTGTGTTCAGCCCACAGCGCGTCCCAGGCCGGTTGATCCCGGACAAGAACGAATCGCGGCGTCGTGATCCTGCTGTCGTGCCCGACGAGCTGGACCGCTGGAAGCGTGTCCTCGGCGGGCGCGGGTGCAGACATGCCCAGTGAGAAGACTCCGGCGAGCGCGAAGGCCAGGGCAACCGACGAGGTGACGATTACATGGCGACGGAACATGCGGAACTCCTTTTCATCAGAGTGTACCTCGTTCCCAGCCGACGGTTTGCAACTCACGTGTAACGGCACCGCAGGAGCAAAGCGAGTGCACTCTTGCCGGTGCGATCGCTTTTCGGCGAGCGAGCCTGCCCTCGCGCCCTGCGCCGCCACCGTCGCCGTCGTGATCTCCGACCACGGACATTTCTCCCCCCGCGTGTCGACCCAGCGGGTCATGCAGACCGCCGTCTTGCCGTCGTCGCCCGCCTTGAACTCGGCGCGGAAACTCGGGCGGGTGGTCCTCGTCAGGAACGTGCGCGGCCATGGCCGTTTCCTACACTCTGTCTTTGTCACATTTCCCGCAAAGACATCGGAGCAGATCATTGAGCCAGTCCGAGGAACCACGCACTGCCCCGACAGCGCCCTCGATCCGGCCCGTTAAGCCGGGTGATATGCCAGCGCTAAAGGCGATCATCGACGCGGTGGGTCTGTTCCCCTCCGAGATGCTCGACGACATGATGGCCGCATACTTCATGGCCCAGTCGGAATGCACCGACTTCTGGCTCACCGATGACGACGGCTCGCTCATCACGATCGCATACTGCGCGCCCGAACGCATGACCTCGGGTACCTGGAATCTCTACCTGATCGCCGTCGATCCACGTCACCAAAGCAAGGGCCGAGGCGCGGCGATGATGGCTTACGTCGAGAATGCCCTGTCTAAGCGCGGCGAGCGCGTGCTCTTGGTCGAGACTTCTGCACTCCCCGAGTTCGAGCGCACCCGTTCCTTCTATCGCCGTATCGGCTACAACGAGGAGGCCCGCATCCGCGACTTTTACAAGGCTGGCGAGGACAAAGTGATCTTCCGAAAGGCCCTGAACGACGTGCGTTAACGCCACGCGATTATGGGGTATCACCATGCTTTCTGGGCCAGCGGACTAAGCCGCGACCGTCGCAGTCCTGATCTCCAACCATAGCTCCTTTTTGCTGCGTGGTTGGGCCAGCGGGTCACGTAGACGGCGGTTTTGCCGCCCTCACCCACCTTGAACTCCGCGCGGAAACTCGGGCGGGTGGTCATGGTCAGGAACGAGAGGGCGCTCGGGTCGGTCGGCGTCGTGCCCGGCGCTACCCTCGCGATTATGTTCATCCAACGCATCATCGCCGTGCTCGCTTCGCTCATCGCACTCGTCTCGATGGTTGGTTGTGCCGGTTCGCAGACGAGCACGGCTGGCGAGCGCAGCGCGGAGACCGCCGTATCGCCGCGTGCGGCGATGGAATCGCACTTCTACTTCCGCCCCGCCGCCGCGCCACGTGGCGCGTGGGTGGTGCTGTTGCCCGGCGCCTCGGGGCTGACGATCTTCGACGATAAGGACCACTACTTCCGCGCGACCGCCGCCCTCAACGCCGAGGGCTTCGACGCCGTAGTTGTGGACTACAAGGCCGCGTACAAGGTCGCACCGAATCCGCCGCAGGTTGCCACCGGCGACAAGATCGCGTGGGTCGCCGAGCAAGCCGTCGCATGGACGCGAAGAACGGGCAAGATCAAGACCGAGCAGCCCGGCGCAATCGTCGCGTGGTCGCTTGGTGCGCAAGGCTTGTGGCCGCTGCTTGCCGACGAGGCGCGGGTGAATGCGCTCAACCTCAAAGCCGCCATCGCGTACTACCCGTCGAACGAGGATGACATGCCGCTTAAGACGGGCACGCCGCTCTTGATCCTGACGGGCGAGAAGGACGACGTGACCGAAGCGAAGGGCATCCGCGCGATGGTCTCGCGGGCGGCCTCGCCGATCGTCACGCTCCATGTCTATCCAAACGCGAATCACGGGTTTGATGTCGCTTCGATCCCCAAGCCGCGCACGGTCCGCCTCATCCCCCTCATTGGTCCGTCGGCGACATTCGGCTTCGACGCGGACGCCAATCGGAGCGCGGCGCAGGAATTGGCGGCGTTCCTGAGAGAGCATGTGCTGTAGCCGCGACTATGTGTCATCTAAGCCGCCAGCGGCGTCGCTCATGCCGCAACTGTCGCGGTAGCAATCTGCGACCACGGTTCCTTCTCGCCCTCCGTGTTGACCCAGCGGGTCATGTAGACCGCCGTTTTGCCGCTGTCGCCCACCTTGGACTCGGCGCGTAAACTCGGGCGGGTGGTCATGGTCAGGAAAGAGAGCGCGGCGGGGTCGGCCGGCGTCGGCTGGTCGGCATCCACCAGTCTCACCCACACCTCGGCCCCGAGCACGGCCGTGTCGGCTTCGCCAGCGTTCCTCGTTCTTACAAAACCGCCTTGACGCTCATCAAACGGCGTATCTCTGGGCACCACACCCTAACCCCCTCCAAGAAAAGTTCTATTGGTGTTCTGTCACCCCGTCTTGTCGAGAGATCAAGCCCTTCGACGAGTGCGTCGAAGGGCGTTCTCGTCGTAAACACGGCACCTTCCTTTTCAAAACTTCACAAACCGGCACACCACCCCCCCAACAACCAGCACCAGCGCCCCAACAACCACAAAAATCACCGGCCCTCGGCTTGCTTCCCGAAGCAGATACGCCTTCTCCGGATACGCCGGATTCACGAACGCCTGCACGCCCGCCCCGGCCGGAAATCGCGTCAGCTCATTCGCCGCCGCCGCGTGTGAGTTGTACACCCGCCCGGTCGGCCGCAGCATCGTGCCCTCATACGCCCGCCCGCCGAACTCATACTGGAACTTCACCACCGGCGCATACGAAAACGCGGACGCGCCCGAGTTCCCATCGCCCGCCAGATCACGCGAGACAGAGACATTCGATTCGGTGATCGTCACCGGCACGGCCTGAGCATTGGCCATGAGCCGACGCTCCATGAAAAGCTCGTAGGCCCCGTAGACCAGCATCACCAGCCCGATGACACCGAACACCACCAGCAAGGTCACCTTCATGATGCCGTATAGTCTACCGAACCGCGGCAAAACCGTCACGACTCGCGCGGGTTTTGCCGGGCAGCAGGCAATCCGGTCCCAGCAGGCGCGTCACGACTTGGGCCCCATCACGCCGGTGGGGGACGGCTTAGCCCTTCGTCATCGGAAACCGCCTTGGCGCTCAGCAAACGGCGTATCCCGGGCTCCCAGACCCTAGCGCCTTCCAAGAAACGTACTACTGGTGTACTGTCTCCCCGATTCAACAACAAACGCCCGCGACATCTCTGCTTGCGGGCGTTTGCGTGGTTGGAGGCCGTTTTTTTCCTGGCGAATTGTGCTGTCGCTCTGACCCACCCGCCTGTGCGGGGCCGATGGGAACCATCAGCGCCGCCGACGCAAGGCGGCCAAGCCGCCGAGGCCGAGCAACACTGCCGCGCCGGGCGCGGGGACGACCTCAAAAGAGATGCGGTAGACCTCGTCGTTGGCTCCAATCTGCCGGTTGAAGGTGTACCCGGCCGCGGTGGTGAGGCCGTTGAACGTGTCGAGCAGCGAGAAGTTGAAGTTGACCACGCCGTTCTGCGGCGTGCGCTGATCGTTGACCCCGCCGACGAGGAACGCGGCGTTGGCTGGGTCCTCCAATTCGGAGCCGTTGTCCCAGATGTCCCGCCCGAACTGCGAGATCGTGGTGATGTTCAACTGCCCGGCGGCGTTGAAGAGCATGTACTGCATGGGGTTGTCGTTGCCGATGAAGTGGTCGTTGCTGGGGACGACCATCGAGCCGAAGGTGAAGAAGCGGTTGACCGAAGGATCGACGGTGAAATCGGTGAAGGCGGTCGCGCCTGGGAGCAACGGGCCAGCGGGCGTGCCAACGACGGTGCCGAGCGTCGCGGTCGGGTCGGCGGCGGCGAAGGCGGGGAACCAGTCGCTGCCGCTGCCCCCCTCGGCGATCGAGATGATCGGGGCGGTGGGGGTCATCCCGTTGTTGAAGGCATCAAACGTGCCGTTGTTGAATCCCACGCGCAGCGGCGCGAACGATACGCTGTTGGCGGGGGCGAGATTCTGGATGGTTACGCGCAGCTGGACGGGCTCGGCGTGGGCAACGCCCGCCACACCGACCACAGCGAGCAGGGAGACAGCGGCGATCTTGGTACTCTTCATAGAACCTCCGGAACAAAGTGAGAGAGACAGCAACGCGCGAACACTCGCGCGGACGAATGGAACAACGATGGCCCACGAAGAGAAAGCCCGACCCAGAAGCGCGGGACGCTTCGGCAACGATGCTCACCCGACACCTTGGCTCTCTCGCCAATGAGTCGGAGCAAACGCCCTCGCCTCGCACGCGAGATTAGTTTTTCTTGGATTGGTCTGCCGCACGCCGCAGCACGCGGCCGCGTACGGCCTGCGGCATCGCCTCGCCAGAATCGAGGTCCTGCCCGATCGTCCCCGCAAGATCGCGCAAGCGCCGGATCTGGGCGCGGAACTTCTTGCACCCGCCGCAGTACAGAATGTGGAGGCGCAGGCCCGCCGCGATTCCGGGCGGCAGCGGCTCGTCGAGCTGCTTGCTGAAGAGCGCGGTGTGCTCGCGGCAGGGCATCCCGAGCACTCGGAAGACATCGCGAACGAAGCCGATCATCGCGCGTCCTCCTTGCTCATGCCCATCGACTTCTCCACGCACGCCCGCAATGCCGCTCGTGCCCGGTGCATCCGCGACCACAGATTGGTCGGCGAAATGCCCATCGCCTTGCAGACTTCGCCTCCCGGGATGTTCAACAGGTCGCGCAGCCACACGGCCTCGGCCTGTGAGGGCGGCAACGCCTCGATGCAGCGGCGCAGCGCGGCCAGCATCTCGGCGTTCTCGGTCGTGCTGCCCGCGTCCAAACCCCACTCGCCGGGCGGCCTGGCCCACATGCCCTTGGCGGTGAACATCGCGTGAAATGCGGCTTTGTCGGCATCACGCGGCGGAGTACTCCCGGCACCGGAGCCCTCGGCACGGCGGCTCGCCGCCCGGAAATGATCCGCGATCTTGTGGGCCGCGATCCCCAGCAGCCACGTCCGCTCCGATGAGCCGCCCGCGAAGTTTGCGTACCCCTGCATCGCCGCGAGGATGGTCTCCTGCACGATCTCCTCGGCGATCTCGCGCGAGCGGGTGCGGCCCAGCACGAAGCGCCACAAGATATCGCCGTGCTCGGCCAGCCACTGTTCCACCAGCACGGCCGACGGCTCGGAGCGACGCACAGCCGCCCCATCCACCGGGGGGTCGATTACCGGCGGTGGTTGTATCGCATCATCGGTCACGGCGGGTCACAATAGGATTGGCAGCCAAGCGTCGCGTCTTGGTACGGCACGGAGCGCAACCCTGTTCGCCTACGCCGCCACCGTCGCGCTACGCACCTCCGACCACGGCCCCTTTTCCCCGCACGTGCTCACCCACCGCAGGGCGTAGTACGCCGTCGTGCCCGCTTCGGCGCTGGGGAAATCCGTTTGCGATATCCGTGAACTCACCGAGAGGAACTTGAAGCCGGGCAGAGGCATCGGGGACTGCGAAAAGGCTTCGGCCGCCGCACTGTCCGAGAGACGGGTAAATCATCGTGGCGCCACGCGTCGGTGCCTGTCGGTCTTGCTGGTATCCCTCAATCTCCCGAAACCGCCTTGGCGCTCAGCAAACGGCGTATTCCAGCTCCCAGACCCCAACGCCCTCCAAAAAAGGGTCCATTGGTGTACTGTCACCGCGCACGAGCAACGCGCTGGCTGTTCGCTACACCTCAAGGGGTTCCCGTAGCCATCAGTGGCGAGTGTTCAGCAACCTGCAAAGAACTCCGTGAGGAAGTTGAAGAAGTCCTGAGAATCGATGAAGCCGTTCTGATTGATATCTGCGGCCAGTTGAAGGGCGAAGAAGGCCGTGAGGAATTCAAAGAAGTCCTGCGAGTCGAGCGATCCGTCAGCATTGAAATCACCGGCGCAGCGCACGCGAGTGAAAGCGCTCAGAGAGGTAACGGTCCCGCACGAGTTTGCAACGCGGACGGTGAACTGCCCCGAGTCGCTGAAACGGATTCCACTGATTGTCAGCTTTTCCGATGTCGCTCCTGCAACAGTTCCGCCGCCGGGAGACGCACCACCGGGTCCATCAACAACATTGATTCCGTTTCGTTGCCACTGATACGTGACCGGGCCGGAGAAGTTGTATCCTGATGCAACCGTGACGGGGAGCATTACCGTGTCATCGGCGTCGGCCACCTGTGGCAGTGGGTGCCTGGTGATGTGGGGGATTCCCGTGTCGGTCCAGCGGGCGAAATGCGGAGACGCAATTCCGCCGCCTCCCCCCGCTCCACCGACACTCACAAAGTTCCCAACTGCGATCAGTTCCCCGTTGTATACTGCAAACTCGTAGACGGTTCGAAAACACGAACTGCCCGTGCAACCAGTCAAGCCACCGTCAAACCCTCGCCATTGCGTGCCAGTCCAGCGTGCAATTGAAGCGGATGGGACCGTACCAGCACCGTCAAACCTGCCGCTAACAATAAGGTCGCCATTATAAACTCCGAGCGATTCGACCCTCGCGGCAGTCCCATAGATGCTTTGCGGAAAGCCCGTCCATGAAAAACCATCCCAGGTCACGAGGTCTTGGTAGGGAGGATTGCTATTGAAGAACTGCCCACCCGCCACGAGTCTGTTGTTGTAAACGACCAGATCAGCGACCCAGGTATCGGAGTCATCAATCCCGCCGGCAACTGGCTGCCATGCGGAGCCGTTCCAGCGGGTAATGTGACGAAAGCCATCATCGAACTCACCCCCTGCATAGAGTGATTCCTGGTAGAGCGTGAACGCTCGAACTTTGTTAGCGCTATTGCCTAAGGCACCTAACGGTCGCCATGATGTGCCATTCCATGCGGCAACGTTGGTCACGTCCACCGTCCCGGCTCTATCGAGTTCGCCGCCGATGATCAGTTCGCCGTTGTAGACGACCATGTCGAAGACGTCGGGGAAGGCTAATCTTCCACTTAAAGTTGGAAGGGGGTGCCATTCCTGACCGTCCCAGGCCGCGATGGACCCGACAGAACCCGGCAGGTCTGCAACCCGGTCGAATGTGCCGCCGACAACCAACTGGCCATTGAAAACCGCGAGGCTTTCCACGACTCCGATGACATTACCTTAAATAATCCCACCCCCGAGCGGCGACCAATGTATTCCATCCCACGCGGCAATCCTGTTCGCTGGTACGCCGCCAACTGAAGAGAATCTACCGCCGATCACCAGTTCCTCCGGTCGAGGACCGTCTCCATCGGGATCCCATACAATTGAGGCGTAGACAATATCGTCCGGCCCGCCTTGGCCGAAGGCGGGCAGCCAGCGACCGTTGCACTGTGCCATGGCGTGTGGACAGAGCGTCCCGAGAGCGACGGCGAACGCCGCGCCTGGGGCAAGGAGGCGGGCGAAGGTGGAACGGGCGGTGATGCTGAACATGATTGGTCTCCATCGTGTGATTGATGTGCTCGACGCCCGGACCACGAACGCTCGCGTGCCGTCGTCTAAAGGAAGAACCGCACGCGGGAATGAAAACCGACGCGCTGAAACACAATTATTTTGGGGGCCGGTTCGCCTCCCGGTGTGTAGGAAGTGTCAGTTAGGCAGTGAATCAGCCCATCAATCATCGCAGCAGGTTGGCCTGTAGTTGCCGCGGCGCTGTGACTGGGGGGCGATCTGGTTGCACCTGGCCTTTGAGTTTCTACCGATCCTGATGTCGCACTTGCCATTGGTCGCGAAGCTGATGCCGCTGCCGGTGCAGGAGCCGCCATCGCGAATATGGAGCCCATTTTCGGTGTTCCCGTTGCACTGGTTCTTGCCGAAGAGGGAAATCGTCGAGTCTGGATCGCAGCAAAGGATGCCTTCCAGATTCCCTGTGCATGCGTTGTCTTGAAGTACGGCGCGAGAACCCTTGGAAACCGCGATCCCCCCCAGGGCGTTTCCCTCGCACCTGTTCTTGGTGATCTCAGTTCGATTCCAGATTCCATCGATCCAGATCCCGTAAGCTCTCTTGTTGTCGATGCAGTAATTGTTAAGAATCTTCATCTTAACTTGCGCCTCTGCCTTGCCGGAGATGATCAATATTCCAGAGTTTCCGTTGGCGCGACACGTATTTCCATCGATGATCCCGTCGGCGGCAGTGTTGACGACCACGATCCCGTCGTTCTCACTTTTCTCGCAGTTGTTTTTTCTCGCATTGAGAATGGTGTTCGGTTGCCCTGCGTAGATCCCACTGTGTTTGTTGAACTTGAAGATACAGTCCTCCACGTCCGCTACCGATTGAAAATCGACGAGCAACCCGTTGCCTTCATTGTTGATGCACGCAACCCCTTCGCTGAGCTTCGCGCTGGATCCCACAAGTCTGATTCCTTGACTGGTATTCCATTGGCACACTGCGTTCCGCGAAATCTTGACGCGTGGATCGCTGTTTTCATTCTTACACTTGTGAGCGGAGATGCCATCACGTCCATTGTGCTCGAAGACACCCCCTACCACGTCCATCTCCGATTGTTCAACCACCAGTCCGTGATCTTCATTGTGAGCCGCGCAGAGCGGCATCGCGAGGGTGGACCACGTGGATACGGACGACCCGTCGCGGACCACTATGCCGTCTTTGTTTCGCGAGAAGTCTCCGCCGATGACCGTGACGTCAGTCGAGGCGTCGTGAACCCGGCATCCGGCGCCATTGGGGTTGTGAGTTGCTTTCGAGTTTTCAAGCGTGACTCGCTTGGAAGCGGCGATCCGGATGCCGTCTCCGTCGATCGTACCCGTTGCGATCACTCCTGCGATAACCAGGCCTGCTTCAACGCGGCGAACGTTCAGCCCGAACTTGCCGTTGGAGGAGTATGTGCCGCCTCGCACGGATCCCCAAACCGCGCCGCCGAGTTGCGCGCCCCCGCCCGAATTATTGTTGAAATCACAGTCTTCAATCGTGAGGGGCGAAGGCTTGGAGCAGTCTGTTAACAGTCCGATGCCCGTGGTGTCCTGGAATGTGCAGCTGCGTATCTCGACTGTACCCGAGTCGCGAATCCAGACGCCATACGTCCGGCACCCTCGGAAGGTGCAGCTGCTCATCTTGATGTCGGACCCGATTGACTCGATTCCCGTTTTGTTACTCTCGTCAAACACGCATGATGTAATCGCTAGACGGCTCGTTGAGGCATTCAACGCGGCCTGAGAGAATCCCGAGAATCGACAGTTCGTCAGTGTTACAACTGAATCATTGGCGAACACGCCCGAGGTCGCCATGTCGCCATCCGCTTCGCTAGGCGCGAAGGCGAAGTTCTCGAATGTTGCGGTGACTTTGGGCTGCACTGTGATGATCGTGCCGCGATCCGAACCAAGGTCGATCTGTGTCGAACCTTCGCCCTGAAGAGTGATGTTGCGAGTGATCGTGAGACGCTCGCGATAGCCGCCCCGGGTGGGGCTGACCAGTATACGGTCGCCCTCCACGGCGTCAGTGATCGCTTCTTCAATGGTGGGATACTCGGCCGGCACACGAAGTTGTCTGGGGAGCGCCGTGTTGGTTTGAGAAGAGTCCGAGGCTCCGGTCGTGGGTGCCTGTGCCACGGACGATGTTGGCTCTGTGGGGGCGGTAGCGACGGGCGTGTTAGAGGAAACCGGTTGAGATGCGATCACCGGATCGATCTCCCTTGCGATTTGCTCCATGTCAACGACGTCGCGTTCTTCGGAATGTTGCTGTATTACGAGAGTTTCGTTCGATGCAGGCGACCCTGTCCCGGATCGTGTTCCGTTCCGAACGATCCACATGAACATCGCAAGAGTCAGCAGCACGAGTAGCGTGACGCCAAGCCGCAGCCGCGTCGTGCCTTGCTTGTTTGGCGTTGCTCCCTCTGTCGCGTCTACCTGCACCTGCGGCGACGACGCTTTCATTGCCCGTTCAAGCGCATCGGCCAGTTCATTCGCGTCCGCGTACCGCGTCTCGGGCCGCTTCGAGAGCGCCCGCAGCACCACGCTCTCGATTGCGGGTTCAATGCTCGACGGAGGCAGAGAAGCTGCGCCGGCACCACGACCCTGTCGGCATCTCCTGGCCAGCACCAGCGTCGGGCTGGCGGGCGTCTGCCGCAGGATGCGATCGAAGGCTTCGACCATGCTCCCGCTCGTTTGATACGGGAACGCGCCGGCGGTGATGATCTGGTACAGGATCACGCCGAGCGAATACACGTCGCTTCGGGTGCTGATCCCTTCGGCCTCGCCGGCGACTTGCTCCGGGCTCGCCCAAGGCAGCGAACCAACAAATTGACCTGTTATCGTCACAGGCTCATCTGCCGTCTGACTGTCGTGCTCGCTCACATTGAGCGACGGCATACTCTTGGCCAATCCGAAGTCCAGCACAAACGGCTCCCCTTCCATATCCAACTGAATGTTGGAAGGCTTGAGGTCGCGATGCACGATGCCCGACCGGTGCGCCGCTCCGACGGCTTGTGCCGTCTTGATGAACACGCCGAGCATTTCGTTGCGAGATCGGATAGCGGTCTCGATGTCGGACGTCGTCCGCAAAAGGTATTCCTTCAGCGTGATGCCTTTTACGTAATCCATGATCAAACAGTCATGCCCGTCCGGCGTGACGATTCGATCCAGGATGGAAACGATGTTTCGATGACTGATCCGAGCGAGGGTCTCCTTCTCCCTTAAAAATCGGGCCTTGGACTCCTCGGTGGAAAACTGGCCGCCATGCAGCACCTTGATCGCGACGCGGCGGGACGTGGAGAGCATGACTCCTTCGTAGACGCTCGCCTGGCCGCCGCCCCCGATGTAGTCAACGACCAAGTACCCTGGAACCGTTGGGAAGTGCGGTGAGACTTCCCCAGGCGCCGGCTCCGTCGTCTCGACATGGCGGAGGTTGCTCAACGCTTCGTTGAGCAGGTCGTGTAGCTCGGGATGGGCGGCCAGGACGGCCTCATCCGAGATCTCCTCGCCTCTGGCCCGAGCGGCTAGGAGTTTCTTGATGATGTGGATGACCGACTCGGATCGATTGTTCATTCCCGATCCCTCCTCACTTGAGAAGCGTCATCTCTTCTCGCTCGCTGCCACACCCCGAGCAAGCCGCTGCGAGACGGCCTTGATCGCACGAGTGTACAGTTTTTCAGCCGCGTCCGTGCTGCATCCAAGGTGCTGGCCGATAGCGTCCCAGTTCAGCCCCTGCACCATCCTCAAGATGACCGCGGTGCGCTGCCGCTCCGGAAGTGCGAGCAATTCGTCATCGAGGATCCGGAGGCGCATGCGTCTGCTCACGGATTCACTCGGCGTCCGCGTCAGAGCCTCCACCTCGTTGAGCACGAGCGAAATAGATTTATCGTCGAGCGAGCAGTTCGCTGCCGGGTTATCGCCGATTCGAACCCGAGCATTAGAGCGGCGAGCAAAATCGATGACGCGGTGCTTCGCGATCATTCGGAGCCACGCTCGGAAGGCGCGATCGCCGTTGTCTTTGAAACTGCCTATGTGGATAAAGGCGTCCCGAAAGACCTCCTGCAGCACGTCTTCGATATCGCACTGGTTCCGGATGAACTCGGGCATCTCGCTCCGCACGTAGCGAGCTAGTGAATCCCGATGCGACAAAAGCAACCGGTCCATCGCCGACGTATCTCCGGCGATCGCCCGTCGAAGCTCTACAAAGTGCGAGGCGTCTTTCTGTGCCATGCTCAGGCTCGAACTCCCCAGCGAGAGACGATGCGCGAAGAATCCACCCATGGAATTTTCGTTCAGTGTATGCTTACAACGCCTCCATTTCGATCGGTCGCGGAGCTACATCGCCCTCCCTGATGCTGAGCGTGGAACGGACGCTCAGGTTCTCCCTGTGGTCGTTTTGTGGGCACCGATCTCATCATAGATGCCGTTCCTCCGATGGAGAGTGTCGGCATCGGCAATGAATCGTCGGTGAAGCAGCATGAGCGTAAATCGCTCCGCCTTCCGCCCTTGCAATTGACACTGCAGCGGCCACTTCCTCGGGAACTACGCGGTTCGATTGCTGATCCCGCCAACGGTGCGTGAATCGAAGCTGAGCTTTGACACGCTGCCGTTCGACGCTCCGGAGCGGAAAACCAGCCTACTGCCCCGAACTCGTTCGTTCCAAACGATGTAGCACATGATACAACATGTGCGAAAGTACAACGCAGTGCGCACCTCCAGCCAAAGAATCAAACATGAACGTTGAACTCCGGGGCGTGGGGGCCGGGAGCGGCAGCAGGCCGTCGGAAGCCGCTTGGGACGCTCCTAGAGGCGGTGGTGTCCCTCTGCATCGCCTGAACAAGGGATTTCCACCCCGGGACGCGACCCTGTGGAACATGACAAAACCTGCCATCGACCCCGGCGTATTCCCCCCGCCCCTGGTGGGAAACCGCCATAAGTACCTCCTTTGGCTACGTTTAGAACGAAAGTCGTAGCGTGCACAGAGGTACCTCCGACGGGTGCATCAAGCAAGTCCCGCCCTCATTAGAACGTGCATGAACCGAGTTCGTTCCGAGCGTGAACAGCCTACGGACTCGGTTTAACGATTATTTTGGAGATGGTGGATCTCCCCGAGAGTGCATCGTTGACCCCATCGTGTATGCTTCTCGAATTCCGATGACAAATCCAGAACCCAAAGAGCGTCAACCAGAGTCAGTGGGCAAATCCGCGAATGGGGGTCAGCCATCAGTCCTTTTTCAGCGCCTGTACGCTGAACTCAAGGAGTTGGCCGAACGGGAACTGCGGCACGAGAGGCCCGGCCACACGCTCCAACCCACGGCACTCGTTCACGAGGCGTTCGCGAAGCTATCGGGAGAGAGAAGGATAGAGTGGAAGGACCGAAATCACTTCCTTGCCGAGGCGGCCATCGCAATGCGACGCATCCTTGTAGATCATGCCCGTGCCGCGAATGCAGACAAGCGAACAGCGGGAACGCGACGTGTAACGCTCGACGAGAACACCCCCGCGCTGATCGACCCGCAAGACCCTTCGACAATCGACCTCGACGAAGCACTGAATGAGCTGGCCCAAATCGATGCGCGCCAGGCAAACACAGTAACGCTGCGCTACTTTGGCGGCTGCACCAAGGAAGAGACCGCGTCGGTCCTGGGTGTTTCGACCTCGACAGTTGCCAACGATTGGGTGATCGCTCGCGCCTGGCTGCGGTCTCGATTGGCCACTCTGGCGCGAGGATGAAGAGAGGAGTAGACTGTGACACCCGATTCGCATCGCCGCGCATCGACCCTTTTCACAGAGGCGCGGCACCTTCCGGGCATGCAGATTGCCGGATGGCTTGAAGCCAAGTGCGGACGCGATCCATCGCTCATGGAATACGTATGGATGCTGCTGCGTTACGACGCCGGTGAATCTGCATTTCTGGAAAAGCCCGCACGGACGCCGCTCCTGGAGCCGGCAACACGAGCGGATCCCAACGGACCATTGCCTGCCTCGATCGGATCGTACCGCGTGATCTCGTGCCTGGGTGAGGGGGGGCACGGGACAGTCTATCTGGCCGAGCAGGCGTCACCCAATCGAACTGTCGCCATCAAGGTGCTGCGCTGGCAGGGGGGCGCTCCGGCTGCTTCGGATGCCGGGACGGAGATTCTGCGTCGATTTGAGCGAGAGCGCGACATTATTGCCGCGATGGACCACCCGGGCATCGCCCAGATCCTGGACGCCGGCACCACCGATCTGGGCGTTCCGTTCATTGTGCTGGAGTATGTTCCAGGAGAGCGGATTACGTCAGCCGCTGATCGACTTCAACTATCGATCCCAGACCGCATCCTCGCGTGGCTTCGTGTCTGTGAGGCGGTTGCTCACGCGCACGAACGGGGCGTGATTCATCGAGATCTGACCCCGGGCAACATCCTCTTGGAGGATGCCGTGGAGGCGCCGGGTCAGAGTGCGGTCGCGATGGCGGAGCGGGGCGGGGAGGCGGTGAAGTCGGCGAACGCTCGACTCGGCTCATCCGCGCGACGATTGTCCGCGCTGCCCTCCGTGAAGGTGATCGACTTCGGCATCGCCAAAATAGCCGATGCGGTGATGCCGGGCCTGATGCAGGGATTTGCGCGTGGTGTGACGACCGACACGCTTGCCCGCCCGATGGGCACTCCCGCCTACATGAGCCCCGAACAGGCGCGTGCTGACCGCGGCATCTCCGTGCGCGCCGATGTTTACAGTCTGGGCGTCGTCCTGTTCGAGCTTCTCAGCGGGACCGTGCCTTTCCATCACGAGGATCCTGTTGAATCCATCAATCGTGTCCGCGATCCCAACCTCGCGGCCCCCACCATCACATCTGCATTGCGAGACATGGGCGTTCGGGCAAGCGAAGTTGCCTCGTGCCGTGGGACGGATGCGAAGACGCTCGAACGAATGCTCGAGCGCGAGCTCACCTGGATACTGCAGCGAGCGCTGGAGAAAGATCCGGCGCGCCGGTACGCGAGTGTCGCGGACTTCGCCGATGATCTGCGGGCGTATCTGGGCGGGGAGCGTCCCGTGAAGGCGGCCCCGCCGTCGGCGTGGTACCGGGCGCGGAAGTATGCGAGGCGGAATCGGCGCGTATTGATTACCGCAGGCGCGGTGGGGTTGCCGCTATTCACGGCGGCTGTGTGGATGTACCTGGAAGCGCGACAATACTGGATTCAAAGTTCCGCCGTAGCGAACCACTCTCTCGCGGCGTTCCAGATTGCCGCCGAACAGCAACGTGCAACCGGCACCCCCGAGGGGTACCGGCAAGCCGCGATGTACTCGCAGTTCGCGTTTCGCTCCACCGAACTTCTGGAGGAATCCAGTGGAGAATCGGGCCTGACAGCGCTTGCGTATTGGGCCGACGCGTTGGTCCTCGCTGGCGACGACGCCGAGGCGCTGCCGGTGCTCGAACGATCGGCCCGTCTCCAGCTCAAGGCTCTCGGGGACGCTGGCCCAGGGGTGAAGACCCGCTACTGGCAGCTCGCGCTCGCGCAGGTCCGTTTGGGCCGATTCGATGACGCCGAAGTCACCTACCGGGAACTGCTGCACCTCAGCGAGATCAAACCGCCGCCGACCGGAACGTCGGGGCTACTGATGGAGTATGCAGGAGTGCTTGAGAAACTGGGGAAAGCGAACGAGGCGGCCTCGGCGCGGGCGAAAGCACAACAGGCCGCCCCGAAGCCGTAGCCCGGTCAGGTCGTTTTAACGATGTTCAGGCATGAGAGCCCATCATCAGGCTGGATGCCGACGCATCAGGCTCGATACCGAGGCCGTCCGGCTCGACACCGACTCGCGAGAATTTCAAAATCCGTTGTACGCTCCGCGCGCAGTTCCCGCGTTCAGTGAGGTCACGCGCCCTCGGCGGGAGGTTGGGTGGGGTGGGGTG
>Ga0163155_10001561_pt1 | contig 27542 bp, 29 predicted proteins | sample OliLakLV19SP4G1_FD_148611 | JGI IMG/M metagenome (GOLD analysis project Ga0163155, IMG submission 148611) | Freshwater microbial mat bacterial communities from Lake Vanda, McMurdo Dry Valleys, Antarctica - Oligotrophic Lake LV.19.SP4.G1 | ecosystem: Environmental > Aquatic > Freshwater > Lake >... | reverse complement strand
GCTTCTGATTGTCCTGATCGACGAGCTGCTCTTCGGGGACCGAGGAGAGGCAAATAGGGCAAATCTTAACACCGGCTTTGGCGGCGACTTTTCGAATCGGATGCGAACTGGGTTTATCCACGTCGCTGGCATCGGGCGAGGCGGACGTTTTTTCATGGGGGTCCCAGCCGCAGCAGGGGCAGACCTTGCGTGGAGTTCGAATCTTTGTGGCGCAGCGACGACAGCGTTCGGACGTAGCGACCGCCATGGAGTAAACCCTTTCTACAACTGACACGGAACCCATTTTTTCGGGTCGCGCGTAGAAGAAACTTTCCGTTTCCTTAGTGCGCGTTATTCTATCGTGAGGGTTGCACAATAACCAGATCGGGCCGGGCTGACAAATTAAGAAAGCCCGGGCATCCGGTGCCGCGTGGCGAGAGGATCGGTGATGGTGACTTCTGGCGATCTCGCTATTAAAACCAGCAAACTCTGCATGACCTACAATCCCGGACTTTTTGCCAAGTCGAAGCAGGCCCTCACCGCGCTCGATTTGGACGTGCCGCAGAACACCATATTCGGTTTTCTTGGGCACAATGGCGCGGGCAAAACCAGCACTATAAAAATCCTCGTGGGATTGCAGTTTTGCACCGCCGGGCAGGCGTGGATCATGGGCGGCGACGTGCGCCAGAGCGCCACGCGTAAGCGCGTCGGATTCATGCCTGAAAATCCTTACTTTTACGAGTACCTGACGGCCGAAGAGACACTCGATTTTTACGGGCGGCTTTCGAGCATGGATCGCGCCTCGCGGAAAAAACGCACCAGCGAATTACTCGCGCTGTTCAGCCTGGAACACGCGCGGCACGTGCCGATGCGTGATTTTTCCAAGGGCATGCGGCAGCGCGTGGGATTGGCGCAGGCGATCATGCACCATCCGCCTGTTGTGATCCTGGATGAGCCGATGTCGGGGCTCGATCCGCTGGGTCGCCGGGATGTGCGCAACATTATTCTGTCGCTTCGTGACGCCGGACAGACGGTGTTTTTCAGTTCACACATTCTGAGCGACGTGGAAGAAATCTGCGACCGCGTCTGCGTTTTAAACCAGGGAAAAAAAGTCGCCGAAGGTCCGCTCAGCGCGCTGCTGACCGGCAAAGTTCTTGAAGTGAAATTGGCGGCGTCGGGGATCGCGGCGGCGGGCATTCCGGAAGCCGCCCGGCTGGCGGTCCGGACGTGGCACGACGGCGTGCTGTACCATGTGATCGTGACTACGGAAGAGAAGGCGCAGGCGGTGAAGAGCATGATCGAAGCGGCCGGCGGTGTTTTACGCGTGATGCAACCGCACCGGGAATCGCTGGAGGAATATTTTGTGCGCGTGACCGACACGACGCCGGGCGTGGCTTCGGTGCAGAGCGGCGATGGGTTCGCCACGGCGAAGGCGAAAGCTCCAGAGGTGCACGCATGATCGTCGTGGCCATCGCACTGAACACGTTTAAGGAAGCGGTGCGCGACAAGATTCTCTACGTGCTGTTCGCATTTGGCGCGCTGATGATCCTGGTGTCGCGCGCGATCGGCTGGGTGAGCTACGGCAGCGGTGAAAAAATCATGGCCGACATGGGGCTTGCGGCCATCTGGATTTTCTCGGGCATGGTCTCCATTTTTATCGGCACCGGTCTCATCTATAAAGAAATCGACAAGCGCACGATCTACACCATTCTTGCAAAACCGGCCGAACGCTGGCAGTTCCTGGGCGGGAAATACTTGGGGCTGGTGTTGACGATGCTCGTCAACCTGACGCTGCTTTCCGGAGGATTTTTGATTTACCTCTGGTTGTCGAACGCGCCAGTGACGATGGGGCTGGTGCAGGCGCTATACCTGACGTTTATCGAGATGATGGTGCTCACGGCCATCGCCATTTTTTTCAGCTCGGCCAGCACACCCATTCTCTCCGCGATTTTTACGACCCTGATCTTTTACGTGGGCCAGGTGACCAAGTGGATCGTTGAACTGGGCGCCGGCAATCCGCCGTGGGTTCAGAAAATGCTGTATACGGTGTACCTGTTTCTGCCGAACCTGCACAACTTCAACATTCGCGACAAGGCGGTCCTCGCGACTGAGAATGGCCTTGCCGTCCCGTATGCGGAACTGGGCGTGGTGACTGTTTATGGATTAGCCTATGCCAGCGCGGTGCTGCTGGCGGCGCACCTGATTTTCAGCCGACGCAATTTCTAGGTAAACGGAAGCGCAGCATGGAACAGACGCTCGACGAGAGTGCGAAGGCGTTCGCCGAGGGGGTCGCGTATAACGCCTATTGGAACGACCTCGCGCAGTGGAGCTACACGGCGTGGTATGCCGGGTTCGCGCTTGGGGCGGCACTGCTGATTTTATTCGTCGTGCTCCCGCGCCGCACCGAATCGGTGATCGTGCCGGCGGGGCCGAAGCGACTCCTTTATGCCTTGAGTTCGTACCGCTCGGCCATGCTGCACGGCGGCGGAATTCTGCTGCTGGTTCTCTGTGCCGTCAGCTCTCAATCGGAAGTGGATCACGCGCGCGGATTTCTCGCTGACCAGGATCGCCGCTATGAAGCCATGCTCAAAAAGCTCGGCGCGAAGGGCGACAAGGAAGCGGCGCGGCGGGCGCAGTACATGTACATGCCGCGCGGCAACTCGCTGATTTATGTCACCGCCGGAAATCCGGCGCTCGCGGCCGACTACATCTGGCTGACCAGCCAGCAGTACGTGGTCAACAGTTTCCGGCGCGGGCAGAAATTCGAGATGCTGCTGAAATTTTACGACACGCTGATGGAACTGGAGCCGCATTGGACCGAGGCGGCGATCAACGCGGGCAAGGTGCTCTCGGCCCTTGAGCAGGACCGCTACGCGGTCGAGAAATTTTACATCCGCGCGATCGTGAACAATCCGGGAAATCACAGGCTGGCTTACGAAGCGGGGCGGTTGTTCGTGGTGCCGCCGCTCAACCCGCAAGTGCGCAAAGATTATTCGCGGCGGGCGGCGGGCTGGTTTCAGAGGGTCATCGATCAGCTCAAGACGCAGCCCACCGTGGAGGGGCGAGAGCGTTTCATATCCGAGTTGCAGGATTTGATCGCGCGGCTTTCGGTGGAATCCCAATCGTACGAAATCGCCGATCAGCTTCTGTTGAAGAACGTCAAGGACGCCAAGAACAGCCGCGCGATGCGAGAGATTTCCGCGCGTGATTGGCTGAATGCGCGCAGCCTGCTTATGAGCAGCCGGATTCAAGAGCGCGTGGACGCCTTTAAGGCGCAGAAGCTGCATTTTCCACTCGAACTCACGCCTATGTTCAAGGCCATTCGCGGCGATCGCCTATTCCGGGACTTCGATGAAAATGGCATACCGCTGGATGCTTACGGATTTCCATTCAGGTACGATGCGGTGAGCGGAATGGTTACTTCGCATGGCGCCGATTTAAGGCGCTCCATTCAGAGCGTTGTGATCGTGCGCAACATGATTGAGATGTTTCAGCGAGAGAATCAGAGCCGCAATCCAGCGACGCTCCAGGAACTGCAGGCGTGGGTTCGGACTCATTATGCCAATCCGCAGTCGTCGCCCACGCCTGCCATCACCGATGCCCTCGGCATCGACTTGAATGTGATCGACAGCCCTTTCGGGAAAGCGTGGGATTACGATGCGGCCAGCGGAGTCATCACGCTTCCGCCGGAGAGCGATGCGAAAATTCTTTTCAAGAATGCGGACCGTTTGATGGACGAGTTTGCGCCGGAACTTCAGTAACGCCATAAAAAAAACCGGCGCCTCAACGCACCGGAGTTTCCCACGTCATGCTTTTTATGCTCGATCAGCGTGTCTGATTTCCCTGGGTTGGGGGAGTGGTCGTCGGCGTGCCACCGGGCTCCGTGCCCGTCTGCGGTGTTGACGAGGTCGCGTTGTTGGCCGGCTTTTTGTCACGCGCCGCATTGGTTGAGCCGGAGGTTCCGCCTCCAGGCGGCGTGGCCGTCGTGCCGCCAGGCAACGGTGCGTCGGTGCCGCTTCCGGTGGTGTTCGACGAAGGCATGGTCTGAGCGCCGCTGGACGGTGTTTCTTTTCGGTTACATCCCGTCAGGGCCATACCCAGGGACAGCACGGCCGCACCGAGGATCATGGATTTTTTCGAACCGAACATCTGCGAGTCTCCCGAGGGTTTAACGATCCGGGCGATGAGGCCGCCGGTAATCATCTGTGGGGCGAAAGTGGCCACAGGGCCATTCTCGCTTCCGTTCGATAACAAACGCAAAGCTCAATCCAAATTTATTCTAGTGGTAGAGGCGGACAAAACGAACTAACCTGTTCCAATATCCAGTTCGGTGGCAGTGTATCAAAGTGTGCGCTAAATGGCGTCGGAGGGGTATGGATATGAGCGGGAAAACTCGTCCTACCGCATTTACTCTTCTGGAAACGCTGGTCGTCATGTCGATAATTATTTTCCTAATCGGCATCATGGGCGGAATATTCTTCAACAAGCTCCGAGAAAGCAAAATCAAGACTGCACGCCATCTTCTCGAAAGAATATCTCTCGGCTTGACGCGTTATGAGAGTGAAACGCGCGGCTATCCGCCTGGCACTGAAAAAGATGGGGGATCTTTATTCCGATATCTCGGAAAGAATATCCTCGACGCCCGCTCCGGAAAAACGCTGGGTCCGTACTCTCCTTTCAGGCCGTCGGAATTGGTAAGCTACGACGATCCTAAATGGGGCCAGAGTGAGCGCCTGGTCGATCCGTGGGGCAATCCGGTGAAGTACACGGCTGACCCTGGCGTGCAGCAGCATAATCTAAGCGGCGTCGAAATCTCGTCGTCCGGTCCCAACGGGATTTTCGGCGACAAGGACGATCTGAACAATTGGACGTACTGATCGCCGCTTAAGCCGCGGGCGCTATGGGTAAAGCAGCCCCGTTTAAATGCGTTAGTGAATGGGCGAAATGTTCAGCAGCGCCGAGCCAATTTTCACGCAGATGCGATTGTTGTCTTTCTTGCTAGTCAGCAGCGCGAGCAATTTTGGTTTCGATCCGATGGCCTGCGGACCAATCAGGCCCAGCGCCATAATCGCCGCTTCGCTCAGCGCATCGTTTTCCTTCTCCAGACAATCCTCGAGCGCCTTGATGGCCACCTTCACCATCTTGGATTTGTCGACTTTTCCTTCAGAGAACGCGTGGCCGATAGCCTGCACTGCTTCGCGTTTGCAATCCAGCGCCGTGGATTGATCGTCGATCACGTCGATGATGCGGCCCAAGCCATCAAGGCCAAGGCCCACCAGGCAATGAAAGGCTTCTTTGCGCACCTCGGGTGACGTATCTTTGAGAGTGTCTGCGACCGCATCGACAACCTGAAGCTGCTCTTCCTGCGTCATCGACGTGTCCTCGCTGGTTATAAAAGAAACGTATACCTATCACTAAACCACAGCCACTACGGCATCGGCTTAAAATAAAAAAGTTCCGTAAAAACGTCCTGTGCTCTACTGCGTGGGAACGACGTTCTGGGCCTTGGGGCCCTTCGCGTCTTCGATGATGTCGAACTGAACGACCTGACCTTCCGCGAGGCTGCGGAACCCGCCCGCGTTGATGGCGGTGTGGTGGACGAACACATCCTTGCCACCGTCATCTCGCTGGATGAAACCGAAACCCTTCTGATCGTTGAACCACTTCACCTTGCCCGTGGCCATGCGAGCGACTCCTTACCAAAGAGGCCTGATCGAATACAAAAACCCCCGCGCGTTCAGGACCCAACGCCGGGGGCTTGAGATGTTTTGAAAAAAGAGACTGAACGGCCCATCGGCCAGTCTCTCGCGGTACTAAAGCTTCATGGCTTAATTGTACAGCGTCACCATTTCCGTCAGCGGCTTGACCTTGATCTTGCCGGCCTGGCCTGCCTGGCCGAACTGGGTCATGCGTTCTTTGCAGATCGCCTGCATGGCGGCGCGCGCCGGCGTGAGGTACTCGCGCGGATCGAACTTTTCCGGACCTTCGGCGAACACTTTGCGAATCGCGCCCGTAATCGCCAATCGCAGATCGGTATCGACGTTGATCTTTCTGACGCCGTTCTTGATGCCGAGCTGAATTTCTTCGACCGGCACGCCCCAGGTCTGCTTCAGCTTTCCGCCGTACGTGTTGATGATGTCCTGCAGCGCCTGTGGCACCGAGCTCGACCCGTGCATGACCAGGTGCGTGTTAGGCAGTTTTTTGTGGATCTCGACGATGCGGTCCATCGCGAGGATCGCGCCGTCCGGCTTGCGCGTGAACTTGTACGCGCCGTGGCTGGTGCCGATGGCGACGGCCAGCGCGTCAACGCCAGTCTGCTTGACGAACTCTGCGGCTTCATCTGGATTGGTGAGCAGCTGCTCGCGCGTGAGTTTTCCTTCGGCGCCGTGGCCGTCTTCCTTGTCGCCCAAGCCGGTCTCGAGATTTCCGAGGCAGCCCAGTTCGCCTTCAACACTGACGCCCTTGACGTGCGCCATCTGGCAGACCTTCTTGGTGACCGCGACATTGTAATCGAACGAAGCGTGCGACTTGCCGTCATCCATCAACGATCCGTCCATCATCACGCTGGTGAAACCCTGCTCGATGGCGCTCATGCAGGTCTCGGCGCTGTTGCCGTGATCCTGATGCAGGCAGATCGGAATCTTGGGGTAGAGCTCCACGGCGGCGAGCATCAAATGATAAAGGAAGCGGTCGTTGGTGTATTTGCGCGCGCCGCGGCTGGCCTGAATGATGACCGGCGAATCGGTCTCCTTGGCCGCTTCCATGATCGCCTGAATCTGTTCCATGTTGTTCACATTGAATGCGGCAATACCGTAGTTGTTCTCGGCGGCATGGTCGCAAAGCTGACGTAGGGACACCATTGGCATGACAGCACTCTCCTCTTTACATCTAAAGTATGACACCCGTTTTGTTGAACCGCAAGTAGTCTAAACCAGCCCTGTCCTCAGTAAAACAGAAATCTCGCCGTTGTACCGCAGGCTTCCAGCCAGCCCGTGGTCCGGGCTTTATCGCCCCAAAAACTTCACCGGAAAATAATGCACCATATGAAGTCGCACAGGCTTCCTAGCCTGCGAGTGACAAGTTTCGCCCCGATTACAAATAATCAAATCGTTCAGTTATTAACATTGACGCATGATTGCCCCATCTACTATCCTAAAATTACTATAATATTCAGATGTCGTAGTTAATGCTGGACTCGCCACCTACGTCCACTAAACCTCCCAGAAATTATTCCGCCTTCTTATGCTTAATGGAGATATTGCCATGCGCTTGCTCACGTGTCTCACTCTTTGTCTAATCGCCGCCACCGTGCATCCCTGTTTTGCTGAAACCTACACGGACAAGGAAGCGGGCTTTTCGTACGTCGTTCCGGCAGGCTGGCATCTCGTCCCGGGCGCGGAGCAAACCAAAATCGCCGCCGGCCCGAGCACAACGAACGTGAATCCAAACATCAATGTCGCCACGATCGTCGGGCGCGAGTTCGGCATGAAAAACTACATTCTGGACGTCGTTGGAAACATGGAACGAGGTTCCCCAAAAGCGAAGAAGCAATCCGAAAAGGAATTCGCCGCGGGAGCGGGATTGAAGGCGACGAAAATCCTGGTCACCGACGAAATGAACGGCAAGAAAATTCGCCAGTACTGCTATCTGTTTGCCGGCAACGCGAAATCGATCGTGGTCATGTGTACATGCTCCGAAGCGGACGAAACCGCCGAAGCCCTCTTCGACGCCGCCATGAAAACCTTCACGATCCTTAAATAAACGGGCGCCGCCGTCTACCCGTCCCAACCAGCGATTGGCGCGCCGCCGGTGTGACCTATATCCCACCGGCACGCCGCGCCATTTTCCTTAATTTGCGGCTCAGACCTGAGCAGCGACCCCTTGCGCGTACTTTTCCTTAAGCGCCTTAAATTGAGCCGTGGTTTCCGGCGAAGGTGCTTTGCCACCGATGGTCAGGAAGACTTTGAACGCGGACATTCCTTCCGGCATGAAGAACTGAAAGCTGTAGGTCTCGACGCCGTCCATGTGCCCAGGTTTGATGACAGCGAAGGCACTCGCCAGCTTCGCGTGGCTGATGTGCATGTCCAGCGAGTCCGTCTGAACATTCAGAAAAGGGCCGCCAACGCTGAATCCGCCGAACTGGCCGTGGACTTCAAGCACCACCGCGCCGGTGTTGACGATGACATGAACTTTGCCCAGCGGTTCAAAGGCCTTGATCAAATCCACCGAGCGCTTGGCATCCAGTTCCAATGAGCGGTTGTCCGGCAGATGGCGGACCACATCGCGTTCGGGCACGCCCAACTGCTGTGCGACGAACGGAGTCATCGCGCGCGGGTTGGACAGGAACGCGGCCTGAACTTTTTCCTTCAGCGTCTCTTGTGTGTTCGATGCCGACATGGTAATGCTCCTTAGAAAGCGGCCAAGCTCGCTGCTTGTTTCACCGGGGACATCCGACTTGCGCAAGCAGCAGCCTGCGCCCTTTTTACTTCAAACGTCCTGCGTGAAAACACACGTTTTCCGCGTGCAGAGATTTTCGTTGTCGATGGTACAAGGCCTCTCGTCACCACAGAAAAAATTCTGCCCGTTTTATTGCCTTCAAGATGAAAAAGGCTACGATCCATCGATGCAAAATACCATCGATCTGAGCCAGTGCGACACTGAACCGATTCGTTTTATCAACAGTATACAGGCATTCGGCGCCTTAGTCGTACTGGACGAAGAATCTTGAATAAAATGCCACTCCAGAAACCTTATTGAATACATAGGCCAAACTCCCCGGGTGCTTCTGGAGGAGGTTTTTGAACCCGCTATGCTGTCACTCGAAAACTTCAGGCTTACCGAAAATAGGGCGGAAAATCTCAGGCTCATTGAAATAGAGAGACGATCAACAGAGGAGCCTCCTCCGCTCAATTTGCATCTAGACCGTTTGCGGTCGTCGCGGAACGTCGAAGACCTGCTAAATACATGCGCGGAGGTTTTGGAAGAAATTGCCGGCTTTGACCGGGTGATGATCTATAAATTTCATGATGATAATCATGGTGAAGTGGTAGCCGAACAGGGTAAGAGAGGGCGTTGAGCACTTTTTAGGGCTTCACTATCCGGCCTCGGACGTGCCGCCGCCAGCCCGTGCTATCTTTTTAGAAAACTGGGTGAGAATGATCCCGGATGTTCATTACACGCCTATATCTTTTGATAGTTCTTTAACGGATACTCTGGATCTAGGCCGGGTTTTTATTCGCGCGGTGTCACCTGTCCATATTCAATATTTAAAAAACATGAACGTCAGATCATCGCTTACCATTTCAATCATTGTCGATGCTAAGCTGCGGGATGTCCCATCCATTGTTGAAATGGGTTAAACGCCCGTAGCCGAAACCTACCTTCTTTTCGTGGCCTCGTCAAGAGGCTCACTCCGTCCATTCAGGAACTCAATCAGCTTGTGGATTGGCTTACAAAGGAACATGCTGAAAAACCGGTCTATTACTCAGATGAACTTTCCAGTCAATTCCCCCCGGCTTTAGCGTATAAAAACATGGCGTCGGGAATCTTGGCGGTGGCTGTGCCGAAGACGATCCAGAATTATATTTTCTGGTTTCGTCCCGAAGTCATTCAAACCCTTTCGTGGGCAGGCAATCCGGATAAAACAGTCACTGAAGAAGGTGGAAAACTGACCCCCCGTTCATCTTTTCATGAATGGAAAAAGACGTATTACGGCAAGGCGCTGCCATGGCAGAGTTGGGAAATCGAAGCCGCATTGGAACTGCGTAATCTAATTCTCGCTGCTGACCTGAAAGAGCAGTTTTTGAAAGAACAGAAAGCGCGCAGTGAAGCGGAACGGGCCAAGAAGGCGCGCGAGGATCTAATGGCCGTCGTCTCTCACGACCTGCGAAACCCACTAAGTTCAATCAGCATGAACATGCATCTTTTGAAGCGATATCTCGCAACGAGTGATGAGCAGTCCCACAAAATCGCCGACCGAATTCTTAGATCGGTCTCCATAATGAGCAACCTGATTACCGACATTTTAAGTATCGCCAAGCTTGAATCGGGACAACTGAAAATGTCTGTATCCGTGGCACCCATTGGAACCGTCATTCAAGAGGCAGTCGATATGCTGCCCCCGATTGCAGCCGAGAAGAACATTCGTTTAATTTATGAGAAAGATTCAACACAATTGCAGGTCAAATATGAATTATACCAATCGCAGTTCAAAACCGTAAATCAAGGATTCTGGAACATTAAAACATTAAAGGACTTGGGTCACGTACTGTTGTCTGATCAACAATTGCGATTGGTATTAGAGCGCATTCTTCAAGTCCTGTCGAATTTAATTGGCAATTCAATAAAATTTACTCCCGAATATGGGATTGTGTCGATATCGGTGCCAAAGGCACGATCCTGTTTTCATCAGAATTAAAATCACGGATTCAGGCCCTGGCATCCCAGCAGAGAATCTTCCTTTTATATTTGACCGTTTCTGGCAGGCCAACCAGGCAAGCCGCGTCGGAATAGGACTGGGTCTAGCCATCGCCAAAGGGATCATCGAAGGCCACGGAGGCGAAATTTGGGCCGAGAGCAAAATAGGCGTGGGTTCATCGTTTCAATTCACGTTGCCGATCTCACTTTAACAGGCATTGGCGGGTGGCTTAAACTTTTCAGCATCTGCATGGGTCGAGTAAACTGGTAAAGCCAACACATGCCGACATGAAAAATAGTCCATTAACACAACAGGCCGTCTGATTGCGTCCCCGGCTCGTTGGCTTGGCCCCTTGCGGCTTTGCCATTTTGGGAGGGCACGCCAAAAATGCACCACGACTGGGCTTATGTTTTTTCGCGGAATGGGACCCTCCCCGTTCCGCGCGTCGTGGAGTCTGGACGCCTCAATCGATATCCGCCGCTGCTCAAAATTAGCGAGCGAACACTGCGCGGCATTGCCAATCGCAAATCGGGAAACGTGCTCGCCATTCTTCTGCGACAGGCGTTTCGCGAACACTGGCTGCGCCTCTGGAAACGCACCTCTTTTCGCTGGCGGGAAAACACAGAGGCGTGCCGCGCATACTGCCGGATGGATCCGTACGATTTTGAAGGCATCAACGCCCGCCAGCTCTGGGCCAACTGGCGCACGATCCCGCGCACGATCAACGGGCGGCTGCCCAACCGGCCTCTGAAAATCATCGACCTCTGTTGCGGCACCGGCGATTCCACGGCCGTGCTCGCTCATTACGCCTGCCCGGGATCGGAAATCGTGGGGCTGGAATTCAACCCAGCGTTTGTTAAGCGCGCCCGCGCGCGTTCTTTCTGGCACGACACGGGCGCACTGTGCACGGTTCGTTTCGGCATTCAATCGGTGCTGGAAAAGTTTCTCGACGTTGACGGCCAGCCTTTTCAGGATGAAAGCGTGGACTGGGTCAATTCCTGCGGCGCGGTAGGCTGCCATTTCGATAACGCGGCGACGACGACGCTGGCCGCGGAGACCGCGCGCGTGCTGAAGCAGGGCGGGCTGGCCACGATCGATTCGGGGGCTTCGGGAACCTGCAAAGCGGCGTTGATAAACATCTTTTCGCGCCACGGCATGACTGCCGTGGCGTCCGCCAAGAGCTGCCTGTTCGACAGTTACACGCAGGTCTGCTTTCGCAAGCAGGCCAGCGTGTGATTACTTCTCGTAGGGGATGACTTTGGTGACGCCGTTGAGGCCGAAATAAACGCGGCCTTCGGTGTAATCCCAGGCGTAGTTTCCACCGTCGATGCCTTGCAGGCCTTCTTCGTAAATCGTCTTGTAGCGCGAACCCATGATGCGGGTCACCTCGTTGCTCGACATGCCCTTGCGGATTGTGGAGATGTCGTGAAACATGCCCACGCCGGTCAGCGAGGGCATCTTGGGCTTGCCGCAACCGGCAGCCCCGCCGCCGAGCAGAACCAGGACCAGTGCGGCACACGCAGTTCGCATCGAAAACCCCTCCCGCTTTTGCCTACTTCAAATGGTTCGCAATGAACTCTTTGATCGCTTCTTTTTTCTGCGCGCCGATGATCCGTCCGGCGGCCACGCCATCTTTGTAAAGAACCAGCGTCGGCAACGACTCCACTTCCGCCTTTAACGCCAGATCTTTCTCTTGATCGACATCGATATTAACAAATTTTACCGTTTCCGGCAATTCGGAAGAAAGTTCTTTCAACGTGCCGGCGATGATCTTGCACGGCCCGCACCACGTCGCCCAGTAATCAGCCACGACCACGCCCTTGTATTTTGTGACTTCGCTCTCGAACGTCGCGGCCGTGACCGCCGTTCCAACGGGCGCATGGGACGCCGCTTTTTCCGATGCCGGCCCCGACGGACCGGGCGCACCGCAACCGGCTGCAACGAAAAGTAGGACAAGAGCAGTCAGCAGAGTGCGCATCAGATTACCTTTGCTATTGGAGTTACTTTTTCTTGCCGGGTTTGACATCGTCGTCGCCAGCGTCGTCCTCTTTTTCGTCATCGTCTTTTTCTTCTTCCTCGTCATCATCGGCGACGTCTTCAACGTCTTCAACGTCGTCGTCGATATCCTTCTCGTCGTCAGGGTCTTCGGCGGTGGCGGTGTCCTTGCCGGCGTCGGTATCGGTGGCGCGGGCTTCTTGAATCTTGCTGATGACGGAGAATGATTTCTCGATCGATTCGTCCAGTTCGATGGTGACGTGCGGCGTGGTGCGCGTTTTCATGCGTTTGGCGATGCGCGCCTGAATCAGGCCGCGCGCGTTCGTCAGGCCGGCCATGGTGGTCCGTTTTTCCGCGTCGCTGCCGAGAACGGAAACGTGAATCGTGCAGTACGACAGATCATTGGTGAGATCGACGCGCGTGACGGTGCAGAAGCCGATGCGGGGATCGACCAGGTCATGCAGGATCGCCTGCGCGGACTCTTCGCGGATGACTTCTTTCAATCGTTCGGTACGCATGCTGCTCATGGAATGAATTCTTTCTCTTTACGATTCCTGGCTGTAGTTAAAAAAGTCTTTTTCAACACCCGTGATCTGCACATTTCCATCGTTCTGCGCGTAACGGGCGATGTCGCTGACGATGTCCTGCAGGAGCGGCTTCTCATTGGCGACCATGGATATTCCTAGCGACGCGCGGTTCCAGCTATCCAGATCCCCGACCTCGGCGCACGCGACATCGTAGCGGTTGCGAAGCCGTTCTTTCAGACTCTTCACCGCTTGCCGCCGGTCTTTAAGAGAACGGGAGCCGGGAACGAGAAGGTCGATGCGAATTACAGCGATCCACATTTACGCGCAACAGCCTCTTCTAATAAAATCGCTGCGACTTGCATGGGACTGACCTTTCTGGCCTTCGTGCTGGCTTTCGCGGCGAGCACCTTAAGCTGCTCCACCGTTTCAAGTTTCATGGGCACCTTGGGCCGGGCACTCCATTTAGAATCCGTGGGGCGACCGGGGCGTTTGCCTTCCGCGGGGGACAGGCGATCCCCAATTAGTTTTGCAAAATACATCGCTCCAAAAGCTCCGTGCGCTTGTGCTTTGGGAAATGTCGCGACGTGCTTGCCACCCAGCAATTTGATGATTTCGCGAGTCGCCTTTTTCATGACACAGTCTCCTGAAAAGCGTTCGACTGGTGCTGCCGCCCTTACTTAAAATTCTCTCACTTATTGACCCAAAAGTCAAGGCGTCATGAAAACGCCGACAACGAGTTTTCCATTTGCCGGCATTATCTCTTTTAAAGTGGGCGCTTAGGTCGCCGCCTCGGTTGCAAACGATTCCAAGCATCCGCAATGGGTGCAGCGAAATGTTTTAATCGTGAAACGCTGCTTATCCCGGATCTTCAGCCCGGTCCAAAACGAGGGCTCGGGTTGACCGTTAACCCATTCTTGCTGTAAAATCCTGCCGTGAGCTTTATCAACAACAAAGCCGGCGTCCATCGAACCTTTGCATTTGGGACATTCCATACCCATCTCCCAGGTTCGATGCGCCGCCGGCTTTGTGTTTTTTACTTCGATTCCAGCGTTCGCTTCACCTGCTCGGTGGTATACGCCTCAAGCAAGTCGCCCTGCTTGATGTCGTCGTAGCTATCCAGCTTGATGCCGCATTCGAAACCGGAGCGCACTTCCTTCGCGTCGTCTTTCACACGCTTCAGGCTGGCCAGCTTGCCCGTCCACACCGGCTTGCCGTCGCGGACCAGCCGTATCATGCTGTTGCGCGCGATCAGGCCGTCGGTGACAAAACAGCCGGCGATCGTGCCGATCTTCGAAATCTTGAAAGTCTGGCGAATCGCCACATGCCCCTGGATGACTTCGCGTTCGATCGGTTTGAGCAACCCTTCGAGCGCCTTGCCGACCACGTCCACCACTTCGTAAATGATGCTGAAGGTGCGGATGTCGACATTGCGTTCTTCCGCCAGGCGCCGCGCGCCCGGATCGGCCGTGACTCCGAAGCCGATGACGATGGCGTCGGAGGCGTCGGCCAGCAACACGTCGGTTTCATTGATCGCGCCGACACCGTCGTGCAGGATATCGATGCGCGCATCGGGCCGCGAGAGCTTGCCGATTTCGTTGCGCAGCGGAGCCAGCGAGCCCATCACGTCCACTTTCAGCACCAGCTTCAGCGAGGCCACGGCGCCCTGCGCCAGCAAATCGCTGAGCGTTTCGAGCGTGACGTGCGCGCGCTTGATGAGGCCTTCCTGCCGCATGCGCATCGCGCGCTGTTCGGCGATCTCCGCCGCGTCTTTGATCTCTTCCATGACGTGGAAGCGTTCGCCGGACAAAGGCACTTCGTTAAGCCCCGTCACCAGCACGGGCGTGCTCGGCCCGGCCGTCTCCAGCGACTTGCCCTTGTCGGAGAAAATCTGCCGCACGCTTCCGTACGCGTGTCCGCAGATGATCACGTCGCCCTGATTCAGCGTGCCTTCCTGCACCAGCAGCGTGCAGACGATGCCGCGCCCCTGGTCTTTATGGGCTTCGATCACGGTGCCGAACGCGTGCTTGTTGGGATTGGCTTTCAGCTCCAGCAGTTCCGCCTCAAGCAGGATGCGGTCGAGCAGATTGTCGACTCCCAAGCCTGTTTTGGCCGAGACTTCCACGCAGCCGACTTCGCCGCCGTAACCTTCCACGTACAATTCTTTGGCCGCGAGCTGTCCCTTGACGCGGTCGGAATTGGCTTCTGGAAGATCGATCTTATTGAGCGCCACGACGATCTTCTTCGCGGCCTGTTTGGCGTGGCTGATCGCTTCTTCGGTCTGAGGCATGACGCCATCGGTCGCGGCCACGACGAGGATGACCACGTCGGTGACGTTCGCGCCGCGGGCGCGCATTTCAGTAAAGGCTTTATGGCCGGGCGTGTCGAGGAAAGTGATATCGCCCTTGGTGTGATGAACTTTGTAAGCGCCGATGTGCTGCGTGATGCCGCCGGCTTCACCCGCGGCCACCTTGGCGCTGCGGATGTAATCGAGCAGGGAGGTTTTACCGTGATCGACGTGGCCCATGATCGTGACGACCGGCCCGCGCGGACGCAGGTCTTCGGGCTTGTCGGCGATGTCGGCTTTCTTGAGCAGTTCTTCTTCAACGTCGCGCGCTTTCTTGATCGTCACGCCATGCTTCAGCGGATCGAATTCCAGCGCGTAGATTTCGGCATCGGCATCCGCAAGGATCGTGTTGATCGTCACCATCTTGCCCTGTTCCAGGAACTTGCGGATCAGGTCGGTGGCCTTGATGCCCAGCGCTTCGCAGAGCGCCTTGATCGTGACCGGCGACGTCACGTCGGCCGGACCTTCGCGGCGGATCAGCGGCTTGGGAGCCAACATGCGCTGCTTGGGACGGCGCGCGCCTCGGAAACGGTCGTCGTTGCCCTGCATCAGCGCCATGCCGCGGCGCGGACCGGAACTGAAACCTTTCATGCCGGCGGGAGCAGGCCGGCCCGGACGGCGCAGCGCACCGGCCGCGCGTGCGGCCTTGCTTTCGTCGTCGTCCTTAAAGTTGCTGCTGGGCAGGGTGGGGTAGGACACCTGCGGCTTGAACTCGTCGACCTTCTGGGACTCCACCTGCGTCGTGCCTTTACGCGCACCGGGCTTCGCTGCTTCCTTCGGGCGTTCGGTGACGGGCGGTGCGGGTGTGACTACGCCAAAGCGCGGATCGGTGCGGGCCACGCGCTGAATGGGCGGCGCGACCTCCGGACCGGTGAGCGTGCGTGTGGGCGGCACGGACATCGGGTGCGGCGTCAACGGTTTCTGTTCGACCCGCTTGGGCCCCAGGTTCACCGGCGGCGCTGGGCGTGCGGCAACGACGGGCTTGACCGGCGGCTTTGGCTTCACCGGCGCCGCGGGCTTGGGCGGCGGTGGCGGAGGCGCCGCTTGCACCACGCCGAAGCGTGACGGTGTTGTTTTTTTCTCTTCAACGACAGGCGCTTCGACCGGCGCCGGGTCATCGGTCATCATGGTTTCAACGACTGGAGCCGGTTCAACCACCGGCTCGGGCTGTGGCTCAGGCTCCGGTTCGGGCTCGGGCTCGACAGCGGCGGCTTCTTCCGTGACAGGAGCCGGCTCGGGTTCCATTTCGGGAGCCTCGATGGTCGCCTGCGACTCCATCTCTTCCGCGGTGGGCTGCTGCTCCGTGTAGTCGCCTTCAGCGGGCTGAGCTTCGACCGATTCGGTCGCGCTGCCTTCGGCGACAGTGGCGCCTTCCTCTTCAAACTCATCCAACTTGCGGACGGAGAGGCGCGTCTTGCTCTCCAGCTTTTCCTTGAGCATCTTGCCGCCGCCGAGCTTGGCGCGCAGACGATCGGCCTGCCCCAGGGTGACTGTGCTGGAATGGCTTTTGACCTTCATGCCCAATTCGAGAGCTTTCTCGAGCAACAGGTTGCTCTTGATGCCCATCTCTTTGGCAAGTTCATGAAGCTTCACGCCGGTGGGAACGACTAGCTTTTCGGTCTTGCTGCTCATCCAATCCTTCCGACCCCGTTCGCTGGCGATGGCCAGTGAATCAAAGGGTTAACCGCCCATGTATGCCGAGGTTAGCCCCCGGCATCCACTCGGCCGGAAGGCACTCAACTAACCACGGCTACCACTTCGTGTCCATCCCGGCGGTCACAACACCGCCCGATACGCGCGCGCCCGGCATGCCGCGGACGCCGTTCTCTAAAGACCTCGAAACGCAGCGCGTTTCGTTCCGCACAGACGTGGCGGGCCGGGGGTGGCTGATGCCGCCCCGGCTCACTGAGGTGCCCCCTTTGCGGCTTCCGCGTCGCCCACGGGAGCTACTTCGGCGGCAACAACTTCGGCTTCGGCTGCAACTTCAGCTTCGGCTGCAGCCACTTCGACGTCGGGCGACGCACTGATGACAGGCTTCTGCCCGGCGGCGGCCTGCGCTTCAATCCGTTCGTGTATCAGTTCGTCTTCGCGCTTGCGGGCGTATTCGATCAACGCGTTGGAGTCGTCTTCGGTCAGGTTGTACATCGTCTTCAGGTAGTCGGCACCCTTATAGAGCAGTGACTTCAGGCTGGTCAGGCCGGCCAGCAGGAACTTCTCCGCCACGCCCGAAGGCAGCATCGGAATCTTGTAGATTTCGGCGCGCTCGGCTTCGCGCAGCTTTCTAGCCTGTTCTTCAGTCATGATGTCGATGTGCCAGTGCGTCAGCTTGGCCGTCAGGCGCACGTTCTGGCCCTTCTTGCCGATGGCCAGCGAGAGCTGGTCCTCGGGGACGATCACGCGCGCGCGCTGTGTTTCGCGGTCCAGCTCGACGGCGGAGATTTCAGCCGGCGAAAGCGCATTGCGGATGAACAGATCCTGCGACTCGTTCCAGCGCACAATATCGATCTTCTCGCCATTGAGTTCTTCAACGATATTGCGGATGCGTGTTCCGCGCACGCCGACGCAGGCGCCGATCGGGTCCACTTTCATGTCCGACGAATGCACGGCGATCTTGGTGCGGTGGCCGGGTTCGCGCACGATGCCCTTGATCTCGACGATGCGATCACCGATTTCAGGCACTTCAACCGTAAAGAGTTCTTTCACCAGATTGGGGTGCGTTCGGGACAGAATAATCATGACCTTCTGGCCCTTCTTCTGCACCTTCACGACGTAGGCGCGAATGCGGTCGCCCGGCCGGTACTGCTCGTTGAAAACCTGTTCCTGGCGCGGCACGATGCCTTCGGTGCGGCCGAGGTTGACGATGATCGCGCCTTTGTCGAAGCGCTGCGTGGTGCCGTTGACGAGCGTGTCGATCTTGGCTTCGTAGTCGCTGTAAATCACGTCGCGTTCAGCTTCGCGGATCTTCTGGATCATGATCTGTTTGGCGGTCTGCGCGGGGATGCGTCCGAAGGTATTCGGGTCCATGCGCCGGCCATCTTCGTAGGCTTCGATGTCACCGGTGAAGCGGTTGATTTTCACCGACAGATCGCCGTGCGGGCCCCAGCGCTTACGGGAAGCCGTCAGCAACGCCTGCTCGATGGCTTCAAAGAGTAATTCTTTTGAAATGCCTTTGTCGCGGTGGATCGAATCCACCAGTCTCAACAGATCATTTGCTTCCATTAATTCGCGTCCTTGATGCTATGGGTTGCGCCGCCCAATTCACCGGAACCCATTAAAGGGAGAAGGTGAGGGAGGGGCAACATTTTGTCCCTATTCACTTGTTGCCGTACACACACAAATACCAAAACCGGAACATCTGCAAATGTTTCGCAGAGCCACTTAAAAGAGGCTTGGCCGATCAGGTATTGCCGGGGATAAAACGATGACTCTTACAGATTCCCACTGGCCCATACGGCGTCCATCACGCGATATTAACGGATGCGCGGGCAATGGCAAGCACGATACTTGGCCCGGCAAGAACTTACCTAAAAATGGCGGGGGGACAGAAACATCGACGGTTTTCCGCCGGAGAGGATTATAAAAAGTGGTGAGTTCAGTAGCGCTTAAGATTTAACCTCTTGAAACTATACTTCAATGGAGTATGATAGTCATGAAGATCGTTGAAACGCCGGCCTTTACCAAAGTCATCGGCGACCTTCTGACAGATCTGGAATAGTGGACGCTTCAAGAAACTCTATCCTCGCGGCCCGAAGCCGGGGCGCTTATTCCAGGCGGAAAAGGCGTGCGAAAAATACGCTGGGTTCGACCCTAGGCGCGCGAGGCAAACGGGGTGGGGTTCGGATCATTTATTATTGGGAAATCGGGGCAACGCTTTATTTTTTGACGGCCTATCGCAAATCGGAACGTGAGAATCTGACACCGCATCAACTCAAGATGTTGGTGAAGCTGATCGAGGACAAAACATGAAGAAGAAGGATTTCGAAAATCTACTGGATGGCGTTCGCGAGATGAAAGCCATCCGCCAAGGAAAGAAGCGGCCGGCGCGCGTTTTTGATGTTCCTTCGATCCCAGTCAAAGCGATTCGTGAAAAATTGAAACTGTCGCAATCGCAGTTCTCAAAAATGATCGGCGTTAGCGTGCGAACGCTTCAAAACTGGGAACAGGGGTCGCGGCAGCCTCAAGGTTCCGCGCGCGCGTTGTTGACCGTGGCCGCAAAAGAGCCCAAGGCCGTGCTTGCCGCATTGCACGCGCGAGCGGGCTGACATAGTTCATCCACGACGCTTCAATTCGGCGCGTAGTTTTTCAAGTTCCGCTTCGGCCGCGCGCAGCCGTTCCTTATCTTCAAGCGGCCGAGATAGGCGTTCGCCCGTGGCCGTATCGGTTAGCGCTATTCCGTTCGCTTCCAATTGGATTCGTAACCCCAATTTCTGGCTGAGCAATGCGCCACTGGAATCGGCTTCCAGCGGCAAATAATCGCTGCCCTGCAGGCGAAATCCCTGAAGCGGCGGACGCAGGTATTCTTTCAGCGGATCGTACAGAAAATATTCTTCGACGCCAAGGTTGGCATAGAGATACTTTTTGTTGCCAAGGTCTTCGACGCGGCTGCCGCGCGAGGTGACTTCGAAAATGACTGTCGGAGACTTCTGTTCTTCCCATGTTTTATAGGTGCGCCGGCTTTTCTTCGGAATGCCGAAGACAACGAAGACATCGGGGCAGAACGTGGAGGTCGGGATTCCTTCCTCGTAATAGCACAGCATGTTGGCGCCAACGTAGGTGTTGGCTTCATTGCGGTAACGGTCTCTGAGAATCGTAAAAAGGTCAGCTATTTCGATCACGTGGCTGTCCGTTTCGCCCATAGGCTTGCCGTCTCTTTCAGGATAAACAAAGGTCTCGTGGCGCGTGATCGTACTCATAGTGTCTCCATCGTTAGACACTCCTATCATACGATGGAATAGGAGTGACGAAAACAAAAATACGACAGCAACAGTACTCTTTGTGTCTTTGTGTTGAAGCTGTTTTTTTAGAACGCCTTCTGCCGCTTATTCAGATACGCCAGCAGCGCGGTGCTCAGCATTTCGCTCGTGGAGAGCGGGACGAAGTCGATGTCGTTCTGGCGGCAGAAACGCTTGATCTTCTCCGTGTGCGCTTCCATCGCTTCGCGGTAGGCCTTGGCGATGTAGCTGCCTTGCGCGGTGATCACCTGGTTGGTTTCGGCGTCCACGAATTCCATGTTGTCGCGGTAGGGAAATTCGCGCTCTTCCGGCGTCAGCAGATGGAAGAGCAGAATTTCGTGGCGGCGGTAACAGAAGCCTTTCAGCGCCGCGATGATCTTATCCGCGTCATCGAGCAGATCTGAAATCATCACGATCAAGCCGCGTTTGGGAAAACGTTCGGGCAATCGCGCCAGACCTTTTTCGGTATCGGTGGTGCTCTCGGGCATCTGCTGGGAGAGCAGGCGGTAAAGCTGGTGCAGGTGCACCGTGCTGGAGTGCGCGGAGATCACGTCGGCGCTGGCATCGCGAAAAATGGCGAGCCCGGCGGCGTCGCCCTGGTTGATCATCAGGTACGCCAGTGCCGCCGCCAGATTGCGGCCGTAGACCCATTTCTGAATGCCTTTGGATTGTCCTTCAGGCAGCGCGCCTTCGCCGCCAAAACGCATCGAGCCGGAGGCATCCAGCAGGATGTAGCAGCGCGTGTTGGTATTCTCTTCAAACTGTTTGATGTAGATGCGGTCGGTGCGCGCGACGACTTTCCAATCGATGAATTTGAAACTGTCGCCCTTGGCGTACTTGCGGTAGGCGCTGAATTCCGATGAGAAGCCGTGGTAGGGACTTTTGTGAAGCCCGATCAGAAAACCCTGCACGATCAGGCGCGCGACGAGTTCAATATTGGTGATGCGTGCGATGACTTGCGGATCGAGAAAGCGCGTGTCGCCATCGGTGCGTGGGCCTTTTGTAGTGGATTGGGTTAGCGGCGTGGCACTTGGCATCAAAGTCATCCCGGCAAGCGTTGCGTAACATCCTCACAAGCTCCCGCGCGGTAACAAGCGCAGATTCGAATCGCGCCCGTAACGTTGAGTAAATTCGTGCCGCGCCAAACGTCCGGTCCTGGTGCCTGCCGCCAGGAGTTCAACCGAGCTGAGTCGAAAGGTGTTAAAGAATCCCAGTGCCCGCCCTTCATATGAGTTCGGTTGCGTTGGCCTATTGTTCGCTCCGAGGCGCCCTGGATTTTGGCTCACATGGCGGAGTATCATGAAAACACAGCTCGCGTTGTCGAAACTGAAACAGCTGCCCGGATTTTATTTGCTGCGCTCGTTGACGAAAGAGCTTCAGCGGAAACGCGTTTCTTTAGCGGCGTTGATCGTGCCGTGCCTGATACTCATTTACGCCCTGCTGCGGATCTGGAACGCGCCGTCCTATTGCCTGTGGGTTGACGAAGTCTACAGCCTGCAGTTCGCGCGCGAGAGCTGGAATCGGCTCATCGATGTGGTGGCCGACGATATCGTTCACCCTCCATTTTTTTATATGGTGCTCAAAGGCTGGATTGCGGTTGGCGGCGAGAATCTGACCTGGCTGCGGCTCTTCCCCATTCTGTGGTCGGTCGCGGCGATCGCGCCATTCCTGGGACTGTGCCGCCAATTGGAACTGAAGCCGGCTCAGCGCAATCTCGCGCTATTCCTGCTGGCGATCAACGCGTTCCTGATTCACTACGCCCAGGAACTGCGCATGTACAGCATGCTGCAATTCATCAGCCTCAGTTCGCTTTATCTGTTCGTGCGTTACGTGCAAACTCCGAAGGCGGAACGCTGGCTGACGCTGAGCTTGTTCGCGGTCAACCTGCTGCTGGTATATACGCATTATTACGGCTGGTTAGTGCTCGGAACCGAAGTGCTGTACGTGCTGATTTTCCATCCCGTGAAACGAGTTCCTTTTTCGCTCTCCGTGGCGCTTGTCGGAGTACTCTATATTCCGTGGGCGCTGATGGTCGTGAATGCGATCACGCGGCACAGGGGGCTGGAATCCAACCTGTCCTGGAATAATCGGCCGGGCGTGCTGCAGGTGGCGCGCCTGTATGCGGGATTGAATGGCGCGATCGATCTGCGCGAAATGGGCAAGAGTTCGTTTTTCTTTCTGCTGCTCAATCTGCCGATCCTGTTGCTGAATCTGCCGGTGCTGCTGTGGGGATATCAATCCTTCAAGGCTAAACAGAAGGAGGGCAGTCAGCGGCCGGAGACGTTCTGGCTGCTGGCGATGCTGACGGTGCTGCCGGTCGCGGGCGCGGCGGTGCTAAGCCACATGCTCTCGCAGTCCATTTGGGGAGACCGGCATCTGATCGTCGTGGCCGCGCCGTACCTGCTGCTGATTACGCTGGGTATTTACGCGCTCGCGCGAACGCCGCTGAGGGCGGGATTGGTCTGCGGGCTGATCGTGTGGACGGCGGCCACGAGCTACTTCGATCCCAATGCGCGCACGTGCTGGGATACATTCGTGCAGCAGATGGCCACCACGGAGACCGGGCGTAGAGGCGTGAACGTGTATTCAACGGACCGGCATCTGTCCTGGCATGTGCGCTATTACCTCGCGCCGCTGAAGGAGACGCGTTTCAGCGTGCAGGACGTTGCGGATTTAAGCAGCGTAAAAGAAGAGCGCTGTTGGATTTTATTTTTGAATCGCTTCTCGAGGGCGGAAGAGGCCGTGCTGAAGGAGGTTCGATCTAGAGGGTACGTGCCGGGCGAATTGATTCATTCCGGCGCGGCCAAGAATCGGGTCACGCTGCTGCCGCTGATGCGAGAGGAAGCGCGTTACGCCGAACGGTGAATTGTACCGCAGGCTTCCAGCCTGCGAGTGTGACGGCAAAAAATAGTGGCAAAGAGATCACGGGCAGGCTGGAAGCCTGCGGTACAAGGAATCAGCCTGGCTTTTTGATGTGGCCGAGCAGCCGTTTGACGATTTCGTCGGCGTTGATGTTTTCGCTCTCAGCATGGAAATTCGTGACGATGCGGTGGCGCAGCACGAGCGGCGCGACGGCTTCGACGTCGCTGCTGGAAGCGGCGAAATTGCCGCGGATCGCGGCGCGCGCTTTAGCGGCCAGAATCAGGTACTGGCTGGCGCGAGGACCGGCGCCCCAGCGCACGTAAAGCTTCACGAAATCGGGTGCGTCGGAACTCTTGGGGCGTGTGGCATCGACCAGATCCACGGCGTAACGGATCACGGCGTCGCTCACGGGAATCTTGCGCACCACCTGCTGAATCTGAATCACTTGTTCGGCGTTCAAAACCGGACGCAGGGTGTAATCGCGGATCGCAGTCGTGGCCCGCACGATATCGATTTCTTCCTGCTTGGTCGGGTAGTCGATGCGGATTTCAAACATGAAGCGGTCGAGCTGCGCTTCAGGCAGCGGGTAGGTGCCTTCCTGTTCGATGGGATTCTGCGTCGCAAGCACGAAAAAGGGCTCGGGTAATTTGTAGGTCTGGCCACCAGCGGTGACGCGGTGTTCTTCCATGGCTTCGAGCAGCGCGGCCTGCGTTTTCGGCGGAGTGCGGTTGATTTCGTCCGCGAGGAGCAGATTCGCGAAGACCGGTCCCTTGATGAAGCGAAAGCTGCGCACGCGGGTCTGCTGATCTTCTTCGATGACGTCGGTGCCGACGATGTCGCTGGGCATCAAATCCGGCGTGAACTGCACGCGGTTGAAACTGAGTTCGAGAATCTGGGAGAGAGTGCGGACCATCAACGTTTTGGCGAGTCCGGGGACGCCGACCATCAGCGCGTGGCCGCGGCAAAAGAGCGCCATCAGAATGTTATCGACAACTTCCTTCTGCCCGACGACGACCTTCGCCATTTCGGCCTGCAGCGCCTCGCGGCCCTTGCGAAGTATGTCGACCATCGCCAGATCGTCAGGCGTTGCGGCGGCGGGCGAGGGGGAAGACGGTGTTTCGTTGAACGCCATGAAAGTCTCCAGAAAGGCCGGACGTTGCACGAGCTGTTAACTTGGCAGTGGTTATACAATCGGCGGTGCGGCGGGGTCAAGTCGGGGTTCGGGCGTTTAGTTTCTAGGGGTCGGTGTCATCTTGGTTGCATTCCCCTAGCCCCCCGGCTGAAGCCGGGGGCTAGCAAGATTTCTCTAATTGCTGGTGGGTTGCGTTTGTCCTTGGAATTGAGAAATAAACTTGCGGCACGACTGTCTAGTAATACGTTGTATGACAGTACATACGGGGAGGGTGCCGGAAATGAAATACAGCGGATTGGCAAGTGTCGTTTTTTTCTGCTTCGCGGGCGCGGCCGGCGAGGGAGGGGACGGCACACTGAACGCGATGCAAAGGCAGGTGGAGCAGCTCACGGCGCGGATGGATCAGCAGGAGCGGACCATCCAGGAACAGCAGAAAAAAATTGAGGAGCAGCAGCGCTTCATCGGGCTTTCAACCGGGAAACGTTCGATCGGAACAAGTCCCGGAGCGGCGCTGCTGGAGCGGCTCGAGAACGTGGAATACCAAGCGGCTCATGCGGCGAAACAGACCGCGAAAAAAAGCCCCGGTCCGGCCCTTAGTGTCGAAGCGGCGGTTGATACGGCCTTCCGGTATTACGACGGAAACGCAGCCAATACCGATCGGCCCGCGGGTAACGACTTCAGCGTGCGCTCGGCGCAACTGGCGTTCAGCGGGCAGGTCGATAAGTACTTCAAGGCCTACATGGTTTTCAATGCGATCCCCAACGCCGAGGAGAGCGACGAGGCCGGATTGGAATTGGAAGAAGCGGCCATCTCGACGACGTCGCTTCCGGTCCGAGTGCGCGGAGGCCGCATCTTCGCGGACTTCGGCCGGCTGTCTTCGTTGCACAACCACGATCTTCCGTTCGTGACACGGCCGGGATCGCTGGAGAACTTTGTGGGCGGTGAAAGCATCGCGGATGGCGTTGAAGTTCAGGCCCAACTTCCAATCGGACATGACATCCGGATCACCGCGGGCGCGTTCAATAAAATCGGTGAAGGGTTTCCGCTGCTGAATGCCAGCGGTGACCGGCGCAATGGCGCGGAGATGACCTATCTGCTGAAAGCGTTGACGAATTTCAAGATTTGCGACGAACACACGGTGACGGCGGGTCTTTCGACGCTGCAGGTTCCTGATCACCTGATTCGGCGGAATCTGCTCAATCTGGAACTGAAATATGAATGGCGGCCGGGCGCGAACAAAGACCGGCGCGTGGTCTGGGGGAGCGAGTTGATGCGAAATGAAGTGCGCACGCGATTTGTCAGCAACCTCGATGACGTGGAGGCGCTGGAGGAAGATCCGATTTTAAAACGGGAGACGCGATCCGGTTTCGGAGGCTACAGTTACCTGGAATATTTTCATGACAAACACTGGTCGTTCGGACCGCGCGTCGACGCTTTTCAGAATACCGATCCGGCTGTCGAGACGCGGCGCACGTACGAGCAGACGTACTCGCTGATTGCGACGTACCGATTTACCGAGTCCAGCCTGATGCGTTTGGAAGCCAGCCGGCATGAGTATTTCGATGGCAACTCCGCCAACGAAATTTTCCTGCAATGGACGGTGCTGCTCGGCGGGCACGGCCATGATTCGCATGACCACTAAAATTGGGGTTTAGGGTCTGGTTGATGTAGTGTGGATTGTTTCTATGTCGCCCTTACAGGGCTCATTTTTTACGATTGCGAATTTCCAGGGCGTTGCCCCTGGCTATCATATATTGGCCCGTTGGACCAAGCGACCTCCTCCGCCGTTCTCTGCGCCTCTGCGGTTAAAAAGCCTATGACTTAACCCGTTCAAGTCATAGGAATGTCCACTCCACCGGTACAGGGTTGAGTACTCCGAAAGCTCTACTTGTCGGAGAAGACGTCTTTCATGCGGTAGAGACTGCCGCCTTCGGTGGCGATCATCAGGTCGGTGCGGTCGAACGTGACGGCTTCGGTCTGGCCGAGCAGGGCCAGGCGCACGCGGCGCGGCGCGTCGAAAAGTGTCGCGGGGCCGCCGGGGAGTTTGTCCAGCGGGCCGGGTAGATCGAGCACGAGGATCGTGAGATAATTGATCAGCGCGATGTGTTTTCCGTCGTGGCTGATGGCCGCGCCGGTGACGGTCGCGAACGTGTTGGATTCGGCGATAAATTCGGCTTCGAGCGTCTCTCCGTGGCGCACGACCGGCGGGAGCGGAAGTTTATACAGCCGCGTGCGCGTGGGGTCTTTGGTGAACAGGTAGGCGTCGCCGCCGAACGCGAAAAGGGCTTCGGCATCGTAGGGGCCCTGGCCCCGCGGGTAGCGGTAGTTGAGCACCTGCGGCTCGGTTACTTTTTCGTCTTCGTTCGTGGCGCTGGGTTCTGAAAAACGGTAGAGCGTGAAGACGCGGCGTTTCTTCAGATTGTCGCCGATGTCGGCCACGATAACGCGGCCTTTGTCGTCGATGCAGATGTCTTCCCAATCCACATTCGTGGCGTCTGGAATTTTGACGCGTCTCAACAGCGCGCCTTCGCCGTCGATGGCGAACAATTCCGCGCCTTCACCCGAATCGTTGTGTGTCCAGAAAACGGGTTGAGCGGTGTGGCGGCGGCTGCGCGCGAGGCCGGAACATTCCTTGATAATGTCGGTGGGCAACTCGCCGCGGTACTGGGGTTGGTTCAGCGCGGGCAACGGCGCGGGTTTATCTTCGGCGACGGCGAAGGGGAGGAGATTGAGAAGAAGTAGGTAGAGCAGTCGCATGAGGACATCATGCCGCAAGTAACGGTGGCGGGCAAGGCAATTGGATTTGAGGGAAAATTCTGGCGCAAAGGCGTAAAGGACGGATGCGAAAGTGAACGGCAGCGACAAGTGGCGCTGAAATTTAGTGCAACTTAAGGAAACATACTCCACCGAGTTCATACAATTTGACCGTTCATATGGAATGTATTGGGCAACCTCTTTAACATCAGATTTTAGTGTTCGCAAATGAGTCGCTTAAATGACTGCGGACAATAATCCCATGGGTTTAAAAGAGAGTCTATTTCTCCTCGCTCAACCCGCTAACATCCAACAAAGTCATCCATCCAAGTTCCTCGTTAATGGAAAACAAAGCCTCGTTACTTGAGTCTAAAATAAAATAAACCGCACCCGTATAATGTTTACCAGGAATATCGATGTCCGCAACTATCTCGTGCTTTTCAAGGTCAATGAGGGTGCATCACCGGACTTGCAGCCAGTCAGGCGACGGCAGGTATTGGCTTATGCCTGGCGGCACGGTATGGGCGCGGCATAGCCCACAGACGGTCCGCTCTGTCATCCTGGCTCAACTGTGCTGCGC
>Ga0163155_10001555_pt1 | contig 27631 bp, 26 predicted proteins | sample OliLakLV19SP4G1_FD_148611 | JGI IMG/M metagenome (GOLD analysis project Ga0163155, IMG submission 148611) | Freshwater microbial mat bacterial communities from Lake Vanda, McMurdo Dry Valleys, Antarctica - Oligotrophic Lake LV.19.SP4.G1 | ecosystem: Environmental > Aquatic > Freshwater > Lake >... | reverse complement strand
CGGCCGAGCAGGGCTCGTGCTCAGCGAAAACACTCAGGCGTTTTTGTTCGGCACGAACCCAAACCAACTCCTAGCCTGTCTCTTTCTACAGACCCTATCTGACGCAACGGAAACATACACCGCCTGGGTCGGCTTCAACGACGCGGCGACGGGTAACGGCGTAGACATGGTGTCGTTCCGCTACACACATGCTGTGAACTCAGGCAGGTGGGAGGCTGTTTGTCGAACTAACTCAACCGAGACTGTTGCTAACACAGGCATCACCGCGGACACGGGGTTTCACATGTTCGAAATCTCCGTGAACGCCGCGGGCACGAGCGTGCAATTCACGATTGACAATACCATCGTGGCGACGATCACGGCAAACATCCCAACAGGGCCGGCTCGAACCACCGGCTTATTTGTCGGAGGTGTGAAGAGCGCAGGAAGCACCAACCGAAAAATCGTTGTTGACATGATAAACATTGAAATCGACGTAAATCGATAGGAAGGTGCTGGAAGTGAACCAGATCAACCCCCGCCCCCGCTCGGAAGAACCAACCCATCGAGGGTTTAAGACCTCAGAGTTTTGGCTGTCGCTCTTGGGAGCCGCTATCGGACTGATCTTGTGCTACCACTCTCGGGAGTCCATGCAGGACTTCGGGGTGATGTTGGTGGGCACAAGCGTTGGCGCGTACAGTCTGAGCAGAGGTTTTGCAAAGCAATCTTCCACAAACCAGATATCTGCTACAGTGGTGACGCCGCAACAACCCACACCCTAATCCGGAGTAACACATGCGTCCAGCGACTTTCCGCAGATCTCGCGCCCATCTCGTCTTGTCCTCAGCCATCCTCAGTCTCTTAGGGGCGGCCTGCGCCCCCAAACAGGCGGTTGACGCTTCGGCAATCTCGCCGTTGGTCAAGGCCGTGACGACCCGCCACGATGCCTACGTCAATCAGGACGCCACCCTTTCAGGGACCGAGAAGTCGGTGGCGCTCCGGTCTTCGTCGCTTCTCAACGAAACCGTTGACACTGCGTTAGCTCCGGAGTGATCCGGGTTTAGGGGCCTCCACCGATTTCATGAGGTAATAGCCATGTTGTTAGCTCTCTTTTTGGAAATCGAAGCATCCAAATCGGATCAGAACGGCTTTTCAATCTCTTGGGCCGCATTTGGCGCTCTGAGTTTTTTGATCGTGACCGTCTTTGGGGCCCTGGCTGGTTGGGTTAGGACCGAGAGCAAAGACGTCCGCATGGAATCTGCTCGTCTGAGCTCGGATGTAGGGGGCCTAGAGATAGCGGTGCGAGGTGTACAAGGCGAGGTTGCGGCTATGGAAGGCCGCATCATGCGGCACGTTGCGGATACTTGTGTCAGCTCGAAGGAGCTGTCAGCCAAGCACGACGTAGTAATCGCAGCCATCTCCGGCCTTCAAGCGCGAGTGATGGACTTTTGCAATATCCACAATACAACGCAGAATCTCACCAGCCAGATGTTAACGAAGGTGGCCGTCTTGGAAGCTGAACGAGGCTCCAAGGACTCTCGGAAGGCTTGAGCAGCCCATGCCTTCTGCGAGACAGATAGCCGACTTCAACTCGGCATACGCCCAATTACGGTCTAACATTTTCGCCTTCTGCAAGGCCCTGCGGTTCGCTCCGACGTATCAGCAGTGCGGTTTGTTGCAGGCGGTTCAAGATGCCCGTTTTGGTGTGGGATCTAACCGCATAACCGTTCGCAGCGGACAGGGGCCTGGGAAGACAACCGTTTCCTGCATCGCGGCAGCTTGGAGGGTCTTTTGCGACCACCAAGCCCTCGGCATTGTCACAGCTCCGACGATGCGGCAGTGCCAGCGGGTCTGGCTGGCCGAGTTCCGCAAACTGATCCAAAGGGCGCATCCTGCCATTCGATCCAAGATCGAAGTGACGGACAGCCGCGTAATCTGTTTTGGGCAGAAGGATTGGGGGATTCAGCTCGCCACGGCCACCAAGGATGTGAACGCTCAAGGCTATCACAACCCCAATCTGTTCATCATTGTCGAGGAGGCATCGGGTGTTTCTCGTGAGATCATCACGCAATACAAGAACACTCTGTCCAACCACCCCCAAGGGGCTCTCCTGCTCTTAATTGGAAATCCCAACACTAGAGACAGCGAGTTTTTCGATTCGTTCTACGGCTTCGATAATTCCCGATGGAAAAAGCTGCATTTCAACGCTGAGGACACAGCGAAATACTATCCAAACATCGTCCACCCTGACCGAAACAAAGACACAGAGAACGAGTTTGGTAGAGACAGCGACGTATATCGGGTCCGTGTGCTCGGAGAGTTTCCCCTCACAGACCCTAATTGCGTTTTTTCTATGGAAGAGTTGATGGATTGCTGCGGGGATGACGGCGATTTACTGCGGTGCGCGTCCAGTGACAGGCCCCTCGACGGAGGTATTGCCAAGCAGATAGCCACCGACTTCGCTCGGTTCGGCGGGGATGAGTCGGTGAACATGCGCCGCCGAGGCGAGGCCATCGTGGAGACGCAGAGGTTTCCCCATCAAGAGCCGACCGAGACTGCGAGGCTGGCGATGGCCATGCAGGCACGGGCGGGCTGGAACAACAAAGAGACTCTGTACGTCCCCGACGTGGCGGGCATGGGGCAGGGGGTAGTTGGCCTCTTCTATGAGGCCGGCAAGAACGTTTTCGAGTGGAGCAGCCACAACACCTCCGCAGTTTCCCCACAATACAAGCAACGGGATGCAGAGGCTTGGTTCAGCTTGAGGAGCAAAGTCAGATACCATAGGGTGTGCGGCGGGCTTCCCCGCGTCCACTTGCCGAAGGATCAAATGCTGCTGACCCAACTAGCAACTAGGCTGTACTTCACAGACGCCAAAGGCAAGTTGGTGTTGGAGAAAAAAGATGATTACGTTGCTCGCGGGCACGAGTCTCCTGACCGCGCGGACTGCGCCACTCAGGTAATGAGCGATGCTCCGTGCAATCATTCTCGGTGCTCGCTGCTCGGGGGGTCGGGGTGATCTGCCCTAAGTGCGGGGGAGGTTCGATGCACCCAACCCACGTCTATCAGGCGGGTCCGGGGAACACTACGGCCCGCATGGTCTGCAACAGTTGCGGCTGCGTGGCCACAAGGCAATCGGTGATCGTCGCGGTAGACCCTCGGCCGGGGCAGGGCGCTCGCTCGCTGGCGGAGAGGCTCAAGCGAAGAACACCCACAAAAAAACCGGAAGGGTAAGCCCCTTCCGGTCTCCGGGGACCAACCAGCGTGCCGCCGTAGTCTAGCACAGACTATCGGCGTCGATCTTTAGGGGTCATTCTTGGGGTATGCGAACCCGTAGACGTGGATTCCGAGGGTGAGGGAGTTCCCCGCGGTCTTCTGGATGTTGAGAGTCTGCAACGTTAGATCGTCGCCGTCTAGGAGGGGGATTGCCTCTGGAGCGTTGTCGGCGAATAGCGTTGATCCAGGCCGAGGCCAGACCATGAGAGGTCTGTGGATCGCCAAATTCGAGAAGTTCACAACGCTACCGCCAGAGCCGTTGCCAGCCCAAGAGTTGTCGGCTGAGTTCGTCCCCCGAAAGATGTCATAGTTTTGGGGGCTAGCCAGCGTGCCGCCTCGGAGATAGAACATGATCTTGGTTACGACGCAGATCATCCCCGCAGGGCAGGAGACGACCACAGAGCCGGCTGCGGAGGATGCTGGAGCCAGAGTCTCCACGCGGGTAACCAGCCGCTCGAAGGCGTAGGTGTTCGCCTCCTGCAAGAACTTAGTGAGAGCCGCATCCCACCCCGCAGAGCCGGGGTTGATTGGGATGGGTGTCAAGAGCTGCGATAGGGTCTTGCTTACGAGTGGCATGTTTAGCTCGGGATATTCCCTGTGGAGACGATATGGGGTCGGATAAACGTCGGGACGCCTTCGGTCCCGTCAACCTGTCGAATGCTGATTTGCCAGATTGTAGGTGGCGAGTCGTCCGACAGCAGGCCGTCGGATCCGTCGATGATTCGCATCGCGTGGGTGTAGTTCCAGCGGTAAATGCCGTCAGAGCCCCTCGCCGAGGCGGCGGGAAGAGTGTACGTTTTCTGCACCGTCAGATTCTCAAACTCGACCGTTGCTAGGCTAGGATCAAACCAGACGTCAAGGATGAAGTCTCCCGCAGGCACTGCTATCTCTGTAGGCTGTCCGTAGCCTGTGGTCCCCGCACCGCCAGCGCGTGCCGTGGGAAGCCACTCAAAGACGATGGTTTCGTTCGAAACGTACTGACGATCTCGCCGCCCTTCGGGGGCTGTGCAGCCTCGGGAGCCCCCACACTCGAACCAAGCGATTTGAGGTGTTCGGGTTGCCTGCGAGGACATCACCACATCGACAGGCACCACAGCCCCGGCTGGGATCTGCCCGAGGTTGTTCGCGGGCAGGCTCTTCGCGGCCGTGATGCCCGAGGACTGAATCACGGGGTTGGTCATGGCCGTTAGCGATGCTGCGGGGATGATATATGCCTCGTCTCCGTTTTTCGCCCCAACCCAATCATTTCGGGCGAGTCCTAGGGGCGCTCGACCCGTGCCCGCTCGCCCGCGAAGCACGCCTTGAGCTCTCCAAGTGCTTCCCGAGATTTGGACCATCTCGCGGACGTACATCATCTCACCCCCAACCACCAAGATTTGCGAGCCCTGAAAGAACAGGGCGGGGTTCGTCGTGAGGTTTTCTGGCACTAAAAACTGGTCGCCGTTTCCGTCAACCACGAACGTAGGGCCAACCTCGCAGAAAACCCATAGTCCGGGGTTCCAATCCGCGTTGATGATGCCCCCAGTTGCGGCCAAGGTTTGATTGCCTATGGGGCTATAGGTAACGCCGTCGTTTGATGCGATTATCGTTGCGGTGAAGATCGAGGGGTTGTCGCGGATTCGGAGTGCTACGAGCTTGCCCTTGCCCCCGGAGAAGAGGAACGGCAGTTCGAGCACTCGGTATCTGATGTCCGCAAGCAGGGGGCCAGAGCCTCCCACCGTGGGCAGGTCTGCATCCGTGAAGTCGATGGGGGCTTGCTGGTAGGGATCTCGCAGCAGCCCGAGCGTGGTTTCAGGAGACCCCGGCTCAACCTCAGAGGACACCAGTCTAAATCGCCCTTGTCCGGGGATTTCGAGGATTTGGGATGGTTGAGCTGTGCGGAGGCCGCGGGTTGCCACTACCCGCACGGTGTTGGGGGTAGACAGATCCTCGACTTGCCTGCGAGAGACAGTGATCGATGCCCCCTCTCGGGACGTGATCGTCTCAAACTTGATCTCTTTCGGCTCTCGAAAAGCTCGGATGGCGGATTCGCTATCGTCGTCAACGCCGATAGATCCGGGTTTGTAGTGCTGCTTCTCGTCGTCGTACAGGTAGACGATCTGATTTCCTAGACCGTCAACGTGCAAAGTAGTGATTTCCGGCACCTCCAGGATTAGGCTGTCGGATAGGACGGGTACGGAGCCTAATTCGTGTCGGACGGGGACCATCGAGAGTATTCCCGAGTCCTCAACTGCCATGATGGAAAAATCCTGCATGACAAGAGCCACAGCCTCGTTGGCCCTCATGCCCCCTGTGGCACTCATGTTTAGCCCTACACCCTCCGCAGCTAATAGATCGCCTAGTCGGATTAGGGCCGCAAAGTCTGTATTTTCTGCCATAGCCGCCCCGTGGGGGTAGTTGGCGGTCTGTAGTTGGTAGAGGGCTTGGGCTGGATTGACCCCGTTCCCCACCGCAGGTTGGGATATGGGGCTCACCCCGGATGCACAAGGGGGCACCTCCACCTTGTACTCTATCACCGGCCAGTTTGGGTTTCGGATGCGGCAGGAATCCCACACGACACAGCAGACTAGGGGCATCTCAGACGGCAGACCGAGGGCGGCCGTGACAACCGGATCGGTATTACCTGGGTTCATCTCCCCCCAGCGAACCCGAAAAGTACCCATATCGGTCGTCACAGCCGAGCCTGTCGGGTAGAGCCGCCTATCTATGTTTTCCGTGCCCGGAATGAGGCGACCGTTTTCGTAAATCCCAAGTATGCGAGCCGCAGGGCCGACGCAGAGGGCATGGATCGCTTTTTCATAGTAGATATACGTCTGAGACGTAGAAGCGCCGCCACCAAGGAAGCCCTTACCGCCAGATTCCGTCTGCTCGACTACAACGCTGCGGCCCCCAACCCACATAACTACAGGGCCGACTAATTCGGTCCCAATCACCAGCGGAATGAAACTGCCCCTCGTCGTCGCGGTGTTGGGCTTGTTGTCGATTGAGAACTGTTGCTTCTTTGGCTTAAACAGCAGTGCCGACAGCAACATCAACCCAACAGAGAGGATGATAGGTATCAGGATTTGTGCTGTGCTGGGGTCTTGAGACGCCCACGACGCCGAATCCCAGTATTTTAGGTAGTCAATCATGGGTGAAGTAGTGGTCTGTAGGGAATCCAAAGCAAGCGGAGGCCGTTTTGGGCAGCCCAACCCACTGAGGTTTTTTGCACGCATCCTCCGTGGGGGAGAGAGTCTCCGTTAACGCAGTGCCACAGCGTATACGGTTCGGCCCCGGCAACGAGGATATGGTTGGGGGTCTTGCTCTGTGACAAGCCAGAATCGCAGGACAGCACCGCGCAAGATCCAGCCTCCAGATCCTTGGAGATGTACGTCTGATCCCCGCAACAGACCCCAACCCTCCGGTTGTTCAAGTATCGGGCGCTGAGCCAAGACACGACCGATTCTGCGCCTTGGGGGTTGTGCAGCGAAGTTTGCTTGGGGAGTTTCGGGCACGCTTCCGCCCCGCCCGTTAGGCCGTGTAGCCAGTCGAGCACAATCACGGCGAAGCGGATGCAATCCACCCCCTGTTGCGTGCAACCCCCGTCGCGGTAGGGGACACCCTCCCAAGAGGTCAGGAATGCTGCATACTCTGCGGTAGATCGCATTATTGTTGGGGCTGTTCTAGCAGGGGGTTGTATGGGGGCATGTTGACACCTAAGCCCATCCAGCTCGCAGTGGCCCCGTGAGCCGTGCAGGCCGCTTGGGATTTGTCGCACCCCTCGAACACGGTAACGACCTGCCCCACCCACTCGACGGGGGCGGGTTTAGCGGTTATTAGCGTGCGAGTACCTACCGAGTGTTTGCGGATCATTATCCGCAGGCCACCCCTCAAGACGTACCCTCGGGTGTACCGGCCCTCCAACCAAGCACCCTTGTTCGTGTCGGCAGGGAGAGAGACTAGGACCAACGTGGTGTTATTTATGGTCTCTACTGTAGCTGTGACCGAAGCAACCGTAGCTCGGCAGGGCAGAGTTCCGAAGATGTTCCCGCACTCCGCAGAGCACTTGATCCCCAGCCCGGCCTCTTGGAGCCTGTCTTTGGCTGTGGCTAACGAAACCTGCATCAACCCCGGCCGCCCTTGGAAGTTGGTGATGGTCTTACTTACGTCCCCCTGCGCCATGATCCTCGGGGGGGTAGAGGGCTCGTCGGCGTCGAGTTCGCCGATCGAGACTGTGACTTTCGGCATGACTCCGTAAATCAGACGGGTGAAGGGGTCTAGGCTGGAAGGGACAACGAAAACATGGGGCTGAGGCTCTATGCCCCCGTCGGTGGTGATGGCATTGATCGCCAGCTCGGGCACGGCGGCGAACAGGTCACCGTTAATTGTTAGGGCGCTGTCCGCACGGACGTACCGCCTCACTTGATTGTCCCACGAGACGATTAGGAAGGGGAGCAGCGTGATTTGAGGTTTTGAATAGTCAATCGGCATGAGTTAGCCAGTGCTTTTTAGGGCACTGCTCGGTCTTGGATCGGATCTTGAGGGGGATGATGCAGCCGCAAGCGTTGCATAACCCCCGGTCGTTTTGCCCGGAGGGACAATCATCACACACACTAGACCGATAAGACAGCACCGATTCCGGGATTTTCTTCTGTGCCATGAGAAGGTTGTAGATTCCCACCGATCCTTTGGCGATCCGCTCCCAGATTGGGAAATCACCCCCGCAGCCAAGGCACGGCTTTTCTGCGGAGCCCTGGGGGCTGCCCACCGCGGGCACTTCCGGAGGGTCGCACCAGACAGCCGTTTTTTCAGATGGATTGATGCGAACGCACCACGTCGCCTCGCAGATGCGGATATCGCCGTTGGAGAATGTTTCCTTTTTCATACGGCGCACCTAGCCGAACCCGGCCCACCGTCCAACAACTCGAAGTGGGTGATCTCAACATAGTCGCAGGGGGTCAGGGGCTGGTATTGGTTGCGGAGTCTCTTTTTTGTGTACATCTTGCAATCCCACTCCTCTATGGTGTCGGGCTGTCCCCAACAAAACGGAGAGATTGAGCAGAAACAAGCGCCGCTGCCGTTATCGAACCCCAACGCGCAAAGATTGGTTCCCGCGTCGTAAGACCACACTTTAGTCTCCGTATCTAACTCGACCCAAAAATCACCTAACTGCCAACGAGCTATGTTGTTCACGCACGACAGGAAAGGGAGAACTCCGGCGCATTTCTTCTTTAGTACGGCCGGTTCCGCGCAGTCATCTACGAGAGGATGGCAGGAGCCGAGATAGTGAGCTAGGCGGTACGTCAAACCGTCCATACCACAAATACAACACCCATCCGGATCGGTGACTCCGCAGATCTTTTCCGCACACTTGCACAGATCAAAAGCGTCATCGGGCTCCCAAGCAGATCCCCCGCCAGCGCCCGTGTTGTCCTCCAGCTCGATAGCCACCACTTGCTCGTTCACCAACTCTTCACACCCCAGCGAGCAAGTCAGCTTGTCGTTGGTGATCCAGCTGACTTCCAGTTCGTCAGAAGAAAAACGAAGCAAGTAGCAGAAGCGAATATCGAGGCCGGAGGGGCCACCTGCGGGCAGGGCAGGGGTGACGGTCAGGGTTACATCTGAGACTCCCACAACTACCGATGTGATGGCGTGCCTGGACCAAACTCCGGTCGCGAGAACTCGGACAGCTAGATTCTTGTGGGACTCCCAGTCCTGAGAGGTGATGGCCTTTGCCACCACCACCGAAGTCCCAGCCGCCGTGGTTGCGGTCAAGTACGGTGCCGGGGCGGGGAGCCAGAAAGGATGGGCTCGCCCGGCGCGGCTGTCGAAGAACTCCAGCAACCGAAAGCAATCCTCCCTCGTCGTCGCGAGGAGCGACAGGGTGTAAGCGTCGCCGGGGAGCGAGCCGAACGCCTGGACGATCGACCCAATTCCGGTTTGGACCCTCTCCCCGCCTCGGGTCGGGGAGTTAACCATAACCGTTTTCCAGTCGTGCTCGGTCGAAAGGATGGGATACCCGCCGCTGCTGTAGCACCAAGCGGGGATTAGGCCGGGGCTGATTGTGGGGTCGAGGGCGCTCACACCGGCAGACTCGATCGCTTCGTGGGGCACCTCGAATACCGTATCTGTGCGCCCCTGGACTTGGCCCGTCAGTGCCAGCTCCGATTCCATCACAGGCATGACCCCGCCAAGGCTGAAGCCGCCTTGCTCCACTGGGGCCAACTCGAAGTAGAACGCTGTCAGACTGGCGAGGCTCGGCGAACCGTTATGGCTCGCCGAAAGGGTGTCCGGAGCCCCTACCGTTCCCCCCTGCAAATACTGAACGAAGGTCTGTAGGTTGGCTTGGTGAGATTCCGTGATGTACGTTTCCGTGCCACTAACAAACTGTCCTGTTGCAGAAACCCCCGTATGGAGAGAGATAATGCTGCCTTGGGGCATCGAGGGGGTTACTACGAGATCGTTAATCACTCCCGAGCCTGCCGTCAGGTCGAACCCGTTAGCGAACACCCCTACCGTGCGGTGTACCCCGTTCACGAGAAGCGAGTGGACGTTATGCCTTGAGGAGCTGCCCCCAGCGATGGTCCAAGTTATAGAGCACTGCCCCCACAATCGGGGATCTTGAATGGGGTACGCTGCAATCGCACCCACGCGGAGAGTCTCACCCCCCACGGTCTTGCTTTGCGAGATGAGCACCCCAGCCGCAACAAGGTCAATCTCGAAACCGGTATCTAGGCATTTCAGGACTACAGAGGATATGGAGCCGGGCAGGACTCCGACAGAGGCGAGAAACCCGCAGATACTCTGCCCTGCGGCTAGGATGAACGTACCCCCGATGACGGTCAGGGTGTTACTCACCGCCGCAACACTGGTGTGCGATGCGATTGTGGGCGGCGAGTACGTTTCCCCGAGGTCTCCGTCCAGTTCTATTTGGTCGGCTGCGGGGAGCGATAGCACCTTGCGAAAGGTGAAGCCCTCGACCATACCTGCGCTGGGCGTTTCGGCGAAGGCTACCACCCGAGCCCCGACCTGGAAGCGTCGAAACTCTCGGTTGACAAAATACCGATTGCCTAGCGGAGATGTTCGCCCACGCAACTCCGCGCGGTCGGCTTGCAGGGGCGTTATTGATCGGGCACGCATTGATCGCCGAACATTGGCGATGATTTGCTGAGCCCCTAGCCGGTCGTACGATCGAAACACAAGCTGTTGGATGCGGTAGGGCTTATCGGCTTGGCTAATCCGCTGCTCTGCCAAACTCAACGCAGACAGAACCACGGTCCTCCATGTGATCGTCTCGCTGATCGGAAGGGACCAGTCATGCAGGTACAGCACTTTGGGAGCCCAAAGATCATTCGCGGATGCGTTGGAGTCGGAGCCGATTAGCGGTGAGGGGGTGACACTCATCGGTATTTTTCTCCCGCCATGAACGAGCTCTTATTTTGTCTCAGGAAATCGAGGAACGCCCGCTTGCCGTTCGTGAGGAGTGCTTGAGCAGCAGCCTCGTCCGCGATGATGTACGCCGGAGTCGGACCTACACCCCCTCCGGCCGAGATTGCGGAGGATATCGACGAACCGCCCACGCTACCCCCCGACGCGAACCCAAGCCTCCCATTTTTCTTGGCACTGTTGGAGCGGCCGAACAAACCCAAGAAAGTCTTGATTTGGAAGGGATCAACGAGGAGGTTGTTGAGGTCTGAGATGAAGCCCAGCCCGTAAGCCTTGACGGCCTCGGGCACCAGCACGAACTCGTCCTTACGAAGCCACGCCGGGATGCGGTCGCGGGCGTCTAAGCCGGAGGGGCGAATCGCGTCTATGACCGATCCAATCCCGCCTGTTCGCAGCCCCGAGGCAATGCGTCCGTTGAAGCCAGCACCGAGAGATGACGAGCCACCGCTGGCAAAACCCATACCGCCCACAGGCTTTTTCTTCTTCACATGGCCGCCCGAGGCAAACCCTACGGCAGCCCCCGCCTGGCCCCCACCCCCAAGGAATCCTAAGCCGAGCACCGCCTTAGCGATGGCAAGCCGAACTAACATCTGAATGATCTGCTCCGCTACCGAGCTCAGGAATGAGCGAAAGCGATCCCGGAAGCTTTTATCGTTGGAGGGGTCGAAGGCGTCTACGATCGAAGAGGAGATCAAAGACGAAAGACCATCGAGGGAGCTAACGACGATGTTTTTCATTTCCGAGAACAGGTCGAGGGACTTGTTGACGAACTCTTCTAGGCCCTTCTCCAAACCAAAGGTGATTGGCTCCTCTAGCTCTTTCTTGGCGTCCCGAGCTCGTTGCAGAAGCAGATCGATCTGTTCGGCTTCGAGTGCGGTAGCGTTCGCGTTCCTCGTCTGGACGGCCTCTCGGGCCGAGGCTATGGCGTTCACCGCAGCTTGGGCTGTGGCGATTTGCTGGAGGAGGGTTAGCTCGTCCTCGGACCCCGACACCACCGTGGCTTGGCTCTCCTCCAGGCTATTGAGGTATTCCTTGCGTTGGGCTAGGAGCTGGTCCAGATCGGACGCTTCTCGCTCTCGGAGTCGTTCCGAGATTTGCGTCTGAGCCTCTAAGGTCGTTAGCTCAGCCTCAGCGAGAGTCAGCCTCTTAGCTGCGTTGTTGAGCTGATCTCGGGACGAGATCTCCGCTTGGATCTGAATTCGCTGTATCCGGATTTCCGACGCAACTCTCCGGGCGGTGTATGCAGACTCAGAGGCAATCAGGGACAGTCTCTGCGATAGCACATCGTTTAGGGATCGAGCTATGGCGATGCGGTCGGATTCAACATTCGAGATTTGTTCTTCGATCAAGCGAAGCTCGCCCGCAGAGCGGATGCGAGCCAGGGTTGAATCTATGATTTTCCCCTGATCCCCTGCATTGAACCCGGCCGACTTCAACGCAATCTCGGCCGCATCTTTGAGGAGTTGGATTCTTTTTTCGAGTGCGTCCACACCGTCTTGATTGGCTGCGGCTTCGACCTTAGCCGCGTCCGCCTGTTCGACCAACCCTAAACTCAATAGCTTGTTACTGCGGAGCCGAGAGATAACGGCCTTATCTTGCAGTTGGGCTAGATCGTTCTGTAGCCCGACGATCTTTTCTAGTCCCTGTTGAGATTCCCGGACCTGCTCTCGTTGTTTGTCTCCGAGGGAGGCGATGCGGGATTCGTTTTGCGCTCGCTGCCCTAGAAGGGTGATGCGTCGAGCCTCCAACTGTTGGATCTGCAAGAGGGTGTCAACGGACTGGCGGCGAATCTGAGCTTCTGTCTTGAACGCTTCTTGCCTTGCTCGCAGGCCGTCCCCATCTAGCCCGATGGTGGCGGAGCCTTGACGCAACTCGTCGGCCGCATCACGAGCACTGTCGGCCATCGAATTGAGGAGATCGGCGTTGTCCTTGAGTCTCTGGTTGACGAGTCCGACGATGCCGGGCATAGCATCAAACTCAGCAACTAAGGATCGAGGGGCGGCCAGCATCGAATCAAATAGATCCTTGGCCTCTCCAAGCAGCTTATTGGTGTCTTTCAACCCCAAAGATTCAAACAGTGCCACTCCGAATTTTTGGCTCTTGATAAAAGCGAAAGCCTTTGTCAGTCCGGATTTTACGAGGTCAGCGAAGCCGAGGGCGGAGGCGTTGCCCCGTAGCGCCTTTCCGATGTCGCCAGCCGCAGCGCCGAACAGGGCCGACCGGGCGGCGTCGTACGCAGCGGCAGATTGTGCGAGGTCTAAAGCCGTCTTAGAGATTTGCTCCGCGATATCGCTGGATATGCCGGCCCTGGTTATTGAGACGGCCGTAGCTGCTGCGGATGCTGCGGAACTAAGAGTTCCGATGGCAGATAGTGCTTCCTGCACGAGCCCTAGCACAGTATCGACTGCGAGAGCCGATGACTTCAGAACCTGAAGCTTTAATTCGTTGAAGATTTTCGCGAAGTAGGAATTGACCGATAAGGCCGCAACATCCAAAGCCGCCGTAACCCCGGTCTTCAGTATTTTCGCGATCGAAGAGAACTTGAGATCCAATCCCGTAAGCTTTGACAGCCATCCCTGCAAAAGGACAAAACCAACCCCCAAGCTGGCGACGATGGCGATCACCGCAACAGATATCACGAGGACGGGGACGCTAATAAGTCCCACCCCCGCAAAGATGAGGGGGACCAAGAGGGCTATCGCTCGCCACGCCAACACCAGCGGCCCCATTACCGTATGCAAAAACCCGATACCCAAAAAGATAGGGGCCATCAAGAGCTTTACGATTGAGGCCGTTGCGGCGATCGCTAACGAGATGGCGAGAACTCGTCCGAGAAGCCCTATTGACTTCTGGAGGCCAGGATTATCTAACGGGCTCTTACCCCCGAAAAGCTTAAAGATTTGTTCAACCGCCGAGCCTATATCGCTAAGGCCGCTAAGGAAGCCCCGGATAAACGAAATGGTGACCTTGGTCGCAAACAATATGCCGCCCGCAAGGGCTTTGGCCGCATTAACCGCTGCGTTAGTATCTAGCGAACGTGCGGCCTCTCGTGCCGCTTCCAGAACCGAAACTAGAGCGTCGCCGAATACTTTCACCACAGCCACAGCCCGAGGGTCGGGAGTTAGAAGCCCTGTGATCGGGTCGGCGTTAATGAGGATATCGAAAATTTCCTTGAGGGTGCTCTTAACCGATAAGAAAAAGTTGAGCCCTCCGGACTCTAGTACTCGCTGGATGGCCTCTTGGGTGTTCGTAAACAGAGCGTTGAAAGTGTTGAGGCTGAGCACTCCGGCTGCCCGGAACGCCTCGAACTTCTTATTGAGGAACTCGACGAGAACGCCCGCAGCTTTGGCGTCTCGAATGTCTTGGTTCGTGATGCCCAGCGCCACCGCTAGGCGTGTGGTGCGGACTTGGATCGTCCCCGAAAGAATGGATCGGATTTCTTCGGCAAGCTGATTCTGAGCAACCCCGGCAGCTGCTGCCGCCTGACTGATCCTGACCGTAAACTCGCGGATCTGATCTACATCCAAGCCCGCCTGGAGTCCGGGGGCAACCGCCACCTGGAACGTCTCTAAGAGCTGCTCAAAGGTTGCCGCGGTTTCGAGCGAATCTCTGCGGAGTAGTGCGGTCTGTCGGCGAGCTTCCTTCTGTGCCAGAGCCAAGCCGTAGGCGGCTGTCGTCGCCCGCCCGGTCGCGTCTCGCACGTCACCGACCGCGACGAAAAGAGATGTGATGCCCAGTGTCGCTTGCTCAATGTTCGCGTTGTACCGAATCAGCTCGGTGATAAGGCTGCGGAAACCCTGTAGTGCTAAGCGAACGGCTGTGAACGCTGCGAGGATGCCAAACAGCCTTCGGAAGGTGAACGATGCTCGGTTAGCCGAGTCGGTCGCTTTGCCGATCGCCGAGGAGAGGCCGCTGAAGTTCCTGATTCGCTCTAGTAATCCGGGCGCTGCGGGCAGAGGGACAGCCACGCCTCTCGCGTTGAGGCCGCGGGCGCGGAGCGCCTCGACAACACGCAACTCGTTCGCGGCTTGGGCTTGCCGCTTTAGAACCGCGATCTCTACCTGAGAACTACGTATCGAAGCGCTAGACGTGTCGGTCTTTACACCCTCTAACTTTTTCGTGATCTGCAACGACCTGAGTTGTTCGGTGTTCAAAAGCCCGAGGCGGGCTTGCTCCTGCGTCGATAGGGCTATCCCCGTTCGCTGGACCGCCGCAAGGTTCGCTGCGGCCGCTGCCCGGACGTTGATGACGTTCGCTAGCCGTCGCTCCCCTGCTGCCCGCTTCTCGTTAGCCGTTTGCTGCGTTCCCGCTAGCCTCGAAGCGTTGATAGCATCGATGTTGGCAATCCGTCTCTCAATAAGCACTTCTCGCAGACGATTCCTGTACCTCCGCAGTGCTACGTCTTCCTGCTGAGATTTCTCGGCTGAAGCAGTCGCGGCCTTCTTGGTTTCTCGCCCTTGCGTGGCGCTGGCCTTCGCGACCTCGCGAGCAGCAGCCGCCAACCCCTTGAGGTTAGCGGCAGCTGTCGCAAGCGCCTCGATCTCTTTGCGGGCTGCCTTAGCGCCTTCCGTGAAAGCGGTCAGGTTGGTGGAGAAACCATCTCCGACATTGATGGGGTAATCGAGCCCTCCACGATCTACAGGCATTAGATACCTCCTCCTGACGCTCGAAGTAGCTCGCCCAAATCGTTGCGATCCCCCGCCCCGGTGGCTTCATCTAAGATGCGATGGTTCGCCCTCAAAAACTTTCGCATAGATTCCTGATCGCCACGGCTGGCTAGAAGGTAGTTTGACACATTTTCCATTGCAGCTCTGGCGTGAAGACGGATGCAAGAACCGTGGAACGAGTCGAGGGCGTGCAAGTCAAGATCTAACACGTAGTCGATAGTCTGGTGGGAAACTACCGAGCACCATAGAATCAAGTCCTGCAACTCAATCCAACTAGCATCCTTGGCCGCCGAGACATTTAGGGCTCGTTTGGCGGGCTGCTTTCGACGGAGTTTGCGGAGGCCGGGGCGAGACGGTCTGTTGCTTTCTTCATCAGATCCTTCCACACCCCGGTTCCTGCCAAAGGGCCTGCCACCCCCTTGTTGGCTTTGATGACAGCAGTTAAGAGCTGGAACAATTGGGGCAGCTCTAAGTCTGCGATATCATCGGGCTTCGTCAACTGAGGCGGTCTGTTTACCCACGAATGGAAAATCAGTTGAAAGAACGAACCTTGCGTGGCTTCGCTCAGGAGGGCGGAGACTAGAGATCCGAACGCAGATGCTCGGTTGTCCGATCGCATCTTCGCCAGCTCGGGCGTGATGGACGTAGTTAGATTTCTGGTGATGCTCGACTGAGCAACATCGTTCGAGATGCCAATATCGCTCACGGTATCCATGCCCACGTCGTTCGTCCGAACGTCGAAGATTCGCGAGATCGCTGCCGAGGCTGTCTCCAGCAAATCCTTGAAACCCAAAAACATGCGCCCTGTGACGGGTCGCATCTGAATCACCACAGGCTTTCCCGCGAGATCGAGCCAATCCTCCGCAACGTGAGAGATGGTCTTTCCGATGTATGCAGGCACGAAGGGCAGAGGCATGGTTAGGTTCCTTGAGGTTGAGGACCAAAGAAAAAGTGGCCCGGATACGCGGAGTGTACCCGAGCCACCTAGACCAGTCTCGTGGCCTTTGCCGCTGCGGGGTTACAGCTTCACGCTGCGGATATGCCCGTACGGGGAAGCGGCGTTGAACGCGGAATTGGCCTCCGCAACGCCGGTAATCTGCATCGTCGCCCATTCATCCGAGATGAGGCCGAAGTCGCCTTCTCCCTTGGGAGTGATCTTGTAGAGGACGACTTCGTACGCTCTGTCGCCGTCAGCCGGATTTTTGCCGACAAAGCGGAGCATGTAAGGTTGGTTGGTCGTCGTGAGCATCCGAACTTCATCGATGTTCTTCGAGCCAGCCTGGGCGGTAAGCGTGGCCTTGAGACCAACCCCCGCTGTGATGTTAGTGGGGACGGGCTTGATGAAGACCAGTCCTAGAGCCTCGTCAACCTCGAAGTCGGTTCCTTCAACAAGCGAGGTGTTAGTTGTTGCGTTCTTGAGGTTGAGATTCGCCTTCAAGATCCCCATTGCGCGAACGCCCGCCGAGTTGGTAAGGGGGTACCACCGAGCGAGGGAGACGCCGGGGCTTGCTGGAACAATCGTCCATTCGGTGAAACCTGCGGTAGCCGGGTTTGTGATTACCACCTGACCGCCCGAGAAGAACAGAGCCAAGTTCTCGTCGTTTAGCTCGTCCGTGGTGATTGAGACGTTCACCTTGCGGCTGATCTCAACCTCCTTGTCTGTGATCCGCAGCCCTCCGCGGCTGGACTGGTGTTCGAGCTTTTCGCTCTCGTTGGTGAGAGAAAAGCTCGATGCGTTGCCGATGTCTCGGAAGCCACCTACAGCGTTGCCGGTAATGGGGTCGATAAGTGAGAGCTGGATGATCCCACGACCGAGGAGGTAGTGGGAAGTGTTGCTCGTTCCAGATGTGTTTGAGCCAGGCATTTGTTGTTTCCTTGGTGTAGGTGCGAGCCGAGTCTAGGATCGGCGGTTAATCGACGCTTTGAAGTACATGAACAGTGTGTGGGGTGAGTCGGATCTCCCGCCCTCAAAATTGTTGTGCCGAACCAACTCTACAATGCAGGAGGGTGATTCTCCGTCGTCGGGCAGGAAGATGGGATCGTCGCAGAAACTACGCTCCATATCCGATATCGAAACAGTTCTGGCGAAGGTGATTTGCACCTGAAAGGTGGCTTCTGTTTGTCGGCCACGAAAGCTGCGACCGAACTGAGTATCTCGCTCGAACGAGGAGGAGACGTATGCGGCCTCAAAGGATGCGGGCTTTTCGGAAGAGATGCTGGGTCCGACCGTGAAGGGCGGGGTTCGCCCTTCTACTTCCAGAGGTAAGGCGGGGAACTTTATAGTTGCGAGGCGATCACGCACCGCAGTTAAGATCTTTGATCGTAGCTCCACTATTCTCCGTACCCGTCACCCACACGCAGGGAATCGCCGGGGTAGATGATTTTTTCCAAGCTCTCAATGGTGGAGACGTGGAAACTCGAAGGACTCGCAGCGGCCGCAGAGAGTGCGTGCAGCCCGTTAGCGAATCGGGCTTGCATAGCCTCGATAGCTCTCCGCTGATCGGTGTGGCTGGCAAACCGCAAAGAGCCGTCGTCTTGGGATATCTGCCGCGTTGCGGCCGCAGCGGATTGCACGATTACATGCTCCGTCGCCATAAGCTCGGCTCGTACCCCGTCGATCTCTACGAGCGACGCACGCATTCGCCTAATCTGTAATGCCGTCGTAGGGGATGCCGTTGGTGCTGTGGCGAGGATTTGATCGACCAACGTGTTACCGAGAACGTCATAGATCTGCACCCGAACCGACTCTATAGCAGCCTCCAATACCTCGCCCCCATCGGTCCCCGATCCGCCAACAGTAGACATCCGCAAGCTCGATTTGAGCTTTTGGAGGGAGTCAACGAACAAGGGGACCGTGGAGGAGGGGGGCATTTAGGATCGCTCGTTTTGGGACATGAACGCAATCGCTTCAGGGACCGACTTGAAAGGCAGGGAGGCTAATACCGCCGGGTCTTTAATCTTTTCGTTCTCATCTTGGGCCAGAAGGTTTAAGTCCTTCAAACTCTTTTGCGACAGGGTTAGGGGGTTCATCGCCCACGGTCGCGGCGTTTCATCTGCATCCTTCTTGGTTTTGATGTTGGGAGGCTCGCGGCGAGCATCCCTCGCTTCGTCGTCAGCATCAAACGGCTTGTTATTGTCCGTGTTGACTCCTGCGGGGAGCCGTTGGATATTCACAGTCGGCTCGGACTCAGGTAGAAGGAATCCATCCTCGATAAAACCAGCCACGGATCTCTTCGACACGCCCATAGATACCAGATCTTCAACGGTATATCGGCGGCTGCGGTCCAACTCGGAATCACCGTTCGGTAAGAGGATGCTACCGGTCGGGTTGACTTTAAATCTCTCAGACATAGAAAACTCCAGATGGGTGGGGAAGACAAAAACCCCCTCGGCGGTTCCCCGCCTCGGGGGCGTGAGAGAGGTTTATCCTGAAACGACTTTCATGGACACTGATGCGTTGAGCTGTCGTGGGATGGGAAGGGGCTTCGATTGGACGAGAGCCATCGTGGCTGACGGATCAGGGACCGTCCAGCTCTTTGCGAATCGCTTGCGGACGACCAAGCCTTCCGCGATGGCGTCCATGTCATCGATGGCCGCGTAGATCATCTGGCGATCCGCGGTCGGGCTGGTCGTGATGAACTCAACGTACTTCGGTCGAATAAGATCAACCGTAGTGTCGTTGAGTACGCCAGTCCGTGCGTATTCCCAAAAGCGAATGCCGCCGAGCTTGCCGAGGTAGATGGCCCCGTCGTTGCGAAACTGCTCCACGAACGAGACGTCGCCAGCAGAGACGTTAGTTCCGTCAGATCCGAGCATCTTGACGTTGCCGCCCTCGACCAGACCCACGAGAGCTGCCGCAGCTTCGCTACCGCAGATACCGTCGGTGAGCGTGTGTCCGTCCACGCTGGCGACCCGCTTAGCCGACAAGATGTTCGTAAAAATCTTGACGTTGGCAGGGGTGACGTCATTCCAGAACGTAGAGAGGGTGATGTTGTTCGAGGCCGAGCGAGGGTAAGTGATGGTAAAGTGATCGCCATCAGGGACCGAGTAGGTAATCACCCCTTGCAGGGACATCGCCACCAACCACTCCTCGGCGTTGGTTACGCTGTCGGCGAGGTCGGTCAATTCCCGGAGCATCTGCTCGCGGGCGTATTTAATCATCTCCGCATTCGACGTACGGTAGATGGGCTGACCGGGGCGGCGAGTGTACATCAGAGCTCGGCCCGTGAACGGTCGCTTAATGCGGATGTTCGGAGCCTCCACCTCGATCGTCTTGGATGTGGTTCCGCCAACCATGATGCCTTCGGCACCGCGGCGCACGAACGGGGCGATAACGCGGCCCCGCTCGTACATGGGGATTTCCACCCTCTCCAATGGGATAGCCCGCTCCACGCTTGCGGGGTAGAGGAGGTTCTTGAGAAACGAGTTGGGGGACTTGATAGCATTGATGGTATCCGTCAGGAACGACGGAGAGAGGATAGATGCAGCAGACATAGGTGTTTACCTCGTGGTTGTGGTGGTAGGTGCCGCGAGGGTTATCGAACTCCGGCAAGACCTTCTACGATAATGCCAAGGGCTCGGAACGTAGAGATAACGGCCGCAGTGACTTCTGCGGCGGAGGCGGTGGACTGGTTGACAATATCTGCGCGGTGGATGCGGCCTGTGAGCATGACGTTGGCCTGCACCTCACCACCAGGGGTTAGCGTGCATGGTTCGTTAAGGATACCGAGGGCGGTGCCAGTACCGTTAGCCCCACCCGTAGCCCAAGGCATCCAAAATCCGACTGACGTGTTGAAGGCAACGAGCGTGCCCCGCACCATGACTTCGGTCCCAGTTGAGAAGGTCTTTACCTGCACCGTCTCGGGGAACATTCGGATGTCGCTGGTAGGGCCGGTGGTTTGCGTAACGAACTGAACGGTAGCGAGAGTCATGTTTTTCTCCGTGCCCCATAGGGGCGTTCAAGTTTTCGAAGTGAGCCGCGAGCGATTACCGCAAAGCGGTCTTGGCCGATGCGTACCCACGGGATTTGTTGATCTCGTCCGCGAAAGAGAGCCCTTCCAGTTCCTCATGGCCGGTATCCGATGCCATACCTTTGGAAAATCCAGCGAGCACGCTGGCGGTAGCCGATCGGCTGGCGGTCGGGGGCGGGCCGCCTAGCGAGGTAATCGTTACGTCGTCGATGCCGTTCTCCGTCTGGAACTTCACGAGGGCGACGTGGTAACTGGCGACGCTATCAGCGTCACCCCAATCGACACCCTTTTGCAGGCTGTGCATCGAGCATTTGAGGACGTGCCGAGAGATGTCAACGGGGTTGAAGCGATCACCGACGAAGCCGGGGGTGGCGTCCGCCTTCTCGACGAAAACCGGGGCGTGCGCCTTCTCGGGGGTCAGAGCCGCAGTAAGCCTTGCGAGGGCTTCGATGGTTGCGGCGTTGCCGTCGGTAACCGACTTGGTGAGTGTGGCCAGTTGTTCGGGGGTCATAGTGTGTTCCTTTTCAAAGGGCAGGAGGTTGCAAATCGCCTTGATGATCTTTGTTGCGAGGGAGTCGGCGTCCTCTCCCTTCGTCAGAGTCTCGGCAGCGCCGTAGCCGCCAACCGAAACCCCATTCCACTCTCCTGAGCTGTACGCCTTGCGAAGCTCGGGATCTTCGATCTTGATTACCGTCGCCCAAGCACCGGTGACGTCAAGCGGCCTGCCGGAGTAGTCCTTGAAATCCTTGAACCGAGGATCTTCCTTCTGGATGATGAAGCTCTCGGCCACGAACGCTCGGGACGGATCTACGGCCTTGCCGTCGTGTCGAATGTCGATCTGCCCTCGCCGCTGCGAGAAGCTGTACATGGCGTCTTTGATTACCGCACCCGAGGCGATGTCGCCTTGAGAGTCTGTGATTTCCGGGGCCATCACAACTGCGGTTAGTTCCCCGTCTTCCCGAAAACCGTCGCTGGCTTTGATGATTGTGTCCAGAGTGAACGTGCCCTCGTCTGGCTTACCGTCGTCCGCCTTGTAAAGCACCGGGCAGGTGTTAGCACCCTTGGGCACCAAGGAGATGAACTGGATTAGGGCTTTTGTTATGCGTCGGCGTGGCATGGCGGTACAGTAAGCGGTTTCGGGCACCCGCTCGATTCGATCTAACCAATCTCGGGGTACGGGTATCCCGGAAAGAGAAATAATGTCCAACGAGCACCGCGTTTCGGTCGATTCCAGCAACCCCATCCCCATGCCCGCTGCGGTCTCGCGGTTACTGGGTGATCTGTACGGCCGCTCCAACACGAGGCTTTTCAAGCCTCTTACGAAGGAAAACCCGACAGGGTTGGGTTTGCATGAATTGCTGCACAAAGACGCATCGACAGTGCTCAGATCCGTAGACACCTTGTCGGCGTCATCCGGAGAGCAGAGTCACCCGTTCGACTTTGCTATGGCTAAGCGGCTCTACCAGAGCGACGTTCATCACGCAGCTTGCGTAGCAGCAAAAACAACATCGCTGGTCGGCCTGGGAAATCTGGATAGCCAGAAAGAACACCAGAAGAGATCGGTAGAGGCTGCGACCCCCGGCACCCCGGAACCGTCTCGCAAGATCTTCCAGAAGTCGAAGGTAGATATCGCCCTCGACCCCCTCACTCGTTTCGGGTGGCAGGATGTTCTAGGGGCAACCGCAGAGGACATCGCATCCCTGGAGAACGGGGCTATCGAGGTTCGCCGGAAAAAGGGAACTAACGAGATAGTAGGGATTTTTCAGATGCCCGTAGAGCGAGTATGGTTCGTTGAGGAGCCGTCAGGGGGGTATCACTTCCGAGTCTCTCGTCATGGGGGGACCGACATTCGGATAGCTTCGTTCGGAGACTACGAGAGTGCCTTACGTCGCAGCGGTTCGTTGCTCCAAGCAACAGAGGATTCCTCGGGCGTCCCCGTGGTTATGTCGGGTGACTTGGAGACGGGATTTGCGGAATCCCCCGGCACCCACTACTCAGAGATCATCTACTTTCGAGTGCCTTCGGGGCAAGATTTGTGGTACGGCGTGCCTGCATGGCTGAGCAGCACACCGCAAATTGAACTAGGCCAGATGACCACGCAGTTTCAATTCGACCACTACCAGAACCGTGGAGTGCCTGAGTTTATCCTGTTCTTAAGTGGGGTGAAGTATTCGCCTACGGAGTGGACGGCGATCGAAAAACAACTCCAAAACCACATTGGTTTGGGTAAGAGCCACAAGACGCTCGCCCTTCAAACCCAGTCCACTGAAGCCAAGCTGCAAATCGAGAAGCTGGGGATGGTGGCGTCGAACGAGGATGGATCAGAAACCATCCTTGCCGCCACAGCATCTCGGATCGTCACATCCCACCGCGTTCCTCCGATCCTCGCAGGAATTCAAATACCGGGGAAGATGGGAGCGACCAACGAGGCTGCCATGTCTCTAAGCCTCTTCCAGATTCTATGGACCGGTCCTGTCCAAGCTAGGATTCAGTCCCGCCTCGGGGAAACGCTCGGAGCGAAGGGGTCCAACCTTGGACTCGGTATCGAGGACTTCGCTCTGGCAAAAATCACGGAAGAGATTCCGCTGATTAACATGGATACTGTCTCTCGAATGAGACAGAGCCCGCAACAGGCATCGGCTGAGGGGCGAGATCCTGGGAAGGGGCTCAAGGAATAATTGGCGTTCACACCGCAACAGCTCTGCTTGTCGATCGCCAAAGCCATAGGAGGGGCTGGGGTGGAGTATGTTCGCCCGAAGGTCGAGCAAGGGGTGGGCGGCGGCCACGGCTCTCGGCAGCTCGCTGCGGCGCTGCGGGTGCGGACTACCGGCACCAACTCAGTAGCGATACACATCCCGCACTATTGGGCTGAGTATGTCCACGATGGCCGCACAGCACCCGTCCTCCCCACATCGCCGGTTAAGGCGTTCGTCTGGTTCACGAACCCCCTGGAAGATCCGCGAATACCTGGAGGGCTTACGCCCGAGAGGGTCAGCCAGTTAAAACATCTCAAACTGCCCAAGGGCCTATTCCGAGAGATGCTGCAAGATGGTCGAATCATCGTCAGGAGGAAAATCCAAAAGCCAACCAACGCTAGTCCTTTCTTTGAGAACTCAGGCGGGATGCTTGGTTTTTCTTCGGTAGTCTCTTCGATCGCACCGAAGGTGTTTTCCGATTTTGTCCTGGAGAAGCTAAAAGCAGCCAAGGTTCTTCAACACAAGCAAACTATCACGGTTGGCTGACCGCAGGGCACCAATGCAGGCTGGGTGAGACCACCGGTGGTTTGGTTGGTGCTACGAAATGATCGCATCGACCGGGGCTGCTCTGCTGGTACGCATGTCTTGCCAGCCCTACAGCATCCATGAGGTGCGACCAATCGCCGACTTTCAGGGGCCGGTGGCTGGCTTGGATGATTACAGGCTCGGCTAAACGGAACTGGGGCATTTTGGGTACCCAGTACGAATCGCTTTTCGTGTTGCGGCTGCTCAGGCTTCCGTCGATGCCGAGGCCCTCAGCAATTCTCTTCTGGCTCACCCGCTTGGGGATTGAGCCCTTCCAGTCCTGCGGCTTGATGACCTGGACAGGGCAGAGGGTGGATAGCCTGCACGCTGCCGCGCCAGCCACCAATGCGACTCGCAGAATGTCGTCGGGGTTTCGTTTCAGGGCCTTGTTGAAGTATTGCCCCTCTACCATCCCAAGGATGGGGCATCGGTGGGCGATCGCCTCAGAGTTGACGTTGGCGATTCTGGAGATCATCTCGTCTACGGTTTTAGCCCGAACTAGTACCCATCGGATCTCGTGAACCACCCCTCCAGACACAGCCAGCACGGCTATAGCGGTGGCGTGCGTTCCGGGGTCCACACCCACAAAATACTCAAAAAAGTATGGGATTGAGGTCAAAGCCGATCCGGGGCCGAGGTCTTAGATTTCCGAGCGGGGACGGTGTAAATGCTGATCGACGATCCCAGCACCCGCCGGATAAACCGCTGGCCTTTTGGGGGTGTCAGCGGGCATGTCTTGCTCCTTGCTCGGTGAACCATCCCCGAAGAGATCTTCTGCATGTAGCCCTCGACCGTGGTCCCTGCGGGCGGGGTGATGGTGACGCTGCAATTAGGGCCGAGTGCGCGGATCGACTCAATGACTCTGGCAAAGGTCGGGTCGTACCATCTCTTCGCCGCAGCGGCAATCGCCTTTGCAGATCGTTGGAGAGCCGCCCCGGCGAGATCGGTTTTGGCGAGAGGAGCCTTGCGGGCAACCTTACTAACTTTTTTCTTGGACTTAGACATAAGAACCTGCTTTCATGGGTTTCCAGACACTCAAACGGCCCAAATCATCGAAGACGGGCTGGGCTTTCTTGTTCCATCGATCCATAAGACACGCATCGGTGCGAACAGCAACGTCGGGGCAAATCACCCGCATAGCATCCACCATAATCTGTTGAGCCTGCGGAATCCAGAGGTGTTTCTCCTCACAGTCTCTGATTTCCGAAACAAACTCATCGTGGATGAACAGCACCGGCATGAGCCGAACGCCCGAACTGTCGGGCAGGAGGTCTGGATATCCGCCGTTCGGATCTCTGCACGCCCTCACCAGACTGATCGTGGCCAAAGATGCCCCGTCGGCGGCAGGTGTCTGGAGCCCTATCCCATTCGCTGCGGCCGTGAACGCACACCCGCCTCGGAACAACCCCAACGGGGATGTGTATTCGTACAGATCCATTGAGACGAGCTCTGTAACCCCACTCGGTCCTTTTCGATCCAGCATCCGGGGGCCGTTTCGGGTGTCTCGACAGTCTTTCGTAATATGTTTGAAATATAACCGCATTTCTGGAAATGTGTCGAACCAGATCTGCTTGAGTAGCGCCGCTGTGTCGTAGTCTATTTTCACGCCGTAGGTGTGATGTGCGTACGCCACCATCGTTTTAGCGCCGAGCCCCCCCGGATATCCGAGCCCGGTCGGCTTAGCTAGTTTCCGGTACTGCCCGTAGATCTCCACGGCCGCAGGGTCTGAGTGGTCCTTCAAGCCCTTGAATGCCCGGTAGACATCCATCGCCTCGGAGATCCGACAGTTTATGCAGTGCTGCTGGAAGGGCAGCGACATACGCATGGCGATCTGAGCGCCTAGATATGCGTGCAGATCCACGCCCTCGTTAATCAGCTTAGCCAGCATCGACGTGCCAAAAAGGTTCAGGAGAGTTTGCCCGAGAGTAACCAGCTCCAGCTGCTGGTAGTCGATCGACAAAAACAGGTACCCCGGACGGGGGACGATAACCCCAGCAACATCCGGGTGAACATTTTGGCAACTAAAGCTGGGGTATAGAGTCCCAGCGAAAGAACTGGTACGCCCGGTTTCTTTTAGTACGTCGTAGTTGACATACACCACCGGCGAGACGGCTGATGTGTGCTCCCCCTCTGCGTCGAGGGATGTCATGCGAGGTAGGTCGGTGTTAAGGATCTTCTGCACCGCTTGGCGGTGTTGGATCTGCGAAAGCACGGGGTCCAAGTGCGCTACTTCATCGAGCCACTCTTTGGCGAAGCTGATCTGCCCGTCAGGGAACCTAGTGGACGGGTCGGAATAGAGAAGGGGGATCAGTTCGGGGTTCTCGGTGTGCAATCCCAAGATGTATTCCCGGATGATCTTGGTGGACATCTTCTCCGGCTGGGCTTTGACCATCCTACCTTCGATTTTCAGATGTTCGCGGGGCGGCTGTGCAGGCACCAACATGCCGTTCTGTATCAGGAGATCGACGTTGGGTCCGCTACTCTCTATGGTCGCCCACTGCTTGATTCTTTGGTGCTCGGATGCGTCGGTGCAGACACCGTAGGCTGACATCATCCCCAAGGAGAAAGCCTGAGCCATTCGCAGGGATTGCTGGGCTAACGGGTCGCAACCGATCTCCTGAGCCAGCACGCTCCGGCGCTGCTCTTGGTCCAAATACAGCCGGTACGGGTCGTCGCCGTCGTTCGTCAGGTAGTCCAGTGCCCCTTGTGGGTACTCTGCCCCAGGCACACCCGAGAGCACCCCGAAATACCTGCGCCAAGACGACTCACCGTCCTTGGCCTCGCTCCGGTCAATGCTGAATCGTCGCATCATCACTGATGCTAGGTCGTACAAGAGCTTAACCTTTACGTCTCCTACACCCATAGACAGGTCGCCTGTTTGGGCGAGCGTGAGCATCTTCTCCCTGATTAGGGTGCAGACTACACGCCCTGCGATAATGGCTTGGTACACCTGAGACACGTACATGGGGTTGGCCGCGCACAGGACTCCGAGATCAAAAGCCATCGAGTGATTGGCTAGTATCAAGCTCTCGTCTGCGAGCAAGCCAGCTATCTGCTGGACCATACCCTCTTTCCCGCCCTCGTCCCCGTCGGTGATAACCACCGATTCCTCGCCGGAGTTTACGATGACGCAAACGGGCTGAGGGTAGACCGCGCCGAAGGCGATTGGATGGGTCTCGAAATCAAAGGTGACTAGCTTCATGTTGCTCTCTCAAAAAACAAAGGGCAGCCCGCCCGCTAAGGCGGGCTGCCGTATGAGAAATCATCCATGCTGCGGCTGCTGAGCCCACAGAGGCTGCTGCTGCTGTGCTGTCTGAGGCACTGCCGCACGCACCTCCTCGGCACACAAGCGGTCTAGCAGTCCGTTGGGCCAAAGCACACCTATCAGCTGAGACGCCTCGGGGTCGGAAAGCATGTGCTCCCTCACAGTGGCGAAAGAGAGATGTCGATGGATGATTGGCACCGTGAACAACCTCTTGTTGCCCTTCGTGAGAATGTGCTTCCCGGAGAGCTCAACCACAGTATTCGCGAGGGGCTGCGAAGGATCGCATAGTTGTGCAACCCGAGCGTCGGTGATTTCCGCACTAGTGAGCCCCGTAGCCCCCATTAAAAAAGATTTGACGTTGCCTAGGAAGCTGTCGAACTTTGCCATGTGCATGACAGCCAGCTTTTGGCCGGGCTTGTAGCCGTAACGGGCCTCTTCCTGGAGCGAGGGGTTGTACGCTGTCGGAGCTAGGTCGCCCATGCACGTCATTTCTGCCACGAAAAAAGGCCCGTTCCCCCTGCTGGTTCCCACCTGTAGCAGGTCGATGCGAGCTAGGACGTGGCACCTGACCAGGTAGTTTTTGTCGTTCGAGGCTGATGCCGAGCCTATGCCCGCAAAAAGCTGCGACATGTTCGGTGTTGGTGGCCTGCCACCACCCCCCGCCGGGAAGACGGACCCTGCCTGCGGTTGGAATCCTTGCTGGGGTTGCTGCGGAGCCCACAGGGGCTGCTGCGGCTGCTGCGGCTGCTGCGGCTGGAGTCCTTGCTGAGG
>Ga0163155_10001553_pt1 | contig 27638 bp, 16 predicted proteins | sample OliLakLV19SP4G1_FD_148611 | JGI IMG/M metagenome (GOLD analysis project Ga0163155, IMG submission 148611) | Freshwater microbial mat bacterial communities from Lake Vanda, McMurdo Dry Valleys, Antarctica - Oligotrophic Lake LV.19.SP4.G1 | ecosystem: Environmental > Aquatic > Freshwater > Lake >... | reverse complement strand
CTGCATAGCACGCCGAGATCGTCGCAGCCCACGGGCGTTCGACCAGCAGCCGTTGGAGGCAGCTGCGACGATCTCGGCGTGCTATGCAGCATGGCGGGCAGATCGGGACGCGGTTTGGCCCGCGGCAGCGTCGACAGCATTTGCTTGGTTCGTCGGGCGCAACGATCTTGCCACATCGCTGGTCGATACTGCTACGGGTGGGTGTCGGGATGGTCTGCATCCCGATCGTGCCAACGAGAACTGCGGTGCCGAATCGGTGCTGGCATACTTGCTGGCCACTGTCGACATGCGCCGGTTTGCCCGCGCCGCGTCGATCGAAGTGGATGCGTCGACAACGGTCGTTCGAGTGCGCGGCGATCATGCCCGCGTAGCCGCAATGGGGGCCGTCACTGGGGGTTATTTTGTCTCAAGACCGGGGCGTGAAACGCCAAACGTTGCAACTCAAGCCGGACCCGGCGCGGGTCGTGGTCAGGCCGTTCAAACCGGCGACAGAACCTAGGGATCTCAATCCGACGGACAAAACGCGGGCAAACCACATTGTCGACCGGGTTCTGGGTCTTGACGCCGATGCCGCCGGGCGACAGCTGAACGAAGTTTTGGAAAACTTCGAGGGGCGGCATCGAAACCTGCTCGATATTTTTGAGGCTCGGGCAGCCGACATGGAAGGCGCACTCGCGCCGCATTCGCCCTTCGACCGAATCCAGCGGCGCCTGATTGGCGCCTATTTTATGCACGAATATTCGTTCGAGGCGTCAGCCCTGTTCAACCCTAGTATCGTTCGGCACCCGGACCAATCTGGCGCGCCCGTTGGAGGGTGTCGGTTTATCTTGAGCTTGCGCGCGGTCGGTGAAGGTCACATCTCATCGTTGACGTTCCGCTCGGGATCGATCGGGCCCGAGGGGCAAATTTCGGTCGATCCAACAGCGCGGCTTGCCAGCATTCCAACCGTCGAAAGTCGAACTAAGACGCCACAGGGTGACGATATCGAGATCATGTTCCGCTCCGGGGATGATTTGAGCGAGCGCGTCATCTTCCCGGTCACGGACAGCCAATCGAACGGAATTGAAGATGCACGCTTCGTCGCGTTCAACGAGAATGGTCAGATAACATATTATGCGACCTACACCGCTTATAGCGGGCGCGCGATCAGGTCTGAGCTACTGGAAACCAGAGACTTTTTGAAATTCCGTTTGATGCCGCTGAACGGGACGGTCGCGCGCAACAAAGGCATGGCCCTATTTCCGAGAAAGGTCGATGGCCGCTATGCGATGATCGCGCGTCAGGACAACGAGAATTTATACCTCGTTTATTCCGACGACCTCCACACCTGGAACGGAGGCCAAGCCATATTGAGGCCGAAGTACCCATGGGAGTTCGTCCAGATTGGCAGCTGTGGCTCGCCAATCGAATTGGACGATTGCTGGCTGTTGTTGACCCACGGTGTCGGTGCCGTACGAAAGTATTCGATCGGGGCCGTCCTGCTCGATAAGAACGACCCGTCGATCGTGCTCGGACGCTCACGCGAACCGCTTTTGCGGCCCGAACCTCATGAGCGCGAAGGCTATGTGCCGAATGTCGTCTACACCTGCGGGGCAATGCGGCACGGCGACCAGATCATCCTCCCCTATGCGGTCTCGGATATGCTGACGAAGTTTGCCACCATAAACATCGACGACCTTATGAATTCGATCACCGAAGTGTAGTCCGTGCGTCCGACCGAGAACCATTGCTCATGCGCAAACGGTTGGCGATCAACGCAATCAAGGCGTCCCGACCGGTTGTCGAAACGCCTTGGATTGTTAACGTCTGGCGTGTTGATTAGAGGCCTTCCGCTTTAAATGGAATCGCGGAAGGACTCTAACTTATTTGTTTGTCGTGCTTCTTTTCGGAAAACCGGTTCCCACTTTTCCAGAAGCACTCTAGTGGTGGAGCGCTGCCTGCTCGTCAGCTGCGGCAACATTGAAGGCTACCATTTCTTCCAGTCCGAGCAATTCGCGCAGCTTGCACCGGCCACGGTTGACGCGGCTCTTGACGGTGCCCACCGCACAACCGCACGTTGATGATATTTCGGCGTACGAGTATCCTTCGCCAATGAGAAGAAGAGCTTCTCGCTGTTCCGGCGGCAGGTCTGCGAGAGCCCTAGAAAAATCGACCAAGTCCATATGGCCGTCCTGAGCGCCGCGGCTGATGATCGAACTTGCGAAGTTGTCATCGGGATCCTCGACCTCGGCCTTGCGTTTGCGCAATTCCGAAAGGAAAGTATTGCGAAGAATTGTGAACAACCAAGCTTTTATATTGGTTCCCAATTCGAACCTCGATTGGTGCTCCCAAGCCTTTGCAAGCGTTTCCTGGACGAGATCGTCTGCTCGACTAGGGTCGCGGGTAAGCGACATTGCAAAGGCGCGCAAGTTGGAAGCAACTCCTTCGAGCTGATACTGAAAATCCGGCGGAAGAGATGTGGCCACGACTTACCTCGCTAGGTCTGAGATCTGGGGTTTGGTCAATCGGCGCGTTGCATTTCGTCAGCATTCGCCGACGGGCTCCGGCGCTTCGCGCGCCGCTGTGGTGATGCGGGGATCCCTCGGCTCGCTTCGGGATCCAGTGGTTGTGCTTTTGCTGGTCGCCCGTTGGCGGAGTGGCCGAGTTGGCGAGCCTGGACGTTTCCCAGACCGCTATTGAACAGTACCCAGTTGACACCCGGCGAAACAGTTGTGGAAACTACGTATGGGTGCGCTTGCCTGTTGCTCGAACCGCCGAATCAGAACTTGCCGACCTGATCGAGACGGCGGACCGAGGCGGCTGGCGGCCCCGTACTGGCGGCCCCGTACTGCGGCAGGTTATTTGGGACGGGTATAGACGCCGTGGTGCCGTTGACAGGCGATCTCGGGTCACCAGATATTCGCCATGAAGTTCATGGATCGTCGTGGGGCGATTGAGCCGGGTCGGGCCGCAGGTTTTCAAAATGGCCGGGGTAGTCATGATGGCCAATTGGTTGGTCCAAAGCCGCCGCATATCGGGCCGTTTCACCGGCGTTTCCGCTCGGGTCGCTCAGCGTCGCGGCGATCGTTGCGAAGTTTTCCCGCGCGTCCGCTCAGCGGCTGCGGCTAAGGTATTGGCAGGACTTGCCGCCGGTGCGGCTTTGGTACTGCAGCCATCTCCAACTGCCGCACAAGGTCAATCATCCAACGAGTTCGTCACGAAGGCCCGCCACGTCGTGCTGATGGAAGCGCAGTCCGGCGCCGTGATGTATCAGTTCAAGGCCGACGAATTGGCCCCTCCGGCCAGCATGAACAAGCTGATGACACTGGCGGTCGTGTTCAAGGCTTTGAAGGCCGGCCAGATCAAGCTCGACGACACGTTTCTCATCAGCGAGAATGCATGGCGGCGTGGTGGCGCGCCATCTCGGACGTCAGCGATGATGATCCCGATCAACACGCGGGTTTCGATCGAACTGCTGCTGCAAGGCGTGGTCGTGCAATCGGGCAACGACGCCGCGATTGCGCTGGCCGAGGGTCTAGGTGGTACCGAGGGCGCATTCGCGGCCAAGCTGATGACGGACGAAGCGCGACGCATTGGCCTCAAGACCGCCCAATTCCGCAATGCGACCGGCTTGAGCCATCCCGAACAGCGCATTTCGGCGCGCGAGTTGGCTGACCTCGCCCGGTTTTTGATTAAAGAGTATCCCGAGCATTATCCGCGGTTCGCGCAGCGCGAGTTCTCTTGGCTGAAGCACAAGTTCTTCAATCGTAATCCGCTATTGTCCATGGGCATCGGCGCCGACGGGATGAAGACCGGGCATTTGAACGAGGCGGGCTTTGGGCTGGTTGGGTCGGCTGTGCAGGATGGCCGGCGGCTGATCGCAGTCGTCATGGGTCTGCCGACGGAAAACGACCGCCGCGACGAGGCCCGCCGCATCCTCGAATGGGGGTTCCGCAACTTCACGGAAGCAAAATTGTTCGATGCCGGCGAGATCGTCGGACACGCCCGCGTCTGGGGTGGCGACAAGCTCTATGTCGGCTTGCGCGGTAAAGGCGACGTTGCGGTCGTGCTGGCAAAATTTCCCGCGAGCCAGAAGCTGAAGGGTGAAATCATCTATCAAGGTCCGCTGAAGCCGCCGGTCAAGGCAGGTGAACAGGTCGCGATATTGCGGGTCACGAGTACGGCTGGCGCCAGCAACGACGTGCTGCTCTATGCAGCCGAGGATGCCGTGTCCGGCGGTGTCATGCGCCAGGGGCTCGACAGCCTGGCTCATCTCGCCGAATGGGCGCTCGGCGCAGCGTTCGCCAAGATCAAATCGTCAGTTGGCTCGAGCGGCGCTTCGGCGACGCCAGGAGCTGTGAATGGACCGGCGGGGTCAGGCGGCGAGACGCCCTCTCCCGTGGCTCCGGTTCGGACGCTAGCGCGGTAACGGGCCGGTCGATTTTATGAGGCAGCCTCGGCCCAAAAGTCGACGTGGCATATTTCAACTGGCAAGCCTGCTACCAGCAGCCAACACTTCCCTCGGAAATGTGTCGGTAAAACTGGCTGCAAAGTGATAATGCTAATGAATTGGCCGTCTTTCATGACATTCGCGCTAGTGTTGCGTATCTGACGTTTGGTCCCCGCCCGCATCTGATGTCTCAACCAGACGTCAGATACAAAAGCAAAACTAGAAACAAGAGCTTGCTAGTGTTCCTCGTGTCTCAGACATGTGCTCGAAACCTCGCCGCTGGGGGAGGCAAATGTCTGAGACGGAACACTAGGCAAGATTTCTAAAATGTTCTAGCAATTCCATGGAGTCGCGAAGCGCAGCATCGCAGATTCAGTCCGATCACTCCACACCGAGTAGTTCGTGAAGCTTCTGAAGGCAATGATTGGCGGCACGGCAAGCTTGAGGGCGTCATGGCGCAACGTCGGGTGAAAAACGTGGACGTGTCGAGCGCGAGGTCGGCCCTTCGGACAGCGGTCCACGATATTCATGAGCGAATTCATGACCATCCAGCGCTCGCGCGCCTTGCGGCGGGCACGATCGCGCGGGACGAGTACCGTCGCCTGCTGGCGCGCTCGTACGGTTTTTATGCGATGGTCCAACCCGACGTTGGCCACGCTGGCGTATTGACCGACTGCTTGGCCCAGGATCTGGCCGAATTGGGCATGACCGCCGCCGCGATTTCGGATTTGCCACGTTGCGCCCCCTTGGTGATCGAGGACGGGCCCGCCGAACGGATAGGCGCCTGCTATGTATTGCTGGGAGCTTCGCTAGGCGGGAAGGTCATGGCGCGGGCCATCTCCGGTCGCGAGACCGATGGTGATGTGCTTCCGGTCCACTTCCTGACCGGTACGAATGAAAACAAGTGGAAAGCGTTCACTGCTGGCATCGAGGCGAGCCTGCCTGATACCGCCTCTCGGACGCGGGCTGCTAAGGGCGCGATGGCGATGTTTGCCGCTTATGAAGATTGGATGGCAGGGCATGCGTGACTTACCCGACGCCGCCATAGATTTAACCAACTGCGATCGTGAGCTGATCCATATTCCAGGCGCGGTCCTGCCACACGGCGCGATGCTCGTCGTAGAACCAGCAACGATGCTGATCGAGCAGGTCGCAGGCGACACACTCGGCCTACTTGGCAAAGATGCGGCAGCGCTAAACGGCCGAGGCCTTTCATCACTGTTCACGACCGAACAGGTCGAACGGCTTCGAGACCTGCTGCGCGGTTCCAGCCTCACCCGCCCGCGCCATATGCTCGATCCGTTGATGAGGATCATCACCGATCGGCCGATCGATGTCAGCGTGCACCTCAGCAATGGCGCATTGGTCATCGAGGTGGAGGCCGCCGATTTGACCGATCGCCATTCGGCCGATCCACTCGCCTGCCTTCAGGAAATGTTCGACGGGCTGGGCGATGCCCGCGATCTCCAGGCCTATTGCCAGCTTGCCACTGAGCGGTTGCGATCGGTCGCGGGCTATGACCGCGTGATGGTCTATCGCTTCGCGGCCGACGAGTCGGGATGGGTCTACGCGGAATCGCGGCGCGACGACCTCAGTCCATTTCTCGATCTTCACTATCCGGCGTCGGACATTCCCAAACAGGCACGTGCGCTTTATCTGACGAGTTGGCTGCGCCTGATCACCGAAGTTGATTACACGCCCGCGCCGCTCCTGCCCCCGGTCAACCCGCGCAGCGGGAGGGCGCTCGACATGAGTTATGCAATTTTACGCGACGTTTCGCCTATCCACCGCGAGTATCTGCGCAACATGGGCGTTGACGCCTCGATGTCGATCTCGATCATTTGCGACGGCAAGTTGTGGGGGCTGATTGCCTGCCACCATCAAACACCGCGGCGGCTTCCGCGGCACCTGCGCGCGGTTTGCGAACTGTTTGGGTCGATGTTTTCGCTTCAGTTCGAAGTGCGATTGCGTGCCGAACAACTGAGCGCGCGGCTTCAGTCACGGGAGGCGCTGTCCAAGATGATGCAAGCGCTTGCTCAAGACGACGATTTTGGCGAAGGGCTGGTCGCGCAGCAGCAACAGTTGCTCGACTATATCGCGGCGGATGGCTTGGCGATGCGCGTCGGGGAAACACGTGGCGGTGTTGCGATCCGCGTCAACAACCGAGTGACTGCTTTCGGGACAACGCCTGATGATGAGCAAATCGGTGCGCTGACCGACTGGCTGACCAAGAGCATGCGCGATTTTGAGGGCGTATACGCCACTGATCGGCTGGGTGAGACTTACCCGCCAGCGACGGCCTATGCCGACGTCGCATCCGGGCTTCTCGCGGTATCGGTCTCGCGCGAACCTCGTGATTTTGTGATGTGGTTCAGGCCCCAGGTGGTCAAGACAGTCCGGTGGGGCGGGGACCCCCGCAAACCAGTTGAAGTTGGCCCCAACGGAATTCGACTGACCCCGCGCAAGTCTTTCGAAGCCTGGGCGGAGACAGTGCGCGGCCGGTCAAAACCTTGGTCATTATCCGAAAACGACGCTGCATCCGACTTGCGGGTGTCGTTGCTCGAGATCGTGCTTCGGCGGATCGATGCAGCCGCACGTGAACGGCTCCGGGCGTGGCAGCAGGAACAACTGCTGATGGCCGAGCTTGACCACCGGGTCAAGAATACGTTGGGCAGCATTCAAGCCATGGTCGCGCAGACCAGCCGAAGCGCTGGTCTGCTGCTAGAGTTCACCCAAGGTCTTGAACGGCGAATACGCTCGATGTCCCGCGCGCATTGCTTGCTAACAGAGAGCCGCTGGGAAGCCGTGTCGCTCAGTGCGCTGATCCGCGAAGAACTCGATGCCTACAAGGCAGAGCATTCGAATTTTGGTTTAAACGGTCCTGAGCTGTCGCTGACGCCGAAGTCGGCTCTTGCGCTGTCTCTAGCAATTCATGAACTCACGACAAACGCTGTGAAATATGGAGCGTTGTCGGTCGATACGGGTCGCGTTGACATCATTTGGCGGTTCGACGCCAAGGACGGGCTCGATCTCGTCTGGAAAGAGAGCGGCGGCCCGCTCGTTCGCATGCCAAAACGGCTCGGCTTCGGTTCGACGCTAATCGAGCGCGCCCTGGCCATGGAGACCCGTGGGCGTTCGAGCCTTGCCTTTGAACCGAGCGGGGTGACCTGCTCGATCACAATGCCCGTGTCCGCTGTGACGATCGGCCGCGCGCGGAGTGGACCGGCGGTCGTCCAGCCCGAACCTCCGGAAGTTTCCATACGGCCCGTTGCCCCCAATCGGCGAATACTGATCGTAGAAGATTCGGCTTTGGTGGCGATGTTGATGGAGGACGTGATCGCCGATTTGGGATGGGACGTTGTTGGCCCCGCTGCGCGGTTGGCCGAGGCAATAACGCTCGCAAAGGAGGCGGCGTTCGATGCGGCAATGCTCGACGTCAATCTCGACGGGGAAATGTCGTGGGATGCGGCTGCCGTACTACAGGATCGCAAAATCCCCTTCGTGTTTACCACTGGGTATGACGGTACTACCGTGCTGCCGGGACGTTTCGCTGGCCGGCCCGTACTAAGAAAACCTTTTTCGGCCGACGATATAGGACGCGCGTTGCACGCCCTTCTGTCCTAACTTTTGAAGGCGGAACGCCAGTTCAACTCGCGGCGGCTTGAACTGTCAGCTCTGACGTGTCCCTCGATCGGTTGATGATCCACCTATGCGGAAGGCAGCCCGCATCACGATCGCCGAAGCACCTTGCACTCTGCGCTTTCGATGAACGCGCGCAGCTTGGCGATCCGCACATTGTCGGAGTGGGACTTGGGGTCGGCGGACGGGACGCCAAGACGTGTCGCCTCCGCGCCGGTGAACATCGCGACGTCCATGCGGCGGCACAGTTCGCGCGCGAGGTCGTTGGACAGTTCGCCAATGTCGAAGATGAGCGGGCGGTTGGTCAGCGCGCGGTCGTTGCGGACGAGGTCATCCCCGTAGTGGATGGCGATGGTCTCGATCACGACAGCGCCCGCAGGCTTGGCGCGGATGGCAGCGTCGGCGCGAACGTACGGCTCATACATGCCGCGCATCATCAGGCCATGGAGTGGTGCGAGCACGAGCACGGCAGCGGCCGTCGCGACACCGGCGAGGCCATAGGCTGCGCGCCGTTGCCCGGCATTCAAGTTCGCGGTCATGCCGACCCAGCCGAGCGTGGCGACGAGCGCGGCGCTACCCATCAGGCCGTGGGCATATCGATAACCCCAGCCGTAATCCTGGTAGGGCAACAGAAACAACATGGCGAGCAGCGTTAGTACGATGCTGGCAGCAAGCGAGCGTTGTATCCCGCCCGCGCGCCACGCCATAACCATACCGGGGCCGATCAGCACCAGCATCAGCGGGTTCTGCCACGCAGCAAAGCGGAACAGGTTCTGCACCATCGTCTCGTAGGCCGACGGATAGAAATTGGCGAACAGCCCGCTCACGCGGCTGAGAAAGTAGGACACGCCCATCGCGCTCGCGGCTTCGGGAGCCGCCGTGCCCGTGCCGGATAGGAGTAACTGCCAGTAGAGGATCCAGAACAATCCGATCGCCGCGTAGGCCACCGCGTAGACAGCGGCCAGCGTCCATCGCCGGTCGAGCAGCACTTGCAGCAGGAATGGCACCACGAACAGCGGATGGAACACCAGTTGGTGGAGCCCTGTGGCGAGGAAGCCGACCGCAATGGCGCCAGCGTGGGACGCGGCGGTGTTGCGCAGGAACAGCCACAGCCACACGAGGTTCAGCGCCAAATGCGCGCTCATGGCGTAGGGCGTCATCGACATGAACAGCATCTGCGAGGAGGTGGCGGCGAGCACCAGCGCGATCAGCCACGCGTCCGGCCGGTCGGGGAACAGGCGACGTGCGATCGCGATCACGGCAAGCAACGCGACGACGAGCAGCGTAGCGTTGACGAACGCCCGGTCGAGAACCAGACCAAGGACGCCGCGGATGATGGCGTTGCCCGGCAAGTAGGTCGAAGCCCAACCGGCGTGGTCGGGTACAGGCAGACGGAACACCGGTTGCAACGATGGCACGAACGGCCGCCACTCGGGCGCGACGGGGCCGAGCAATTGCCCGTTGGCGACGAGCGAGGCGTCGAACAGCGCCATGATCTCGTCGCGGGAGAACGCGAAGTCGAACGCGACGACGTGCGTCCCGATGACGACAGTCGTGGCGGCAGCAATGATAATCGCTGCGTATACGACAGGCGTTGGTACAAAAAGCCGTTCGGTCGCTCGGCCGACGCTTGCTGGCAGGCCGAGCCACGCGATGATGCCGAGGACTGCCGCCAACGGCAGCATCACCGGGAGGTCCTGCTGCTGGTAATACTGCCAGGTGAGGAAATAGCGCAGCGACAGATCGAGCTGCTGGATGGCAGCGACCGCGAGGATTACGAGCGCGACGCCGACGCACGACCGGCGGAACGCGCTGGGCAGCCGATCAACGCCGTCCGCTGGCGCAACGGTCGCTGAGGCGTTTGTCGGCACGGTGCTTTGGCTGTCCTGCATGAATTTCCGTCCCGAAGCTTTTCTGACGAGCTATCCGGCACGGTATGAATAGACGCTGAGTGGCCCGGCGAGCCTCGCTCAGATCTTTTGATTGTAGGCGCCGACCTCGGGAAACTTGGCGAGCGTGGCGTCGATATCGGCGAAGATCGCGCGCATGTTGGCCTCCGATGCCGGGCTTTCCACGACGACGACCAGTTCCGGTTTGTTCGACGAGGCGCGGACGAGGCCCCACGTGCCGTCCTCCAGCATCAGGCGAATACCGTTGACGGTGACGACGTCGACGATCTTCTGGCCGGCAACTGTCGTGCCGGTTTCAAAGCGCGCCATGTAATCGGCCACCACTTTGTCGACGATGCCGTACTTCACTTCGTCGCCGCAGTGGGGCGACATGGTTGGCGAACTCCACGTCTTGGGCAGAGCGTTCTTGAGGTCAGCCATCGACTTGTCCGGCGCGCGGTCGAGCATATCGAGCACGGCAAGGGCGGCGACGATGCCGTCGTCATAGCCACGGCCAAGCGGTGGCTGGAAGAAGAAGTGGCCGGACTTCTCGAAGCCGACGAGGGCTTTGATCTCGTGGGTGTAGCGCTTCATGTAGGAGTGGCCGGTCTTCCAGTAGACGGCTTTTGCGCCTTGTGCCTTCAACACCGGGTCGGTGACGAATAGTCCGGTCGATTTCACGTCGGCGACGAAGATCGCATTTTTGTGGATTGCCGAAAGGTCGCGGGCAAGCATCACGCCGACCTTGTCGGCAAAAATTTCATGGCCTTCGTTGTCGACTACGCCGCAACGATCGCCATCGCCGTCAAAACCTAAGCCGACGTCGGCCTTGCTCGCGAGCACGGCCTCCGAGATCGCATGCAGCATCTTCATGTCTTCGGGGTTGGGATTGTAGCGCGGGAACGAATGATCGAGTTCGACATCGAGCGGTACGACCTCACAGCCAACGGCGGCCAGGATCTGCGGTGCGAACGCACCAGCCGTGCCGTTGCCGCAGGCGCAGACGACCTTGAGCTTGCGCTTGAGCGGCGCGCGGTCGGACAAGGCATTGATATAGCGGTCGGCAAAATTGTCGACGTAGATGTATTTGCCAGCGCCGGGATGCGTCTTCCAGGCTCCGGAGAGCACGATTTCCTTCAACCGCGTCATCTCGTCGGGGCCGAACGTCAGCGGGCGGTTCATGCCCATCTTGATGCCGGTCCAGCCATTGTCGTTATGGCTGGCGGTGACCATCGCGACGCCGGGCACATCGAGCGCGAACTGGGCGAAATAGGCCATTGGCGACAATGCAAGCCCGATGTCGTGGACCTCGAAGCCACCCATGATCAAACCGTTGACGAGAGCCTGTTTCACGCTCGCCGAATACCAGCGGAAATCGTGACCGACGACGATGCGCTTTGGCACGTCGCGTTCGTCGAACAGGGTCGCCATGCCCAGCCCGATGCAATTCAGACCCTGGAGATTGATCTCCTGAGGGAACAGCCAGCGCGCGTCGTACTCACGAAACCCCGTCGGCTTGACCAGCGGCAAGCGCTCGAAATCGGCCGTGTTCGGCTTGAGGTCGGCGCGCGGGGTTGGCAACATCGGCGGGTCTCCATGAGCGATAGGAAACCGCCAGCTGCTGCAGCGGGCGGGTCTTCGATCGAGGCTGGGCATTGAAACTTACGACATGGCTCCCGTGTGACAGATGTCGGATTGCAAAGCGCATGCGGCAAAGCGCGCCGTAAGAAAGTACAGCGAGGCGCGGGCTCAGGCGTCGCGTTGCTTGGCCGCGGTCGGCCATAACTCAGTCGTGGAGCACGAGGCGGCCAGCCCCACTTTCGAACTTTGTGATCCGCGACAGGAACGTCATCCCGAGTAAATTCGTGCTGAGGCGGCCGGGTTCGGAAACGGCGGCCTGAACATTGCGGACCTGGATAGGGCCGATTTCGACGCGGTCGAGCACGATAGGCGCGGCTCGCGCAATACCATTCGCCGTATTGGTCCGCATGGTGAAATCGCGGTCGCGCAGGAAGATGCCGAGGCGTTGCGCGTCCTCGTAGGTCAGCACGACGAGTGAGGCCCCGGTGTCGACCAGAGCGCCGACACGACGGCCATTGATCTCGACGTCGGCCTGATAGTGGCCCCGTCTGTCGGCGCGCAGTTCGAAAACCGTGCCGCTGCGATCGTTCGCTGGCGGGTCGATTTCAGCTATAGTTGGCTTGACTGCCGGTCGCTGTCCAGCGGGGACCGGCGGCAGCACACGCTCCAAGCCAGCGATCATGACCGCCGACAGGTTGTGACGGACAAGGTCATAATTCATGTACAACGCGACGACAGCGGCGGCTCCGCACAGCCACGTGCCGAGTTCCAGAAACAGGCTGGGCTCTTCGTCGTCGGGATTTCGCATACTGACGCCATGCTTGGGTTTTGTGCCCCGGTCAGCTTCGGAACGTCATGAAATCACCGGACACGTCATAGGACCGCAATCGGCTTAAGAAAGTCATACCGAGAAGGCTTTCCTTAACGTTGCCGGGCATCGCAACGAGCGCATCCACCCGGTCGAAACTGATGCCTCCGACCGCTATCGATTTCAAACGCACAGCGGCGCAAAACGTCCGGCCGTTGGCGGTGTCGACGGGTATCGTGAACGACAGCGATTTGAGATCGATACCAGCCTTTTCTGCGTCGCTCGACTTTAGCACGATCGAGCTTGCGCCGGTATCGACCAGCATGGGCATGGCCGCCCCGTTGACGTCCGCGCGGGCAAAGAACGAGCCGCGCGCCGAACGGCGGATGCGAACCGTCCGTTCGCCCTCGATCCCCGAGACTTCGGTCGTACCGTACGGCGAGAATTCGCCGCTGACGCGCCCGGCAAATCCCTTGATTTCGTCGCGGAATGCGTAAATCGAGACCGCCGCCATGAAAATCAGACCCCAAACCGCGATGTGGGACATCGCGTCGGTCATCCGGCCTCGGTAGTCGAGGACCAGCTTGGGTAGCAGCAGCAAGACGAGGACCGTCCAAGCTCCGATCAGGACCCAGTGGCCATTATCGTCCATCTGATCGTCTCCATGCCATTGTCGACGCTTCGCGGGAGGTGTCTCGGCTTTGCGGCCCGACGACGTCACGCTGCCCGGCTATTGATCACTCATAGCTGGGACTGTGTGGGGCCCAATCGCGGTGGCAGTTTGTCGAGCCGGGCCGCCAACGTGTCCATCACCTGTTGGCGCTGGTCTGGCGTCAGGCGGATCCAACTGGAGATCTCGGCGCCAGTGCGGCCGCAACCGATGCAGATGCCTGCGGAACGGTCGATTTCGCAAATGTTGATGCACGGCGTTTCCAAGCGAACTCCCAAAGGTGCGGGCTAGAGTGCTTCCGGAAAAGTTGGAACCGGTTTTCCGAAAAGAAGCACGACAAACCAATAAGTTAGAGGCCTTCGGCGACTCCATTTAAAGCGGAAGGCCTCTAGCGTCCACCGGGTCTTAACGTGCGTTGGTTCATTGGGGAAGGCCGGGTGGCCGCGTGTTGCCGTGTGTTGCTGAACGGAGCTGATCAGCACGATTAGGCGCGAAGCACGTCGCGCAGGCGTGCCCGCCGCGGAGCTGGTTTTCGCTCCGGCGAGGGTTGCGATGCTGGATGCGCGGCATGCGCCGATTGTAATGCGGCTTTTGCCGGCTGCGACGCGGCATTCCCCGGGTGAGATGCGCCGGGCTTGGCGTGCGGGGCGGCCGGCGGACGCTGGATGCGTGCGCGGAGTTCCGGGTTCAGACGGTGCCGCTCGGCGCCAAGCGGTTGCAAGGGCGGGGCAGCCGCCAGCACGCGGCGTTGCGGTAGGATGACGATGGCTTCGGTACCGCGGCGCAACTCGCTCCGCAGCTCGAACTTGCCGTCATGCAACTCGACGAGGCTCGTCACGATCGAAAGGCCAAGGCCGGTGCCGCCTTCAGCCGTCTGGTGGGCGAGCGAGCCCTGGCCGAACGGCTGCATCACCTTGGGGATTTCATCGGCCGGGATGCCGGGGCCGGTGTCGCGCACCGACAACATCTGCCCGCCGCCGGGTGCGTTCGTAATCTTGACTGTGATGGTCCCGCCTTTGGGCGTGAACTTCAGCGCGTTCGACATCAGGTTGAGGCAAATCTGGCGCAAAGCGCGCTGATCGGCCCAGACCGGCGGCAGATCGTCGGCCAGCTCCAGCGTCAAGGTCAGACCCTTTGCTTCCGCCCTGAGTTTCAACAGGCGGTGGCAGTCGTCGACGACGTCGGTCAGCCGAAGACGCTCCTCGGTCAATTGATAACGGCCAGCCTCGATGCGTGACAGGTCGAGAATTTCATTGATCAAGTTCAGGAGGTGGCGGCCGCTGTCGTGGATGTTTCCGGAATACTCCTTGTAGACCGGGGTGCCGAGCGGACCCATGACCTCGGCCTTCATGACCTCCGAGAAGCCCATGATGGCGTTGAGGGGCGTGCGCAACTCGTGGCTCATGGTGGCCAAGAACCGCGATTTCGAGTTATTGGCGGCCTCGGCACGGCGGCGGGCCTCGTCGGAAATGGCTTTTTCCTCTTCCAGCGCCGCAATCAAGATATCTTTCTGCGCTCGGAACGTGAGCCGCTCGAGCGCCGTCGAATAGAGGCCCTGGACCAGCCAGATGAAGTACAAATGCACGCCGACGGCCATCGCCGCCAACGCGTTCAAGAAGGGGTCGCCCACCACCACGAGACGCACCACGACGGCGAGCGTCATCGGCAAGGTGCCGGCATATAGGACGCTGGGGATCGTCGCGGCAAACGTCATACGGACCGATATGACGACGATCAATGCCGCGAATATAAAAACGCTGGCGGTGAACAAGGCGGTCGGGCTGATGCTTGGTTGGGGCGCCGCATCGAACCAGTTCGCGAACATCGCGATGTCCATGCCGACGAGAACGAACCCGGCCCAGCAGACACCCGTCAGGATCTCGGCGCTGACGAACACGCGACGCCAGCGCTTGATATTTTTATGGGCATCGGCATCGGCGAGATACCGTCCGCACTGCCACAACAGCAACGCCTTGCTGACAATCACCAGCGTCAGCCAAACCAACGCTTCGTGCTTAGACGCCCAAAACGTGCTGGCCAGCGAAAAAATGACCGCGAGCACTGGCATCGTGACGGCGGCCTTGAGCTCGTTGCGGGCGAAAATCGCCATCAGTTCGTGCTCGAACTCGGGCTCGATGCCGCTACCCGACTGCAGCCGTCCACGCACGGCCTTGAGCTCAGCGGCGCGGCGCCATTTGCGGGCGCGCGACGGCTCAGCCGGAGGTGCGGCGGTAGGGACGGGGTTCGATTTCATACCGCTCGCGGCTAAGAAACGGGGGGCGGCCAAGACGGTCGTCAACACCATGTCGTTGTGCACGGCACAAGAGATTGATTACCGGTGTTCAAAGACTGCATCGCAATCGTCAACAAACGGTTTAGAAAGATAAAATTATCCACATAATACAGATGAGTAACAGCCTAGAGCGCAGGCCGGATGTTAACAGCATGCGCGGCTTTCTACCGAGCAGGGCAGATGAGTAGGTGCCTCAAGTTCGGGCGCCGGAGCGTGGCTGTTGCCTCGGTAATCGGCGAGGCGCGGCACTATGCGGCGCGCGGTCAGGCCAGCTGCCGACTAAGGGTGCCAGCGAGCTGAAATTGCGCGGCGCCTGGAACAGCAAGCGCCCGCCTCCAGCACCCATCCAAGCCAGCGAGGCCCGTATGCCGCCGTCAGACCGTCCCGCCTTTGCAGCCCCGCCGGTCGTGACCAGTGCCGGGGCATTGCTGTCCCGTTATGAGGCGATTTTCTGCGACGTGTGGGGCGTGGTCCACGACGGCGTTAATGCCTACCCCTTGGCATGCGAGGCGTTGGTCAGGTTCCGCGCTGGCGGCGGGACCGTGATCCTGGTGTCCAACGCGCCGGTGCCCAAGGGCGACGTCGCGCGGATGCTCGTCAGCCGGAATGTCCCGCGTGACGCTTACGATGACATCGTATCGTCCGGCGATATCGCGCTCGGCCATGTCGCGGAGCACGGCTACCAGGCTCTCCACTGTGTCGGCCCGGCGGATCGCGATAGCGCCCTGTTTGCCGCCGTTGCCGACCGCATCGCACCCTCGTTCAACGATGCCGATGCCATCCTGTGCTCAGGGCTCATCGACGACGTCAACGACACGGTCGACAGCTACCGGCCGCTGCTGCAACGCGCGCTGGCGCGGTCTTTGCCGTTCGTATGCGCGAACCCCGATCTGGTGGTCGATGTCGGCGGGCGGCTTTATCTGTGCGCTGGGGCCATTGCGGAGGTCTACGAGGCGATGGGTGGACCGGTGTTTTGGGCTGGCAAGCCGCATCCGTCTGCTTACGGCGCGGCGCTGGTCGCCGTGGAACGGTCGTGTGGCCAAAAGCCTTCAAAAGACCGCATTCTCGGCATCGGCGACGCCGTTCGCACCGATCTCAAATCGGCCGAGGGCATGGGCATCGACGCTATTTTCATTGCCTCGGGCATCCACCGCCACGAGGTCATGGACGCAGACGTGATCGCACCGGGCAAGCTTGCGAGCCTGTTCGCGGCCCATCCCGTCCCGGCAGTGGCGGCGATGCCGGTCCTGGCTTGGTAACCCGCACGTCGGTACGCCGATCGCCGAAAGCTGCTGACCATAGAGGAGACCATGGCGGTTGACGAAGGACGCAGGAGAAGTACGCAGGACTCGGTGCGCGCCTATCCACCTTGTCATTTGACTTCCGTGCCACCGCCACCAACATCAGCGCAATTCAGCTGCAACGAAACCGGAACTCTATGCCAATGGCCCGACACTCTCCTGGCGGCGCACGCGTTCGCCCCGCCGTTGTAGCCCTCGCCTCGTTAACCCTGCTCGTGACCCTCATGCTTGCCCTGACACAAACGCTCGCCGCCAAGCCCGCCTCGAAGGCGACCGAGTTCAAGCTCGACAACGGTTTGCAAGTCGTCGTGATCCCCGATTCGCGGGCTCCGGTCGTGACGCACATGGTCTGGTACCGGGTTGGTGCAGCCGACGAGCCGCACGGCGTCTCCGGTATCGCGCACTTTCTCGAACACTTGATGTTCAAGTCGACCGACAAAATCCCGATGGGGGAATTCTCGAAGATCGTGTCGCGCCTCGGCGGGCAGGACAACGCGTTCACCGGCCATGATGCCACGGCCTACTTCCAGCGCATTGCGAAGGACCGCCTCGCGACCGTTATGGGGATGGAGGCGGACCGCATGGTCAACCTCAAGCTCACCGAAAAAGAGGTGCTGACCGAACGCGACGTCATCCTCGAGGAACGTCGCTCTCGCGTCGAGAATAGCCCGAGTGCGATTCTCCAGGAGCAGATGGGAGCGGCGCTCTACATGTCGCATCCCTACCAGATCCCCGTTATCGGTTGGGAACATGAGATCGCCAAATTGTCGCCGTCGGACGCAATGTCGTTCTACAAGCGGTATTATGCGCCAAACAACGCGATCCTCGTGGTGGCAGGCGACGTCACGGTCGACGAGGTGAAGCGTCTCGCCGAGTCGACCTACGGTAAGATCCCGTCGAATCCGGCGGTCGGATCGCCGCGCCAGCGGGCGATGGAGCCGCCGCACCGTTCCCCTCGCCGTCTGACGCTCGAGGATGCCCGGGCCGGTAAGCCGTCCGTGTCCCGGTCGTATAAGGCGCCGTCGTATGTCACCGCTAAGGCGGGTGAAGGCGAGGCATTGGATCTTTTGATGAAGATCCTCGGTGAGGGCTCGACCAGCCGTCTCTATCGCGCGCTCGTCGTCGACCAGAAAGTCGCATCCAGCGCCGGTGGTTACTATTCCGGCGGCGGCCTCGACTATGGATCGCTCGGACTTTACGCGGTCGCCGCCGACGGAAAGTCGATTGCCGAAACCGAAGCTGCCATCGACGCGGTGATTGCCGAAGTCAAAGAGACGGGCGTCACCGAAGCCGAACTCGCGCGGGCCAAGAATATCATGGTCGCGGCTTATATCTATGAGAGCGACAACCAATCGACATTGGCGCGCCGTTACGGTTGGAATCTCGTCGTCGGTCGGACCCTCGCCGACGTCGACGCTTGGCCGGATCGGATCGCGCAAGTGACGGCCGCTGATGTCAAGGCGGCAGCTCAGGCTCACCTCGAGGTCCGCAATTCCGTCACCGGCTACCTCCTGCTGCCGGCTGCGGCCGGACCACGCGCTGAGGCCGGGCCAGTCGCTGCGACGTCGGGCAAGCCGACGGCGGGGTCGGCTGCACCTGCGGCTGTAGCCCGTTGAGGATATCGAACCATGGCCGCTAACCTGATAGGTTCCACCATTACCCAGATCCAATATGCTGCCCGGACTTTCTTTGCCCGCGCCGCGACCCTAGCTTTCGCCGCTTTGACCCTCACAACGAGCCATGCCGCCGCCATGAAGATCGAGACCGTGAAGACCCCTGGTGGCATTGAAGCTTGGCTGGTGACGGAACGGTCCGTGCCAATGATGGCGCTGAAGTTTGCCTTTGCCGGCGGCAGCGTTCAAGATCCGGTCGGCAAGGAAGGCGTTGCCAACTTCATGTCGGCGATGCTCGACGAAGGTGCTGGCGATCTGACTTCGGCACAATTCCAGGAGCGCATGGAAGAACTCGCCATGCGAATGAGCTTCGAGGACGACAAGGACACGTTTTACGGCAACTTCCAGACACTGACCGTCAACCGCGATAAGGCCCGCGATCTGCTCAAACTTGCCGTGACGAAGCCGCGCTTCGACACCGACGCTGCCGACCGGATTCGAAACCAATTGCTTGCGTCTCTGGTCTATTCTGCGCGTGATCCAGAAAAGGTTGCCGGCCGGGAATGGTTTGCCCATGCGTTTGCTGGCCACCCTTACGCACGTCCCTCGGAGGGCACCAAAGAAAGCCTGACGGCGATCGGTCGCGACGACCTCGAAGCCTATCGCCGCCGAATATTTGCCAAGAGCAATCTAAAGGTCGTGGCCGTTGGCGACATCGACGCCAACGAATTGGCGGCGTTGCTCGACGCCGTGTTCGGCGACCTGCCAGCCAAGGCCGACCTGATCGACGTGCCCAAAACCGCGCCGAAAGGTGCGATCCAAAAGGTCGTCGAAATGAACGTGCCGCAGTCTGTTGCGTTCTTTGGATTGCCGGCCATGGCGCGGAAAGACCCAGACTTCATGCCGGCGTTCGTCATGAACCAGATCCTGGGCGGCGGCGGTTTTGCCTCGCGGTTAATGGAAGAGGTGCGCGAGAAACGCGGTCTTGCGTATTCGGTCTATAGCTACATTCAGCCGTATCAAAACGCCTCAGTCTTTGCCGGTGGCGTTGCCACCAAGAACGAGGAAATGGGCCGGTCACTCGACGTGATTAGATCCGAGTTGAAGCGGATGGCGGACAATGGGCCAACCGAAACGGAACTGGCGAACGCCAAGAATTACCTGACCGGTTCCTATGCGCTGCGGTTCGACACCAATGCCAAAATTTCGTCGCAGCTTCTCGGACTGCTCGTCGAGGGTTTCGACAAGGACTACATATTGACCCGGAACGCGCAGATCGACGCGATCACCATGGCCGACATCAAACGGGTAGCGGCCAAGTTATTGCGCAGCGACGAACTCATCGTGACGATAGTCGGCAAGCCGATGATGCCATCGGCCGATGGTGTTCCAGGCGCTGCCGCTACGCCGATGCCAACGGGCGTCACCCAGCCCCCGACCCAGCCCAAGAGCCAGTCTGGTAGCCAGCCAGCCGCGACGCAGTCGGGAGCCGCGCCGCGCGGGTGAGGCGCATGCACGAATAAGCCCCGATCTTGGCAGACGCACGCATGGCGGACGGCGCTCGGTATTTGGATGCTGACGGTATGGAAACCGCGACGGCCATCACACTGAACGTCAACGGCGACTCGATGCGGGTTACCGTACAAACCCTCGCCGAACTCGTGGCCGAACTCGGCCACGGGGCAGCTACCATCGCCACGGCCGTCAATGGGACATTCATCCCGGCGGCCGGTCGCGCGACAGCAGCGCTATCAGACGGCGACCGGGTCGAAATCGTCAGCCCGCGGCAGGGCGGTTGATCGCCGGTTGTGGCGCTCTGATATGGCGACGGCTTTGATCGCACCATCACCATCATTACCGTTTCCCATCCGAAAGCTTTGTCGCGAACCGTCCGCGCGCGATCGGGCATAAACCAACCGATCACGTCGCCAATCACGCGGTGAACTAAATTCACGCTACTGCCGCAATCGCGGTTGAGACTAAAGGTGGCATGCCTCCAGACGACATCGACATTTCTGTCCAATGGCCCCGTGCTCCTCTTCATATGAGCCAACGATTGGAAAATGTTGGATGATTTGGAATGGATTAAGCATGATGTGATAGACCAACGACATTTCAATCGCTCAGGCGCTGTCGGCGTCAAGCCCGCGACTGCTCGTCCGCCAAGGTCTGTTGTAACAGATCGTGTCGAGCTCGGGTCCAACCAGAAAAGACCGCCACGATGTTCGAACTGCTCGGTTCTAAGCGCTTTGCCCCGCTGTTCTGGTGCCAGTTTTTCGCCGCGCTCAACGACAACTTCGTCAAGACCGCGCTGTCGCTGCTCATTTTGTATCGGCTCGGTCAAGAAACGGGGCAGGTGCTTGTCACGCTGGCTGGCGTCGCGCTGATCGCACCGTTCTTTATTCTGTCCGCGATGGGCGGCGAGATCGCCGATAAATTCGATAAGGGTGTCGTCGCCGAGCGGCTGAAGTTTTATGAAATCGGCGTTGCCGCGATGGCTGCAGCCGGATTTTATTTCGAGTCGATCCCCGTGCTGTTTCTGGCCCTGGCTGGCCTCGGCGTTCTCGCCGCCCTGTTTGGACCGATAAAATACGGCGTGCTCCCCGCCCATCTGTCGACGCAGGAACTGTCGCCTGGAAACGCACTGGTTGAGGGCGCGACATTTCTCGCCATCTTGCTCGGCACAATCGCTGGCGGGTTGATCCTGACTGGCGGGGCCGAGCCCCAGGTCAATCAGGCTCTGGTTCCGATAATCGCTGCCGTAATTCTGGCGCTGGCGACAGCATCGTGGATGGCGGCGCGTTTGATCCCCCGAACCGGCGCCGCAGACCCGAACATTACCGTCAACCGAAATCCATGGGCTTCGACCATTCAACTGATCGGCGAGTTGCGCAGCGACCGCCGTTTGATGGAAGGCGCGGTCATCAGCGGGTGGTTCTGGCTCGTCGGCGCGGTGATGCTGGCGCTGCTGCCAGCGATTGTCATGGGCCGGCTTGGCGGAGCGCCGAGCGTCTATACAGCCGCTCTGCTGGTGTTCACGGTGTCGATTGCGGTCGGGTCGATCCTCGCGGCGATGTTGAGTTCGGCAAAGCCGAACCTTGCGCTGGTTCCGTTCGGCGCGGTGATCATGGCGACCGGCGCGCTTGGTCTTGCTGGCGTGACCAACGGAATGGTCAAGCCCGCGCTGGCGATCGATATTTCGGCCGTGCTGGCAAGCACCGCAGGCCTCGCCGTCATGGCGTGCCTCGCACTGTTGGCCGTCGGCGGTGGCCTGTTCATCGTGCCAGCGTTTGCCGCCGTGCAGTCGTGGTCGCCAGAAGAGCGCCGCGCACGGGTGATCGCCGCTTGTAACGTCGTGTCGGCGGCGATGATGACGGCAGCCAGCCTCATCCTCGCCGCGCTGCAGGCCGCAGGCGTTCCGCTCTCGGTGTTCCTGGTCGCCATCGGCGCTGGTAGTCTCGCCGTGGCCTGGATCGTCTGGACATTGTGGCCGAAGGATATCTTGAAACAACTTGCGCAGGTTGTGTTCCAATTGCTTCGGCTCGAAGTGCGCGGGCTCGAGAATTTCCCGGCCCCCGGCACGCGCGCCATTATCGCGCCAAATCACGTGAGCTTGCTCGATGCGCCAATACTGTACGCAACCATGCCGGAGCATATGACATATGCCATCGACACCCAGATGTCGCAGCAATGGTGGATCAAACCGTTTCTGCGGCACGTGAACTGGCAATCGATCGACCCGACGCGGCCGATGGGCATGCGCGGACTGATCGCTGCGGTGAAAGCCGGACAGCAGTTGGTCATCTTCCCCGAAGGTCGCCTGACGCGCACGGGCAGCTTGATGAAGGTATATGACGGCACGGCGCTGATCGCCGACAAGGCCGATGCCGTCGTGGTCCCGGTTCGCATCGAAGGCCCGGAGCGCGCCAAAGGCTGGAGCTATCTGCGGCCAACGCAGATCGCCAAGTCGTTGTTCCCCAAAACCATCCTGACAATTCTGCCGCCAGAAAAGCTGAACCTCGATCCAGCGTTGCGCGGCAAGACACGGCGGCTTGCAGCAGGTGTTGCGCTGCAGGAAATCATGGCTGCTGCAGCGGTCAAAACGGCGCCGGTCGACCGTACGCTGTTTAGCGCCCTGGTTGCAGCAGGGCAGCTCTATGATACCGGCCAGCCGATCGTCGAAGACCCGCTTGGCACCAAGCTGACGTACCGCCAGCTGGTGCGCGGCTCGCAGGCTCTTGGTGCCAAACTCATGCCGCTGACCAAGGCTGGCGAGGCGGTCGGCGTCCTGCTGCCGAACTCGGCGGGGGCTGCTGTCACGTTTTACGCGCTTCAGGCAACGGGCCGCGTTCCAGCAATGCTGAACTTTACCGCAGGCGCAAAGAATGTTCTTGCCGCATGCCATGCCGCCGGCGTCGTAACCGTGCTGACGTCGCGCGTTTTCGTCGAGAAAGGTCGCCTCGGAGACCTCGTCGCAGCGCTGGCCGAGAAGACCCAGATTGTCTATCTCGACGACCTCAAGGCCGACATCAACTTGAGCGACAAAGTCACGGCTGTGCTCCAGGGCCGCCATCCGCAGGTCACCCGCAACCCCGATGATGCGGCGGCGATCCTGTTCACCTCGGGTTCTGAGGGTCTGCCGAAAGGCGTGGTTCTGTCCCACCGCAACATCCTGTCGAACGCCTACCAATCGCTCGCCCGCGTCGACGTCAGCGCCGAGGATAAAGTGTTCAACGCGCTGCCGATGTTCCATTCGTTCGGGCTGACAGCAGGCTTCATCATGGGCCCGCTCAAAGGCGTGCCGGTCCATTTGTATCCAACGCCGCTGCACTACCGGATCGTGCCGGAACTCGCCTATCAGACCAACGCAACGATCCTGTTTGGTACCGACACGTTCCTTAACGGCTATGCGCGCGCGGCGCACCCGTACGACTTCGCCCGCGTCCGCTACGTGCTGGCCGGTGCCGAGCCGGTACGCGAACGGACCCGCGCAGTGTATATGGAAAAGTTCGGCATCCGCATTCTCGAAGGCTATGGCGTGACCGAGTGCGCGCCGGTGCTGGCGCTCAACACGCCGTTCGCCAACAAGCTCGGCACGGTAGGTAAGCCGGTGCCGTTGCTTGAAACGCGCATCGATCCGGTCCCTGGCGTGAGCGACGGCGGGCGTCTCCACGTGCGCGGGCCAAATGTGATGCTTGGGTACTATCGCCATGAGGCGCCGCGGGTGTTGGAGCGTCCCCTCGACGGGTGGCACGATACTGGCGACATCGTCATAATCGACGCCAATGGCTTCATCACGATCAAGGGCCGCGCCAAGCGCTTCGCCAAGGTTGGCGGCGAGATGGTGTCGCTGGCCGCCGTAGAAGCACTCGCAGCCGACCTGTGGCCATCGACGATCAGCGTCGTCGTAGCGGAGCCCGATGCGAAAAAGGGCGAACGGCTGGTGCTCGTCACGGCTGATGGCAAGGCGACGCGCGCGGCATTCCAGCAGTTCGCCAAAGCCAAGGGAGCGAGCGATTTGATGGTCCCGGCCGAAGTTCTGGTCGTGCCGGCCGTGCCCCTGCTCGGCTCGGGCAAACCGGATTTTGTCGGCACCGCAAAGCTTCTCGCCGAGCGCCGTGCCCGAGGGGAAGCGCCGGACATCTCGCCGAGCCTCGCCGCCGAGTGAGACCGCCGCTGGCCGGAAGATCGTGGCGCCAGCGATCACAGGTGACCCTCCACCAGCGGCTCTGCCTCGGCGCCATCCAACATCCGGGAAACGGAACGCGCCAAGATCGGAGCGAGCAGGAAGCCATGCCTGTAGGCGCCGTTAACGCGAATTGTTCGACGACGCTTGTCGACGAGCGCGCGGGGCACATTGTCGGGCAGCGACGGACGAACGCCGGCTCCAAAGTCGATGATCGTGGCCTCTGCGAAGCCGGGATGGAGCGCGCACACAGCAGCCATTAGTTCAACGGCCGAGCGAACCGACATCGGTCCGGATTCATCGCTTTCGATGACAGTCGCGCCGACCATGTAGACGTGGCCGGGCCAGGGGACGATGTAAATTGGCGTCCGAGGGTCAAGATAGCGGACTGGCCGGGTGAATGTCACGCCATCAGCATGGAGCAGCAGCCGTTCGCCGCGTACCCCGCGTAGGGTCGGAATGTCGCGGCTGGCTGCGAGCCCCCGGCAATCGATGGTCCAATCAGGAGCGGCGGCCCCGCTACGGCTGGTATCGTCCTGAGCCGTCTCGCTGTCCGCGTCGATGCCGAAGTCGAAGGTGGCCCCGGCTTCGCGCGCCGCTGCGAGAAGAGCGGTCAGGGCGTCCAAGGCAGCGACATGGGCCTCGGCGGCGAAGTGAAGCGCGGTTTCAAAGCGCCCGCCGAGATCGGGCTCCAGCGCTGCGACCGCGTCTCGGCCGAGCATGACGTGGCCTTCGGTCAGGCGCGCAAATCGCTTCAATTCGCCCGGTTCGCGGATCGAAGCGACGACGAGGCTGCCGCGCTGGCTGACCGGTACGGTGTCAGCCCAGATGTCATACGCTTGGCGGCCCAGGTCACGGACGATCGGTGGCGCGGCTTCGGCCTCGGTATCGGGCGCGATCATTGCGCCAGCATACCGGCTTGCAGAGGCGCGAAACGGGTCGGTTGCTGGCGAGCGCTCGATGACGCGCACGCGGTGACCGGCGCGCGCCAGAGTTACCGCTTGCCAAAGGCCGACAACGCCGGCGCCAACGATGGTAATAGTAAGCTTTGACGCTGTCACGGCCTGGTCTTTCAGTGGAAGTCGCGGGATTTTGGAATGACGCGTTCGCCGCGCGGATGGAGCGGGCGGGGTCGCGGCGGCGCAAGGCGTAATGGCGTCGTGGCTCCCGGTGGAGCCGTGCGGCGGGTGTCGCGGACACCGTCTGACACGTGTAAGACTTCGTCGCCACGCGCGATCGGGATGGCCATGTCTTCGGCACCGTCGGCGAGAAGTCCGAGCCAATCGCTTCGGTCCTCGAGGCGTTCGCATACCACGTGGACGATGGTGTCGTGGCGCTGAATGCGGCCGTGGATGACGATGAGGCGCGCGCCCATGACGACCCGACGGTACCGTTCGAGGATCTTTGGCCAGACCACGGCGTTGGCAACTCCGGTTTCGTCTTCGATAGTCATGAACACGACGCCTTTGGCCGAGCCCGGCCGCTGGCGAACCAGCACGATGCCAGCCACCGAAACCCGTGCACCGTCGCGCAAGCCGCGCAGTTCAGCCGCCTCGATCATACGCGGCCCGCCTGTTCCGCCGCCCTCTGATGACAGGCGGGAGCGCAGAAAGCTCAGCGGGTGGGCTTTGAGCGACAGACGTAGCGTTTGATAATCGGCGACGACGTGCTCCGACAGCGGCATCGTCGGCAAGGCTACATCGGGCTCGGGGCCACTATCGGCCGTTTCACCCCAGGCAAAAAGTGGCAAGGCGGCGGTATCGGTCAGCGCGTGGACCTGCCACAGCGCCTGGCGGCGGTCGAGGCCGAGGGAGCGGAAGGCATCGGCGGCTGCCAGTGTTTCGAGTGTCACCCGGCGTACGCCACTGTCACGTTGGAATGCGGCAAGCGAGACGAACGGAGGGCCATTGCGGGGTGGCGCATGGCGGTCATGCAGCGCTTCGAGCTTGGCGGCCTCCTTGGCAGCAAGCCCGTCGACTTGGTTGAGGCCGAGGCGAACCGCGCGGCGCACGGCCCCTGCGACGGGCTCCAGCGTACAGTCGAGGCGGGAATGAGCAACATCGACGGCACGCACCTCGACGCCGTGCTCACTGGCATCGCGTACGATCTGTGCCGGGGCGTAAAATCCCATCGGCTGTGAGTTGAGCAGGGCGGCGGCGAACACCTCCGGATAATGGCACTTGAGCCATGATGACACGTAGACGAGCAGCGCGAAGCTCGCCGCGTGGCTTTCGGGGAAGCCGTACTCGCCAAACCCCTTGATCTGGTTGAAGCAGCGGGCGGCGAAGGCAGGATCATAGCCGCGCGCGACCATCGCAGAGATCATCTTGTCCTCGAGCAGGCCGATGGTGCCGCGTTTGCGGAATGTCGCCATAGACTTTCTGAGTTCGTTGACCTCGGCATCGGTGAATTTCGCCGCGACCATGGCGATGCGCATGGCCTGCTCTTGGAATAGCGGCACACCCTTTGTTTTGGCGAGGATATCGCGCAACTCGCTGGGTGGACCGTGTTCGGGCGATGGCTCGGGGTAGAGTTCTGGCTCAAGGCCCTGACGGCGGCGCAAGTAGGGGTGGACCATGTCGCCTTGGATCGGGCCAGGCCGGACGATCGCGACCTCGATCACGAGATCGTAGAACGTGCGCGGCTTCAACCGCGGCAGCATGTTCATCTGCGCCCGGCTCTCGACCTGGAACACGCCGACGCTGTCGGCCCGGCACAGCATGTCATAAACGGTTGCGTCTTCGCGCGGGATTGTGGCGAGCGTCAAGGTGCGGCCGTAGGCCGAGGCGATGAGATCGAAAGCGCGGTGGATGCAAGTCAGCATGCCGAGTGCGAGGATGTCGACCTTGAGCAGCCCGAGGGCAGCGAGGTCGTCCTTGTCCCACTCAATGAAGGTGCGGTTCTCCATGCCGGCGTTGCCAACGGGCACGATCTCGATAAGCGGGCGGCGGGTCAGGACGAAGCCGCCGACGTGCTGGGAGAGATGGCGCGGAAAGCCGGTCAGTTCGTCGGCGAGTTCGATCGTGGCGCCGAGCAGCGGATCGGTGGGGTCGAGACCGGCTTCGCGGATGTAGTGCTCAGGCAGCACGCCTTTCGATTGCGCGCCCCACACCATACCGGCAAGCGCGGTGACGGTATCATCCGACAGTCCCATGACCTTGCCGACTTCGCGCAGGGCAGAGCGGCTGCGGTAGCTGATCACGGTTGCGGCAAGCCCGGCCCTGTCGCGGCCGTAGCGGGCGTATATATATTGGATGACCTCCTCGCGCCGTTCGTGCTCGAAATCGACGTCGATATCGGGCGGCTCGCGCCGTTCAGGCGTGATGAACCGTTCGAACAGGAGATCGACCTCGACGGGGTTCACCGCAGTGATGCCAAGGCAATAGCACACCGCCGAGTTGGCAGCCGACCCGCGACCCTGACACAGGATGCCCTGTGAGCGGGCGAAGCGGACAATATCGTGGACCGTCAAGAAGTAGGGCGCATACCGCATCTGCGCGACGAGGGCGAGTTCGCGGGCAAGCGTTGCCTGGACGGCGTCGGGTATGCCGTCGGGATAGCGATCCAGCGCGCCGTCGAAGGTCAGCGCCGCCAGATGCGCGTCGGGCGTGGTGCCAGCTGGCACTGGCTCGTCGGGGTATTCATAGACGAGTTCGTCGAGCGAGAAGCGGCAGGCGGCGGCGATCTCGTGTGTTCGGGTGACGGCATCGGGGACCTCGGCGAACAGTT